>Ga0206116_1000130_pt1 | contig 113786 bp, 94 predicted proteins | sample 3A1Ametagenome_FD_178000 | JGI IMG/M metagenome (GOLD analysis project Ga0206116, IMG submission 178000) | Enriched microbial communities from leaf-cutter ant dump, University of Wisconsin, Madison, United States - 3A1A | ecosystem: Environmental > Terrestrial > Nest > Insects nest > Nest dump...
TTTCAACGCAAAGATCAAAGCTTTTAGAGCGCAGTTCCGTGGCGTAAGAAATACCCAATTCTTCCTCTTCAGACTTTGTCAAATCTATGCCTAAAATCTAACTCTCCACAAGTTTTGCTATTGATCCCTGACTATCCGTGTCCTGAGCAGAACCGGGAATTTAATAAAAAAAGGCAGTCACAACATTCGTCATAACTGCCTTTTTCTGGTGGTGATGGACGGAATCGAACCGCCGACACAAGGATTTTCAGTCCTTTGCTCTACCAACTGAGCTACATCACCAGGTGTGATCTCACCACCATTCCCGTGTTGGGAGTGCAAAATTAGCCATTAACTTTAAGTAAACAACAATACCGGCAACTTTTTTTAAAAAATATTTGTAAACCTTGGGCATATCAAAAAATTAGCGATATTTGTAATTGGTATGCACGCATACTATTCTATTCAATCAACATTCTCGGGCAATGCAATTTATACCGCAAATTCTCTTCCTGATGGCCCTGGGCGTAACAGGGTACCTGGCCGGCAAACGGGTTTTCCTGATCAGAAAGACCATTCAGCTGGGCAAAGACGAAGACCGTACCGACCGGCCGAAGGAAAGGCTGAGAAATATGCTTTTGCTGGCATTGGGCCAGAAGAAGATGTTCCGGAAACCTGTGGTAGGAATACTTCACTTTATGGTTTATGCGGGCTTTGTGCTCATTAACATTGAAATGCTGGAAATTGTGCTGGACGGACTGCTGGGCACGCACCGCATTTTCAGCCGGCCTTTGGGATCATTTTATCCGTTTGTCCTGAATTTTTTTGAAATTCTTGCCTTTGGCGTGCTGCTGGCCTGTGCGGTTTTCCTGGTGCGCAGAAATATCCTCAAAGTAGAAAGATTCCAGCCGGCCCGCCACCGGGAAATGAAAGGCTGGCCTTTCCTGGATGCCAATATTATCCTGACCCTTGAAATTGTTCTGATGGCGGCCTTCCTGACCATGAATGCAGCAGATTATATTCTTCAAACCCGTGATTACGGACATTTTGGAGAAGTCAGAACGGGAGCGTTTTTGATCAGCGGGTTTATAGCGCCGGCCATTGACGGGCTTTCAGACCAGGCTTTGGTGGCCCTTGAGCGGTTTACCTGGTGGTTCCATATCCTGGGAATCATGTTCTTTATGGTATACCTGACGTACTCCAAGCACCTGCACATTATCCTGGCTTTTCCCAATACCTATTTTGGTGACCTGGATGCCAAAGGCAGGATGCGCAATATGCCGGCGGTGTCTGAAGAAGTAAAAATTATGCTGGGGATAGCCCAGGCCCCTGAAGACCCGGCAGAAGTGGGACGTTTCGGAGCCAGGGACGTTACGGACCTGAGCTGGAAAAGCCTGATGGATGCCTACAGCTGTACCGAGTGCGGCCGCTGTACTTCGGCCTGCCCGGCCAACCAGACCGGCAAATTGCTTTCGCCCCGGAAGATCATGACCGATACCCGTGACCGCCTGGAGGATATCCAGAAAGGCTGGCTGAAAAACGGGTATGATTATACAGATGAAAAGACCCTGCTAGGCGATTACATTTCTGACGAAGAAATCCTGGCCTGCACTTCCTGCAATGCCTGTGTGCAGGAATGCCCCGTAATGATCAATCCGCTCAGCATTATCCTGGAGCTCCGCCGTTACCGGGTGATGGAAGAGAGCAAGGCGCCGCAGTCGTGGAACATGATGTTCCAGAACCTGGAAACCAATATGGCGCCGTGGAAATTTTCACCGGATCAGCGGATGGAGTGGGCGAGGGATTAAAAACTTCTTCCTACATTTGAACAGCTAACCGGCGCTTTCCTATGAACACCAACATTCAACAGCTGTACGACATAGCCCGTAAACCCACCCGGAAGGTCATCGGACTGATGTCGGGTACCTCGCTTGACGGGCTGGATATAGCCCTTTGTGCATATAGTGGGTCCGGCCTGGCGACAGAGGTAAAGGTGCTCCGGTTCAAAACCGAAGACTACCCCGAAGAGCTGAAAAACGAGATCCGGAAAGTATTTGCCAAAGAAACCATTTCATTTCAGCAGCTGTGTGTGCTGAACCCCTATATCGGCAATATCCACGGCGAAATGATCAACCGGGCACTGGAAGAATGGGGTGTAAGGAAAGAAGAAGTGGACTGTATTGCCAGCCACGGCCAGACCGTATTTCACTCGCCGAAAATCCTGCACCGGCTGGAGAAGTTTCCCAATGCCACGCTGCAGATCGGCGATGGTGACCATCTGGCCATGAAAACGGGGATTATCACCCTTTCCGACTTCCGGCAAAAGCATTGTGCTGCCGGGGGAGAGGGAGCACCGCTGGCTGTTTATGGCGATTACCTCATTTTCTCGAAAAAAGGCGAAGACCGTATCCTGCTGAATATGGGTGGAATAGCCAATTTTACCTTCCTTTCGGGAGACCTGGACCCGGAAAAAGTGTTCGCTACCGATACGGGTACGGGCAATACGCTGCTGGATGCCTTCGTACAGAAATATTATAACCGGCCGTACGATAAAGATGCTGAAATAGCCCGGACCGGAAAAGTGGATGAAAAGCTCCTGGAAGCCCTGAAAAATGACCCGTTTTTCAAAACACCGGTACCCAAGACCACCGGCCCCGAGCTCTTTAACCTGGCCTACCTGGAAAGGGCACAGGAAGCCTCGTATTCGGCAGACCTGTATCCCGAAAGTGTATTGGCCACCTTGTGTAAGTTTACGGCTGATACCATCCTGGATTGCCTGAAAAGCTGCGGGATCAGGCCTGAAAAGATTTTTATGAGTGGCGGAGGCATGCACAATCCGCTCATCGTTTCTTTCCTGAAAGAGGGGCTCCGGGAAACAGAATTTCTCAAAACCAATGAGATTGGCATCCATGGTGATGCCAAGGAGGCCGTGCTCTTTGCTACCCTCGCAAATGAGGCCCTGGCCGGAGGCAGGGTGCAGTTCGGGCAAAGAGTGCCTACGGTAAGCATGGGCAAGGTAAGCTTCCCGGCCTGAGGTAAACTACATAAGGCATATATCAGTGAACAGTTAAAAGTGAAAAACTAAAAGTTATGGAACAATTAGCATATAATATGAAAGCTTGTTCCACAACTTTTCACTTTTAGTTTTTATCTTTTCACTTAATCTTATGTATGCCTTATGTGGTTAATTATCGGGTTTGATCTTCCGTGTCACCCGCGGCCGGATAATAAGCCGCAGCGACTGATCATAAGTAACATAATTCCAGAACCAGTTAATGAAGACCAGCACCTTATTCTTTACTCCCAGGATACCCATTAAATGCACAAACATCCAGACAAACCATGCGAAGCCTCCCTGGAACTTCCACCGGGGCAGGTCTACCACGGCTTTGTTACGGCCAATGGTGGCCATAGAGCCCAGATCCTTGTACTCAAAGGGCTTCATGGGCTGATCATTGATGAGCTTGAGCAGGTTAGAAGCCAGGAGCTTTCCCTGCTGAATGGCGGGTTGGGCCAGCTGCGGATGCCCCTCGGGAAAGGCCGGATCTCCGCTCATGGCGGCCAGGTCACCAATGGCAAAAACATCGGTGAAGCCTTCTACCTGGCTGTATTGGTTTACTTTGATCCTGCCGCCCCGGCCAAATACTTCCGGCGGGAAACCCTCTATTTTATTGGCGATAACCCCGGCTGACCAGATCAGGTTATCGGTACGGATCTTCTCACCTGTGGAGGTGATGGCGTAGCCGTCAATATAGTCGGCGATGCGCTCACCGGTACGAACAGTTACCCCGAGCTCTTCCAGGTATTCTTTTCCTTTCCGGGAGGCCTCTTCTGACATCACTTTTAAGACGCCGTCACCACTTTCGAAAATATAGATCTTCATCAGGTTGAAGTCCAGCTCCGGGTAGTCTTTGGGCAGGATCATCTTTTTCATTTCGGCCAGCGTTCCCGAGATCTCCGTTCCGGTTGGGCCACCGCCCACTACAACCATGGTCATGAGGCCGGCTATCTTATCCTGGTCGCGGGTAGATAACGCCGCTTCAAAATTTTCCAAGACCCGGTTCCGCAGGTAAATGGCTTCGGAAACCGACTTCATCGGGATGGCGTTTTCAATGATGTTCTGCATTCCGAAAAAGTTGGTATTGGTACCTATGCCCAAAACCAGGTAATCGTACCAGATTTCGCCTAAATCTGTACTTATTTTTTTTCGTTCCGGGTGAATGGCCCTGACTTTCGTCACCCGGATATGTACGTTTTTCTTTTTCTGGAATATTTTCCGGAGCGGGAAAGCAATAGAGCTGGGCTCCAGCCCGGCCATGGCTACCTGGTAAAACAGGGGCTGAAACTGGTGATAATTGTTTTTATCGATCAGCACCGCCTGTATCTCTTCCTGGGCCAGCTTTTGAGCCAGCGCCAGTCCGCCGAACCCGGCACCTACAATGACCACCCGTTTCCGGGGTGTTTCCGGTATATTTGCTATCATTATGCGACGTTTCTTTTCTTGATTAATTTATCCCTAATTGAGTCTCGGATCTACCGGTGAATTGGCCATTATGATATAATTTCCGCCCAGGTTACGGAGAACGCTTTGCCAGATCCGGCCGGTATCGGGTTGAAAAACAATGTCGGGCCGGGCGTCTGTAAGCACCCAGACCTCTTCCCGGATCTCTTCTTCCAGCTGGCCCTCTCCCCAGCCCGAATAGCCCAGGAAAAAGCGGATATCTGTTTCTTTGAGAACTCCCGTATTCACTAAGGTTTTGATCTGTTCAAAGTTACCCGACCAATACAGCCCTTCCATGAGCTCAATGGCGTCTTCCACGGCATCGCCCCGGGTATGGAGAAAATGCAGGGTATGGGGCTCTACGGGGCCACCTATTCCTACAGGAATGCCGGCGTGTACATCATCAAAGAAATCAGACAGGATATTCCCCGTGCTTTGATTCAATACCAGGCCGAATGCCCCGTCTTCCGAATGTTCACAGATCAGCACTACGGACCGTTCAAAGTTAGGATCTCCCAGGTATGGCTTCGCTATCAATAATTTTCCTGTCACTGCACTTTCTTCTTTGATTTAATGTCAAGATAGAAAATTGAAACCGGAAGGCAAAGTATCGTGCAACAAATTTAGCGGATCTCCACGCGTATTCCCTCACTATGCGCACTCAGCTCGGGGGCATACATGTTTTGCATCTGCGTGATGCCGTTAGAGAAGTTTCCGGCATTGTTGGCCCTCATGTCGTATTCAAACACATACGTACCTTTCCGCATATAATCGGCAAAGAAACTGGTAGCCAGGTCACGGGTGCTTTCATAGTACCCGAAGCCGTCTTTCCACCGGTAGCCCGATAACACATTCACCGGCTCAAAGCCGCTGGCGCGCATGTCTTTGATGTGCACAAATTCCATGTTCCGGTCAATGCTGATTTCCAGCCTGACAGTCACCAGGTCGCCTGTTTCTATCGGAGTGGCTGGCGTGATCTCTTTCAGAACGGGCCCTGTTCCGGAGTTCTTCTTCAGGTATAGTTTCTTTTTGAACGCAATGCCCGTTTCTGCCGGAGTAATCTTGTCCAGGTCTTCGAAATACTGCCAGTAAAGGGCACCCCACGCTACACCGGGAGAGGTTTTCTGCACCTCTACCTTGCCCATTTCGGGTTGAATCTCCTGCTTGTTCCAGGCCATTTTCACGTAGCCCGAACCCGATTGGGCAGAAGGCGTGTTCAGGTCAATGGGCTGGCCACCGATTTTCACGCTTAATCCTTTTTCGGCATCCATCCAGCTTTTGCCGGTGTTCATGAGGGCGTACACGGCTTTGGTGGTAGCTTTGGTTGAGTTCCACTGGTTGGTCTGCCGGTTTTTCAGGAGCCATACTTTCATGGCTTCCACCGCCTCCATATCGCCGGTGACCTCGTCAAACGCTTCGATCAGCAGGGCCTGGGTTTCTACCGGCGCCTGGTACCAGAACCAGCCCGTCAGGTTACTTCTCCAGTACATGCCCGTTTCATCCGATTCCACGGCGTGTTCTTTCACGGCATGTACAAGCTTCACGGCTTCTTCTTTCTCACCGAAACGGTTCAGCACCAGGGCGGCCATGGCCTGTGTCTGAAGAGGAAACTTCAGCTTTTCTTTCCGGATGTTGGCCAGGTAGATCTGCTTCAGCGAGTCGAGGGCCGTCGGCATGGGGTATTCTTTCAGGAAAAAGCTGCGGGCATACAGGTAATGAATCCCGGTATTCCAGTCGAGATCGCTCTGTTTCCGCTTTTTCTGCTCGTTATAGTAGCTGACCTGCGCCTGATCCAGGAACTTTACAGCTCCGGAAATAACGCTTTCCACATTCAGGCCGAATTTGGCATAATTCACCTTCATGTTTTTAAGATTACCGAAGCCGGCCAAAATGTGCGTGGTGATGTATTCATTTTCCTGCCCGCCGTCAAACCAGGAAAAGCCGCCCGAGGCCATCTGTTTCCGGCTGAGCTTGTCAAATGCATTGCGCACATCGTTCTGCATTTTATTGAGGTCGAAAAGTACGGCAATACGTTTCATCTGCTCTTCCTCGCTGACTGCATCCCGCACCCAGGGGGTTTCTTCCAGCAGGATGTTCTTCAGCTCCTGGTTTACTTCCAGCTTGGACGTAAGCCGGCCTTTCCGGTTCCAGTCGTCAAATACCGCCTTGATTTTCGGCTGCGAGGTAAGGATACTCTCGGAGATCAGGTTGCCGTATAAACGACTGAACACCTGTTCCGAACACTCGTAGGGGTATTCACGGAGGTAAGGCAACGAGAAAATAGCATACCAGACCGGGTTGGCGGTCATTTCAAAAGTGAGGCGGAAATTATCGAGGGAGCGTGATTTCGACTGAACCAGCTTATCCAGCGTAAACGTTTTTTGCTGGTTTTCGCGGATGTAAACCGGCAGGGTTTCTGTAACCAGCATACGGTTAGTGACTATGGGCAGTACAGCCTCTTCCCCGTCAGAGAAATCGCCGGCAGAAGCCACCACCCGCCAGGTCACGGCAGGTATATTTTCAGGCACTTTCAGGATCCAGGATACCTCCCCGGATTCCCCTTTGGCCGTAGAAAAATTCCGGGTAGCACCGGCATTGCCGAACAAGACGTCAACCGGCTCATTGCTGATGGCATCCAGCAGGAAAAGCCGGGCGGTTCCGTTCAGCGCTGTTCCGGAGAGGTTGATTATTTTGGAAGAGATCCGAAGCTCATCGCCTTCTCTCAGGAAGCGCGGAACATTGGGTACTACCATCAGGTCTTTCTGGGTTTTCAGCCGGGTTTCGTAATACCCGGTTTTCATGTCCGGCGTATGGGCAAAAGCCATCATCTTCCACTCGGTCAGGCTTTCGGGTACGGTAAATTCAAAGCTCACGTTACCGTCTTTGTCTGTTTTCAGATCGGGGAAAAAGAAGGCGGTTTCCTGCAGGGCTTTGCGGGCCTGGACCTGGCTGAGGCCGGTATCTCCGGCTGCCTCATCCGGTTCCTGATTTGCAGCGCCTGCGTTTTGTTCAGCAGGAGCAGGCGGTTGGGCCACCATTTGAACTACCTCCTGCAATGCCGCCGACTCCGGCAGCGCGGCCGCATCTTTCATTCGCATTTGTTTTGCGGCGCCCATGGTGTACATCCGCCTGTCGCGGAGGCTGAAATCCCGGAAGTTGAAATTAAATGTTTCCAAAGGCAGGAAATTATATACTCGCCCGAAGTCGGGATACGGATTTTTGCGGTTTATTTCGCGGAAACCGGCCAGGCCAAATGCGTAATTCTGATACCCGAAACCGTAGCGGGCACCGTTGTAAAAGGAGTAGGCAAAATAGTCGAAAGAGTTCCCGGCAAACTGGTCGAGCGAAGCATCGTACATACCGGCCAGCATTTCTGCCAGCACTTTGTCTTTGTCTTTTCCACTGACGGTAAACGACCACTTTTCTGCTGCGCCCGGGGTCAGCTTATCGCGGGTCACCGCTGTGGTGATCTGCAGCTTTTTATGGTCAAAAGGTACTTCGATCCGGATGCTGCCCCGCTCGATGGTGTTAAAACACACATAGGTATAATGTACCCAGACTCCCCCGCGATAGTCCTCTTTTACCGGGATGTCCAGGCGGTGAGCTTTTCCTTTCAGCCGTATAACTTCTTCTTTTAGCAGCTTACCATCGGCCTCGGTTCTCAGAAATACATATAAGTTATCGGCAGCCGTATTCAGGGTGAGGCGGGCCATATCGCCGGGTTCGTAGCTTTTTTTATCGAGGCTGTAGGTGAAAAGACTTTGCGGCGGGCTTTGCTTTTTCGTGTTTTTGAGGTATACCAGCTGGCGGCTTTCCACACCGTCTTTTGCCTGCAGGGTAATGAGATAGTATCCTTCGTCCAGCTTATCGGTGTCTGTGAGCCGGACTTCCTTATTTTTCCCGGTATCAAAAGTCGTCGTTACTACGGTTTTCCCCTTTTCCCAGTTTTCCGGGTTGGCCTCATCGCCATAAGGCTCGTGAGGGAAAAGCTTCGTAAATTCTGTTTTGCTGTAGTATGGATAGCCGGTAGTGTATAGTGCTTTTCGTAAAACCCTGCCGGGCGCCTTCAACTGGAAAATGTGGAGGGTTCCGCTGGTTTCCACGGGTTGGTCGTTCAGGTTGGCAGCAAGAACTTTTAAGGCTTCCAGCGCTTTTACATCGGCCTGCGCATCTATCGCCGCCGAAAGCAGCAGCTGCCTGTCGCCCACTTTGACCGACCCGGTACCGGTCTGGGTTTCGCCGTTGAGATCGGTTACGGCAGCTTCTACGCGGTACACATACATCCGGATGTCGGCAGAGTCTTTTTGTTCGCGGGCAGGAATGGCCCTGAACCCGAATGAAAAGCTCCCGTTCCCGTCGGTTTCGGCAGACCCGAAGGCCACCTGCTCTTCCGGCTCAAAAGGAGGCCGGTTCCAGTAGCGGAACGGGTAATAGGCCTGCCGGTACACCCGGTATTCAACCGCTGCGTGATCAATATAAGCGCCGGAGAAGGCTTCCGCCTTTCCACTCACCCGGATGCTGTCGTTCAGCCGGTACGTGAGTTGCGGTTTTTCTATTTCTACCCTGAACTTCGGCCGCTTGTATTCTTCCACCTGGAAAGGCTGGTATCCGCTGAGAGAGGTCTGAATCGAAAAGGTTCCTGTCAGTACCGATGCCGGCAGGATGAATTCGCCGTGTACAGACCCGAAGGCATTGGTTTTCAATTTGAGCGACCGGATTTCCTGCCCGTTGGCATCGTGCAGCGTGACCGTCAGGTTACGGCCGGGTAATACACTGACCTGTTTCTGGTAAACAGAGCTGACAATACCCTTAAAATACATCGTTTGACCCGGGCGATAGATGCCCCTGTCGGTGAATATTTTGGTAGAAGTGATGGCTTTTTCCTTTTCGTTCCGTGAGTCGTTGTAGCGGTACAGGTTCTGGCCGTAAAAGACCGGTTCATTGGCCAGGCGGTAAAAAAACTGCCGCTCGCCATTGTACTTTACCTGCCCGTTGGCATCGGTAGTGACCGTTTTTACCAGCGTGTAGGTTTCTTTACCGGCAGAGGTATTTAATTTGTAGACCTGAACCTGTTTTTTGGATAATGGTTTTCCCGGGATCCGCTCCGTCACCCGGAATGTTCCGTCGTATTCTACGGCCGTATGGGTCACGTTAATTTCGGAATACAGGACAGGCTTATCGGCCGCATACCTGAACTCCGGATCTTCGCTAAACAGGACGATATAACGACCTTTAGGAAGAGGGTTCAGCTTGAACAGCGCGCTGTGCTGCTGGTAGTCGTCAAATGTTTTCAGGTCAATGGCATATTCCTGCGTTACTTTCCGGTTCTTCAGAAATGCATAATACCGCTCTTCCGAATCCTGGTAGCCGGAGCTCAGCTCACGGCCGGCTTCGCTGAAATTCAGGTCGCTAACCCCGATATTGTAATCGATGACCCGAACGTATATCCTGCTGAGGTTGCGATGGGCTATGCGGAGGGGAGTATTCCTGTTTTCGGGAATGTATTTTTCCGTTTCTACCGAAAATTCCGTGGACCGGATAGCCTTAACAAGCGAAGAAACCGAAGCTGCTGCTTCTGAATCGGGGAAATGCTGCTTTACTTTTTCGTTTATTTCAAAAACCTTCTCATAGGCCGGCTTATCTGTCATGCCGAAGTATAACTGTGCCAGTTTTTTGTAGATTTCAGCGGTATACCATGCTTCGGGATGTTCCCCGGCCAGCTGTTCCATTTTAACCGTGTCATTTTCATTCCTCTTAACCTGGTTGTACAGGTAAGCGGAGTATTCTCCTTTGCCGAGATTAATTTGGGCCAGCTCTGCCAGGTAAGTATCTGCCGGTTCTTCCTGTTGCTTCAGAAATTCCACATAATAATGGGTAAAGGCATCGTACAGGGTAGGGGTGAGCTCCAGGCTTTTGGTATCCTCCGGGTTGAGGAGGAAAATCCTTTTCCAGTCGGCAGACCTTTCCGCCAGCAAGGCCTTTTTACCGGACAAAACCTCCCGGTAAATGGTGTTAATTTTTTGTTTAAAGGTATTTTCCGTCCAGAACCGCACATCATCCGTTTCCTGGTTTTCTACCTGGGTCCGGTTAATGATACGCCAGCGGTTTTCTTCCAGGTAAATCCGGTAGAGCTGGGCATAATAGACCTGGAGGACGCTTTTATTCGCCCCCTCTGCCGGTTCAATTTCTTTCCGGAAGTTTTCAAAAACAGGGTTGACATTGTCGGTGTCGTCAGAGGTGGTAACTTTAATCATCCCGTCAAAGAATATTCCCCTGACCAGGAGAGGTACATTATGCTGATTTCTGGCCAGGGCAATAGCCTCCTTAACCCGGGGCTGAACACTTTTCAGGTTTCCCTGCTGATAAGCCGTATCAATTTCCTTCCAAATGCTGTCTAGGTCCTGGGCCATAAGTAGGTTAGGGATAAAAATGAACAGGAGTGCAAAAGCTTTTTTCATATGGTTTGTGATTAGACCGGGTGTAAAGTTAAGCCGGTAGCAGGTATAAAACGAGAAAACAGGTTAAATCTGATATTTCGAACTATATATATAGTTATCTGGTTGTTCATGAAACGCGCCCATTTATTTTATGAAACCGGAAACGCGACACAGCTCAGGAAACAAACAAGCGTCTATTTCCGTATATTTGCACCAAAACAACCCAAAAATGGAAGAAAAAAAGATTACTCTCAGTGATTTTCATGAATCGATCGGTGGTAAAATGGTACCTTTTGCAGGTTTCCTGATGCCCGTACGGTACTCATCAGACAAGGAAGAACACCTGGCCGTGCGGAACAGCGTAGGGGTTTTTGATGTGTCGCACATGGGAGAATTTCTTCTGAAAGGCGAAAAAGCCCTGGACCTGCTTCAACGGATTTCCTCCAATGACGTTTCGGTGCTTTTCGACGGGAAAATACAATACGGCTACCTGCCCAATGAGCAGGGAGGAATTGTAGATGATTTCCTTACCTACAAAATAGCGGATAACGAATATTACCTGGTGGTAAATGCCGGGAATATTCAGAAAGACTGGGACTGGATCTCGGAACACAATACCTACGGGGTGGAAATGACCAACCTGTCAGATCAGACCAGCCTTTTTGCCGTACAGGGCCCTAATGCTGTAAAAACATTGCAAAAGCTGACCGATATCGATTTGTCGGCGATGGATTATTATACGTTTGCCAAAGGCAGGTTTGCCGGACATGACGATATCCTGATCTCGGCTACCGGGTACACCGGGGCCGGTGGGTTTGAAGTATACATGCCTAACGAAGCCGCGCCGGATATCTGGAACAAAATTTTTGAAGCGGGTGCAGAATTTGACATCAAGCCTATCGGCCTGGGAGCCCGCGATACCCTTCGGCTGGAAATGGGCTATTGCCTCTACGGAAATGATATTACGGATGAAACGTCTCCGCTGGAAGCGGGGCTGGGTTGGGTCACTAAATTCACCAAAGATTTTGTGAACAGTGAAAACCTGAAAGCGCAGAAGGCGGCCGGGCTGAAAAGAAAGCTGGTGGCTATTGAGATAGTTGATAAAGGTATTCCGCGCAGCCATTACGAAATCTGTGATGCGGAAGGAAACGGTATCGGAGAAGTTACTTCCGGAACGATGTCGCCTTCACTAAACAAAGGAATTGCATTGGGTTATGTAAGCCTGCCCTTCTCTAAAGCGGGAACCGAAGTGTTCATTAAAATCCGGGAAAAGCTTACAGCGGCCAAAGTAGTGAAGTTGCCGTTTGTAGCAGATAATGTATAAAATTCGTAACACATTCTTTGTGTTTTACGTAATTATCTTGTAAATTTGTTACGTAAAAAACAGAATAATGAGCTTGAAACTCACCTTAAATATCCAGGATAAGGAACTCATTGGAGCTGCCAAGACCTTTGCTCGGTCTCAGAATAAGAGCTTATCGGTATTGGTAGAAAATATTCTCAGAGGGTTGGTAAAACAAGAAAAGAAGCCGGTCTCTCAAAATAAGTTATTAGGCGCTTTTATTTCTGATAAAACATCTGGTGAGTCAGACTCCAAATGGGAGTACCTGAAAGAAAAGTTTGACTTATGAAAGTTTATCTGGATACCAATGTTTTACTGGATGTACTTCTGAAAAGGGAACACTTCTATGAGGATAGTCTGGCAGTTCTTGATCTCTGTGAAAATAAACAGCATCAAGGATGGATTAATCTTGTTACAATAGCCAATATTTTTTATATTGGAACTAAGCTCGTAGGAAAGAAAGAAGCAAGAGATATTATTGAAGTGTTGATTAGTTATCTACAAGTTACTGGTGCAGATAAACAATTGGTTATTAGCGCATTAAAGCTTAATTTTAATGATTTTGAAGATGCTTTGCAGTATGCCAGCGCTTACCAGACCAACGGAATTCATGCAATTATCACACGAAATAACAAAGATTTTAAAAACAGTAATCTTCCGGTATTTTCTCCGGCAGAATTTTTGAATATAGGCTTTTGAACACCGTTCAGTTCTTTTTAAAGATTCCTTTCGGGTCTTCTTTCCGCGACAATAGCTCGGCCAGCACTTCACGGCTCAGCTCGGCCGGGTTCAGCTCGTAGGCTTTGTGGAAGTTTTCCCAGGCGGCGTCTAAATTATTTTCCAGGAGGTTTACAACGGTAAGCTGTACAAAAGCAGGTGTGTACTGGGGCTGGATTTTTACGGCGTTATTTAACAGCTCTTTTGCTTTGGTGCTTTCTATAATGGAGTGGGGATTGCTGAGCGCTTTTTTGATATAAACAGTAGCCAGGTCGGTCATGAAAACATAGTTTTTGCCGTCAGAAAGGGCCAGTCCCTTGTTCATCAGGTCAATGGCATTGGAATAATTACCGTTCTGGAATTCTATAACGCCCAGTCCCCAGAAAACATCAATATTTTCAGGATTTAACAGCCAGGCCAGGTTAAAGCGGTAGGTAGCTGTACCTTTATCGCCTTCGCTCAGGTACTGCCAGGCCATTTTATTGAAGAAATCCCCGGCTTCTTTACGGCTGGAAAACTCCCGGTCGCATTCCGATAAGAACAGCTCATCGTTCACCAGTTGCGTTTCGGTTTTCTCGTAGTTGCCGAACATGGGCAGGTAGTTGATATCTGTTCCTGCCGGAGCCGTACGGGTAACCACCACAACTTTCTCCGCTTTTTCTTCCCGGGAGTTGTCTGCACTGCGGGAAGGGGCAACCGGGGTTGAAACCTTAGGGGAATTGAGCAGATCGCGGCTGCCCTTTGCTACATTACCGGTAGACTGAGACCGGTTGCTGATCTGCGCAAAACACACACTCTGTACACCCAGACAAACACTGAAAACCAATAATCCTCTCACGTTATCCCCGTTTATTGAAAGCATAAATATTAACGCTGTCCTCTTTATATTATTGGGTGCGAATCGTTTTATTTCAATGAGGCAGGCACACCGAAAAACGGGAATACCGTCATTCGTATGAACGTTGCTGTAAAACAGGTTTTAATTAAGAATCCGGCCGACACAATCCTACGTATAATGCAGATAAGGTCAGGGTTGAATGTGCAAGATAAGAAAAATTTCTTAAAACAGGAAAGTAAGACCGGCAGATAGTGTCCTGGTACGGGTTTTGGCGTCTGCATTTCCGAGGTTTGCAAGCCCGTGAGCATACTGGGCACTGATGATCACCCGGTCGTTAAAATGCAGCCCTACACCCGCATTGATGCCATAATCCAGCCGTTTGGGGTCGTATTCCACATCTTCCAGGTCATCCAGGTCCAGGTCAAAAATATCAAAGGTAACCCCGCCGAATTTCAGCTTACCGGTAAGCGCGTAGCCGGCATAGCCCCCCACATAAGGGCTGACCTTAAAAGATTCGCTGATGGGCAGCTGAAAACCGATATTCAGCGGAACTTCGAGAAAGCTGTAGGTAATTTTTACTTTTTCGTCTTCAAAGCCTACGCCCTGGGCGCCTTTAATACTATACAACAGGCCCGACTGTACAAATAAAGGATTTTCAAGATTACTGTAAACTACCAGGCCGGCCTGGGGCGCATAGATGGCTTTGATCTCACTGTTATCTCCTTCTCCCCGCATGGTGGCCATATTGAGCGCTCCCTTTACCCCTATACGGGCCTGGGAGAAAACATCGGAAGTCATGAACAAAGCTGTGAAAGCAAAAGCAAGTGCTAAGATTGATTTTTTCATTCAGGTAAACAGATAAGTATATGGTTAAATTATATCTCAAAGATAAGATAAAATTATCGGGATATGCAGCGGCAGATAAATAATTATTCTGCAGACGGCGGAAGATCTGTTTACCGTTTTTTGCACAAAACCCGTTAATTTTGTGTTTTAGAATGAAAAGGATAACGGAAGTATGTTGATTGAGCAGCTGGAAGGTATTAAGGAACGTTTTGAGGAGGTCTCCCAACAGATCACCATGCCGGAGGTGGTTTCGGATATGGAGAAGTTCAAAAAGATCAGTAAGGAATACCGCGACCTGGAAAAGATCGTGAACGAGTATAATGCGTACAGGCTTATCCTGGCCAACCAGGAAGAAGCCCGTGAAATACTGGCTACGGAGAAAGACGAGGAGATGCGCGAAATGGCCAAGATGGAGCTGGAAGAGCTGGGCCCGAAAAGGGAGGAGTCGGAAGAAAGGCTGAAAGAGCTGCTGATTCCGAAAGATCCCAACGACAGCAAAGACAGCATCCTGGAGATCCGGGCAGGTACCGGTGGCGACGAGGCTTCTATTTTTGCGGGCGACCTGTTCCGGATGTACCAGCGTTACGCGGCCTCCCAGGGCTGGCAGTTTACGGTAATGGATTATACCGATGCACCCTCCGGGGGCTACAAGGAAATTGTGGTTAGCGTGAAAGGAGAAGATGTGTACGGCAAGCTGAAATACGAGTCAGGAGTACACCGGGTACAGCGCGTTCCGGCTACCGAGTCGCAGGGGCGTATTCATACATCGGCGGCCACGGTGGCCGTGCTTCCCGAGGCTGACGAGGTAGATGTGCAGATCAATATGAACGACATCCGGAAAGATACGTTTTGTTCGTCAGGAGCAGGCGGACAGTCGGTAAACACCACTTACTCGGCAATCCGGATCACGCACCTGCCAACCGGCCTGGTGGTGCAGTGCCAGGACGAACGTTCCCAGATCAAAAACTTTGAAAAGGCGCTTACCGTACTCCGTTCACGCTTGTATGAAATTGAGCTGGCCCGCCAGAATGAGTCTATCGCCGGTGAGCGTAAATCGCTGGTAGGGTCGGGCGACCGCTCGGATAAGATCCGCACCTACAATTACCCGCAGGGCAGGGTAACCGACCACCGGATCGGGTTTACGGTGTACAACCTGCCTACCGTAATGGAAGGAAACATCGGTGAGTTTATCGAAAAGCTGCGGCTGGCCGAGAATACGGAGAGAATGAAAGAAGGAATGGCCGCTGCCTGATCCGTTAGGGAGGAAGCTGATTTTATACGCATGAAATAGCCATGAGCAGTCAGCTATCAGCTATCAGAAGTCGGGCACACCAACCGGCCCATGAATAAGCGCTCCGCCGCTGCGGCTGATAGCTGAAGGCTGAAAGCTAAAATTTTATACAGATGAAAAAAAACACCCTTTGTTTAGCCACCAATAACGCCCATAAAGCAGAAGAGCTGCAAAGCCTGCTGGGCGATGCATTTGAGATAAAAACCCTGAAAGACATCGGGTGCCTGGAAGATATTGAAGAAACCGGAAACACGTTTGTGGAAAATTCGATGATCAAGGCCGGGTATGTATTCCGGAAATACGGGATGAACGTACTGGCCGATGATTCGGGGCTTGAAGTGAACGCATTGGGCGGCAGGCCCGGGGTATACTCTGCCCGTTACGCCGGTGAGCCTTCAGATGCTACGGCCAATAACCGCAAGCTGATGAAAGAGATGGAAGGCGTGACCGATCGCACGGCCCGTTTCCGTACGGTCATCACCCTGATCCTGGAGGGAGAAACCCATACTTTTGACGGGGAAGTTTCAGGAAGAATAAAAGAAACCTTTGACGGTGAGGAGGGTTTCGGCTATAACCCGGTGTTTATACCCGACGGCTTCGAAACCACCTTTCACGATATGGGCTTTGAGCAGCGGAGCCGGCTGAATCACCGGGGCCGCGCCATGGCAAAGGTGCTTGATTTCCTGGCCCGCAGGAATACGCCGGAGGTATAGTAACATGCCGGAATCTACTGGCCTGTACGCCGGTCCTGTTCCCGTTTCATATCTTTTTCTTTGATGCTGTCGCGCTTGTCGTACAGCTTCTTACCCTTAGCCAGGGCAATATCCATTTTAGCCAGGCCGGCATCATTGATAAACAGGCGGGTGGGAATAATGGTAAGGCCTTTGTCGGTGAGCTTGTTTTCCAGCTTGCGCAGCTCTCTCCGGGTAAGAAGAAGCTTCCGTTCACGAAGAGGGTCGTGGTTGTAATATGTACCGTTTTCGTACCGGGAGATGTTCAGGTTTTTAACATACAACTCTCCTTTATTAAAAAAGCAATAGGCATCTGCCATGCTTACTTTCCCTTCTCTGACCGATTTTATTTCCGTACCGGTGAGAACCATTCCGGCAGAGTATTCTTCCAGGAAATAGTACTCAAAAGAGGCTTTCTTATTCTTTATATTTATGGTTTTCTGTAGCTTCATTCCTTAATAACATCCTGAACCCGATAAAAAATCCCTGCCTCAATTGTAGTGGCAGGGATTCCGACTTACGTGCTTTCCTAATAATCCAATTGCCTGCTGAAAAGCAGACGGAAGGATTAAATCTTTAAGAATTTATATATTCAATATGATTCTTGTCTTTATTCCAGTCAACAAATGTAAATAGCGAAAAATAAATATGCAATGGTAAGCAGATAAATTTATACACGGTTTGGCCAAAGATATCCACATTTTTGAGGCAAAGAGGAGATAAAGAAATAGAGACGACGCGGAGAGTAAAGGAAGTAAATGTTTGAAAAAGCACCATTTTGCGAAGTATTTCGGGGTTTTTGTGTAAACTATGGGCCGGGAAAAGCAGGGAGCAGAATGTGAATAAAAAGAAATGCAGATAGGACGAATTGCCGAAAAATTAGTAATATTGCTGCGTTAATTTTATTCATTAGTGTGGAAAGCCGGCAGCAGGTCAGAAGAAGTGCAGCGAGCGTTTCCCGTTAAAAATCAGTAAAGCAACCATTGTTAAATACACCGCTAATCAGTACCCATAAGGAGCAGGAAACGGCTATTCTTATCGGCGTAATCACCCAGAAGCAGAATGCCGGTAAAACAAAGGAGTACCTGGATGAGCTGGCATTTCTGGCGGAGACCTCGGGTGTAAAAACACTTAAAACATTTGTACAGCGACTGAATTTCCCGGACCAGAAAACTTTTGTGGGCAAGGGAAAGCTGGAGGAGATCCAGAACTGGGTAGCGCTGAACCCGGTAGATACGCTTATCTTTGACGATGAGCTCTCCCCCTCCCAGGTGAGAAACCTGGAGAAGATCTTCGAGAACAAGAAAGTGCTGGACCGGAGCCTGCTGATCCTGAATATTTTTTCACAACGGGCACGGACCGACCAGGCCAAGCGGCAGGTAGAGCTGGCCCAGTACAAATACCTGCTTCCGCGCCTGACCCGGATGTGGTCACACCTCAGCAAGCAGAAAGGGGGGATCGGTATGCGGGGGCCGGGCGAGAAGGAGCTGGAAACCGATAAGCGGATTGTGCAGGACCGGATTGCATTTTTAAAGGAGAAGCTGGAAAAAATAGATAAGCAGGCAGCTACCCGCCGGAAAGAGCGGAGCCGGCTGGTAAGGGTAGCCCTGGTAGGCTATACCAACGTGGGGAAGTCTACCCTGATGCGCAAGCTGACCAAGTCAGATGTATTTGCAGAAAACAAGCTGTTTGCTACCATTGATTCTACCGTCCGGAAAATGGTTCTGGGGCATATTCCCTTTTTACTTACCGATACGGTTGGCTTTATCCGGAAGCTACCTACTACGCTTGTGGAGTCGTTTAAGTCTACCCTGGACGAAATCCGGGACGCCGACATCCTGATCCATGTAGTGGATATTTCCCATCCTTCATTTGAAGAACAGATCGATATCGTGAACGATACCCTGGCCGAAATAGGGGCGCAGGACAAGCCCACCCTGCTGGTATTTAATAAGCTGGACATGTACCAGCCGGAGTCGGAAGAAGGACTGGACAAACACCTGGCCACGGAAGAAGACCTGAAGAAGAACCTGGAGAGGCTGGAAGCCGGCTACCTGAAAAAGAATGCTCAGTATGTGGCATTTATTTCGGCAGAGAAAAACGAGAATATGGACAAGCTGCGGAATGTGTTGCTGGAACTGGTGCGGGAAAAACATTTCGGGATATATCCCAACTGGGACGCCTCTAAAAATGAGCTTTTTAACTGGCAAGAAGATTTATTAAATTAACAAATAATGGAAAACAAAAGTACCAACTGGGGTCAGTTTATCCCGCTCGCATCCGTTTTTTTCTTCTGGGGGTTTGTGGCCGCCAGTAATGACATCCTGATTCCGGTGTTCAAGAAAGAATTTAACCTGTCGCAGTTCCAGAGTCAGCTGGTAGCAACCGCGTTCTATATTGCCTATACCGTGGGTTCGATCATTTATATGATCGTGTCGTCTCTCCTGAAAGTAGACCTGATCAACAAAATAGGCTATAAAAACGGCCTGATCCTGGGCCTGGCTATTTCGGCTCTGGGCACGCTGCTTTTTATTCCGGCAGCCAATATTGGCTCATTTAACCTGATGATATCCGCCTTGTTTATTGTAGGGCTCGGGTTTTCACTGCAACAGATCGTGGCTAATCCGCTGGCCATATTGGTAGGCCCTTCCAGTACGGGCTCGCAACGGCTGACCATGGCCGGGGGGATCAATAACTTCGGTACCACCATCGGCCCCCTGATTGTGACGTTTGCCATATTCGGTTCTGCAGCCTCGGCTAACACGGAAGCCAGCATTGAATCGGTAAAAATTCCGTACCTGGTTTTGGGGGCAGCCTTTTTACTGGTGGCGTTGTTCCTTAAATTCTCATCGCTGCCTGACACCGTAATTAAAGAAGAGGAGAAGGCCGATGTGCCGGGTTCAATTAACCGGAAATCGGCGTTCAGCTACCCGCAGCTGATTTTGGGGATGATCGCTATTTTTCTTTATGTGGGCGTGGAGGTGAGTACGGCCAGTAACCTGCCTGCGTATATGCAGGATAACCTCGGGCTCCTTACCAAAGATATTGCCCCGTATATTTCACTGTACTGGGCATCTATGATGATCGGGCGGTGGACAGGCGCCGTGGAGGCATTTGACTTCCGGGCCGGAATAACAAAGATCCTGCGCTTCCTGGCGCCTTATCTGGCCTTTGGCGTATTTCTGCTGGTGAATTTTATTGCTGATCATGACCTTGCTCCCTTTTACATTTACGCCCTGGTGATCCTGGCCATGATTGTCTGTGATATATTGAGTAAAGGAAATCCTGCCCGCATGGTGCTTATATTTTCTCTTGCAGGAATAGTGGCCCTGCTGATCGGGATGTTCTCTACAGGAATGGCCTCCGTGTATGCGTTCACCAGCGTGGGACTGTTTTGCTCTACCCTGTGGCCCTGTATTTTTGCACTGGCAATCAAAGGCCTTGGCAGGCATACCAACCAGGGGTCGGGTTTCCTGATCATGATGATCATGGGAGGAGGAATTATTGCCCCGCTGCAAGGGGTTATTGCCGACAAGACCAGTATACATTTTAGCTTTATTGTTGGGGTACTTTGCTTTGCTTACCTGGCATTTTATGCCATAGCGGTTACCGGCATTTTGAAAAAGCAGGGGATAGACCTGAAAGACCTCAAAGCAGAAGGCGGACATTAATATTCCGGGAAAAGAGTGGATTTTTCCGCTCTTTTCCTTAAAATACCGTGAAAACACCCCCCTTAAATTCGGGGTTTTCACTCTAAAATCTCTCGCGTATATGTACGAATTTTGTAAAAAAATAATTGTGCATGAAAAGAGGGAATTTCAACTTGGCCGATATAATGTTTTTTTCCGGCGATATTAACTATACAGAGATCTACCTGAGAACAGGTGAAAAAATGGTTTCCAGCTCTACCCTGTTGAGACACGAAGAAAAATTTAACCACTTTATCCGGGTCAGCAAAAAGTACCTGGTGAACCCCGATTATGTAAGCGGCTACGAGCTTCAGGGCAAGTCGCTGGAGATTACCCTTCAAAACGGTAATCACATGAAAGTGTCAAGAAGGAGGGTTAAAACTGTTCTGTCAAGTATTGTAGCTGTTTAGACCTGACAGAACAGTTTTTTATTATAATTTCTGGAGGGCTTCGCGGATGGCCTGGATTTTTGCGTCTGCATCGGCCAGCTTAGCCTTTTCTCTTTCCACGACCTCGGGTTTGGCATTGGCCACAAATTTCTCATTGGAGAGTTTGGCTTCTACTGATTTTTTGAAGCCCAGGGTATATTCCAGCTCTTTCTGCAGGTTTTCTTTTTCCGATTCGGTATCCAGGTTTCCGCCCAGGTCCAGGCCGAACTCATCTCCCTTGATCACATACGTCATTCCGGATACTTCGTGGGCATACGTGATGGTGCCGATATTGGCCAGCTTCATGATCAGCGGCTCTAAGGGCCGGTAGCGTTCCGGTGCCGTTGTCCTGATCTCCAGGGGCAGGCTTTCTTTGGGTGAGATCTGCTTGCTCTGGCGGGTGTTTCTCACCCAGGAAACCAGCTCGGAAAGAATCTCAAAGTTACCCAGTATTCCGGCATCGGCTTCACCGCCTTTCGGAAACGGCTGGATACAGATAGAGTCGCCGGCACTGCGGTCAGCCAGGCTTTGCCAGATCTCTTCTGAAATAAAGGGTATCCACGGATGCGCCAGCCGCATCAGCTCATCAAAGAACCCGATGGTGGCGTTGTAGGTTTCGGGGGCTACGGGCTGTGCCACGCCGTCGGCATAGGCCGGTTTTACCATTTCAAGATACTGGGAGCAGAAATCGCTCCAGATCAGGTTATAGGTGGTAAGCAGCGCATCAGACATCCTGAATTTTTCATAGTGCTCACGTACTTCTGCAATGGCGGCATTCAGCCGGGCGCGGAACCATTTTATGGCTGCCACAGGGACTTCTCCCGCCCCGGTTTCCCAACCTTTTACAAGGCGGAAGGCATTCCATATTTTATTGGAGAAATTCCGGCCCTGCTCTACCAGCTTTTCATCGTAGGGCAGGTCGTTGCCTGCAGGAGAGCTGAAGAGCATGCCTGTACGTACGGCATCGGCCCCGTATTGATCGATCAGGTCGAGCGGATCCGGGGAGTTGCCCAGCGATTTCGACATTTTGCGGCCCAGCTTATCCCGCACAATACCGGTGAGGTACACATTTTTGAAGGGGTATGTGCCCTTGTATTCATAACCGGCAATGATCATCCGGGCCACCCAGAAGAACAGGATTTCCGGGGCGGTCACCAGGTCATTGGTAGGATAATAATACCGGATATCTTCATTTTCCGGGTCTTTGAAGCCGTCGAAAACAGAGATCGGCCACAGCCAGGAGCTGAACCAGGTATCCAGTACGTCTTCGTCCTGGGTGAAGTCTTCCGCCGCTACATTCAGGCCTTTCTCCCGGGCCTGACTAACCGCTTCTTCGAGGCTTTTGGCCACAATTACGGTGCCGTCTCCGAGGTAATACGCCGGAATGCGGTGGCCCCACCAGAGCTGCCGGCTGATGTTCCAGTCGCGTACGTTCTCCATCCAGTGATTGTACGTATTTTTAAACTTGGGCGGGATCAGGCGGATGGTATCGTTCATCACGTTTTCCCACGCAGGCTTGCTGATCTCCTTCATTTTAAGAAACCACTGCAGTGAGATCTTCGGCTCAATGACCGCCCTGGTTCTTTCAGAGGTTCCCACGTTGGATTTGTAGTCTTCCACCTTAACGAGGTTTCCTGATTCTTCCAGCATTTTGATGATCTTCTTGCGGGCTACAAACCGGTCTTCACCCACCAGGATCTGTGCTTTTTCGCTAAGCTTCGCATCATCTGTCAGGATGTCTATCACCTCCAGGCCATGCTTTTCGCCCAGGATAAAGTCGTTTTGATCGTGTGCCGGGGTCACCTTCAGGCAGCCGGTACCGAAGTCCGTTTCCACGTATTCATCGGCAATCACCCGGATCTCTTTGTTGATAAGAGGGATGAGCACGGTTTTCCCGACCAGATGGCGGTAGCGATCGTCATTCGGGTTGACACAAATGGCGGCATCGGCCATGATGGTTTCGGGCCGGGTAGTGGCAATGGTCAGGCCATCGGTGCTGCCCGGGAAAGAGTAGCGGATATATACCAGCCTGGAGGCCATTTCCTTGGTGATCACTTCTTCATCAGAAACGGTGGTCCTGGCTTCAGGGTCCCAGTTGACCATACGATAGCCCCGGTAGATCTCTCCCTTGTTATATAAATCAACAAAAACGTCAATTACGGCATCGTACAGGCTGGGCTCCATGGTGAAGCGGGTTCTGTCCCAGTCGCAGGAAGCCCCCAGCTTTCTCAGCTGCTTCAGGATGATACCGCCGTATTTTTCGGTCCATTCCCAGCAATATTTCAGGAACTCTTCACGGGAGAGGTCGGCCTTGTTGATGCCCTTTTCTTTGAGCATGGCTACCACTTTTGCTTCTGTAGCAATAGAAGCGTGATCGGTACCCGGAACCCAGCAGGTCTCTTTTCCTTCCATACGGGCTTTCCGGACCAGCACATCCTGGATGGTGTTGTTCAACATGTGCCCCATATGAAGTACGCCCGTTACGTTAGGAGGAGGGATAACCACGGTGTACGGCTCTTTACCGGGATTGGGTTTTGAACTGAAAAATTTATTCTTTTCCCAGTAAGCGTACCATTTATCTTCTACCTCTTTAGGACTGTAGGTTTTTGAAAGTTCCATTGCTTGCGATTGAAATAATTTGCAAAAATAAAGAAAATGTTGATATGAAGAGCCGGGGCACTTATTCCCATTTCCAGATCCTCTCCGGGGTAATGCAATAATCCATCCGGATATCCAGGGGGGAGGGGTTGCTTATGCGCTCTACCGGTTCCAGCAGGGAGAGCCCGGTTTTCAGCGTATGGCCGCCGGCCCGCGACAGAAACCTGTCGTAATAGCCTTTGCCATAACCCACCCGGTAGCCCTGCTGGTCAAAGGCCAGGAGGGGGATCAGCACAAGAACGTCGGGATATTTCCGGAAAAGATCTTCTGAATCGAGAGCCCGGCTGAGATCAGCGGGTTCGTCTATGCCCCAATGATTTTTTGTAAGGGCCAGGCCGGATGTATAGGGTACGTGAAGCATTTCTCCGTTGCCGAGGCTTTTGGAAATGTAAATATCTGAAGGGAAATCTCTTTGCAGCGTTTCCAGCACGGGGTAAGTGTCGGGTTCATTGTTTTTCCGGATAGGCAGGAAAACATGTACGGCAGAATACCGGTGAACGGGGATACGGCTGAAGAGGAGGGAAGCAATTTTCCTGCTTTTCGACTCCACTTCAGACGCGGTCAGCAGGGCCCGTTTTTGCCGGGCGTCAATGCGCATTTCTTCCTTTGTCATAAATTCCTGGTCCTTTATGCAAAGATAGGCGTTCAGAAATTAAAATGAGGTTGTCAAAACTGACAACCCCATATGTGTTTGTGGATTAGTAGAAAGTTTAATGCAGTTATGCAGAGCGTGAATACCTATACAGATTCAGTCATTTAGCGTGAGCGTGGTGGGATTGAGCGATGTTTTACCCGGTTTACTACCCTTATTGGAAAATTTAGAGATAGTAATTTTTCTGATATCGAGCTTTTTGTCTTTCATAATACAGCTGATTTATAAGTGGAAATGATTAATTTTATCTATTCCAAAGATTGTAGATCTTACGTGACGCAGAAAAAAAAATATACCAACTGAAGTATTCACTATACGAAAAGCGATAATGGAGGGAGAAGAAGCTATAATGTTTGCTTTAAAAATAAAGAATAAAGGAGAAATTGCAAGCCATCTTACGATATGGATTGCTTTCTGGACCACAGATTTTTTATTCACGTATGGGTTTCAAAGCGGGAGAACAGCGATAATTCCGTTCGTATTCAATGCGCTTACTAATACGATTTATTTTTACGTTTGTGTTTTCTATATCATTCTACCCAGTTTTTCTAAATCACGGGTTCTGACATTTTCGGGTATTTTTATTTTGTTGGTCTTTTTTGTTTTTTCTAAGATGGGAGTTGAAAAATTTTTAAGAACAGATAATTATATTCTTAATATAGAGAACAAGGGTACCATTATAAGGTATGTCAGCTTTGAGTTCTGGAGATATTCCTATATGACCTTCTTCTCATTTGCCTACTGGTATTATATTAAATCCATACAGGAGGAAAAACTGCGGCGGGTAACAGAAGAAAAGCTGCTGAAAACAGAGATTGCTTTTTTAAAGGCGCAGATCAATCCGCATTTTTTGTTCAACACCCTGAATTTTGTCTATAGCGATGTGGCGGGGCTGAGCCGGCGCTCGGGAGAAGCCCTCATGTCGCTTACCCGGTTAATGCGTTATTCGGTAGAAAGCACAAAGAGTGAACAGAATACAGTAGAGAAAGAGCTGGAAGCAATAGATGAATACCTGAAATTACAAAAGCTGCGTTTTGGCGACCGCCTGGCATTAAACTATACCCGGCAGGGTAACCTGCTGGTTTTTTCAATGCCTCCCCTGATTCTTATCAGCCTGGTAGAAAACGCATTCAAATATGGTATACAGGATGATTTTACAGATCCCATAGAAATAAAGGTAAGGGTAGATGCATCGGGGCTGGCATTCTGGTGCCGGAATAAAAAGCGGTTGGATTTTATTGATAAGGAAACTACCGCTTTGGGGCATACCAATATCAGAAGACGGCTTGAGATGGCCTTCCCGGATCACTTTGACCTGAAGGCTCTGGACTCGGTCACGCACTTTGAAGTAGGCCTGGATATCACCTGGGAGGAGGGCCATTGAAGTTTAAACGATTTAGAAAAACATATTCACAACAGAAGACAAAATACCTATATGACCTGTATAATTATTGATGATGAAGACGCTGCTATCCAGCTCTTGGAAAATTACATTAAAAGAACACCTGCACTAAGCCATCGCTGTTCTTTTCAGAATGCAGTAGAAGCGCTGCGGTACACAAAAGGGAATGCAGTAGACCTTATCTTCCTGGATATTAATATGCCGCACCTTTCCGGCCTGGGCTTCCTGGAGCTTATGGAAAACGGGTCAAAGGTTATCCTGACCACGGCCTATTCAGAATATGCGCTTGAGGGGTATAAATACGATGTGGTTGATTACCTGACCAAACCCATTGCTTTTGAGAACTTCCTGAGGGCCGTAAAGAAGGCAGAAGAGCGCATGGGCCTGGGTACAGACGTTAAAAAGCCTAAACGGTCAGGAGAGCTGGATGACTTTATCATGGTGAAGTCAGACCGGAAGGGCAAGTTGGTTAAGGTAGTGTTTTCCGACATTGTTTATATTGAGTCGATGCGGAATTACGTAGGGATCTATACCCGCCAGAAAGAAAGAATCATTACCCTTCTTTCCATGAAAGAGCTGGAAGAACGCCTCCCCAAAGAGTATTTCTTCAGAACCCATAAGACATTTATTGTGGCATTAAGCCAGATCAAAATGATTGACGGAGGTGAAATCGTGCTGCTGGATGTCAAAGACCGGGTTCCTTTGGGAGGAACGTACCGTCAGTCGTTTTTTGAGCGGCTGGAAACCAAGATCATGAAACCTTAGGAATCTTTCTGCCGGCGATCAGCGACGTATAGTATCTGCCCAGGAAATCGTACATGACCAGCTCGTGCAACCGTTGACCGGAACTGATGAGCCGGTTAACCGTCATGTGCATGCAACTGCTGAGCATCTGTTCAAAAGCTGCCGGGTCTGCTATACGGTCAGAGACTTCTCTCCATAAGGTGCATATCCCGGCTTCATAAGGGGTGAAGATCCGGTGTAAGGGGTGATGCTCTTCCAGGAATTTTTCTAATTTTTTCCGGCAGGCCCTGTACCGGACATCGATTTGTGATTTTAAGCGCCGGTCCATTTTAAACTCTTCCGCAAAAGCGTTCCGTGTTTTTTCTAGCAGCATTTTTTTACGGGAAACAGAAAGACCGGCGGCATGTAAAAGGCGGTCGATATTGAGGAGTCCGTACAGCCATTTTACTTCCTCCCGTTCATCACCTTCCGTCTGGTCCAGGAAATCGAGGTAGATCCGGCTGTCGACCCAAAACAGGTGCTCAATTTGTTGAATGGTTTCGTGGCCATACCGTTCCAGTTCCCTCCGGTAGGTATCGGCCTGGGTTTTCCATACCACCCCGTTGCTTTCAAACGGCAGAATATAAAAGCGAATCAAACGGAGGAGGCTGGGCAAAAAACGGGTATCCGTCAGGTGAAACCGCACCCGCAGATGATTATCGGGATCGTTATACCGGATAAAAAACCAATGATCGATCCAACTGCTTGCTCCGGCTTCATTAATGATGTGCGCAATACCGTTTTGCAGGATGTGATCGGCCGACTTTGCTCCACAGTAAAATTTGAAATACACCCATTCTGAACCCAGGCTGAATGTGCGCTGAACGGTGCTTAAAGCGCATTCCTCCCTTGTATACCGGTATACAGGGTCGTTCCGCATCAGAACAGCAATGAACTGATTCACCATTGCCCGTCCCTCAGCGTTTTTTACAGGTATCGTTTCATCGCCGAGAAACTCTTTAAGCAGGATAGCACTTTTCTGTTTTACCGAATCCAGGAAAACCCGGAGCAGAAGGGGATTGGCACTATCAATAAACAGCTCATTGTCTCCTTCCGCCAGCACAAAACACCGGGGTATCTTGTATTGTTTCTGCCAGGCCTCAAATTCGTCGGGGGTGAGGTCCGGCTGTTGAACCGGTAGCAGATGTTGTGAAGAAAATTGCCACATGGCCGGACTAAGAATTACCCGGCCGTCGGCTACACGGGGCAGGAACACAAACTCTTTGGCCAGCTCTCCCCAGGTGAAGTCGAGAGAGCTTTGGAAACCCTGGGTTTGAAGGTCGCACAGGAACCGGTAAACCGGTAGCGAATGGTTTTTGAAGTTGTGCGCACATCCCAGGCGGGGCACCACTACTTTATTCAATTTCCGGTGACGCAATACCAGGCGGTTATTTTTTACAGACAGGCAGAGATCCCGGAGAGAGATCCGGTTCTCCTGTGGCAGGTCTGACCGGGCCAGCAAGGGAATCTCGTAATGCCGGAAAGCGGGCCGGCACAGGATGTTTCCCGTGCGGCTTTCCGGCAGGTGAACAATTTCTGCGAAAATTACATCAGGATTATTCCTGCTTTCCGTGTCGGCTATGTCGTGAAGCATTTGGGAGATATCTTCTGAAGCATGTCCGAACCTCCCGATAAGATTGGCTGCACTGCTTCCGCCTATGGTTTCAATAAATATTTTACGGTCATCTACCAGCCGGAACATTACGGCAAAACTGGGGCCGGGGTTTGGGTTTTGTCCGGGGATATCAGGGAGGGGCATTTCATAGGCCCCGTCCTGCTGTGCTTTTTGAAGATTTTTGAAGAGCGCCTGTTGCCATTCTTTCCATATCCGTTCCGGAGCCCTTTCTTCTGTTGACGGAAGAGTGATCCCGTCGGTCAAGGGCGTAAAATCTTTCGCTTCATCACTTGGGTAGCCTATACCACTCTCCGCGTCCAGCGCGGTTAGCAGCGATACTTCTTCGTGTTCATACCGGGCATAAAACCTCGATGTAAAGTCATTTATGGAATGGGTGTCAGGGGCAAAAATACTGAGCCGGGGAATCACCCTCAGGATCTCCTCCTGGTATTCGGTGCTTATTGTATCGGCCTCTTTTTTCCAGTGATTAACCCTTACCGTATGAAAAAGCTTATTTTCATCCGGGATTACCCCCAGTGTTTGTAATTCGTGTATAATTTCTTCGTATGCTGTGATGGAGCGGCTCTTGTCCAGCTGACGGAGCTTTTGCCCGACGTTGCCGATGGTGAAAGCAGCAGGGAGCCCCGCCCTGCTTGCCACCCGCAGTATCTGTTCCATGAAATCGTCGCCGGTGATGCAGGGCTGCAATTCACTGACAAGGATTTGCATATCAACCAGCTCATGAAGGAAAGCCCGGGCGTCTGCTTCGGATATTCCTTCCTGCCGGAGCGCGGTCATCAAAGTAAAGAAATCAGCACCCGCCGTTGCCTGCTTCAATACAGCCCGGATATACGGGTCGTTTTTAACAGAGCTAAGAACAGGTGTATCGAAGTGTTCCGTATACCGGATATCTCCGCCGAAAAAATACAGGCTGTTGTTGGGGTAGTAGACCAGGTGTTCACGCAGGCGGGGGGCACGGTCAAGCTCACGGGCCAGGGCGCAGAGGTAATCCATGTCGAGGCGGGTTTTCCGGCTATATGGCTCTTCTGCTGAAAGGCGGGTCTTATCGCCCCAGTTCACCACACCTACTCCGGAAAACAGCCCGAAAGGAGTGGCGCGATAACGACTCCTGATAAGATACCGGGTAAGCGGAAAAAGAATTTTCTCCGGGAGTTCACCGGAAGACATCAGCTCTGAAAACAAAGAAGGAGAGGCCAGGTAAAGCGCTTCTCTGAACGTGGCGTCGGTTTGGCTGCAAGCCCGGAGAGTGGGTTCGTCAATTTGCAGAGAGAATGCTTCGTGCGGAGTACGGAGAATGAGTTGGGGATGGAAGGTGAGGTTTTGCATGGGGTTTATCGTTTTAAAAAGAAAAACCCAAGTATAAAAGAGGGTGGGATTACCCGTCAAAAAAACTACACCAATTCTGAAATTATAGGTACCAACGGCTCACTTTTAACCGGTGTGCAGCACAAATATGAAACTCCCTGTCTATAAGCGCAGATATCCCGGAGGGTATTTCCGGGATATCTGTGCTCAGGATGGAGTGCTGTTTTCTTAATAGCCCTCGTTCTGGGGATAGGACTCGCCCAGCAGGTTCATTTCAGAAAGAGGAATAGCCCAGTTCACCATGTGCGGCCTCATTCTTGTACGGGCGTCAGACCGGTACGGGAACGGATCTTTGGCGGTATTCGCATGTCCGGCCGAGTTCTCCGCTGAAAGGTCTCCGCGTTTACCGTAACCTGCGTGATCCACAATATATTCATATAGCTTTCCGGTACGTTTCAGCATATACCATCTTCTGCCTTCAAAGGCCAGCTCCCTGGCCTGCTCATCCAGGATGTCTTCCAGCCGGAGTGTGCTCAGGGGGGCGGTACCGGCTCTTTTTCTGACGGCGTTCAGCTGTCCGAGGGCAGTTCCTGACTGCGGGCTGTCGTTCACAGTTCCGATGTTCCCCAGCATGAGGTTTGCTTCGGCGGCGTAGAGATACGTTTCGGCAAGCCGGGCGATCATAATGTTTTTGGTCTGGGTATCCACGGTAGGATTTCCATCATCCGGAAAATACTTTTTACATCCCGCGTTAAGGCGGATAAAGAAGGCGTTCCGGTCTGCAGCCAGCGGCGCAAATTCCTGCCAGGTGCTGTGCACTATTTTTTCACCGATAACCTTGCCTTCAGGCAGGGTGGCGGGATCATTGTACACATAATCCTGGATATAGTAAGATCCTTTTACCCGGGTATCGTTAGGATCCTCATTGAGCAGGTCCCGCAGGTAATTATTGAGGGTAAGCCAGCCAAAGCCCCTGCCTCCCTGCTCTACCGTATATTTAGAACCCGGCATCAGCTCGGCATAGTTGGGCATGAGGTTAAAGTTAACCTTATTGGGCCCGCCGTTTACCAATACCTTAAACTGCAGCGCCCACAGGGTTTCTGAGTGGTTAAGGTCGCCCTTGAAAACCAGTCCGGTAGAAGATAACAGGCTGTTCGCGCCGGAGCTGATCACGGCTTCCGCCTGGGCTTTGGCTTCCTTCCAGTCTTTCTGCCACAAAGCCACCTCTGCCTTTAAATGCCGGGCCATATTCTGTGTGATTCTTCCCGGTTCGGTAGTCTTCAGGGGGAGATTCCCGATGGCAAAAGCGAGGTCACTTTTCACCAGGTCAAAAATTTCCGCTTCTCCGGATTTGGAAGTAACCACTTTCTGAACGGTTTCAGGAGTGGTGGGTTCGGTGGTCACATAGATGTTGTTAAACAGCTTGTAGAGAATAAATACCGAATTTGCCCGGAAAAATTTTGCTTCACCAAGCACTTTATTTTTCCGTTCATCGCTCATCCCCTGTATTTTTTCGGCCGATGCGATCAGGGCATTGGCCCTGTCCATGATCCGGTAATACAGCCGCCAGTAGTCGGAGTAAACGTAGCTGTTTTCCGGGGTGGTACCCTGTATCATCCTGCCGTAGTTGGAGATTTCTCCTCCCCGGGGTAGGGTAAGGTCGTCTTTGGAGTCAATCACAATGGGATTAGAGCCGTTGTTAGCCATATTTTCCCAGAACGACCGCTGAATGTTGTACAAACCCACCACACCCGATTCAAGTCCTTCCGGGGTGTTGTAGACGAAGTCTGCCGTAAACGAACTGGCCGATTTTTCGGTAAGAAAGTTTTCGCACCCGCTGAGCCCTATGATGAGCAAAGCCGGCAATAGTATTTTTTGAAATATCTTGATCATTACTTTTTCGTGTTTAGAAGCTCAAATTAAGACCCATGGTAAACCCTTTGGCATCGGGGAAGTCATTGGGGTTATTTTCAGGACTATACGATTTGTAATCTGTAATTGTCCATAAATTGGTCCCTGTCACGTATACTTTGACATGATTTAAATTTGCCTTTCTCACCAGGTAAGGGGGAATGTTGTAAGCCAGGGAAAGTGTTCGCAGCCGTACGTAAGAAGCATCTGCCATCCCCAGGATTTCGACGTTCGCAGCCTTGGTAGAATAATTCGGTCTCGGATAAGTATTCGACGGGTTTTCAGGGGTCCAGTAGTCTCTCTTTATCCCGTTTCTTACCGCCGTGTTGTAACCCCCTTCATTAAACTGGCCCAGGTAGGGATTATATTTGGTAACGCCCTGAACGGTATAAATATCGGCCATCAGCTCAAAGCCTTTGAACGATGCCGTGGTTGAAAATGAGCCAAACCAGTCGGGGGCGGTATTGATGATCACGTTATCGTTGATATCGATCACCCCGTCTCCGTTCACGTCTTTTACCCGGATAGCGCCGGCATGCAGTGTGGCGTCGCTCTGGAAAGGATTGGCGATGGTACCGCCTTTGGAACCCTGTCCTGAAGCGAGGGCTTCCTCGTCGGTCTGGAAGATACCGTCAAATAATTTGGTGTACAGTACATTTACGCCGTGTCCGATGAACCGGTTCCGTGAAATATCGTCTTTAGGATTGCCGAATTCATCGGTAATGCCCGATTTCAGGAGCTTGTTTTTGTTGCGGGTAAATGAACCGGTCACCGACCATTTCAAAGGCCCGTCTCTCAGGATATGGCCTGTAAGCAGCGCTTCAATACCCCTGTTCTGAATTTCCCCGCCGTTTGTGATCATGGAAGAAAAGCCTGACATCCCGCCCAGGGGCACATCGGTGAGGAGGTTCGTGGTGTGCATGTCGTAATATTCCACCGTACCCATGATCCTGTTTTTCAGGAACCCGAAATCCAGACCGGCATTAAAGGTAGTACTGGTTTCCCAGGTAAGATCCGGGTTGGGCAGCTGTCCGCCGGGCAGGTTTCCGCCCTGGAGTATGCCGCCGAAAACGTAGGAATTGTTATTTACAAGACCAAGTGTCTGATAGGGGGCAAGGGCCTGGTTTCCTACAGATCCGTAGCTCAGCCTGAATTTCAGCTCCGAAACATCGTGCAGGTTTTCCATAAAGCGCTCATTCTGTATTTTCCATGCAAAGGCTCCGGCGGGGAAGAAGCCCCACTTGTTATTTTGAGCAAAAACCGAAGAACCGTCTCTCCGGGCCGTGAAAGTAAACAGGTATTTGTCTGAAAGATTGTAACGGGCCCTTCCCAGGAAACCTACCAGCCTTCTGCGTGTTTCACTCCTGACCACCTTGAAATTGAGGGCATTGGTGATGCCGTCATAGCCCAGGACATCGTTGCTGAACTGGGTGCCGGTAATATAGTCAGAAGAGTAGTCTCTTTGGTTAACGGATTGCACAAATGTGAAGTCCAGCTTGTGGGTGTTATTTATTACCGGACTGAAATTCAGGATATTTTCAACCAGGAACTCTTCCCAGGAGCTGTTGGTCAACGTGGCCGTGCCATTGGTGGCTATTCCTTCCGAATGCAGTCTTGTCCGGTAGGTGCCGTCATCCATAAACTTCCTGTTGTACAGCGTGTTCAGCCGGTAGCTGAGGGTTTTGGTAATGGCGTAATTACCGGCAAGGTTCAGGTTATAATACGACGACTTGGATTCGTTATTCGCTTCCCGGATGTTCCATAAAGGGTTTATCGTGCTGCTGCTGGCGTTAGCCCCGGCCAGCCTGAATACGAGGTTTCCGTCCAGGTCATAAGGACCCATAAATGGAGAAATGGTGATAAAGTCAAGCGATGAACTTTCTCTCTGCTGGCCGTCGGTAGCCAGATTCAGGTTCATGTCTATATCGATCTTACTGTTTATTTTCCGGTTCAGATTTAACCGGAAGGCGCCTCTTTTGTAGTCGGAATTCGGCAGAAGCCCGGTCTGCGTAAAGTAGTTTAAGCTCGAAAATATTTTGGTGACCTCATTTCCCCCGCTTATGTTTATGGTATTGCTGTTGGTAATAGCGGTCCGCATCATTATTTTTTCCCAATCGGCAAAATTCCCGGCTTTGTAATTGATGTATTCCGGTGCTGCGGCAGATCCCCCGAAGTTAATTTCGTCAGAACTGTAGTCTTTGCCGCCCGGGTTATTGGCTCTTACGGCTTCCCGCCGGTACTGGGCAAACTCTTCGGGCGTAAACATGTCAAAGTTTTTGGTCAGGCGCTGAGAGGTGTAATAGGTATGAACCCCCACCTGGATTTTGCCTTCCTTGCCTCTTTTGGTGGTGACCAGGATAACCCCGTTAGCTGCACGCGCACCGTAAATGGCCTGGGCCGAGGCATCTTTCAGGATCTCGATAGAGGCGATATCATCGGGATTAATGTCATTGATGTTATCAATCGGGAAACCGTCCAATACCACGAGCGGGTCATTGCCTCCGCTGATAGATTTTTGTCCCCGGATTAAAATATTGGAGCTGCCTCCGGGCCGGGCTGATCCTAAGGTCACCTGGACACCTGCTGCCTGGCCGCGAAGCATTTCCGCCACATTAGAAGTGGGTACGGCAATGGCTTTATCAAGATCTACCTTAGACAGGGCCCCGGTTACATCGCTTCTTTTCTCTGTACCGTACCCCACCACAATGATCTCATCAAGCGCCCTGTTATCTTCTTCCAGCACCACATCCGCCACATTGCTGACCGGTACCGGAATTTCTTTTTTCTTAAATCCGAGATAGGAGAAGACCAGCACGCCCTGCTCGTCGGGAACGTCAAGGGTATATTTTCCTTCGGCGTTGGTCATTGTGCCCCTGCTGGTATTTTTGAGAGAAACGCTCACCCCGATTAAGGGTTCGCCCTGCTCGTCCCGAACCGTACCGCTTATCGTTCGTTCGGCCTGCCGGGCGGGCACCTGGAGTAATGCTTCGTATTCCGTTATTTCTCTTGCCTTCATCTTTTTCAGCAGTATCCGGTTGTCAAATACTTCGTAGTCAATTCCCAGCGGTTTAAGCACTTCGGTTAGAAGGGTATATACTGAAGGGTTTTTTAAGTGGGTTGCCACAGGCTGGGTGATGTTAATCCGGGAACTGTAGACAAACTTTATATCGGTTTGTTTTTCTATTCCCGTTAACAGCTCGTGAAGGCTAACCTGTGCGGCCGGAATATTTACGATGCGCGCCAGGCTCTTTTGGGCTTCCACATCGTGTGCCAAAGCCAGGCTGCCGCAGAAGATGGCTATAAGAAATTGATAGAAACTAATTTTCATAAGCTTCACAATGATTTGGAGGCTCGGTATACTTTTTTTCATAAATTAGCATATGTTTTAGTGATAAAGCATGGCCTTCCGGTTTAAATTGGCGTTTAGATAGAAGGCCTGGTTTAAGGGGGGATGAGACATCATCCCCTTTTTGACTATTACTGAATGTTTTCTTTTTTATACCATATAATCTGTTTTAAAATTTGATCAATTACATCCTTCACCGCTCAAAAAAACCGTGGTACCGTTTATAATGTAGGAGGCCTCTACTGACTTGCAGATGAGCTCCAGCCGGGTAAACATAGGCAGGTTTTCAAGATCGGCATTCACAATACACTCCTCAATGTTCTTATCGTCAATCTGAAATTCTATTCCGTACACCTCCGTGAATGTCCTGGCCACTTCCTTCAGCGGAGTGTTGACAAACACAAATTTGGATTCAGGAAACACCTTGTCAGGCAGAGGCTGGGGAGATTCAACAAGGGTTCTGTTCAGGTTCTTAAAAAGCTTATTATATACTACCTTTTGATTGGGGAATAAGACCATCCTGGTTTGCTTTTTCATATTGGGATTATAGACCGTGACCTCACCGGTCACCACCCGTACCTCTATGACATCCAGGTCAGAATTCTGAGATATTTCAAAGCTTGTTCCGAGCACTTCCGTAACCAGGTCTCCCGAAGAGATAATAAACGGCTTGCTTTTATCAGGCGTTACGTGGAAGAACGCGGAGCCTTCCAGGGTTACGTTTCTGTGGTTTTTGTTAAAATTTTTGTCAAAGTGAATCTGTGCATTCCGGGCCAGTGTAACCTCGCTTCCGTCAGGCAGGGTCAGGTGCCGTTTTTCAGAAACTACACTCTCCATTTCTGAGCCGGGCCCGGGCCGTGTTTTAAAAAGCAGCCCTATCACTACAAGAATACAGGCCGCAGCCCCGGCTATGCCTATTCTTTGCCAGATCAGGAACCTCCTTTTCAAAGGTAATTTTTGTGCAATGTTTCCCCACATTCGCTTCTCCAGGGAGACCATTTCTTCGGTGGGCATGTGTAAAGATTCCAGCTTCTGTGCGGCATACCATTCCTCAATCCGGCGCTCTTCCTCCTCTGTGCAGTGGCCGTCCAGATATTTCTTTATCGTATCGTTAAATTCTTTCTGAGTCATGGTATTAATTTTTTGAATTGTACATCCACAGGCTTTCCTTCAGGAATTTTAAAGACTTGGTAATGTGATATTCAACTGTTTTGTCTGTAAGATGTAGGTCTTCTGCGATCTGCCTGACCGACTGGTTGTGAAACCGGCTTCGTCTGAACACCTCGGCGCTTTTTTCAGGAAGCCGGGCCAGCGCGGCCTCAACGGCCTCGGAAAGCTCGCTGTAATGGAGGGTCTGGAAGGGTACCGACGATTGTACCACCTCCTGCAGAATAATATATTCCTGGTACTTCCGGTAGCTGATCTGAGATTTGATGAAATCGTAGATCTGGTTTTTTATGGATACCGTGAGATAAACATCCAGCCGTTTTATCCGTACACTCTCCCGCCGGTTCCAGATGCTCAGGAAAACATTCTGCACCAGCTCTTCACACTCCTCTTTTACACCGAGGTGATGAAACGCAATACCGTACAGCTTGAACCAATACCTTTTGTATATTTCTTCAAATGCGCGGGAATTCCCCTCATGCAGCATATCCACTAACTGTATGTCAGAATATTCTTTCATTAAGTTTAAAAACCAGCCCGGGTTTATGCCCGTAACCGGGCGTTTACCAGTATAGTAGAATAATAAAGAAAAAACCCTAAAAAATTATAAAAATTTTTTATTCAGGCTCCACTGCACTCTTCATGCTTTTCCGGATATGGTATTTTACCAGGAGGAAAGACAGGGTGCCGTACACCAGTATCTGCAGCAGCATAGCATAGATATGGGGCAGGATATCTGCAAAGGCGGCTTTCTGAAACAGCATCATTTTATGGGCTTCCAGAAAAGGAGTAAGCGGGATAGCGCTGGCCAGCAGCTGCACACCTGCAGGCATAGCTTGCAGCGGCCAGCTGTATCCCCCGATAATAAATGCCGGGGCCGCCATCAGCATAAGAATCTGTGTTGCCCTGAGCGAGTCTTTGAAAAGAATGCTCAGGCATACCCCCAGCATGCTTACGGCCACTACAAAAATAGCAGTATTTACGGCAAACGGCCACAGGGTATACGGCATAGGGGCATTAAATGCCTGGTGAAAGAAGTAGAACAGCACGGCAATCCCTACTGATAAAACCCAGAAAGGAATTACTTTCACCAGGATCATCTTTACGGCAGAATGCGTACGGCTCAGCAGCTCTGTACGGAAGGTCTTCTGCTCGAATTCACGCGAGAAGCTGACCGCCAGGCCCAGCAAAAGCACCTGCTGGAATACCACCATAATCATACCGGGCCACATGTAGGTAAAATAGTTGGCCCCGGGATTGAACAGGCGGATATAATTGGCTTTGAAGGGCTCGTATTGCGGAGAAGGCGAGCCCTCTTTTTTCTTTAAGGCAGCGATTTCCACACCAGCACTGAACGACCCGATGGTCATTTGCGCCGCCCCGGAAGCCAGGTTGGCAGTTACCAGGTTGGTGGTATTGATGTAGGTATTGATCTCGGGGTATCTTTTCTGGAGGATATCCGCCTCGAAGCGGTCGGGTATAACCACAGCCAGCACGGCTTTCTCCCGGATAAGCTCTTCCTGCGTAAGGGTATTGTTATACTGTACAGAAACAATCTTCAGCTTTTCATTCTCGCTGAGCATATCGGTTAACTGGTTGCTCAGCGGGGTATTATCCTGGTCGATAATGATTACAGGCAGATCTTCTACTTTTCCGCTCTTATAAACCATGCCGATGAGCAGGGCATAAATAACGGGTGCCAGCAGAAATACAGACACGAGGGTGGAGTCTTTGAAGAATAGTTTAAACTCTCTTTTGATCAGGCTTTTCATACGTGTAAAATTCGTTTTTAATTTGGGGTTGCTCGTTTTTATTTCTCGTTTTCAATCCATATGACCGTGGCGTTCGTGAGCCATGCTGAAGAATTTTTCAGGTTATCCGGTACAATTTTTACTTCGTAAACGGCTTCTTCGATCTGGTAATCAGGATACGCAGCGGTAATGTTGGCATACCGGGTGAGTTGCTTCACCGTAGTTATTTTTCCCGTGGCTGTCTGGTTCAGGTAAGGCATGCTTACCTGAACACGATCTCCCTTTTTAAAAGCGGCTACTGCGTGCTCGGGCAGGGTAAAGCGGAAATAAACCCGTTCCGGAATGTACCCGTTAAAGAGGGGATAACCGGCGGGGGCAAGTTCTCCTTCATGCAGGCTGATGGTTTCAATCATCATGTCGCTGGTAGCAATGATGTATCTTTCCGACAGGGCGATCTGAACTTCCTGTAAAGCACCCCTGGCCTGGTCGGCCTGGCCCTGCGCTGCCTGGCGGGTCTCGTAGCGAACCCCGTTCTCCGCCTCATTTAATTCGGCATTTACGGCATCAAGCTGGGCTTTGGCACCCAAGTATTTCGCGCGGATCTCGTCGTATGACTGTGCAGAGATCATGCTGTCGGCAGCCATGGCACGGGCGCGCTGGTACGATTTTTCAGCAAAGCTGAATTGCTCTTCGAGGCCGGTTTTCTTGGCTCTCAGCTGCTTCAGCTGATTAGAGGTTGCCCCGTTCTGCGCAAGTGTGCGCTGGGCCTCTGCCGATTTCAGCAGGCCTTTCACTTGTGAGAGCTTAGCGTTTGCTTCGGGTACATCCAGGATGGCCAGGGTGTCACCGGTTTTTACCAGGTCGCCTTCTTCCACCATAACCTTGAGGACCCGCCCGGTCACCTTGGGAGCAAAAGCGATGACATCGCGTTTGACTTTTCCCTCTAACCGGGGAGCCGGTTTTTCGGCACAACCGGTTAAGCCGGCCAGCAGTAAAACAGAAGAAGTTATTTTTAACAGATTTTTCATTGTTGTCTATCGTTTATCGCTTTTCAAAGCGGGTGATTACTGAATATTTTCGGGTTGCAGCGAGCCGGTGGCTTTCAGCAGTGCAAAAGCCATTCTTCGCTGGTTAAAAAGGGCCTGCTGGTAGTCAAGCGCAGCCGCTAAAAAATCGTTTTCCGCATCGATCAGGTCAGAAGACCGGATCAGCCCTGTTTTAAATTCTTTTGTAGCCTGGGCCAGGGCTTCTTCTGCCACTGAAAGCTGTATTTTCCTCGATTGGATCTCCCCGTTGGCGGTGTTGAGATCGGTTTGAGCTTTTGAGAGGTTGAGATCCAGCATTTCGCGGGCCTCTTCTCTTTCCAGCTCGGCGATCCGTACTTCCAGCCGGGCTTTCTGAACGTCTCTTTTCCCTTTAAAGCCGTCAAAAATATCCCAACGAAAGCCTATGCCTACCCGGATATCCGGTGCCAGCTGAAAAGATTGGGTAGTCAGCGTATTGTATCCCAGGTTATAGGGGAGCTCGGTTTTTCCTTTCAAACGGGCATCAAAGAGATTGAGGTAGCCTGCTGATGCAGAAGCCATCACTTTGGGCTTCCACCAGGACTGTGCCGCCGCTACCTGGTGCTGACGTGCCTGTATAACGTGATCCAGGGCCAGCAGCTCGGGCCGGTTGGCCGGGGTAAGGCCGGTGCCTGAAGCGGGTATGGCGGTTAAAGAGCTTTGGAGAAGAGCCAGTCTTTCGGGCGCTATCCCGGTATACATGGCCAGCTGGCGGATCAGCAGATCGCGCTGCCCTTCGTAAGATACCCGCTGGTGGTTCAGCCGGCCCTGGGCCACTTCCAGCTTCTGGTATTCATACCGGGTGATAAGCCCGTATTCGAGGGCCTTACCGGCAGTTTTTTTATGAACGTCCAGGCGCTTCTGGCTGTCGTCAAGAAGTACCTTCACCTGGTCAAGGAGCGCCAGCTGGTCATAGGCTTTGAGCACGTCTTCCGTGATCTGCTGGCGGTCTTTTTCCACCATCACCTTTTGGGCACTTATCTTTTCGTTCAGGGCTTTTTTCATAGCGGGAACTTTACCGCCTGAATAAACCAGGGAATGGATGTCAAGCCCGGCCCGGGCCAGGTTGGCCGTTCCGGTAAAGCCGTTGTCTAATGCGGGCAGCTGGTGGGCACCGTCAGGCAGGTAAAGGGTAGTGGCATCGGTTTTAATGCTGCCGTTTTGTGCCATAAAGCCGTATTGGCCGCTTACCTCTGCTACAGGCAGGTAGGCCTCGCGAAGCTTTTGCATATCCAGGCCGGCCAGCTCGATGTTCCGGTCAGCGATTTCCGTTTTATGGCTTTTGTTCAATGCCTGTTCCAGCAGTTCTTTCAATGTGGGGGCGGCTTCCTGCGCATACAGCGGGAAACCGGTCAGTACACAGAGAAAAAGAAATAATTGCTTTTGCATGATCGTTTTCGTTTAAGATTACGATGCAAAGTTCCGAACACGGGGATTCCCGATTTTTGACATAGATCAAAATCGTATATCCGGATAAAAAATGCGGCGCAAAGCCGTGTTATTTCCGGCCGCGGATCCGGCTGAGGGTTTCCTGTGTGATACCGAGGTAGGAGGCGATGTGGCCCAGGGGTGCGCGCTGAAGAATGTTTCCTTTGGTTTGTTCAAGGGTTTCGTACCGCTGCTGGGCATTCTGAAACTGCAGCGCAACAATACGCCGGTTGGCCTGGTAAAGAAAATGAGCCAGGATATGGCTTTTGATCTTTTCCACCACCGGGAACTCCTCCAGGAGCCGGCTCAGTCCGTCTTGCGAAATAAACCGTAATTCCGAATCTTCCAGCAGCTCGATACTATACTGCGAAGGCTTTTGCTCCAGGAAGCTCTCGCTGGGGGCCATAAAATTATTTTCCGGGAAAAATTCATAGGTAATGTCTTTCCCCGATTCGTTGTAATAAAACATCCGGGCCAGTCCTTTTTCAATATAGAAAATATGCCGGGCCACGTTTCCTAATGAAAAAACAAGCTCGTTGCGGGGGAGAGATTGGGTATGAAATTCCCGGCGAAGCGCCTCAAAAAGGGCCTCGTCAGGAGAAATCAGAGCAGAAATGGCTTCTTCCAGCTTCATGGGTAACAAAGATAATCACATCTGCCGATTAATCGGGCCCATCAGGCCCTACTATGGCAGACTTTGGAAAAATCTTTTAATTTTGCAAAAAAACCAAAAAATATGAAGGCATACGTTTTCCCCGGGCAGGGAGCACAATTCAGCGGGATGGGCAAAGAGTTGTATGAAAGTTCTTCTCTTGCGAGAACACTTTTTGACAAGGCAAATGAGATCATAGGATTTGATATTACGAGAATCATGTTTGAAGGGTCGGAGGAGGAGCTTAAGCAGACCAATGTTACCCAGCCGGCGGTTTTTCTGCACTCGGTGATCCTGGCAGCTACCGTAGAAGGTTTCCGGCCTGACATGGTAGCCGGTCATTCGCTGGGTGAGTTTTCAGCCCTGGTGGCTTCCGGGGCGCTTGCCTTTGAAGATGCGTTGCGGCTGGTGGCCAAACGGGCGGAAGCCATGCAGGAAGCCTGTGAGCTTACGCCTTCCACCATGGCGGCGGTACTGAACCTGCCGGATGAAAAAGTGGAAGAGATAGCAGCAGCCATTACATCAGAAACGGGCGAAACCGTGGTGGCGGCCAACTACAATTGTCCCGGACAGCTCGTGATTTCCGGTACGGTAGAAGGAATTAATATTGCGGTAGAGAAAATGAAAGAAGCAGGAGCCAAACGTGCGCTGGTGCTGCAGGTGGGCGGAGCGTTTCACTCGCCGCTAATGGAGCCCGCCCGTGAAGAGCTGGCCCGTGCCATCCGGGAAACAACGTTTAAGACACCGGCCTGCCCTGTTTACCAGAACGTCAATGCCCTGCCTTCAACAGACGTGGAGGTGATCCGGGAAAACCTCATCGCTCAGCTTACTGCACCGGTTCGCTGGACCCGCACCATACAGAATATGGTGGCTGACGGAGCCACAGAGTTTGTGGAGTGCGGACCCGGAAAGGTATTGCAGGGACTGGTGAAAAAAATAGCTCCGGAGGTAGAGACATCAGGAGCGTAGTCGGGAACCCCAAATCTCGGTATACCAAACCACATAATTATTATGGAAAAAAAGTGGGTGTTTAAAAATACACCGTCTACCGGCGGCGGGCAGGAGGTGGTCAGTAGGCTGGAAACCGACCTGGGCATTCCCCGGCCGCTGGCCGTGATGCTCTGGCAAAGGGGAATCAGTAATTTTGAGGAGGCGCGGCATTTTTTCAGGCCGCAGCTTTCCGACCTCCATGACCCTTTCCTGATGAAAGATATGGACCGGGCCGTAGACCGCCTTACACAGGCCGTTGAAACAGGCGAAAAGATACTGGTTTACGGAGATTATGATGTAGACGGCACCACTGCGGTGGCTATGGTCTATGATTTTATCCGGAAATTCCATCCGGCGGTACTGTATTATAATCCCGATCGCTACACAGAAGGCTACGGTGTTTCACAAAAAGGGATCGATTATGCCCTTTCCGAGGGGGTTACTCTTATCATCAGCCTGGATTGCGGCATTAAAGCGGCCGACAAGGTGGCTTACGCTGCGGCCCGGGGGATCGACTTCATTATTTGTGACCACCATGAGCCCGGCGATGAGCTTCCCGCTGCAGTGGCCGTACTTGACCCCAAGCGGAAGGACTGCGCTTATCCCTACAAGGAGCTGACCGGTAACGGCGTGGGATTCAAGCTGCTTTCGGCCTACTGCCTGCAGCATACGATCAGCTTCCGGGTCCTGGAAGAATACCTTGACCTCGTAATGGTGAGCATTGCATCTGATATTGTGCCGATCACCGGCGAGAACCGCATACTGGCTTTTTACGGGCTGCAGAAGCTGAACACGGGCCCGAGGGTAAGCCTTAAAGCCCTGATGTCGGTTGCCGGGGTGCAGGGAGAGATGTCGGTAGAGTCGGTGGTATTCACCATCGGGCCCCGCATTAATGCGGCCGGCCGTATCCGTCATGCACGGGCAGCCGTTGAATTGCTGCTTTCAGAAGACAGGGAGGAGGCCATGGCGCTCGCTTACGAGATCCAGGCGCATAATACCGAACGGAAAGGCCTGGATTCTCGCATTACGGATGAGGCTATGGCGCTCATCCGCCAGGACAGCTGGCTGCTGAATGAGGCCAGGAGTACGGTGCTTTACAGCGAGAGCTGGCACAAAGGAGTAATCGGCATTGTGGCGTCCAGGTGTATTGAACAGTTTTACCGGCCAACGGTCATCTTTACCAAATCAGGAGAGGGCCTGGCGGCCGGTTCGGCCCGTTCGGTTACGGGCTTTGACCTCTACAGCGCTATAGAAGCCTGCTCCGGGTACCTGGTGCAGTTCGGCGGACACATGCATGCTGCCGGTATGACCATTGAGCTGGACAGGATCAATGATTTCCGCAAGGCGTTTGACGAGGCCGTCAGGGCCAGCCTTACCGAAGAGCAGCGCGTACCGGTGATTCACGCCGACCTGGAGATTTCCCTGGCTGAGCTTACCCCAAAATTCCAGCGGATCATGAAGCAGATGGCCCCGTTCGGCCCGCAGAATATGCAGCCCGTTTTTGTTTCGCATAACCTGAGAACGGTTTCCGAACCGAGGGTATTGAAAGAAAAGCACCTGAAAATGGATGTTCAGCAGGATGGGTCAGCCGTGGTTTTCCCGGCTATAGGCTTTGGCCTGGCCGAACCCTTCTATGAGCAGGTACGATCAGGAAAGCCGTTTTCTATGGCTTACTCCCTTGAAGAGAATACTTTTCGGGACAAAACCACTTTGCAGTTGTTTATCCGGGATATCAAGTTTTAATAATACCTTTGTAAAAAGATGGAAAGAATGGTATTGCGTACAGAAGACCTGGTGAAGAAATACGGGCAGCGACTGGTCAATGACCACGTAAGCTACCAGGTAGAACAGGGAGAAATTGTAGGTCTGCTGGGCCCGAACGGGGCCGGTAAAACCACTTCTTTCTATATGGCGGTGGGATTGGTGAAACCGAACTCAGGAAAAATATGGCTCGATAACCTGGATATTACGCGTCTTCCTATGTACAAACGGGCTAAGCTGGGCGTAGGTTACCTGGCCCAGGAGGCTTCCGTATTCCGGGATCTGAGTGTGCAGGATAACATTATCGGGGTTATGGAGCTTTCCAGGCCGCAGATGACCCAGGCCGAGCGGAGGGAAAAAACCGAAGAGCTCCTGGAAGAATTCAGCCTTACCCATGTTCGTAAAAATAAGGGAATGGTGCTCTCCGGCGGAGAACGGCGCAGAACGGAAATCGCGCGGGCGCTGGCCGTAGATCCCAAATTTATCTTACTGGATGAGCCGTTTGCCGGTGTAGACCCCATTGCGGTAGAAGAGATACAGGGAATCGTGGCCAAGCTGAAGCACCGGAATATCGGTATCCTGATCACCGACCACAATGTAAACGAGACCCTCTCTATCACTGACCGGGCTTACCTGCTTTTTGAAGGCAAGATCCTGAAGCACGGTACCGCAGAAGAGCTGGCGGCCGATGAGCTTGTACGAAAAGTATACCTCGGCACGCATTTTGAGCTGAAGCGTAAGATCTGATCACTGAATTTTTATGCCCCAGAGTCCGCGGTTGTTCTTCCGGGCCTCCTGCTGACAGAGGATAAACGTATCCGCATATTTTACATTGGGCGATACCGTAAGCACTACGGCGTATCCTTTCCTGACCAGTTCCGCATTGATAAATGACCCGTCTTCCAGGTAAACATAGGCCAGGGTACGCCGGTACCGGTCGTAACGCCCGATGTCGTATTCCAGGCGAACTCTCTTTCCCTGCACCCGTTTGCGGAGATAGACCGTAGCTTCTTTCCCGTAGAAACCGGCCTTCTTCCGCGGAGTATCTCGGGTTTCGTGCGCGTCAATCCCGATCAGCCGGATCTTTTCCTCTTTCCCGTTCTTCCCGCTGACCCACAGGGTATCACCGTCTACCACCCGGGTTACCACGCGCAGGTCGGGAGAGGGCTGAAGAGGCGTCAAACCCCAGAATAGCAGGAAAAGAAAATGTTTCATCGGTATAAGATAGTTCCGGGCATTTTGTTCCGGGCCGGGCTACTTTAGATAAGCGTATAGAAATAAAAAGGAGATGCATAACCAATATGCATCTCCTGAAAGTAATCTCTGAAAGTTATTTTTTGGCTGCAGTAGTATCTGCTTTGGATTCTCCTTTTTTCGAAGACTTATACTCCTCGTTCAGCCCTTTGAGTACATCCTGTGTGATATCCAGGTCTTCTTTAGCGTACAATACACCGCCTCCTTTAGAGTAACCGATAACCATGTCATATTTATCAGAAGCATTGTATTTCTTCAGATATTCATGGATTTTATTCAAAAGCTCATCGGTTTTTTTCGCCTGCTCCTGCTGTAAGTTACCGGCTGCATTTTCGCGGTACAGCATAATATCCTGCTCTTTTTTCTGCAGGGCAGCCTGTTGGGTCAGCGCCTGTTGCTCAGAAAGTCCGCCAGCCTGTACTCTTCTCTGGAAGAGGGCCACTTCATTCTGGAACGACTGGGCTTTCCGCTGAAGCTCATTATCCAGCGCAAAACTCTTATTTTCAAATTCTTTTACTACGTCTTTGTAGTATTCGTAATTATTCAGAAGAGTGTCTGTATTCACATAAACAATTCTCCCGGAAGGCTGACCGGCAGACGGCTTACTTTCTCCTCCTTTTTTATCACAAGCCACCAAAGCCACACTCAGGCCTAAAAACAGCGCAACGATTTTTTTCATTTAAGCAGATATTTTTAAAAAGTCTGCAAATATAATGATTTTCTTCAATGTATCACCATTTCAGGGGCACGCTCACCAGCACATCATCCCAGCTGATGATCAGTTCCTTGTCATCGTTGCTCTTAATGATCAGCTTTTCTTCCGGAGCAGACAGCCTGGTTACGGGAACTTTCACTTCCGCTACGTTTTTGTCTTTGACCTTATCGTATCCGAACGCTCCCCATTGCTTCATTTCTGTATTCAGGATCACTGTCCATTCGGTTTCGTTAGGAATGGAATACAGGGTATACGTTCCTGCCTTAACAGGGGTTCCGCCGAAATTAACATCTTTCCGGAATGTTATCTCGGTAGCGGCATTGGCGCCGGTACGCCACACTTTTCCGTATTTCTCCAGTCCGCCGAAAATTACTCTCCCTTTTTTAGACGGCTGACCATACGTTACACTGATGTTAGCACTTTCTGCGGTTACTGTAGGGCTCTGCGGGGCTTTTTTCTCCTGTGCATAAGCGGCTACGGTGAACAGGGCCAAAAACATTACCAATAATTTTTTCATGCTTCAGATTTATTTTTATGTATAAACGGTGATTTTGCCGTTTTATTTCTTTTCGGCCAGGTGCTTTGCCATTTCTACCGGATCGGTAGGGGTTTCATTTATAATGTCTGATTCAATGAGGCCGTCGCGAAGCCGGACGATCCGGTGGGCGTAACGGGCGATGTCTTCTTCGTGCGTTACCATGATAATCGTGTTTCCCTTCGCATGAATATCGGCAAAGAGCTGCATGATCTCGTACGAGGTACGGGTATCCAGGTTACCGGTGGGTTCATCGGCCAGGAGGATAGAAGGGTCATTGACCAGGGCACGGGCCACGGCTACCCGCTGGCGCTGACCACCCGAAAGCTCATTCGGCTTATGGCCGCTCCGTTCGCCTAATCCTACGCTTTCCAATACCCGCTGGGCTTTTTCAGAGCGGTCGGTTTTGTTGTAGCCCGCATAAATCAGGGGGAGGGCTACATTTTCAAGCGACGATTGCCTGGGCAGCAGGTTGAAGGTCTGGAACACAAACCCGATCTCTTTGTTACGAACCTCCGCCAGTTCATTTTCTGACATATCGCTTACATCCTTGCCGTTCAGCACGTAGGAGCCGCTGGTAGGCGAGTCGAGGCAGCCGATGATGTTCATCAGGGTGGATTTCCCGGAACCCGAAGGCCCCATAAAAGCCACGTATTCGCCTTTCCGGATGGTTATAGAAACCCCTTTCAGGGCGTCTACCACTTCCGCACCCATGATGTACCGCTTGGTAATATCTTTTGTTTCAATGATGGTCATAACGGCTGTCTGTTCATTTCCCAAATCTAAGGGCTTTTGAAGATAATCGGATAAAGTTTTCTATCAAAGACCCATTTAAAGGATAGATGGTTTAAAAACCCGGAGGAATTCCTGTTCCTAACCGGGAATTCGCTTAAGTTTGCAGGCGGAATTTAATAGCAATGAACGGTGAGCCATTTCCCCGGAGCTCACTACGCGGAACTGATTTTATACGGATGAGAAGATTTCTGAATATACTGATCAGCGGAGAGTCTCTCGGCTATGAGGAAGCACGGGAGGCCATTACCCTCATCGCAACGGGCGGAGCCAATACTTCACAAGCAGCTGCATTTCTGATGGGCATCCAGCAAAAGGGGATCACCCCTGATGAGCTGGGCGGGTTCAGGCAGGGTATGCTTGACCTGGCCGTTTCCCTGGACTTTGAAGACCTGGAGCCCATGGATGTCTGCGGAACGGGCGGCGACGGAAAACATACCTTCAACATCTCCACCACGTCAGCTTTTGTAGCAGCGGGTGCCGGGGTGAAAATTGCCAAGCACGGAAACCACGGGGTAAGCTCAGCAGTAGGCAGCAGCACGGTTCTTGAATTCCTGGGGGTAAAGTTTACGAACGATAAAGATCACCTCCGGCAGAAAATTGAGCAGGCCGGCATTTGCTACCTGCATGCGCCCCTGTTTCACCCGGCCATGAAGCATATCGGGCCGGTACGAAAAGAGCTGGGTGTTAAAACCTTCTTTAATATCCTGGGACCCCTCATGAACCCGGCAAACGTAAAAGCCCAGCTCAGCGGGGTGTCTGATCTGAAGACTTTTGAGCTCTATAAAAACCTGTTTTTAGGGCAGGAAGGGCACTTTGCCGTTATTCATGCCTTAGACGGATACGACGAGATTTCGCTGACCGGCGGGTTTAGGGTATGGAAAGGGGAAGAAGATAAAGTGGTGCAGCCCGCTGACTGGGGCCTGCCGCTGATCAACCCGGAGCGGCTTAGCGGTGGCAGTAGCCTGGAAGAGTCGGCCCGGATCCTGACCGGCATACTGAAAGGGGAAGGAAGCCCCGAGCAGGTGGCCGCCGTACAGGCCAATGCCGGCCTGGCGATAAGTGTATCGCGGAATGTTAGTTTTGAGGAAGGGCTTTCACGGGCGGAAGAGTCGATAAAAAGCGGAAGCGCCTACAGGAGCCTTAAAAAACTGGTAGAGTAGATTTATTTCATAAATGAACTGTATAGCGTATGTATAACCTGGGTTTTGTTTCGGCTATCCTGCCGGATCTGTCTTTTGAGGAAGTAATTTCGTTTGCTTCCGGGAATGATTTTGAATGTGTGGAAATCATGTGCTGGCCGGGAACCAACGCCGATAAGCGCCGGTATGCGGGGGTTACTCACCTGGATGTGGATCAGCTGAATCCTGCAGCAATACAGGAAACCCTTGAAAAGAATAATGTATTCATTTCAGGACTGGGGTATTACCCCAATCCGCTGGATCCCGATAAGGAGAAGTCGGAATTTTATATCGAGCACATCAAAAAGATCATCCGGGCCGCTAACCGGCTGAACATCCCGGTGGTGAATACGTTTATCGGGCGGAACCCGGGACTTCCCTTACAGGAAAACCTGGAGCTTTTCAAAAAGCTGTGGAAGCCCATCATTGAAGTTGCCGAACAGGAGCAGGTAAAGATCGGGATTGAAAACTGCCCGATGCTGTATACCCATGACGAATGGCCCGGCGGTAAAAACCTGGCGGTATCGCCTGCCGTCTGGGACTATATGTTTGATGCCTTTCCCACACCGCTGTTCGGGCTGAATTATGATCCGTCGCACCCGGTATTGCAGCGGATGGATGAGATCAGGCCGCTTTACCAGTATAAAGACAGGCTGCACCATATTCACCTGAAAGATATCCGGATTTACCAGGAAAAGCTGGACCGTGTGGGCATGTTCGCGCTTCCGTCGGAATACCATTCGCCCAAGCTTCCCGGCCTGGGTGATGTGCGCTGGCCAGCATTTTTCAGCGCGCTGGGCGACATCCGTTACCGTGGTCCCCTGGTCATTGAAGTAGAAGATAAAGCATACGAGGGCTCACCGGAAGATGTGGTGGCAGGGATCAGGACGGCGAGGAATTATGTGAAGCAGTTCCTGAAGTAAGTTAAAAGAGAAAAACTAAAAGTGAAAAGTTGCGGAACAATAGCATTTCATATGAAAGAATGTTCCGCAACTTTTCACTTTTAGTTTTTAACCGCAGCGGCGGCCGCTTTTCACTTAAATTACCGTAATGAATTAATATAGGCCGCTATCTTCTCCAGGTCTGCCTTCGGCAGGTGAGACATGGGCGGCATAGGTGCCGGGAAATCCGGCCAGTTCTCGGCCTTAGGGCTTTTGATCAGCTCAATCACCTTGGCATTGCTGTATTTCCGTTTGGCCACATCCCGGAATGCCGGCCCGATCATTTTCTTGTTTTCATCGTGGCAGGCCAGGCAGGTATGTTTCTGAAGCAGCGGCTTTATGCTGGCAAAGGTAGGTGCAGCAGCAGGTTTAGCGGCAGCCGTGGCCGGCTGGTTTTTCCCGTCAGGAGATACCGTTGTACCGGCTGTTTTAGAGGGAGCCGCTGCTGCCGGTGTTTTGCCGGCCGTTCCTTTCCATTCACCCGGGGCCAGCTTTGTCCCTTCCGGAATAGCGTTCAGGGTATAATAAACCGTAGGGTGAACCAGTGACCAGGCGTTTTGTTCAGCCCGGATGCCGTCGAGGTTAAGCTCATGGATATAATACGGCCGGAGTCCGTCTATCACCACCCGGAGGGTCTTCCGGTCTTCACTCAGGCGTACCCCTTTTACTTTCAGGTCTTTCTCATTTACCGGGGGAGAGCCGTAAACGGGGTGGTGCTTGTACAGGAAGCTGCGCACCGCGTAAGCATTCAGGTTTTCTGCTGATTTGCGGTCTACCGGCATGGTAAATTCGATTTCAAAACCGTCTGGCATGGCCTTGCAGGTCAGCATTTCAAAGGGCAGTTTGCCGTTCCACAGAAGCCGTTGAAAGCCCTGGTTGGCATCGCCGGCAGAGCCCCAGCCACGGTTGGTTTCTCCTACAAACATCGAGCCGTCAGGCGCAAAAACCATGCGGAGCACGCCCGACTGGAAACCCGAGCGAAAGTCCCAGGCGGCACCCTGGTATTCCCCGTTGATGTTTTCGAGGTATACGCGCATGATCTTGGATTGTCCCTGGTCGCCTACAAACAGCTGCCCTGAGAAAGGCCCGAAATCGCCGTTGGTCTTGTCCACCAGGATTTCCGAGTTGGAGATTCCCAGGATACCGTGAGGCAGCCAGACAGCCGGCGGCTGAACGTTCGGGAATTTGGCTTTCAGCTCATAGAAGGTCTGGGGCACTTCGTCAACCACGTTTTCGGGTTTCAGGATATTGCCGCTGGCATCACGCACCCGCCTGACATCTCTTTCCTTATAAAATTCTTCTTCGGTGAATCCTACCAGGTCAGCTACTTCTTTCCACCTCAGGCTGGCAGGGTTGCCGTAAAATTTCCCTTTCTTTACATGCCACACACCGCCTGAACCGAACCAGTCGCCCTGGTTATCGGTATAAAAGAGCTCGTTATTGACAATGCCCAGGCCGGCCGGCGACCGTACACCCGCTGCAAACAGCTCGAGCTGTCCGTCTTCCGAAACTTTGAAGATGGTGCCCCGGGTTTTGGCCCTGGACTCCCCGCGCCACCACTCAATGTCGCCGAAGGCCACGTTTCCGCTTACAAAGAATTTCCCGTCAGAAGCCAGCTTGGGCCCGAAAGAATATTCATGGTAATGGCCTGAAACCTCCCAGGCATGAATGGTTTCGTATTTGTCGGCCCGTCCGTCGCCGTTAGAATCGGTGAGCTTGGTCAGCTCACCGCGCTGGGCACAGTAGAGGGAGCCGTCTTTGTACAGCAGCCCCAGCACTTCGTGCAGGCCGGAGGCAAATTTACGGAAATAGGGTTTTGCGGAAGTGGGATTATCAATGATCCAGATATCTCCCCGGCGGGTGGCCAGCGCCACAGAGCCGTTAGGCAGCATTTCCACGCCACCTACTTCCAGCAGCACGCCTTCCGGTACCGGCAGGGTTACGATCTTATAGAAATCTTCTTCTTTGGGCGACTCCTGGGCATGGGACTGCAAATACAGGAGGGTTAACGCAAACAAAAGTATTTTTTTCATCAGGTATTCAAAATTATCAGCTTTCAGCTTTCAGCCTATCAGGTTCTCTGATGGCTATTGATTAGAAAATAATAGCATATTTCAGGATGTTCCCCTCCGGTTTTACCAGCAGCTCTTTCCGGTTCAGGATAACGGCATCGCGGCCTTTTTCCAGCCGGATAAAATATTTTTTGCCGTCTACCGCATAGAGGTTGACATCTACCTGTTCAATGAGGTCGCCGTTGGCAATTCTCCCGGCCAGATCCTGCCCGTTGGTTATGCTGATCTCTCTTTCCAGGTATTTGCCGTCTGTAATCCGGATTTTATCGCTTACTTTTTGTCCGGCTATCCTGTAATTAAATGTAGGAAGATCGTTTTCGTCGAGGTCGTACCCCAGCGGCCGGTAGCCGGTGCCGGTGGTGTCGCTCCAGGTTGCTGAGCCTATCCGGTTCAGCACGAGGTCATGGTTAAACAGGGTGAGGCTTCCCAGGGGTCTCGAGGAACCGTCGCCGCGGTCATCCCACATGGGAGTGGCGTCGAGGAAATCGCCTTTCCACGCCTGGATGATGGCCCCTTTATCGAGGTCATACGTATAATGAATACTTTCGGGAGAACCGATGGAGATGGCATGCACTACCCGGAAATTTTTGTCTTCGGGGTTCTTTTGCCAGTCCATGAAGCTCCGCAGGTGGGTAGGAGTGGCCGCATTGACAATAATAGGATCCTGAGGCTTGGAAGCAATCACCGAGCCGGCAGAGTGGTGCGGGGTTAAGCGGAAGCCCGGTCCGGCTGACCAGAAGCCCAGTGCCGGTTTGATCCAGTTATCGCGTTTGTTGTTGAATATCTCGAAGGTATGCTCTCCGCGGGTCAGGTGTACTTTCACCGCCCGGTCGCCTGACCGCATCCAGATGTTGGGCAGCACCTCTTTCCCGTCTATCTTCAGGTAGCTGTGTCCGCCCAGCTGGGTAACAAAGGTATATTCGCCGTCTTCTTCCGCATGGTATTTCCCGTTAATAATAAACACATAATTATTGGGTTCTTTGGTAACCTCCCAGGTAAGCTCACCGGTTTTTCCCTGCTCATCGATCTTTATTTTAGAGAGATCGGCATCGTGCATATGGCTGCCGTAATACACCTTGTAGGCCAGGTCGGAAACCGTTCCCGGCTTTTTGTTGAAATTATTGATGACAATATTCCGTAAAGCTACCGAGCCGTGGTCTCCCTGGACCCGTAACGGTGCCAGGGGCACCTCGTTTTCTTCTACCGGGCCGCCGGTGGGTCCGCTTAATTCCACGTTCTCATGAATCAGCAGGCCGTTCAGCTTTACAAACAGGATTTTGGCATTGGAGATCTTCTTACCGGCGGCGTCAAAACGGGGTGCCTGGTAAGATATTTCCAGGGTATTCCAGAGGCCCGGCGCTTTGTAGGCGTTGAAGCGCGGAGCGTAGCCTTCGTACTGGTTCTGGCCGTCAGGCTTGCTCAGGTCACGGCGCTGGTAGATTCCGCCGCAATCGTAATATTTAGGATTTTTTACGCCCCAGCTGTCAAACAGCTGCACTTCGTACCGGCCCTGCAGGTAGATGCCGGAATTGGAGCCCACCCCCAGCATAAAATCCAGTGAGAGATCCATATCGCCATACGATTCTTTGGTGAACAGGTCAAATTTATCACCATACTCCTCAGATTCATGCCGGCACACCAGTATGCCGGTTCCCGGCCGGGATGTAAGGGTATTTTTTTCATTCAGGGGTGCGGTTACGTCTCCTACGATATGCCAGTTATTGCTTTTCAGGTCAAAGGCCGACAGGTCATTCAGAGGAATCGGGGTTTGCGCGGAAAGCACAAGAGGTGCCCACAACAAAAAACTAGCAATGATTTTTTTCATTAAATCCGTATTAGGTTCAGGTACAAAAATAAAGAAGAATATTGCAATTCTTCTATCGGGAGTTTAAAGATGGGAAGCTTTTTGCTATTTTTGATAAAAAATTTTATTAAATAATTGAGAATGCTCTTCCGGGAGCTCCGATCGGGGAGATAAAGACCGGAGAACCATTCCAACCCAAGTATAATTATGGTACGTATTTTCATTGTTGTGGCTTTGGCCGTTATTTCGCTTACGGGCTGCCATCCGCGACCGGTAAAATCTCCGGCGCCCGTATTCCCGGTTCCTACCCGTCAGCAGCTCGACTGGCATCAGCTGGAAACCTATGCCTTTATTCATTTTACCACCAATACCTTTACCGGGAAAGAGTGGGGATATGGCGATGAAAGTCCGTCGGTGTTTAACCCCGGCCAGCTCAATGTAGATCAATGGGTGAGCACCTTAAAAGAGACCGGCTTCAAGGCGGTGATCCTGACGGCCAAACACCACGACGGCTTCTGCCTGTGGCCCAGCGCTTATACCGATCACACCCTGGCGGCCAGCCCGTATAAAAACGGTAAAGGCGACCTGGTACGGGATGTTTCAGACGCCTGTAAGAAATATGGCCTGAAGTTCGGGATATACCTTTCACCGTGGGACCGGAACCGTGCCGATTACGGTAAGCCTTCGTACATTACCTATTACCGGAACCAGCTGAAAGAATTGTTTGAAAACTACGGGCCGGTATTCGAGATGTGGTTTGACGGGGCTAACGGGGGCGACGGGTACTACGGCGGAGCCCGGGAGAAACGCCGGATAGACGGAAGCCGGTACTACGACTGGCCCGGAACCATGCAAATGGTACGGGAGATGGAGCCCGACATCCTCTTTTTCAGCGATGCAGGCCCGGATATCCGCTGGGTAGGCAATGAACGGGGAATTGCCGGTGAAACCAACTGGAACAACCTCACGCCTGATACCCTGTACGCCGGGAAGGCCGGCATAGAAAACCTGCTGGGTACCGGTAGCGAGACGGGCTCCCGGTGGATTCCGGCAGAGGTGGATGTTTCGATTCGGCCGGGCTGGTTTTATCATGCCGAAGAAGACGGGAAAGTAAAAACCGCTGAAGAGCTTTTTGATATTTACCTGAGCTCGGTAGGGCGCGGCTCTAACCTCCTGTTGAATATCCCTCCCGACAGAAGAGGCCTGTTCCACGAAAAAGATGTAGACCACCTGAAAGGTTTTCACCGGCTGGTAGAGGAACGCCTGGGCCACAACCTGCTGGAAAAAGCAAAAGTGAAAGCGTCTGCGGCCTATGACCGCACCCAGAAAGCATCGCGTCTGACCGATGGAGATATGCAGACTTTCTGGGCTGCAAAAGAGACCCGTACCGATATGGAAATTACGCTTCCCCGGCCTGCAGAAATTCACTACCTGCAACTGTCAGAGCATATCGCGCTGGGTCAGCGGGTGAAAGCATTTGAAGTGGAGGCCTATGACGGCAGGAACTGGACCACCGTAGCCCGGGGTACTACCATCGGCTACAAGAGAATCCTGAAGATCACCCCGGTGAAGGCGCAAAAGCTGCGGGTGAAGATCCTGGATGCCAAGGCACCGGCGGTATTGTCGGAGATTCGGGCGAGCTAGTGTTTAAACCATATAAGACACATAAGGCATATAAGGGAATAAAAAAAACTCAGATGCCTTATGTGTCTTATGTGGTTAACCCAAGTGCTGCTAGTATCTCTGCCTGATCATCTCCACCAGCTCCATCGTCTTCCTGCCGTTTTCGGCCACGGTGCCGGTAAAATTATTCTTCATCACGCTATAGGTGAGAAGCCGGCCCGAGCGGCCTGTCAGAAACCCCGACTCGTTATACACCCCGCTCATAGACCCGGTTTTGGCAAAGACATAAGGCGTGTTGCCTGTCTTGTACTTGTTGCGCAGCGTGCCGGCTTTTCCTCCTATTGACATCAGGGAGAACAGCCGCTCCTGCGGATAGCTCCGGTACATATTATTCAGGAGATGTACCATGATCTGCGGACTGAACAGGTTGTATCTCGACAAGCCGGAGCCGTCGAGCCACCGGTAAGGCAAAGCGGTATCGTTCAGTAAACGCCCGCTCAGATGGCGGATACTCAGGGCCGTGGAGAGGGTGTCAGACAGGGTGCCGCCGGCCAGCAGGAGAAGCTGCTCGGCCAGGAAGTTATCAGACTGCTGCATCATTTTGCGGAGCACGGTATCTACAGGGTGGCTGTAGGCGGTTTTCAGCGGTTCGGTAATTTCAAAATGCTTGCAGATCACCGGCACTTTCAGGGTGTCGGCCAGCAGCCGGGCCGTCAGCTCCAGCCCGGTGCGGAAAGGAATTTCCTGGCTGAAGCGGGCGCTGCGCCGGCTGGCGGGGTTCCGGTAAAATGTATTTTCTCCGGGATTCCGGACGATCGTTCCGGTAGGGAGCAGGCTGTCTTTAAGTGAAAAGTAAGCCGGCTTCAGGGTGAGCTCACCGTTCTGCAATGCGGCCCTGACCACGTTTCCGTATACGGGCAGTGACGAAAGCTCGGGCTGGTAGTAATCGTTGTAGTCGTCCCAGGCCCATCCGGCTCCGTAGGGGGCCTGCCGGAAATTCTGGTCGGATATTACGATCGTTCCGGCCTTTTTCAACAGGGACATGGCGGCGCTTTCGGGGAAATCGGGGTGAAGCAGGGTGGGGTCACCCGTACCCAGCAGGAAAAGGGTATCCTTCCGCATAAAATAACGAAACGCCGGGATGCTGTCGCCCAGGGTGCTCAGGCAGGCGCTCAAGGTCAGTATTTTGGTGTTTGATGCGGGCACAAAAGGCTTATCGCCTGCGTAGCTGTACAGGGTTTTACCGCTGTGGGTATCGCTGATAAGCACACCGGTAAACAGGGCCGGATCTCCGCTATTCAGCGTACGATTGATCTTTCCTGTACGGCAGGAGGCTAAAAAAATTATTCCCGTAATTAAAAGCAGGTATTTTTTCACTGGGTTTTTGTATATTTATAGCAATTTTAAACTATTCATTTGGGAAAGCAAAGAATTGTTTCACTGGATGTTTTCCGGGGGCTGACCATGATCTTAATGATACTGGTGAATAATCCCGGTGACTGGGGGAATGTATATCCTCCTCTTCTTCATGCGGAATGGCATGGCTGGACGCCCACTGACCTGGTCTTCCCGTTCTTTGTTTTTGCAATGGGAATGGCCCTTCCTTTCTCCTCTGCTGCGGGGGCGGGGGTCAGTAAGGAGCAGTTCCTGAAGATCCTGGCGCGGTCGCTCCGGCTGATTGCCCTGGGGCTTTTCCTGAACTTTTTTTCCCGGATCGAATTCGGTGCATCCTCGGGCCTGACCCTGCTGCTTTTCCGGATGATGATCACGGGCTTTGTGGGCTTCCTGCTCCTGGGCAATTTTGAAACCCGGATCAAGCTGTACCTGGCCCTCGGCCTGCTGGCGGTCATGTTGTTCCTGATCCTTAGCGGGATGCCCCATTTTGCGAAAGTACGGATTCCCGGCGTGTTGCAGCGTCTGGGGCTGGTTTACTTCTTTGCGGCGCTGATCTACCAGGCTTTTTCTTTCCGTACACAACTGGTGATTGCCGTGCTGGTGCTGACAGGATACTGGTTGGTGCTGGCATATGTACCGGTACCCGGAACAGGGTGGACCGGCTTTGAAAAGGGAGCCAACATGGCGGCCTGGATAGATGAAATGGTGCTGGGAAATCATGTATGGGCAAGCTCAAAGCCGTGGGACCCTGAAGGAATCCTGAGTACCTTCCCGGCCATTATTTCCTGCCTGATCGGCACCCGGGCCGGCACCATGCTGCGCAACCGGACAGACCGGCGGAACATGATATATACCGGCGTGGGCCTGGCGGTATGCGGCTTGATCTGGTCACAATTCTTCCCGGTTAACAAGGCGCTCTGGACCAGCTCATTTGTTCTTCTTACCGGCGGACTGGGCTTTATCCTGGTTACGGTGCTGAGCTACCTGTGCGATGATAAGCCCGTTGGAAAACTTACCTCATTCCTGGTGATGTGGGGAGTAAACCCGATCATCATTTTCTTCGGGGCGGGAATTATCCCCCGGGCGTTAAATATGATCCGGATCGGGGAAGGAAAGGCCCTGCTTTCGGCTTTTTATACCGACGGCCTGGTGCCGCTTTTTACCGACCCCCGGAATTCCTCACTGGCATTTGCGGTGGTAAACGTGCTCTTCTGGAGCCTGGTGCTCCTGTACCTGAGAAAACAAAAAATGATCATTAAGGTGTAAAACTTAATCCGTATCCCCGGCGTTATTAATAAAGGTGAACACTACTGCTGAGAGGCATTTATAAGGCACCGGGCCGAATCAGAATAAGGTTAAATGGAGTATAAGAATAGTAAAAGGGCGATTATATCGCCGCTTGCAGTGACGTTTTCCCTGGCAGTAGGGATTTATTTAGGGGCAAAATTCTTCAGCGGTGCAGGGCCTGTTGCCGCCGGTTCAGGTGGCATAGGCACGAAGTACAAGGAAGTACTCATGAATATCCGCAAAAGTTATGTGGACGATGTGAATATTGATTCCCTGGAAACATACGGACTGGAGAAAATGCTGGAAAAGCTGGATCCGCACACCGTACTGCTGCCTCCGCAGGATGCGGAGATCGCCAGCGCTGATCTGGGCACGGGTTTTGACGGGATAGGTGTGGAGTTCAATATCTTTAATGACTCCCTGTTTGTTATTTCACCGCTGGCCGGAGGGCCCTCAGAGGCCATCGGCATAAAGGCCGGCGACATCATCCTGAAGGCCGATACCGTTACCCTTACCGGCCGGGGCCTGAATACCCCCCTGGTGTATAAATCGCTGCGCGGCCCGCGCGGCTCGCTGGTAAAGCTGCTGGTCAAAAGAAGAGGAATCAGTGCACCGCTGACGTTTAATGTGAAGCGCGACAAGATCCCGACCTTCTCTATTGATGCGGCGTACATGATTGCTCCGCAAACGGGCTATATCAAGGTAAACCGGTTTTCCGAAAGCACATACGAAGAGTTTCATACGCACCTGAAGACCCTAAAAGATGCGGGAATGACCCGGCTGGTGCTTGACCTGCGCGGAAATCCCGGGGGCTATATGGACCGGGCTACGGATATGGTGGATGAGCTGGTACCCGGCAATGACGTAATTGTGTATACCAAAGGAAAAGACGCCTCCAACAATTACGAAGTAAAAGCCGGTAAAGAAGGTATTTTTGAGAAAGGGAAGATCGTGGTGCTGGTAGATGAAGGCTCGGCCTCGGCCTCGGAAATTGTGAGCGGCTCGCTCCAGGATTATGACCGGGCTACGGTAGTGGGGCGGCGGACTTTCGGGAAAGGGCTGGTACAGGCCCCGATCAAGCTGTCTGACGGGTCGGAGTTGCGGCTTACCATATCCCGGTATTATATCCCGAGTGGCAGGAGCATTCAGCGCCCTTACCAGATGGGGGACCAGCAGGGATATTATGACGAGATGATGGAACGGTACAACCACCAGGAAATGTTCGTGGCCGACAGCATCAAAAATAACGAAAAGCTGAAATACAAAACCAAGGGCGGGCGTACGGTATACGGCGGCGGCGGCATCACCCCCGACATCTTCGTACCCCAGGATACTTCGTATTATACCGATTACCTGCTGGATCTGTTCGGGAAAAACCTGTTCCGGGAGTTTACGATGAGCTATTCTGAAAAATACGGATCAGCGCTGGAAGCAAAAGGGTTTGACAGCTACCTTCAGAATTTCCGGATCACCGATGACATCCTGGCCGACTTCAATGCCCTGGCGATCCGGAATAAGGCCCGGTTCAGCGAGAAGAGTTATAACAAATCCAAAAAATACATCCAGGAAACCCTGAAGGCACTTATTGCCAGGAACATCTGGAAAGGCAACGGGCTGAATAACGAATATTACCAGGTAATCAACCAGGATGATCCGATGATCCGGGCCGGGTTGAAGGCGGTAATGAAAGATTGATCTTATTGTTCCGTCACGTTTCCTGTGCCCAGCTCACCGAAGAAATCTTTCCAGTATTCCGTGACATTCGGGTTATTGATCTTGCTGGAGCTGTTGGGTGAAAAAGGCAGGATCATGTAGATTCCTGCGCCTGACAGGTTCTGTTGGGCGTATTTGCCGGCATCTTCCCTGGCCCAGCTCTGTGCCTGCTCACGGCTTTGAGGAGGCCGGGAGTGAAAGTCACGGCCTGAGCGCATGCTCTCTACCATATCCGAAAAGAAATAGGCCTTTACATCGGGGTAGGTAGCCAGGGCGGTGGCGATCACCGGAATACCTGCACTGATATTGGTCTCCGAGTTGGAGGCCGAGCTGTTTGACTCCATCAGCTTCTGCATCAGCGCGTTATAAATCATCTGCCGCTCTTTTTTGATACTCAGGTCATACGCGTTGCTGGCGGCTTCCAGGTCAGTGGGACTGAGGCCTTCGGTGCTTTCTTTTGCGGTTCTCGACTTCACGGTCAGTGCACGGGCTTTGGAGGTATTTTCATGAATGAAATATACTTCCAGGATATCGCCTTCTGTGCGGATGTTCTGATCTACCAGGTTTCTTATGGCCGAAGAATACTTGGTTTTCACAAACGTGTCATTGGGATTAACACTCTGGGTTTTGTCGAAAAAGACCAGAGTGTAGGTGTTGGCCGGCGGAAGGTCGGCCTCGTTTTTCGTTGTTTCCGAACATGCGCTCAGGAGAATTCCCCCCAATAACAGAATGAATGCTTTTTTCATATATATAAAAATTTATATTGGGCTATTTGGGCCCGGTTCTCGACTTCGCTCGAACTGACAGTTGGTATCCGAACGGACAGTTGGTACCCGAACTGGCAGGTAGCACTCGTTTCTCGTCTACGCTGTTATTGACAAGAATGGGTGCCATTGTCACCTCGAGCGCAGACGAGAGGCGCCTGGTTCTCGTCTGCGCTCGAACTGACAGTTGGTATCCGAACGGACAGTTGGTACCCGAACTGACAATTAGCACTCGTTTTCTCGCCTACGCTGTTATTGACAAGAATAGGTGCCATTGTCACCTCGAGCGCAGACGAGAGGCGCTTGTCAGGAACAAAACGTACAAAGTTAGAAAAGTGTGATAAACCTGTGCAGGGAATGGGATGAAAAATCGCTTTTATTGTACGAACGGCCCTAGGTGCTTACGGAGCCGGCGGCCGGGCGCGGGAGCTCCGGACCCGGCTGAGGGTTTGCGGTGTCATGTTCAGGAGCGAAGCCACGTAATACAGCGGGATGCGGTTACACAATTCGGGGTAAAGGCGCTCAAAAGCCTCCAGTCGCTGGAGGGGATGTTTCAGCTGAAGAATGGCGTTGTGTTTTTCGGTACGAACAATGGTCTGTTCGAATACCGCCTGGAGGAAGTGGGGCGTGGTGTTGTCTCTGGCTACCGGGATGACCCGGCACTTTTCGATCGCCTCAATAATCCTTCCGGAGGGTTCGCCGCTCAGGTAGCTGGAAGGCGAATAGATGAATGAGCCGGCACCGGCAATCTGGGTGGTGAGCTCCCGCCGGCCTTCCGGCACAAAAAACTCGCGTACCATGCCTTCTTCTATCAACCAGATCTTGTCTGAGATATCGCCTGTGTGAAGCAGGATTTGGCCTTTGGGATAAGAAATTCTTCTGAATGCAGCTACGGCTGCAGGGGGAAATAAGTTAAGCAGGGATTTCATGCGAAGTTGTGTAATGTTTGGGTAAAGATAAGCAATGTAACGGAATATAAATATCACTGCCGGTTAGTATTTTGACACGAGAATTCGTTTTCTTTGCAGATTAAATCAAACCACGACCGCATGTTCAGGAAAGCGTTGTTCCTCCTTTTCACCGTATCTGCCCTACGTGCCCAGTATCCATTGCAGATGGAGACGCGGGTCGGACTTATCGGCGCAACGGAGCAAACGCCTTTTTTCCTGCATAGCAACCGCTACGGCCTGGTACCGGAGAATGGAGGGGTGCTGTATCTCAATGCCAGAGTTGCTAAAGAATACGATACCCTCCGCCATAATTTTGACTACGGCTTTACGGTAGAGCCGCATCTGAACGCCGGAAAAGCATCGCAATTCCTGCTTCCGCAGGCCTATGTCAAAAGCAAATGGAAATTCCTGGAAGTATACGGGGGCCGCAGGAAGGAGATTGTGGGCCTGACCGATACCCTGCTGACCTCAGGTTCCTATATCTGGTCGGGAAATGCCCTGCCGTTATGGAAGATACAGGCCGGGATACCGGAATACACCCCCCTGTTGAAAAACGGGCTGATTGCGGTGAAAGGGGCCATGGCCCACGGCTGGTTTGATTCGGGCCGGCCGGTGACCCGCCAGGTGAAGCTTCACCAGAAATGGATTTATATGCGGCTGGGCAAGCCGGCCTGGAAGGCCAAGGTGCACGCCGGGTTCAACCACCAGGTACAATGGGGCGGAGAATCGCCCTTCTTCTCGGTAGACGGGAAGCTGCCTGACGGCTTTGCAAACTTTCAGTATGTGTTCTTAGGTACCCGGCACCCTAAAGTTACTTCAGAGATTCCTGATTTTGACGGAGAAAACCGGGTGGGAAATCACCTGGGCACTGTAGACCTGGGCCTCGATATGAAAACGGCTTTCGGAGGTATCCTTATCTACCGCCAGAATATTTATGAGGACGGCTCGTTGTTTTTCCTGAACAATATAACTGACGGACTAAACGGCCTGACGCTTACCTTCAACGGGTTTACACTGCTTCGCCGGATCAACCTGGAATACCTGCGGACGATGAATCAGGGAGGAGATATATTTATCGGGGGGGACAATATCCCGGGGCAGCTACGGGGCCGGGATAATTATTTCAACCATGCCCAATACCGTGACGGCTGGACCTACAAAGGGCGGGTGATCGGGACCCCGCTCATCAGCACTCTCTACTACTCCTGGGATGACCCTGAATACCAGATCGATAACAACCGGGTGGAGATGTTTCAATGGGCATTGGCCGGCCGGCTGCCCCTGGAGATTGACTATGTGCTGAAAGGAAATTACAGCACCAACCTGGGTACCTACCAGTTTCCGTTCAAAGCCCGTACCCAGTCGTCGTTCCTGCTGGCTTTACAAAAAAATAACACAGCTTCTTCTGCTGTGCGGGTAGAACTGGCGTATGACCGGGGTACCCTTCTGCCGGTGAGTGCAGGGGTAAATGTTTCATACATAAAAAGTTGGTAGCTAACACGTTATGAAAAACTTCGCTTTTTCACACGTTGTAAATATTTCGTATTTTGGGCTGTCAGGCTTTTTATTCCGTAGTACCGTTTAATAAGTTTTCCCTTTTCGGCTGGTATTTCCCCTGTTTCTTAACTACCTTTGCGCCTTTCGGTTAAGTAGTTAAAATGCACTCTCTTTTAATATGAAACACCGGTACTCCTCATTTATACCACTGATCAACATCGCCACTGACATGTTACTGCTCAACCTGTCTTATTTTGTGGCCTATTTTTATAATTACGATGACTTTAACGGTGTTCTCCAGGACCCCTACCTTTCGCTCTGGGGAGTAATTAATATTGGCTGGATGGTTTTGGTATTTATTATCAAACCGTATGTTTTTTCACGGGTACAATTCAGCGCCTCTCACCTGGAACTCCGTTTTCTTACTTTGCTGGCCGTACACGGCGCGTTGGTGTCGCTGTATATTACCGCTACGCAGGGGTATTATTTCTCGCGACTGCACCTTGTTCTCATGTACGGTTCCTTTTTTGTGCTGGGCAGCCTCTGGCGGGTCGTATTTGTATGGGGGCTCAAGCAGTATCGCTTACACGGGTATAATCACCGCAGCTACATTGTGGTGGGCGGAACCGAAAAAGCCGAATCGCTTACCCGGTACTATGATATGCATCCCGAGCTGGGAATGAATTACCTGGGGTATTTCGGCAATAAGGTGACCTCGCCCCTTTACCAGGGTACTTATGCTGACGTCATTCCTTTTATGAAGGAATATGCAATCGATTACATTTACTGCTACGGCGGCGACATGGACACCCGGGCCTTCAAGGAGATTGCCGATGCGGCCTACGAGATGGAATCGGAAGTGAAGCTTCTGCCCGACTATATTGATATTCCGAACCGTCTGGATGTGGAATACCACGATTATATCCCGATATTCCGCTACCTGCCCCAAACCTTCTACCAGACCCGTGAGGCCTACCTGAAGCGGGTTTTTGACATCTTTTTCTCCTGTATAGTGATTGTGGGAGGCTTTCCCTTTTTTCTTTTGCTGGGCCTGGTCACCAAAATTACATCGAGAGGGCCGGCCATTTACCGGCAGCGCCGTACCGGCCTGATGGGTAAGCCGTTTACTATTTATAAATTCCGGAGCATGAAGGTAAATGCCGAGCAGCGGCATTCACTGGGTGAGACCGATGAGCGCATTACGCCCTGGGGGCATTTTATGCGAAGGACCCGGCTTGATGAGCTGCCCCAGTTTTTTAATGTGCTGAAAGGAGATATGTCTATCGTAGGCCCCCGGCCTCTTGCCGGTTACGATATCGATATCCTGAAAAGAGATATGCCCGAAGGGTACCGCCTGCTGGTTTCGGTCAAGCCTGGCCTTACCTCCATAGGCCAGACCCTGTACGGCTATGCTTCGAATGCTCAGGAGATCAAGGAAAGAGCGAATATAGACCTGACCTACGCACCTTCTCTTCAGGAAGACCTGTCGATTATTTTCCGGACCGTACGGGTGATATTTGCGGCATCAGGGAAATAGTTTCGCTGTTAAAAAGCCGGAGTTCAAATCTTAACACCCTATGAAGAAACTTCTTCTTATCCTGTTCAGCACGATCATTTTTCCTCTCGCTGCCCAGCAATGGCAGGGAGCGCTGGAGGCCCGCCTGAACCTGAATAACGAAGTTCCCTTCTGGCTGCGATCCAATCAATACGGCAGCACGCCGCTTTCCGGCGGTTCAGCCGCACTTCTGGGAAGAGTATATCGCGACTATAAAAAGACAGATGCCGGGAAGAAGCAGTGGATAGACTGGGGAATAGGCCTGGAGGGCCGGGCAGACGTGGGAGAGGGAAGCCGCTTCCGTATCATTGAAGGGTACGGGAAGCTGAAGCTGGGCTTTCTGGAGGCTCGCGGAGGGCGTGTAAAAGAATTCCTGGGCCTGACCGACAGCACACTTTCAATGGGCTCATTCTCCATTTCCGGGAATGCCCTGGGAATCCCGAAAATCGAGCTGCGTGTACCGGAATACTGGCCTAAAAACACCCTGATTGCTGCCCGCGGAAATTATGCTCATGGCTGGTACGGGTATATTCCTACCCGGGGAACACTGGCGCAAGTAGATTCTTTATATACCTATTTTCATCAGAAATCATTGTGGATACGGATAGCCCGGCCCTATTGGAAATTGAAATTGTACGGTGGCTTTATCGACAATGCTTACTGGGGAGATGAGTATAAGTTGCATGAATCATTTACCATGAGCAAGGCGCAGCGTTACTGGTCGGTAGTCAGCGGTAAGGTCTGGCAGGAAAGTAAAGTGGGGAACCATGTAGGCAATATTGATATCCGTGCGGAGTATGATGTACAAAATTACAGGATAGCCGCCTACCGGCAGTTCTTCTATGAAGTGGGTGCTCTCTGGCACCTGGCCAATATTGCAGACGGACTGATGGGGGTTACGGTACAAAAGAAAAGTGAAGGCTCCGGCCGGGTCGGCTGGAACAAGCTGCTGCTGGAGCTGCTATATACCAAAAACCAGGCCGGTGAGCCCTGGTCAAAACCCACTCCAACGGGAAACGAGAACTACCATAACCATTACCTCTACAATTACGGGTGGTCTTACCGCAGCCAGGGGCTGGGTACCCCTTTTATTACTCCCCGGCACACAGCCAATGAAGGGTTCCCCTATAACGAGCTGGAGTATTTTGTGAACAACCGGCTTTGGGGTCTGCAGGCCGGTTTTGAAAGGAAAACCTATGACTGGGATACCCGGCTGAAGCTTTCTTATTCGCGCAATTTTGGCACCCGGGAAACGGAATCCCGGTTTCCCGTCAGTAACCAGTTTTCTTTCTGCCTGGAAGGTCGCCGAAACCTGGCAAACGGTTTTACTACCGGCTTTATGCTGGCGTCTGATGTGGGGGAGCTCTTGCCCCATGCTACCGGTTTAACCGTGAGCCTGGAGAAAAGATTTTGAGGGTTCACAGGATTTGCCCTACAGATCGCACTAACGTATTGCCAATCAGATCTGTATTTCCCTTACTGACTTTATACTCTCGGGGCTGCTACCCGACTGACCGAACACCGGGGTCAACCAGGACAAAACCGCATACCTGGCTGAAATAAAACGCAATCCCCGGAAAATAAATCTTCAGGCGCTTACTCTGAAATTTGCGGCAATTCAAAAACACCTTGCCCCTTACCGGGTGTCTTTTCATGCCCTCTCTCTAAACGATGGGTGAAAAAATCACGTATTTTATTGCCGGCAGATACTTAACTTTTCTTTTGTACAGTTATCTTTTGCACTGTGGTAGTGCAAATTTTGTATTTTTTTGCACTGCGATAGTGCAAATTTTGTATTTTTGTATAAAATTAAAAAAATGCAATCCTTATTCGAATATTCTAATAAGCTGGTTAGTGAAACAAAAACAGAGTTTGTCAGGTATATGTTTCATCAGATTAACTGGCAAAACAGGCTGGTAGGCTTAACAGGCCCCCGTGGTGTGGGTAAAACCACCCTGGTACTTCAGTATATCCGGGAGAACCTGCCCCTGCATGAAACACTGTATGTTACAGCGGAAGATTTTTATTTCGCAGGAAACCGGTTGTTGGATTTGGCTGATTTTTTTGTAAAGTCGGGAGGTAAATACCTGTTTATAGATGAAATACATAAATATCCGGATTGGTCTAAAGAGCTGAAGCTGATATACGATTATCACCGGCATCTCAAAGTAGTTTTTACAGGCTCTTCTGTTTTAGACATCAAAAAAGGGAGTTCGGATTTAAGTCGGAGAGCCGTTATTTATGGCATGCAGGGGTTATCTTTCCGGGAATATTTAGCGTTATTTCACGGGATAGAAGCTCCGAAATTTACGCTGCAGGAGATTCTGAACCATCGGGTGGATTTGCCGCAAATACCGCACCCTTTACCTCTGTTTGCCAACTATCTGAAAAAAGGGTATTATCCTTTTGCCTCAGAAGATGATTTTGGTTTGAGGCTACAGCAGGTCATCAACCAGACGTTGGAAACAGATATTCCGGTCTATGCCGGTATGAATGTATCTACAGGCCGGAAACTAAGGCAATTGATGGCAATTGTAGCGGAAAGTGTACCTTTTAAGCCTAACATGAGCAAAATTTCGGAAATACTGAATATCAGCAGAAATAACATAGCTGATTATCTTATGTATATCGAAGAAGCCGGAATGATTGCTCAGCTAAGAACGGCGACCGGCGGAGTTCGGGGCCTGGGGAAGGTAGATAAGGTATACCTGGATAATACCAACCTGGTCTATAACCTTGCCGGGGAAAATCAGAATACGGGAAACACCCGGGAAACATTTTTTCTCAATCAGTTAAGAGTAAATCACGAGATTTTCTCTTCCCCCACCGCTGATTTTAAAGTGGATAACCTTGATTTTGAAATAGGCGGAAGAAATAAGGGGTCAAAACAAATTATAAATGTTGAAAAAGGATTTATCGTAAAAGACGGTATCGAAAAAGGGTTTCTGAATGTTATTCCTTTATGGCATTTCGGATTGATGTATTGAGCAGATTGTCGTAAAGCAACCGCCCATCCCCATCTGTTTTTAGGGCTTTGTTCTTTCAGCACATGTAATAAGGATACCCTAATTACAAATTACTACATTAAATAAGGATACTCGACAATACAAGCTGCCTGAAAACAACGTCTCTTTTTAACAAAGTTCTGGGGAAGACTGTCCCTATCTGTTCTAAACGGATCGAAACTCTTAAAATCTCCTCCCAATTGTACTGATCCAAGATAACGAACAAATCCCACCCGTAAAAAGGGGTGAATCTTTGATGAGGTATCTATTATTTTTTTAGTTATCAAGGACGACCTAATCAAAAGCCCAAAAAGTTCATAGTGAATAAGTTGGACTTTTATGAATGTCCTTATAATATTATATTGTTTAAAATTTCATCTACTATTCTTTGGGTGGCCTTTCCATCCCATTTATCAGGGATTCCACCTTTTTTCCATTTACCCTCTAAAACCATCTGCAAATAAGGTTTGAGTGCTTCCGGATTTGTTCCTATTAATACATTTGTACCTATTGATATGGTTTCTGGTCGCTCCGTTGAATCTCTCATTGTCATACAAGGAACCCCTAAAACTGTGGCTTCCTCCGTAATTCCTCCTGAGTCCGTAATAATAGCCTTTGCATTTTTAACCAGATAAATAAATTCATGGTAGCCTAACGGATCAACGTCTACCAAATACGGGTTAGAAAATCCTATTCTTTCTAGCTTTTGTCTGGTCCCTGGATGTACAGGAAAAATCACATGAAACTTTTTTACATTTTCCATTATCAGCTGTAGCATCCTTGACAAATTCCCCTCAGTATCCACATTGGAGGGGCGATGTAGAGTTAACAAAAAATAATCACGAACCTTTAGGTTCTGTTTCTTAAAAAACTCAGGCTCATTTAATTTGTCCAAATTTGACAATAGAGAATCGATCATCGTATTCCCTACGAAAAAAACTGCGGATATTGGTACTCCATTTCTAATGAGGTTTTCATCAGCTTCCAGAGTAGTAGTGAAGAAATAATCACAGATAGCGTCTGTAACTAAACAATTGATTTCTTCTGGCATACTCATATCACCAGAGCGTATTCCTGCTTCTACATGAGCCACTTTTATTTCTAATTTCTTTGCTGTAATAGCGCATGCCATAGTGGATATAACATCACCTACTACTAAAACCAGATCAGGACGGTGGGTTAACAACTCTTGTTCAAAACCAATCATTATGGCCCCTGTCTGCTGGGCCTGGCTCCCTCCACCAGCACCTAAATTGACATCAGGCTCAGGTATGTCCAATTGGAAGAAAAAATCGCCACTCATTTTGGAATCATAGTGTTGTCCAGTATGGACTAAACGAAAACTAATGTCAAAGCCCTGAGCTTGTTTTTTTTATATAGCATGAATAATCGGAGCTATTTTCATGAAATTAGGCCTCGCTCCTGCCACAATTATTATTTTCATAGTATCATTTTTTGTGTAATTTATACTTCTTTAACTTTTCATTGATTACCATCCCAATAAATTTCGTATTGGTCACTAAGTATCTTTTCCACATCCTTCTGGGCTCCTGTAGAACTCTATAAAACCATTCTAATCCTGATGATTGCATCCATAAAGGAGCTCGTTTAGTTTTACCTGAGACCACGTCAAATGACCCTCCAACTCCCATAATAAATGGAGTTTGAATAATAGATTTATATTTATTTAGAAAAATCTCTTTTTTAGGAGAAGTAATGGCTACAAAGAGCATGTCTGCCCCACTGTTCCTAATTTGCTCCGCAATAAAATGTTCATCATCTTTATTATAGTAACCGTTACGATAACCAGCGATAATTTGAGGGTTATATCTTTCGCTATATATTCTTACAACCTCTTTCACTATTTCTTCTTTTGCGCCCAAAAAAAAGATTCTGTATACTCTTTTGTGTGCAAGCTGCACCAGATTTTCCATTAAATCTATCCCTGCAACACGTTCAGGTAAGGGTTCCCCCAGAATAGACGCGGCCCAAACTACAGATTGCCCATCGGCGTTGATTATATCGCAACTGAGAACCGATTCTCTTAATTGAGCATCCTTTCTCATATTAACTAATTTGGCGGCATTAACTACCACATGGTGTATTGGTTTTCGCTTTTGTATATTTTGGTCGATTATATTTAATGTTTCTTCCATTCCTATTGAATGGATTGGACATTCTAAAATTTCAATATATGGAATGTTATTATTAAAGGCCATAGTTATGATCTTTTGCTGCCTAATTGGATTTTACAACAGCTGATTATATATTTTGACTAATTCTCTACTTCTTATATGTAAATTCAAGTTATTCAGTGTAGCATCTCTGGCTTTAGTTCCAATTTTTTCCCTCAATTCCTTATCCTGATATAGTTGTAAAATGTATTCTGCTACTTTTGCACTATCTTTTTCCTCTGCAAGCAGCCCTGAAATGTTATTTTGTATAATAAATGGAATTCCGGCATGATAAGTAGAAACTATAGGAAGTGCGCTAGCCATACCCTCTACAATTACACCGGGAATACCTTCTTTGTCTCCTGACTTTGCTATCTCAGATGTCAAAATAAATACATCTGCCTGTGAATACAACGATACATTATCTTTATACTCTACATGACCATGAAATTTAACCCATTCTTCAATTCCAAGGATCTTTGTTAATTGTTCTAATTCCGAGTGTAGAGGCCCTTCTCCTACTATATCATAATGAAATTTCATCCTATCTTTAACAAGTGCCAGGGCTTTAAGTACCGTTGTGTGCCCCTTTTTATCCCGTAAAGACGCTACTGTTAGTAATCTTAGAATACCATTTCGCAAATTGTAGTCCCGCTGAATGGAAGTATAACGAGAAACATCCGTTCCATAATAATGGACAATAATTTTATCTTCAGGGCAACTCACCTTTAATAAATCCTTTTTCATATCCGGGCTCATTGCTATAATTTTATCATAAGACCGGAAAACTCTTTGTAGGTAAAGCTTCCCTAACCCGCCATATTTTTGGGGGAATTCAGAAACATCATATCCGTAAACTGAGCAAATCTTCGGACATTTCATAGTTTTTGTTAATGGATAAAAGAAGGATGCATCTGTCAGGTAGTGGGTATGAATCAGGGATATTTCATAATCATTTAATTGTTGAATTAGATCATTCTTAACGGGAGAAAGTAGAATATTAGTATTGACCCAGCGTGAGCCCTTGGGCCGCAAAACAGTAAAATCATTTTCTATTCCATTGGTTGGCTTTACTGTAGCGATCAATACATCAAAATCCTCCAGATTCTGTATTTGGTTATATATAAATGTTTCTGTCGGAGAAATAAATTTTCGCTCTAAATGTAATATTTTCCCCATATATATCTCTTTTATATTATGCTATTTGCGTTGCTTCTCTTTACTCCATCATTAATCCTTCCTTAGGATACTGTTTTTCATTTGCCAAAACCATGCTTCTCATTCTACCATTAGCAAAAGTCGCAAAATAGCAATAGATATAGCTAAATAACGGAGATCGAAAAGCATCATTATAAAACAAAATCATGCCAAACATGACAGAAAGTAGAAGTGTAAATTGTATGCTACTACCCTCTTTTCTGTCCCAAAAAAGTTTTTTAAAAAAAAAATACAATGTGATTATTAAGAGTGTCCACCCCCCGGATATCAGAAGGAAAAAAATGTATGGACGAGAGCCAAGTAATAACCAATCATATTGTTGGGCAAAAAAAGAAGGTTGGATTGTCGTCCCTCCTTTAAATGCACCTATCTCTATACCTAGCAACGAATCCCGGATATTTTGGCTGATTAATCCAATAGCAGCTATAATTTTTGTAAAACGAGGGACATCAGCCCCTACCTCTACATCGCTCATTAGGTAATACTCCAGGAAATCCTGATTAAACATAGCATTAAATGGGTTATCTACAGTACGGCCCATGTTGGAATAAAGGTTATTCAAAACCAGAAATATTAGTATCGCTCCTACTCCGCTCCAAAAGACAGTTTTGATGTTTTTTATATTTGTTAAACACAAGAACATAAGTGGAATAAGCAAAAAGGATATTTTGGTCTCATTCAAGAAAATAGGGATTAAAAAGATAATATTATAGAGGGCAAGAGATCCTTGTCGGGTAAAACCCCAAAAAATACGGTAAAAGACCATACATATAATTAATAAGGTTAATATACCGGAATACCCATATCCCATTGTGCCCCCGACATCATCACCTGCTCCATACAAAACATATTGGTATATGGTTACGGGTATTTGTAAAATCAAAAAAATCAATATAAACTGGTCAATATATTTTCGCATTTTTTCTTTATGTATATCAGTACTGATCGATTCATAAAAGGAAAAAACTAACACAACCATTAATATTTCGCGCAGCCCATTGATATATGTGAGAATAGAGTATTCATGAAGCAAAAAGTTTCCAAAACTTAAAAGAAGTAGAAGCAGGAAAATAACTAGATTAAATGGATTCTTTCTTATCCCTGAAAGTCCCAGGAATAGAATTCCTCCATCAGCGATGAGAAAAATAAAAGAGTTAATACTGCCCAGACCGTCAATGAGCTCCAGTAAAAACCCTGAAAAGGCTAACAAATACATAGAAAAAATCGCAATAAAGATCTTGAAATTCATGTAGTTATTATTTTATTTCTTTAATCAGTGGAATAAAATCTTTTTTTACAATGTATTCCCAGGAATATTGATTGTATCGACTAGAGAAATAATCCGTTCCCGGATTTTGAGCAAGCACTTCTTTCATTTGCAGGAGGCTTTTAGTAAAACTTTCTGCATTGTCCTGGATTAATATACAGTATGGGTCATTCTTTAATATTTTTTCATTTTCCAAAGTTCGGGTAGCAATAACCGGCAGTCCCGATAATAAGTATTCAAATGTTTTGGTGGGAGGCTGATCATTGTACCATTCCGTTATGGGAACAAAACTGACTCCTACATCCGCTTTTTCAAAGTAAGGGGCAAGTTCTTTATGCTGAATTCTTCCCAAACAATGTACTCTCTCATTTAATACAGCACTATTTTGGACAAATTCATTAATTTCTGTTAATTCTGGCCCATCTCCTATAATTGTAAACTCGACAATTGGATCTCTTGATATTTTAATGTACAGTTCCAAACCTTGTATACATTTAATTATATCTCGGCCAGCCAATGTACCTACGTATAAAAGATGAAATGAGTTTCTTATCGGACGATTCATACTCATAACGTCTCCACCTAATGGTAACAAAAAGTATTTTTTCAGTTTCATCTTTCTTGCCAATCCATCACTGATTACTGAAATATTGTCAAAAAAGAGGCTTTCTATTCTAAGGAAAGAATTAAAGATTTTTCTTTTCCATTTTTTCCGATCAACAGAAAGTGTGCGTACATCAAAAATCATTTTTTTCTTCAAATGTAACAAACGAACTAACGAAATACCTCGTGTATAATGCAGGAGCGTTACGTCATATTTTCCGGAAGCAATCTCTTTATTAAGAGCACTTAATAAGCGAATGTTTCGTGTTATAATACCTCCATCGCGGCTAATATATTTAACCTTTACTCCAGGGATCTCAACTCTTGATCTACCGTAATCCCATCCCAGGTATGTTAAATTAAAATCCTTAACAGCGTATTGACAATACTTTAAAGGATCTACTAACAGACCGAATTGGTGAAAACTGAATATGAGAATATTCATGAATAGAAATTTGTTATTTCATATTTAACCTAAATTTAGAAGATAAAAAATCTAGTGTCTTAAATTTTTTAACTAAAAAATAAACAAAGAGAATATCAAGAAAAAATAGTGTTAAATAATTACTCCAGGTTTCTACATTTATCCGAACAAAACAAAAACAAAGTAATGAAGCCCCAAGAAGGGCATATAATGGGCCTACAGGGTATTTTATATTCGTTTTTCTTTTGGAATATGTTTCTAGAATGGCAAAGGTTACTACTCTTGAAACCCCCAAAAAGATTGGGATAGCCATAACTCCAATTCTTGATAAAAAGAGAAAAAGTAAGGTTACATTAATAATACTTCCCAATCCATAAGCATAACTAATGTATTGTGTTTCTCGGGTAATATTGACTGAAATACTCACAAACGGAAGTAATAGGTATAAAGCAGACGAAAAACAAAGTAATGTTAAATATTGAGCAGCATCCAAGTAACTTGGATTAGAAAGCAGCACAATTATATCTTTAGACAAGAATCCCAGATTTAAAGTAATAAATAGTAATATATAAGCCACTACTTCAAATAGTCGAATAGATTGAGTTTGGAAATCATATTTTTTGTAATGTTCATATGCATAAGGATACCAGACATTATTTAACGCTACAGAAATCAATGTGAAGACGGAAACCAATTGAACCGCAATTGAATATACTCCCAGCTTTTCGATTGAAACAAACTTTCCTACCATCAACTGTCCTAAAGAGTTATCAGCCCACCCAGCTAATATTGCGGGTAATGTAGGCAGAGAAAACTGTAAGGCTCTTTTCAAAGCGGCTTTATCGAATTTAAAGTCCAATTCCGTCAGGTTTAGAATCCCAAAGTATAGGATTCCAAAGGTTTCGGCAATAAATACTGCAATAAATATTCCTACAACTCCTGTATGTAATATTAGAACACAATATACAGACAAGCCAATCTGCACTAATACTTGCATGACAGAACCAAATGCGTACTTTACTGGTTGGTTTCTAAATCGTGCTAAAATACTGAAATATGATAGTAAGCTGCCACTTGGAATAGATAATGCCATAAACAGAAATACCGTTTCATAGCCTTCAATTTCTAATACCCTATTGATCCAAAAATTTCGAGAAGAGTATATTCCAGCGAAAATAACAAAAGAAAAAAAGAGAATAGACCAAAAGCCTGTTGATATTAAAGATTTGCGATCTACTCCCTCCTCGTAATAATCACGACTGATACCTGTATGGATGTTGAGATTAGAAATCAAATCAATGATACCTTTACATGCTATAACTAAAGCCATTACTCCATATTCTTTTTGAGTGAGGGTATTAGTATATAAGGGCATCAGGAATACTGCTGCTACTTTGCTTAAGATAGATGACAAGCCGTAGATGGCAAAATGTTTGAAAAACTTCAACATGTAAATAGCTATAAACTATTGCTTATAAATTGCTAGCCAATTAGGCATCACTCCATCCCAGGTTTCATTAAAACCCCATTTCTCCCGATTCTGAGAAGTTTTTGATCGTTCTAAGTCATAGTTGTCTCGAATATGTAATACTAACCTAGGTATTTCTGGTCCAGAAATTTGTATTACTTCATGAAAATATAGATTTCTATCTTTAAAAATTTTATAAGGCAACCAACTCCCTGAAATCATTATTGCACCAGCCATAAAGTACTCAATTACACTGGAAGAACGCCCATCAAACTTAGTAACTTGAATAAAAATATCCGTAGCCATTCTTATTTCAGCTACTTCAATATCACTCATTTTTTCTCGTATTATTTTAAATTGAAAATCATGCTCTTTCAAGTGCTGAGCTACCTGTTCCACATATGCTCTTCCTGCTCCATATGTCATAGGAAGAAGAAAAACAAATTCGCACTTCCGTTTCCAAAAACCCTCATTATTTCGAAGTGCTTCTATTACCTCAAGATGTTGATGTATATCCTTACCACTATACCCTATTCCAATAGTAGTTTTAGAGCAATCAATTCCCCACTTACTTTTGTACTTAGACCCACTTCCCTCGCACCCTTTGTTTTGGAGTTCTTTCAATATGCTCGAACCATAAAGTGCCTGGGTCAGTTTTTCTGGCTCCGAAATAACCTTTCTAAGCTTGTCGTAAGACTCCTCTGTCAGGTAGACCAGTTTGTCCATTTGTTTGGAGAATCTATTCAGAAAATATAAATATATTCTTCTACTGAAGAATAACTTTTGACTCTCTAATTCACCCCCCCAGAACATCCCGAACCTCCTCTTACCAAATCTGCCAATAAAAAGTGATGAAAGAATTATAGTATTCTTTAACCATTTGAACTGAATTACATCATATTCTTTATTACAGCGGCGTAGGAATAAAAAAAGCTGGAGTGTAGTGTAAATGGGCTCCAATATAATTCTCAGGCCTTTTATTTGGCTCCATTTTGTTAAGTGCCAAGAGCTTACATATGCATTATCAATGGCAGAAAGATCATGACGCCCTGTAATGGCATCTATAGAGAACGCATCTATTCTGATGGAGTTATCCAGTTTTTTTAAGTTTTTCGTAAAATGCTCAAAAAAAATACTATCTACCTGACCGACAAGAAGTATTTCCATTTTATTCTTTTCTGTTTTTCAGGTATTCGTCCCAGTCTCCTATGTCTTTCCAGGAAGCTTCACTAACTGGATAAACACCAACATTTCCATTTCTGGCATGTACTTTATCAATCAGGTCTGTAATGTGAAAAAACTCATTTTCAGGAATTTCATTCAAAAGATGAGATTCCAATATATACATGCCACTGTTAATCTTAAAGGTTAATTCAGGCTTTTCACGTAACTGTATTAATTGCCCATTCTTCCCTGTTTCTATAATTCCATAGGGTATCGGATAGTGTTTTAATGCTGCAACAATGGTAATTTCATTTTTATTCTCCTTATGATAATTTAAGATTTCCGAATAATCCTGCTCTATCAAAATATCACAGTTGCTAATGAAGATAGTCCCTGAAAGCTTCCCTCTCAATAAGGAGAGGCTGCCGGCCGTTCCCATAGGCTTCTCTTCCTTAAAGTACTCTAATTCACAATTTAGTGATTGGCTATTCAAATAGTATTCTATCAACTCTGCTTTATAATTGACAGAAATGTAAAATTTCTTACAGCCATGTATTTCAAAACGTTCAAATATGTGCTCCAGTATTGTTTTATCCCCAATAGGAATAAGAGGTTTGGGAATGACATTTGTTAAAGGTCTTAAGCGGGTTCCTAATCCTCCTGCCATAATAACTACAGGGATGTTAAATTGTTCTTTAGGTTGAGGTCTGACAGCCCGGAATACTTCCTCCCAGAAATAGACTTTTACTATTTCGTTATCTTCATCCACAACCGGGCATAATTCCATTCTAAAATCGAACATCATCTTTCTAACCGTTTCTATACTGTCGCTAGGTTTGGCAATCCGAATATTTTTCCGAAGAATTTCTACAACCTTTGTATCTAATGATTTATTCTGTATGATAGCTCTTTGAATATCTCCCGCACTTAGAAGTCCATTAAATCGGTCCTCCTTCAACACTATGAGGAGTTTTCTTCCAATGATATCCATTTTTTTTAATGCATCAATAAGAGACGCGTCGTGAGAAATCCACCTGTCTTGCATCATTGTTCAGCCAGTATTTTTGTTATTCCTTCTTCGAATGAATAATTTGGTTTCCATTTCATTTTTACATTAGCATATTGAATGTCGGCAACAACATCAGCAATTTCATTTTTTCGTATTTCCTTTTCACTTTTTATTGGTTTGTTTGTGCCCATAACTCTTTGGATGATTTCAATGATTTCTCTAACACTTAATGAGTAGCCTGAGCCAATATTGAATATAGTAAATGAATCCTTCAATGGAATAGTCAGAATTAATGCATTTACTAAATCATCCAGAAAAACCATATCTCGCTTGGGGATCAATGTCTTAACACGAACTTCTGAAGCATTCTTTACTTGCTGTATTATATGAGGTACTAAAAAACTCTGCTTCTGACCCGACCCATAGATATTAAATGGACGAATAATACTAAGCCGAACATCAAAATTTTTGTGATAAAATTCGCATAGTTGCTCTGCTAAATATTTAGAATGAGCATAAGGATTCGCAGGTTCTATCTTATGGGATTCTGAAACCGGAAGCTTTAGGTCCGTACCATAAACAAATGAACTCACGAATGTTAATGCCGCCCCCGTTTTCCTACAATACTCCAGCACGTTTTGTGTTCCGATAACATTCACCCTATAATACTCCAAAGACTTCTCCCAGCTTTCCGGAACAAATGACCTAGCAGCTAAATGAAAGACATGCTTTATATCTTCTACAGGTATGTGCCGGAAAACACTTGGCTCTGATATGTCACCATCATTACTTTTCAGGGTAAATACCTGGTACCCTGAATTTATTAATTCTGAACATAACTTTTTACCTACAAACCCACTTGCACCCGTAACTAGAACTTTCGTCATTACATTTTTGCATCTAAATATTTGCCTGTTTCCTTATGATCAAAATTAGGGATTATTTCTTTGAAAAGTTTCACAATTCCCTCCTTTTCCCAATAACCACGATCATATAATTGAGCAATCCCCAATTCGAATTTCTGTATGGCTCCTCCATCTGACTTGAGCTCATTTTTGATAATACCTATAGTTTGGAATCTTTCCATGTTCAAGCTCTCGGTCTCTGTAAAGAACTCTTCAAAATCTTTTTCACCTGTAGTATCACTAACGGTAAATAAGCAGGGCCAAAAATTTTGAACAATCAATTCGTTTACTCTTGACCTCGCCTCGTCTTCATCTTTACACAAATAGGGTTTATACCCTAATAGGTGTAAATAACGTTCTGCGATTTCTGCAAACGATATAAGATGTAATGACTCACTTAGTTTAGGGAAAAAAATGTCTCGATTTCCCCCAAAAATAGCAGACATCATGCACAATTCTCCTGATTCCTTGGGTGTAACAAAGTATCGTTTTATATCATTTGGAGCTACAATTGGTTGCCTCTTTTCTATTCGCTTATTAAAGCCGTGTAACAGAGAGCCATCCGAGAAGGCTACATTAGCAAAACGAGCGGTAGATATTGTAATGTCCTGACTTCTATGCATTAGAAACATTTCCATTATTCGCTTAGAAGCTCCCATCATATTCACCGGGTTTGCTGCTTTATCAGTGGATACGCAAAAATACTTTTTTACTCCCTTTTCTATAGATTGCCGTATGGTTTTATCGGTATTGAAAATATTGATATCAATCATCCGCATAAGAGTGTAAGGATCTTTCTCGCTTCGTACATGTTTAAGGGCTGAAAGATTCAAAACATAATCATAGTTTCCATTCTTTTCCCAAAAAGCATCATATTCTCTGGATCCTATATCCAATGCAAACGTACGGAAATCCCCTTCAATATATCCAAAAGAACTCCTCAGATCACGCACTAATTCTACCAGATTATTTTCACTAATATCGACCACGTGAAGTTTTCCTGGGTTGCGCCTAAAGAGCTCCTTGGTAGTAGCCTGACCAATAGTACCCGCACCTCCTAGAACTAGAAAGGAGGATTCCGAAATGATTTTACGAAGTATATCTTCTGATTTACCTATATCGAAATAGAATAATTCTTCCGATCTCCCTATTAAAGGTAAAATCTCCATATAAGTTTAATTAAATGATAATTTCAAAGTCAAAAAGTACATTAAAACAACGGGCCACCTTGTCTTAGTTACCTACTGTTTTACAAATACAGACTTATAGTTGGCCTGTCTAAGCAAGCTATACGCTGTGGCAACTAAAAACCCAAATAAAGTGGAGAGAAATACAATAATTTTTCGTTTTGGCTCACTTCGTAGTACTGGAACAACAGGAGGTTCCAAGACTTTAAACACAGGGGTCTCCTGGTGAAGTTTAAATTTTGCCTCCTCGTATTTTTTCAATAATTCATTATAAAAACTAGATGACAAACGGTATTCTGACTCTATTCTCTCTCTCCGTATATCTGCACTTTGAAGTGCTATATCTTTAAACTGGTCTGTATATTGTGCTTTCTTTTCCTGAGTTGAGTAATATTTCCCCCGTGAGGCCGCCACTTGGTTGGCTAAATAATCAACATCTAAACGTAACTTTTCAGTCCGGTAATTTTTCACATAGTCCATTAGATATTCCATTGCGAATCTGGTTACATCTGCGGCAACTACCGGATCCGGCATCTTCGTAACAATACTAATAACACCAGACTTTTTATCAATACTCGCAGTGATACGGTCACGAAGATCTTTCAACCTAATCTCATTAAGGCGATTTATAACAATTATACCATTCTCTTTTACCGGGTAAGACTTTAGTTGTTTCTCTGTTGGCTTATGACCCTCTTCTATGAAGTTATGATAGAATTCTTCAAAAGTAAGAGTTTTGTTATCCTTCGTTCTTACCTTGAATTTAAACAATTCAAGATAAAAAGGAGTACTCATAATTACATTGGGATACAAATCTGGGCGTACTGCATCAACGCCTCCTCCACCTATGGAACTGAGGTCCACTCCTGCCAAGCTAGCAAGCCCCGCAAACTGGCTTAATCCTCCTCCACTTTTACCCTGCAACTCAGGTAAGATACTTCCTGCCGTTTTGAATTCCTCTCTAGCCCATAAAGCATACCCTACACCAAGGCCTACAAATACAAAGGTAATTACTAATATCCGCCAAAATTCTTTTATAAAAACTCTCCTTAAAGCCCGAAAGTTAACTTTCAATTCTTCCATCACAATACCCGTATTAAAGTTACAATCACCGCCATCATAGAAGTAATGGCCGTACTCATGGTTACAATTTCTGCCCGGCTCATTCTTTCTTTGTGTTTTGCCGGCACATGAATTTCCATTCCTTTTTCTGCCTTTGGATAGAAGCGCATCCCGAGGAAAGAGCGGGTACGGTCGGTTAAGCCGTTGGCGTAGCGTACGTACGTCCGTTTTATATTGGCCGAATCGGTGAATCCACCGGCCTGCTCAATATAATTTTTGAACGAGAAGCCCGGTTCATAGGCCACAGATGTGGGGTTCTGTACCTGGCCCACCAGCCTCACCACCTGCTCTTCTTTCGGAATAACCAGGCGGTCGCCTTCTTCCAGGAACAGGTTAACGGCCGATTTCTTATTGTCGAGGGCTTTTTGCATATCAAGCGCCACCAGCTTATTGTTGCGGTAGAATTTGGCGCCTTTCAGGTATGCCTCCTTGCGCAGGCCTCCGGCGCGGTCGATCAGGTCGGAGATCCGTTCGGTTTTAGACCGGATGACGTAATGGCTGGGGTAGTTGACCTCGCCTTCTATGCTTACCGACACCTGGGGTTTGTAGTTGGCCATTGAACGGATATACACCTGGTCAAAAGGTTGCAGTGTGAAGCCTTTGTCATCAATGCTCAGGTCTTTCTGTATGGTGAGGTCATAGATCTCAACGGTAGCGTCGTTGTCTTCATCGTTATAGAGCCGGCGGGCCACTTCGATCCGGTTAGGAGTGGCCCCCTCGCGGAATCCTCCTGCCAGGAAGACCAGCGAACTTACCGTCATGTTTTCATTGAAGTCGTACTCGCCCGGCTGGTTTACCTCGCCGCTGATATTGATCTTGCGGGCTTCCCGCAGCTCTACTACCGAGCGTATGATCAGCACATCCTCGCGTTTGAGTGTCACGTCTTCACCTTCGTTCAACACTTTGTTCAGATCCAGATCAAGGAATTCAGGGTCCAGGTTTTCGCGCTGGCGTTTCAGGATAGCGCGTCCGCGGAAAGCATCTTCCCGCAGTCCTTCGGCTTTTTGTATCAGCTGGGCAACGGTCTTTACACTTTCGTCAATAGCATACTCGCCCGGCCGGAACACGGCACCCATTACTTCCACCCGGTTGGTGTAACGGTCCAGGATAGCGCTGGCGTGCATCACATCGCCGTTGCGCAGCAGGAAGTCTTTCTCGGTTGTCGTATCGATATTCCGGATCTCCATTTCCTTACCTGTTTTTCTCTTCAGGGTCAGCTGGGCGGTATAGGCATTTTCCGTAAAACCACCGCTGTAAGCCAGGAGGTCGTTTACACTTTCACCGGCCTTCAGCTCGTATTTCATAGGGCGTTTTACCTCGCCCGTCACCTGCACAATGGTCTGTGATGCCGGTATGAGTACGACGTCCTGGTCTCTCAGGCCCACATCACCGGTGAGCAATCCTTTCTGGAGAAACTCATAAAGATCCAGGTGGTGAATCAGCCGGCCGTTCCGCAGCAGCTGAATGTCACGGAATGAGCCAATGCGGGTAGGCCCGCCCGACTGGTACAAAACATTGAAAAGCGTGGCCAGGGAGGAGATGGTATAGGTACCGGGGTTCTCCACTTCGCCAATAACCGTTACCTTAATGCTCTTCACTTTGGCCAGTGTGAGATCCAGGTTCAGGCTGCCGTTATTGAGCCCGGCAAACAGGCTTCCCAGCCGTTGCCTGATTTTGGCTTTGGCTTCGCTGATGGTCAGGCCGTTTACATAAATCGGGGCAAAGTGCTCCAGCTTTACGGTGCCTTCTTCGGTAACTACCAGGGTATAATCTTTGGTGGCATACCCGGTAATGCCGGCACGGAGCTCATCGCCCGCTCCCAGTACATAGCCGGGGGGGGTAGGAATGCGCAGGTTCGGCTCGAAGTTCAATGCTTTGTTTTTGAAAATCGCCGCTCCGTAAAGCTCATCCTGGACAATGGGCTGCTCGGCCTGTACCTGTACTTCTGCCCGTGTGCTGAGCTCTTCGATCTGCTTCCGTACGGTAGGACTGGGGAGCGTGTCATTGACCTGCACCATACCGCTTTTGATGCGGTTGATCCGCTCGCGAAGCTTAATAATATCGGTGTCGGTATAACCGCGGGCCTTGGCCATGGTCTCCACCTGCTCTTCGGTAAAGCCCCGGGTTTCCATTTCTTTCAGGAAAGTTTCAATCTGTTTGTCGGTCACACTCTCTACCGGCGGGAGGGTTTGTGCATGTGCAGCCGCTCCAAAAAAAACAGCCAGAAAGAGAATTTTCAGTAATTTCATGCAGTCAGTTTTCGTCAAGTAAATGTCTAAGTACCAGGGAACGCCGTAATAAAAACGGCGCAAGTTAATAAGAAATTTTCGTAATTCTGTGGCATAGACCGAGAATTACGATTGATGAGCAGGGCTGTAACCGACGGGCCGGAACCCCCTGCCTTTATCTCAGTTTTAATGTCACAATGCTCACAATTGCCAGCAGGATACCGATGATCCAGAACCGGGTAACGATCTTGGCCTCGTGGTAGCCCAGCTTCTGGTAATGGTGGTGAAGCGGAGCCATTTTCAGCAGGCGGTGCTGCTGGGCATATTCGAGCCCGTGCCTGCGCCGCTGGTATTTGAAATAGAGGACCTGGGCCATGACAGACAGGTTTTCAACAAGGAAAATCCCGCAGAAAACAGGAATGAGCAGCTCTTTTCGCAAAATAAGGGCCATGGTGGCAATCACGCTGCCCAGCATCAGGCTGCCCGTATCACCCATGAATACAGAAGCCGGGTAAGAGTTGTACCAGAGGAAGCCCACGCAGGCCCCCACGAATGCCGCGGAGAAAATGGCCAGCTCTCCCGAATTGGGGATCAGCATAATATTCAGGTATTCGGCAAAGATCTTGTTGCCCGACAGGAAGGCAAAAATGGCCAGCGTTACCCCGATGATGGCCGAGGTGCCGGCGGCGAGACCGTCAATACCGTCAGTGATGTTGGCCGCATTGGAAACCGCAGTAATAATAAATATGCAGATCAGCACATAGGGCAGCCAGCCCAGGCTTTCAGGCAGGTAGCCGGAAAGGATGTCGTAGTCAATCAGGTTATTCTTGGTAAAGGGCACGGTGGTCTGCAGGGAGGAGGTATCTACATAAGCACCGCCTCCCGAAAACTGCCGGATGGTGACGTTCTTGTTATAATATAAGGTGAGCCCCACGATCAGGCCCAGGCCTACCTGCCCGATGATCTTGAAACGCCCTTTCAACCCTTCCTTATTCTTTTTGAATACTTTGATGTAATCATCGGCAAACCCGATCAGGCTGGTCCATACCGTAGCCACGATCAGCAGGATAATGTAAACGTTGTCGAGCCGGGCAAATAACAGTACGGGAATCAGGAGGGAGGCCAGGATGATAAAGCCTCCCATGGTAGGGGTACCTTTCTTTTCCATTTGCCCGTGAAGGCCGAGATCCCGGATACTTTCCCCGATCTGGAGCATCTGGAGCTTCCGGATGATCCGTTTTCCGTAAATAGCTGCAATTGAAAGGGATACGATGATGGCTGCCGATGCCCGGAAGGAGATAAACCGCCAGACGCCGGCACCGGGCAGGTCAAACATTTTGTCGAGGTATTCAAACAGGTAGTATAGCATATTAACGGGGTAAAGAAAGTTTTGGCAAAATTAAGGGATATATTTCAGAAATCAGGCAGCCGCAACGGCCTACTTATAGGGCCCCCGTACGCCTTTGTAAAATATGGTACCCATTTTTACCACAAAATTCAGCGCATTGCTTCTGCCACCGAACGGGCGATAGTATTTTTCATACAGCGGAGTATCTGTACCGTGATAAAACGCGTACCGTTTAAGAAGCTGTAATTTGCTGACCTCCGGGTTTTGAAGTTCAAGATAAACCCGCATTTTCTTCATTTTCAGCCAAAGATCTTTGTCGTAGCTTTCACCCTTTTCCCAGAATTGCAGAATGGCCCGTTCTTCTTTCTTCCACCTTTGCAATCCTGTTGATGGCGTAAGCCGGCAGCTCAGGTATTTTCCCGTCCGGAACACCTTGTCCATTTTTACGGCTGAGGCCCATTCGCTTAGACTTTCCCCTGTTTCTTCTGACCGGCTGAGAAAGAGAGCGAAATCAAACATTTCCTTCAGCTTTAACCAGCAGCCCCTGCCGCCATGGTGGTTTAAGAGCATTTTAAAGAGGGCTTCCTCAGCAGGGAGCAAAAGCTCCTCGCCGGCAAAGTGCTGTACCGTTGCCCCTTTGAAAAAATCATCTGTGGTGATCGGGTAAATATGGTACCTTTCGTTCACACCCCAATGGAAGTCGAGGTGAAGCGGAGGCCCGGCATAGCGTTTTGTGGTAAGAGATACTTCCTGGCCCGGTGCATGGCTGATCAGCTCATCCCCGTCAACAGGCGAGTGCAGTTCATACCCGTCTGCTACCAGGAGAGCTATGGCTTTTGCAGCCTCCTGCTTATGCCGTATCACGATGTCGATGTCACCGCTTTCGCGGAAGTGTTGCCCCCGGTATATTTTCTCCGTAAAAAGATACCCTTTGTAGGGCAGGGCTTCTATCCCGGCCTCGTTCAGCAGCTTTAACAGGCGTACGGTCTCCTTCCCGTTAAGGGTGTCGCGCAGGGCCACCTGTAAGGCAAAAAGCTGCAGCCGGCGGGTCAGGGGGGCATCCATACCCGCCTTCTTCAACGCCTGGTACAGCACGGGGCGCACGGCATGATAAGTGGCCAGCCTGAGCAGGCGTTTCGGGTCACTGGCGGCATACATCTGCCGGAAGGCCGTGAGCTCCCTGTCAAGGAATACCACGGAGTAAGAAAGGAGAAGGGTATGTAGTTCCCGGGTCATTTTAAGGCATGGCATTAATTTAAAACGATTCTACCTGCGCCGGCCTCTTTTTCTGCCGGGGGCCGGTTTTCCGGCCGGGGCTGATCTCCTTCCCGGTGCGGGTTTCCTGAGCGTTTGCCCTTCTACGGAAAGAAGCTCCAGCTCAATGCTGCGGCGATCCATATCGGTAGCCTTCACTTTCACTTTTACAGCCTGGCCAAAGCCGATCACCCGGCCGGTTTTCCGGCCCGTTACCCGGTAATTATCGGCATCGTATTCGTAATAGTCGTCGTTCAGGTCAGCCAGGCGTACCATGCCTTCGGCTCCCATGTCGTCGATCTCCACAAAGAGGCCGAAGTCGGTTACACCGGAGACAAGGCCGGTGAAGACCTCGTTGCGCGACTGGAAGCTCATGTATTCCACCTGCTTGTATTTGATCGATGCTCTTTCTGCTTCGGCCGCCAGCTTTTCCTGCGCAGAGCTGTGCTCGCATTTTCTTTCAAAGTCTTCTGCCGGAAGCGACTTCCCGCCGTCAAGGTAATGCTGCAGCATACGGTGGGCCATGATGTCGGGATACCGGCGTATGGGCGAGGTAAAATGGCTGTAATGGTCAAAGGCCAGCCCGAAATGGCCCAGGTTCTGCGTGGAATAGCGGGCCTTCGACATGGTGCGCACGGCCAGGGATTCCAGCACATTCTGGATGGGTTTTCCTTCAATTTCCAGCATAAGTTTATTCAGCGAGGCAGAGAGCTGCCGGGTGCTACCCGTTTTTATGGTAAAGCCCATTTTGGCGGCAAATTTGGCAAAAGTCTCCAGCTTGGAGGGATTGGGCGGCTCATGCACCCGGTATACCATTGTGTACGGTTCCTGGCCGGCCGGGGCTTTTTTGTATACCCAGGTGGCTACCTGCCGGTTGGCCAGGAGCATGAATTCTTCAATGAGCTTGTGCGCCTCTTTCCTGACCTTCCGGTATATGCCCAGGGGCTTACCGGTTTCGTCGAGCTGAAACCTGACCTCGTCGGTCTCAAAGTTAAATGCCCCTTTCTTAAACCGGTCGTTGCGCAGGATGTGCGCCAGGTCATTCAGCTTGTGCAGTACCGGGCTGTATACTTCGTCCGGCTTGCCGTCGAGAATCTCCTGGGCCTCTTCGTAAGCGAAACGGCGGTCAGAATGCATAATGCAACGCCCGAACCACTCTGTCAGCACTTCGGCCTGCTCATTCATTTCAAAGATGGCCGAAAACACCAGCTTGTCTTCGTGCGGCCGGAGAGAACAAAGGTTATTGGAGAGCTTTTCAGGGAGCATGGGAATGGTGCGGTCTACCAGGTATACCGAGGTCGCCCGCCGGAAAGCCTCTTCTTCCAGCAGTGTGCCGGGGGTAACGTAATACGACACGTCAGCAATATGGATACCGATCTCGTAATTCCCGTTTTCCAGGATACGGAAGCTGATGGCATCGTCAAAATCTTTGGCATCGTTCGGATCAATGGTAAAGGTAAGAATGTCACGCACATCCCGGCGTTTGCGGATTTCCGTGGCGGGGATCGCCTCTTTTATTTTCCGGGCTTCGTCAAGCACGGCCTTCGGAAAATCTACCGGCAGTCCGAATTCGGCCATGATGGCGTTCATTTCAGCGTTATTGTCGCCCGACTTGCCCAGCACGGCCGTCACTACCCCGGAAGCCTGGATGCCCGGCGCCGGGAAAGTGGTGATATCGGCAATCACGAGGTCGTCAGAAACAGCCCCGAAAAGCTTATCCCTGGGAATGAAAATATTCTCGTGAAAGCCCTTGACATCAGGGCTCAGCAGGGCGTAATTTTTAAAGACTTTGATCTTCCCCACCACGTTATTCCGGGCGCGGGAGATCACCTCTACTACGCGGCCCTCGGGATTTTTATCGCCGCGGCCCTGTTTTTTGGTGATGAGCACCGACACGGTGTCGCCATCCAGCGCCCCGTTCATGTCGTCGCGGGAGACGTAGATGTCCGACTGGTTGTCGTCATACCGTACAAACCCGAAATTGGGATTGACAAAATCTACTTTCCCGGTGATCCGCCCGCTGTCGGTTTTTTCAGCCGAGAAGCGGCTCCGGCCTGCATTGTGCAGTTTGCCTTCGTCAACGAGGTCTTCCACCATCAGCCTGACAAACATTTTATCCTGCTCATCGTATACATCCAGGTGGTTGTACAGGTCATTTAAGGTATAGATACGGTCGGTATTATTTCGGAAGAAAGTCAGTATCTCATTCTTCTGAGACCTGATCTGCGATTTTTTTATTCTTTTTGTCATACAAGGAATCAAATTTAAGTATGCTCTAAAGCAAGAACCAGCAAACCAAAGGGTTGGAGGCAGGCAGAAGAGCCGGAGAACGCACTCTTTTGCGTGGATAAAAGTAACTGATTTATGGAGAAGTTCAGTTCGAGTGTCCGGATTTCATTAGAGAGGTTCTGTAGTATCAACAGTTTTTCTCCGGGGTTCGTTCGTATGAAAGAAATGAGGGTATGGTCGTTAATGCCCGATTCTTCCAGGTTGGCCGGGGTGATTTGCGCCAGGGCCGGGTGGGCTTTCCGGAAGCCGATCATCCGGCGATAATGGGAAAATACGGAGCTATGGTCTTCCGATTGCACGGCAAGCGGCCGCAGGCGGAGGTCATGGCTGTAATGGCCCCTGATCCAGCCGGTGCGGAAGAGGTCGTTATGCCGGTAGTTCCACAGGAAGGGCTCGCGCAGGCGCTGGTCCGGCTTTTTCCCTTCTGTGGCCAGCTCTTCGCCATAATACAGGAAAGGATTGCCCGGCAGCGTCATAAGAAGGTTAACCGCCGCCATCAGCTTCCGGGTATGGTTCTGCAGCACCGAGGCAATACGCTCCTGGTCGTGGTTACCGAGAAAAGTGGCATCTGTAAACCCGGGGTTTACGGCGCTGTAGATGCGGTAGCTTTCAAGCAGCTTGGCCACCAGGTTCCGGGTATCATGCTCGTGCAGAAGCACATCGCGTATGTCGTAACAGAGCTCAAAATTGAAGCTGGCGGTCAGTCCGCGCAGGAAAGGCGCCACCTGCTGGGGGGCAGACCACACTTCGCCCACAAGGTATACTTCGCCGAAGTCTTTTTCCAGCTCTTCGCGCAGGGCTTCCCAGAAGCGGGTATTTCTTTCCGTGGGCAGCCAGGAAGGGTAGAGGTGCTTGGCGGCGTCCAGCCGGAAGCCGTAAACCCCTTTCCGCATCCAGAAGCGGGCAATTTCCAGGATTTCAATGCGGGTAGGAAGGTTTTCGAGATTGAGATCGGGCATTTCTGAGGAGAAGATGCCGTAATATTTCTCCGTATTTCCGGGAGCTTTGTGCCAGGGCTTCCGGGTGGCGGTATCGGGTGTGGCATGGCGGGTGGCAAGACCCAGGTTCCGGATGATCGCCGGTGATTTCCAGATATAATAATCGCGGTAGGGACTGCCGGGTGAGCTTTGGGCCTCCCGGAACCAGGGATGCAGGCGGCTGGTGTGGCTGACCACCAGGTCAAGCAGGATTTTTATTCCTTTCCTGCCGGCGGTTTCTACCAGCTCATCGAAATCGGCCATTGTGCCGTATTCCGGATCAATGCCGTAATAGTCGGTTACATCGTATTTATGATAGGAAGGAGAAGGAAATACGGGAGAAAGCCAGATGCCCTCTACGCCCAGGTAGGCCAGGTAATCAAGCTTATGAATGATGCCCCGGAGGTCACCGATGCCGTCGCCGTTGCCGTCTGAAAACGACCGTACAAAGATCTGGTAGAACAGGGCAGGTATCAATGTTCAGGAATAATTTTATGCAAAATTATCCAAATATGACCGGTTTTGGCGACTAAAGGTGAAAAAAACAGGCATACGGTTCCAACCTTTTTCAACCGGAACGGGTCTATAGTAAAAAGGGTAAAGGGTGTAATTGAGTGGCGGGTTTCGTTAAGGGCCCGCTGCTCTAATTCTGATAATTGGTTCCGGGTGTTTAGTGACCGATAAGGAGTTATTAAACAAGTCGACTTGCCCACCCGGAACTCACTACCCGACACTCGCTATCCGGAACTAACATATACCAATGAAATAGCCATGAGCAGTCAGCTATCAGAAGTCGGGCACACCGGGTGACGTATCACCAACCGGCCCATGAATAAGCGGTCCGCGGCTGATAGCTGAAGGCTGAAAGCTAAATTTTATACACATGAATCTCCATGACCAAAATTTGTACACCAACCGGCCGATAAATAAATTCGTTTTTTCAAAACGATTTACAGATGGAGCCGATAAAATTTGAGAGAGTAATTAAAATAGGTTGTGGTCTGGATGTACATAAAGATGTTATTGTAGCCACGATACGAAAAGGAAACGAGACGTTCGAAACGCGGGAGTTTAGCTCCTATACGAGTTCATTGACATGTTTAAGAGATTGGTGCAAAAGTGAGGGGGGGACTCACGTGGCCATGGAAAGTACGGGTGTCTATTGGAAGCCGGTGTTTAATGTACTGGAAGAAGACTTTGAGATTTTGTTGGTGAATGCACGTCATGTGAAGAATGTACCGGGTCATAAGACGGATAAGGCCGACAGCATCTGGTTGAGTAAGTTGTTATTAAGTGGTTTATTGAAAGGGAGCTTTATTCCCAAGACCGAGATTCGGGACCTGAGGGATCTGGTACGTTACAAGAAGAAGGTGATCGGAGAGATAGCTAGAGAGAAGAACCGTATTATCAAAGTGTTGGAAGATGCCAACATCAAGTTGAGCAGTGTATTGACCAATGTGGATGGAGCAGTAGGCAACCGGATTATTGATGCGCTGATAGAAGGCAAAAGTGAAGTAGAAGAATTATTAGAATTTTATCACGGCAAGATCAAGGCGGGAAAAGAACTTTTCGGTTTAGCACTGGAAGGTAAACTGCGCAAGCATCATAGCTTTATGCTGAAGGTAATCAAGCAAAGCATTACCGATAAAGAGGCTTTGCTGACCACCTTAGAGACAGAAATAGAAGAATTAGCAAAAGACTATGAAGTAGAACTGACGAACCTGCAGAGCATTCCTGGAGTGGGCCGTGACAGTGCGATAGCCATCATCAGTGAAATAGGGGCAGACATGAGTGTCTTCCCTGATGAACATCATCTGGCCTGCTGGTCGGGGATGAGTCCGGGCAACAATGAGAGCGGAGGAAAAAAAAAGCGGCAAAAACCCTGAAAGGCAACAAGCAGCTTCAAACCACGCTGGTAGAGTGTGCTTGGGGGGCTACCCGCTGCAAAGACGGTTATCTGAAACGCAGGTATCAGAGCCTGGTGGGAAGACGAGGTAAGAAGAAAGCGTTGGTGGCCGTAGGCCATAAGATTATTGTAGCGGCCTATTACATTCTCAAAAATGGAGAGAAGTATAAGGAACCGGATCTGAATCCAAAGACGGAAAAAGCCAGGAAGAAGAGTATAAGAAATTATCTCAACAAAATCGAAGCATTGAGAATGAGCCGTGAAGAGGTAATTAAGCTGTTTGAAAAGCAGGTAAGTTAGCCCTAAAAAGGTCGGATTTTTACTGAGGCAAAGACCTCGCACATGAAATTGACCATCGTCCATTCAGTAGAATGAGGCACTTGTTTAAGCACCAACCGTTGTCGCAAATCCCGAAATGACAAACCAAAGTACGGAGGAAGCACGAATATGAAAATTTAATCTCTTAAACATTTCTATAGCCTAGTAATTTACTGATAAACATTATGTTGAAAGTTTTATATATATGAAAAAGATTACGTTGATCGGGCTCCTTCTGGGTGTGCTGGCATGTGCTGATTTGAGAGAAGGGATGATGGATGAGAACCTGTCGTTGAATGGGGGGCCCCAGGGCCCTGCCGGTTTTGCCGGTGATTACGGGTATCTGCCTGCCCGTGAGTGGAAGCTGGACGCTTACGAAACAGGCCGGGTAAGCAAAAATACGGTGCTGGAATTCAAAACCCAGCGTAACCTGGCCGGAAATTACATTCTCAGTGGCCTTGGTGCCGTTAATTTCTACGAAGCAGGATATAGCCTGACGGGGAACAATACCCTGAAAATCGTTAATCTCTCCATGACAGAGATCGGTGGCTCAAAGGAGGACATGGCCTTTGAGAAGGATTATTTCGAACGGCTGGCCTCGGTGAATGCATTTTCATTTAAAGACAACCGGCTGACCCTGAAAAACGGGAAAGGCCAGGAAATAATATTTAAGTAAGCAGATAGTGGAGAGTTCGGGGCAACAGTGTCGGTTCTTGACTACACCCGGTTCCCGACTACGCTCGGTTCTCGACTACGCCCGGTTCTCGACTACGCTCGAACTGACAGAGGGTACCCTTACCCGGAACTAATATATTTTATGAAAAAACTAACATTATTCATCTCCCTCGCGGTATTCACCGCCTGTACGGATAAACATGTTCCGGAGGCGGCCAGTGTGAACATACCGGCCGGGTTTTCGGCAAAAACCACCTCGTTTGCCATGGATTTCTGGAAAACCTACGAACAGGAAAACGGGGGAAGCTATTTCCTTTCCCCGCTGAGCCTGAATATAGCGCTGGGAATGCTGGTGAACGGCACGGAGGGAGAAACCCGGGAGGAGATCCGGCAGGTGCTGGGCTTTAGTAACGCTGACCTGGCCGACATGAACATTTCGTATGCCGAGCTGATCGATAAGCTGCCCCGGGTAGACCCGGCGGTGACCAATACCACGGCCAGTTCGGTATGGTATGAGAAAGACTTTACCGTAGAAAACGCGTACCTCGAAACGCTGAAGAAGAGCTTTAACGCAGGCGTTTATGCCGAAAATTTCAGTGATCCCGCCACGGTAGATAAGATCAACCGCTGGGCGGCCGCGCAGACCAATGATAAGATCAGGCAGGTACTGGAGAAAATTGAGCCGCACCAGGTACTGTTTCTGTTGAATGCACTTTACTTCAAAGGCGACTGGACCGAGAAGTTTGACGAGAAGAATACGGTGAAGGCGCCTTTTTACGGGGCCACCCGTGAGGTCAGCCAGGACTTCATGTCTGTGCAGAAGGATTTCGCCTATACCGAAAACGGGTCGTTCCGGATGGTGGAGCTGCCCTACGGGAATGAAAAATATGCCTTTATTGCCATGCTGCCGGTAAAAGGTACCGCTGATGAGATGATCAGGAACCTGACCCGGGAGCAGTGGGATGCGGCACGGGCCGGCCTGGTGAAGCAGAAAGTAGCCGTAACCTTACCCAGGTTCAAAATGGAGCTGAGTAAAAACCTGACGGGTGTGCTGCAGGCTATGGGTATGAAGAGGGCATTTACCGACAGGGCAGAGCTGGGCGGCATATCGAAGTCGGGCCGGCTGTTTGTAGACTTTGTAAAGCAGGATACCTACCTGTCGGTAGACGAGAAAGGATCAGAGGCAGCAGCGGTTACCAGTATCGGCGTCGGGGTTACTTCTGCGCCCATGTATACGGCTTTCCGTTGCGACAGGCCCTTTGCATTTGCGATAGTGGAGAAGACTTCTGACACCATCCAGTTTATAGGAAAGGTGAATGATGTGGAGTAGGGATGGTGTCAGCTCTTCTCCGCTTCGTAAATTTTTGCATCTACCAGGAACCGGAACCAGAAGCCCTGCAGGAAATGAAAGATAAGACCTTCTTTCCCGTCTCTGAATCCCATTTTCAGGAAGTAGCGATAGCCGAAATACAGGAATACCCGCCAGAATTTCGGATAGGAATAGTATTTAAGCCGTTGATACCGGCGAACCTCCATGGGGTTCCCGTTCTTATCGGCTTTAACGGTTTTTTCGTTGACTTCCTGCAATAGCCGGATGGCATCCTGGGCTTCTAAGGTAGCCCATTTGTTGTGGCGGGCCGTGAAGGTGGTGAGCGATTCGGTGATGATATCGATCACGTTGCCTTTCAGCACTATCGCCTCTCCTTCAATAACAAAATGCTGGTCGTATTCTTTGTGCTCACAGTAGCCGAAACCCTTCCGGAAGATAATGCCGTGGTAGACGGGATAATGTCCGCCGTGCCGGATCCACCGGCCGAGGAACATGGTCTGGCGTGAAGCCATAAACCCGTTTATTCCCGCGGGAATTCCCTTGCTGAAGTGCGCAATGAGCTCTTCTCTGAGCTCAGGGGTTACACGGTGGTCGGCATCCAGGTTCATGATAAATTCATTGCGTATGGCCACATGTTCAAAGGCCCAGTTCCGCTGTACCGAATAGTTCACAAATTCGTGCTGATGCACCTGCACACCGGGGTAACGGCTGATCAGCTCCAGGGTGGCGTCAGTGGAATACGAATCAACAACGATTACCTGGTCTACCCACGAAACCAGGCTGTCGAGACATTCAACGATGTTTTTTTCTTCATTGAAGGTCAGAATGATGGCAGTTAAAGGAATTTTCATGCCGTGCAAAGTTCCGAAAAAAAGTGTATTTTTCTCAGGGAAAGGGGTAATTTCTCACAGATTGTAAGGCTTTGGAAAAAGGGAAAACATTTGACCACTTCGTGGTCACTGTACGACTTTTTGGACACCCCTGTTCTGAAAAAGCAGCTGTCAGATGGAACCACACAGATTCTTAATAGCTATCGGCCGCGGCGGGAGGCATATTGCCCGGTTTCTAATAGCTGATAGCGGAAGGCAGACAGCTTGTGGGAGAAATCCAGGTAGATTTTATCCGTGAGAAATTTTGGATAACTAAACGAAAACCGGTACCTTTGCATTTCCAATTGAGGAACGGTTTCGTGGCCGAGAGGCTAGGCAGAGGTCTGCAAAACCTCGTACAGCGGTTCGAATCCGCTCGAAACCTCGAAAAGCAGGCTTTAGGGCCTGCTTTTTGCGTATACAGGGCATTCGGAAATTTCCGGAAACGGCTTAAACAACAAAGCCCGGTGATCTGCCCGGGAAATAAATAAACCTGAAGAGGGAATGTTTTTGAAGAGCGGAAGACGGGTCTCGAACCCGCGACCTTAACCTTGGGAAGGTTACGCTCTACCAGCTGAGCTACTTCCGCGTATTGAAACGGCCGGTGAACGGCATTTTGTTCAGTACCGGGGACGGGAATCGAACCCGTACGAGGGATAAGCCTCACAGGATTTTAAGTCCTGCGTGTCTACCAGTTCCACCACCCCGGCCTCTGTTTTACAGAACACAGACAAAAAAAGCTCCCATTTTCATAGGAACTTTCCTGCTGTTGGAGCGGAAGACGGGTCTCGAACCCGCGACCTTAACCTTGGCAAGGTTACGCTCTACCAACTGAGCTACTTCCGCATTTCGGAGAATCTCTCCCGTTCAATGTGGGTGCAAAGATAGAAGGAGTTTTTTTTCTGTCAAAATTTCTGAACAAAATTTTATCAGTTTCTTCAATTCAATCACTAATATTGTACTCAGTTATGACAAGAGAAGCAGACTTTTCAAAAGGGCTGGTATCGGCCATTGTTCAGGATCACCTTACGGGTAAGGTACTTATGCAGGGATATATGGATGCAGAGGCCCTGCAGCATACCCTGAGCACCGGGAAGGTAACTTTTTTCAGCCGGTCGAAAAACCGGCTCTGGACCAAAGGAGAGGCCTCCGGAAACTACCTTACCTATATAAGTCACGCGGTTGATTGTGACGGCGATTCTCTCCTGATCCAGGCGCAACCCGCCGGACCGGTGTGCCATACCGGAGCCGATACCTGCTGGGAGGAACAGAATACAGGGAAGGTGGCGTTTATACGTTACCTGACCGGGATTATCCGCGACAGGAAGCTCAATCCTTCCGGGCAGTCGTATACCGCTTCTCTTTTTGCAAAAGGAATCAATAAAGTTGCCCAGAAAGTGGGCGAAGAGGCGGTAGAGCTGGTCATCGAGGCAAAAGACCATCATAAAGACCTGTTTCTCGGGGAGGCTGCCGACCTGCTTTTTCACTATCTTGTGCTATTGGAAGCCAAAGAGGTGGAGCTGGATGAAGTACTGGATGTTTTAATTAAACGACATAGCTCATGATCAATTATGCAATACGCCTCGTACTGACCGGGGCGCTGGTTTACCTGATGCCCAAATTATTCAGCGGCATTACGGTAGATACCCTGACCACAGGGGTTATTGTGGCTTTCGTGATGAGTATCCTGAATACGTTTGTAAGGCCGTTGCTCGACCTTATTTCGTTTCCTATTACTTTCCTGACGCTGGGACTTTTCTCCCTGGTCATCTCGGTGGCCGTGGTGTATCTTTGTACATACCTGGTAGACGGCTTCCGGGTGAGCGGTTTCTTCACCGCCCTGATATTCAGTTTTCTTTTATCTATCGCCAACAGTATTGTGGGCAGCTTCCAGGATTAGTTATGAAGCCAGGATTTTTCGTACTCGTTTTTTCTCTTTTTCTCACCGGGTGCTCCTATTCTGACCCCCTGGAAATTCCCGGGCTGGACGGGGCCGCTTTCAAAGCCGACCGGGCCGGATGTAACGGTGCGCGTGAGCGGCAGATTGAGCTTCTGAAAGAGAACAAAGACCGTTTCCTGGGCATCTCCGAGAACGAGATTGCCAAGGCTATCGGCCGGTATGACTACCAGGTGCTGGACAGGAAGAACGAAAAGATTTTTGTGTATTACCTGGAGCCGGGCCCTCAGTGTGAGCAGATACAGGAGCCTACCAACGCCGAAAGCCTGGTGCTTTACCTGAATGCCGTAAAGCTGGTAAAAGAGGTGATGATCCGGAAAGGCGGACATGTTGTGGAACAATCAAATTTATAAGTTTTATGCGCAAAGCAGAAATGGTAACCGACAAGGGTACCTTACTCATTGAATTTTATGACGATGACGCCCCTTTGGCGGTGCAGAATTTTATTGACCTGTCAAAGAAAGGGTTTTACGATGGACTTAAGTTTCACCGGGTGATACCGGGGTTTGTGGTGCAGGGCGGATGCCCTGACGGAACCGGTGCCGGCGGACCGGGCTATACCATCCCCTGTGAGCTGGACGGCACCCGGCAATACCATGACCGGGGAGTGCTTTCAATGGCGCACCGGGGAAGAAATACGGGGGGATCGCAGTTTTTTATCTGCCATAACCGCCAGAATACGGCTCACCTCGACAGGAACCACACCTGTTTCGGAAAAGTAGTGGAAGGACTGGATATCATTGACGAGATCCGCCAGGGCGATACGATTCAGAAAGTAACCGTTATTGAACCGGAAACCGTATAGGCGGTTTTGCGTTCTTTGGTTATGTTGGGTAGGTTCCCGGCTTCGCCCGGTTCCCGACTACGCCCGGTTCTCGACTTCGCTCGAACTGACAAGCCACGAGCGCTACCTGTCAGTTCGAGCGTAGTCGAGAACTTAAAGCCTGACCCCGAAGCTGAACGCCTGCATGTCTTTCGGAATGGCCTGGTTGCTCCGGAAGAGCTCGCTCAGGTCGTAGCGGAAAAACAGCGCAGCCCCGTTTTTATGCCCTATTTCAGCGGTGAGCCCGTATTTCAGGTCGTTCAGACCCAGTGACTCGTTGTATTTCTCTTTGCTCTTGCTGTCTTTGTAGACCACTTTGGTATACCCGCCGATGCGGTATCCCACATACCCGCCCACACCCAGCCGGAAACGCTCTTTTTTAAGCCCGATGTTCAGCAGAACGGGGAAATTCACATGCGGTACCACGAATTTGCTTTTCGACAGGGGCTTGCTGCTTTCGGTAAACAGGGCCTGGCCGTTTTCGTACTGCAGGGTATGGCTGTTGATCAGCATAAAGTTATGCCAGGCAAACTCGGGTCCGTAGCTCAGCACCAGGTGCGTTCTTTTGGTGTTGGCCAGGGTGGCATTTCCCCGGAAGGAGAGGGCCACGTAGCGTGAGGGCCATACCCGCAGCTCGCTCAGGTTATCCGGGCTGATATCGGCCTGGCCGGTATAGCTGTTCAGGCCCAGGTAGATGGCGAAGTCGGTTCGTGAAAAAAAGCGGCCGCTGTAGTAATTCCGGGAAGGCCCCGAGCCGTCAGCAGAGATCTGTACGTCGAAATCTCTTTTGGATTCGTACGAGACGATCTCATCGTCAGGTATTGCACCGGGGAGGTTCCGGGTAGTGACCGTGATGCGGTCGCCGCTGCGGCTCACCGTTACGAGGGTGTCCCGCGTATTCCGGCTTCTTTCAAGAAACACCCAAACCCGCTCTCTTTCGGTTGAATCTACATCAAAGGCCTTCAGCACATGATGGATGTTCAGTGTGCGCGGGTAGACCACATTCACAGATTTGTCGCTTTTTACCTTGATCTTTTTGTGAAAGACGTTGTCGTTATACTCGATAATAGTAGTATCTGACTGAAAAGCAAACCCTTTGGCGCTTAACAATAACAAGAGGAACAATAGCTTTTTCATATTAATTTACCTGAATATTTCTTTGAATTTGTGAAACCCTTCTTTGATCTGGCGGGATTCATTGGCCAGCAGACCGTTTTGGTTATGGGCTAAAGTGGTAGCTGCCGGTTTAATTCCTGCCCGGTCAAGGTCAGGTCTGTCGCCGTTAGCTACGTATTTCACCTCCCGGACCACCTTCACCAGCAGGGGTGTGGGCTTCTCCGGTGCCTCTGCGAAAGAAGAGGTTTCGGGGATTTCCAGATCCAGCGGGCTGTGGGTATCCAGTATGGCAAAGTCTGTGAGATCGGGGTTATGGTACCGGTAACTGATCTCGGGGTTCAGGCTTTGCAGGTCTGAAAGAAGCTTTTTAGCAGGCCGGGGAGCGTTTTGTTCCTCCGCCAGGCCGGGAGAAGGTTTTGCAGCAGGTATCCGCACAGGGGCCGGTGATGAAGACACCGCTGAAGGAGGGGTTTCCCGTACCTCTTCTTCCTGTTGTATGCCGGTTTCTGCCGGTGCGGTGGCTGTCTCCTTCCCGGTGATTATCTCATCGGTGGTTTTCGGAAGCACAGCGGTACTATCGGCCTTCATGACGTTCTCGTTCAGGTGTAAATAGAACAGGAAGCCCAATGCGACCAGTACGGCGGCTGCCGTGGCAAAATATTTGCCGGGCCGTTTTTCTTCTTTTTGAGGGGAGAGCTGCTCCAGCCTGCTGCGGAAGAGCTCATTGGCCCGCTCGGAAGGTGTTATTTCCAAGTCTCTCAGTTTTTTCGAAAAATGTTGATCCATCATCCTTAAAAATTAGAGGTTAACTGTAATTCATTTAATCGTTCCTGCAGAACGGCCCGCGCCCGGCTGAGCTGGGATTTGGACGTTCCTTCTGAAATGCCCATCAATTCGGCGATCTCGGCGTGTGAATATCCTTCAATGGCATAAAGGTTAAACACAGTACGGTAGCCGGAGGGCAGCTCATGAATCAGCCGCAGGAGGTCTTCTGCTTCCAGGAGGCTTTCGGTACTCCCGCTGGCCTGATGCGCTTCTTCTATCCCCGTTTCCAGCATTTTGTTGCTTCTCAGGTAACCCAGCGCCTGGTTGACCACCAGTCTTTTGCTCCAGCCTTCAAAGCTTCCCTGGAAATCAAACTGGCTGCTTTTTTCAAAAATCCGCATCATGCTTTCCACCATGACATCTTCAGCGGCCATGCGATCTTTGATATACCGGCAGCAGATAGCGAGAAATTTCCCGGAATACTTTTCATAGAAAGCACGCTGCGCGTTTCCGTCGCCCCGGATGATCGCCCGGGCCAGGTCATGCTCTGTTTTGAAAAGAGGTAATATTCTTGCCATAAAACTGGTTTTCATATATAAGATGCGGAAACCGGGGACCGGGGTTGCACTGCCGGATAAAATATTTTTAAGTTAAAGGTAAAAGCTAAAAGGTAAAAGTGGTGGAACATTCTTTAATAATTAAATACGAAATGTACCCTGACTTTTAGTTTTTCACTTTTAGTTTTTCACATCTTCCCTTGAAACTCCACTATCTTTGCACCATCATGACCATTTTAGATAAAATAATAGCGAATAAACGGATTGAGGTAGCAAAAGCGAAGGCAGAAGTGCCGGTAGAAGCCCTGAAAGCATCTGCCGGTTACCACCGGCCTACCCTGTCGCTGAAGCAACGCTTACAGGAAGAAGCCGGCATCATTGCTGAATTCAAGCGGAAATCGCCTTCCAAAGGAGAGATTCATCCGGGGGCGTCTGTTGAGACCATTGTGCATGATTACGGCATAAATGGTGCCGCAGGGGTCAGCGTGCTGACCGATACCGTTTTTTTCGGAGGAAGTAAGGAAGACCTGGTAAAAGCCCGGCAGGCCAACCCGTTTACTCCTTTGCTCCGGAAAGATTTTATGGTGGATGAATACCAGCTGTACGAAGCACGGGCGTGGGGGGCAGATGTGATCCTGCTGATTGCGGCCAACCTTACACCGGAGGAAATTCTGCACCTTAGCCGGAAAGCAAAGGAGCTGGACCTGGAAGTGCTGCTGGAGATTCACGATAAGGAAGAGCTGGACCGGAGTCCGCTGGACTTTACCGACATCATAGGGGTGAATAACCGGAACCTGAAAAACTTTGCCGAGAACAATGTAAATGCTTCGCTGAACCTGGTCAGGTATTTACCGGAGAACCGGGTAAAAATATCGGAAAGCTGTATCAGCCGGCCGGAAACCGTGCAGGAGCTGGCGGCAGCGGGTTACCGGGGCTTCCTGATGGGAGAAAACTTTATGAAGACCGCTAACCCCGGGGAGAGCCTCAGAACGTTTATTGAAGAAGTAAAAAACAGGAAACAGAATTGAAAATCAAGGTGTGCGGCATGCGGGATGCCGGGAATATCCGTGATGTGGCGGAACTGGCCCCCGATCTGATGGGATTTATCTTTTATGACCGCTCGCCGCGGTACGTGGGAGAAGATTTTGTCATGCCAGCACTACCGGATACGATAGGAAAAACCGGGGTTTTTGTCAAAGAGCCGCTGGAAAATGTGCTCCGGCTGGCCCGGCAATACGGCTTAAGCTACGTGCAGCTGCACAGCGATGAAACACCGGAATATTGTGCGGAGGTCAGAAAAAACGGGCTGAAGGTGCTGAAGGCCTTTGCCGTAGACGCGGCCTTTGATTTTGAGCCGCTGAAAGCTTTTGAAGGCCAGGCAGATTATTATTTGTTTGACACCAAAGGCGACGGTTACGGCGGGCACGGTATTGCTTTTGACTGGCATATCCTGGATAAATATACCCTGGATACGCCGTTTTTTATAGCCGGCGGTATCTCTAACCGTACCATCGGGAAGCTCCTGCAATATGAGCATCCCCGGTTTAGCGGAATTGACGTAAACAGCAGGTATGAAATTTCACCGGGGGTGAAAGACAGGGAGGCGCTGGAGGAAATGTTTGTTAAGTTAAAAGTGAAAAACTAAAAGCGGTCCGCCGCTGCGGTGAAAAGTTGCGGTACATTTAATTTATATATATTTATATACTGCCCTGTTCCATAACTTTTCGCTTTTAGTTTTTAACTTTTAACTAATTTACGGCTTCGTAAAAATCGGTAGAGCTAACATACAAGGAGATGACAAAATATACAGTAAACGAGCGTGGGTATTACGGCAACTTCGGGGGGGCATTTATTCCTGAAATGCTTTATCCGAATGTGGAAGAGCTGAGGCAGAATTACCTGAGCATCATGAACGACCCCGGCTTCCAGGCAGAATTCAGGCGTCTGCTGAAAGATTATGTGGGCAGGCCCACGCCTTTGTTCCTGGCGGAAAGACTTTCGGAAAAATACGGTACCCAGGTATATTTAAAGCGGGAAGACCTGAATCATACCGGTGCACATAAGGTAAACAATACGCTGGGGCAGATCCTGCTGGCCGGGCGACTGGGCAAGAAGAAGATCGTGGCAGAAACCGGTGCCGGGCAGCACGGCGTAGCTACCGCCACCATGTGTGCCCTGAAAGGACTGGAGTGCATTGTGTATATGGGAGAGGTAGATATTGAACGCCAGGCACCCAATGTGGCCCGGATGAAGATGCTGGGCGCAGAGGTAAGGGCGGCCCGAAGCGGATCAAGAACATTAAAAGATGCGACCAACGAAGCCATGCGCCACTGGATCAATAACCCGGTGGATACCCATTATATCATTGGATCAGTAGTAGGGCCACATCCGTACCCGGATATGGTGGCCCGGTTTCAGTCGGTGATCTCCGAAGAAATCAGGACACAACTGAAAGAACAAACGGGCTCGGAAACCCCTGACTACGTAGTTGCCTGTGTAGGCGGCGGCTCCAATGCTGCCGGTGTTTTCTATCATTTCCTCGACGACGAACCGGTCAAAATTGTGGCAGCAGAAGCGGCAGGGCTGGGTGTTAAGTCGGGAAAATCAGCGGCAACCACCTTCCTGGGAAAACCGGGGATTCTTCATGGCAGCAAGAGCCTTTTGATGCAGACCGATGACGGGCAGGTTGTAGAGCCGCATTCGGTTTCGGCAGGACTGGATTACCCGGGCATAGGGCCGCTGCATGCTCACCTCTGGGAAACCGGCCGGGCAAAATTTATGGCCATCACCGACGAGGAAGCCATGCAGGCCGGTTTTGAGCTGGCCAGGCTGGAAGGGATCATCCCGGCGATAGAGTCGAGCCATGCGCTGGCGGCCCTGGCGTATCTGCATGCAGATCCTTCTGAAAAAGTGGTTATCGGGCTTTCGGGCAGGGGCGATAAAGACCTGGCTACGTACATGAAGTGGATGGGATGAATCAGGGAAGAATTCTTTTCCCTAAATCTGTTTGGGCGGATTTCAGCCATTTAATTCGAACCATTTTTCCATTTGCAGTTTCAGTGTGTGTTCGTCAATAGTATCATTTTGTAAAGATTCGTTGATTCTGGATTCAAGTTTTTGAACAAATAAAAGCCGCTCAATAAGCTCATCAATAGAAAGCTCATCAGGAAACTGGTCAATATATTCGCGAAGCTTTTCTTTGGTTATCATTAATGCGCGCATTTTGTATATGCAAGTTACAAAAGAAAACAAATTACCAACCTTCTAAAATCGCAGAAATTCTATAAATTGCTTGAAATATTGGTAATATCTTGCTAAAAAACCTTTTATTACGTGGTCCCGCCTGGGTCACCACGCTTTTTGCTGCCGTGACGGCTTTCAGCACCTACCTGTGCTTTTACCCGTTCAGGCGGGCATATACTGCGGCTACTTACGATGACCTGTATTTTTGGGGTGTGCACTTCAAGATCCTGATTATCACGGCGCAGGTGCTGGGCTTTGCCGTTTCAAAGGGTATCGGCGTAAAGATCGTGTCGGAGATGAAGCCGCAGCACAGGGCCAAAGGGCTCCTGGTGTTTACCGGTATTTCACTGCTTAGCATGTTCCTCTTCTCCATCACCCCGGCGCCCTATAACCTGGTTTTTGTGTTCATTGCCAGCCTCCCGCTGGGATTATTCTATGGGGTGATCCTGGGTTTCCTGGAGGGGCGGAAGAGTACCGATATCCTGGTGGCAGCGCTTACGGCATCGTTTATTGTAGGATCGGGGTTTGCCAAAACGGTGGGAAACTGGGTGCTGGAAAACCTGACCACCGATGAATTCCGGATGCCTTTCCTGGCCGATGTGATCATGTACGGCCCCTTGCTGATTTGTGTAGGATTCCTGGCCCAGGTGCCCCCTCCGGGCGATGCCGATAAGCATGACCGGGCCGAGAGGCTGCCGATGAGCCGGGAGGAGCGGAAAAACTTCATGAAGGAGTTCGGGCTGGGCATGGTATTGTTTGTGGTATCGTATTGTATTCTTACCGCCTACCGCGAATTCAGGGATAATTTTATGCCGGAGATGTTCCAGGAGCTGGGCTTTTCGGGGAAGCCGGAGCTGTTTACCCAAACCGAGATTCCTATTGCCGTGGCAATCCTGCTGATCATGGGAGCCATGCAGCTGGTAAAAAACCACCGGAGAGCATTCAATATCATCCAGGGGCTCCTGCTGCTGGGAGCGGTAATTATTGCGGCGGCCACATTTTTATTTCAAACCGGAAGCATGAGCGCTATCGTATGGCTGGTGGCAGTGGGTTTCGGGGCTTACCTGGCCTATTCCATGTGTAACAGCATCTATTTTGAGCGCATGCTGGCCAGCTTTAAGTATGTAGGCACGGTAGGGTTTATGATCACGCTGGCCGACTATTACGCGTATTTCGGTAGCCTGGGTGTACTGTTTTATAAGAATTTTTTTCAGCATTCCATCTCCAACCTGAACTTCTTTATCGCTATTTCGTATGCGGTGAGCGCAGTGTATTTTGTGCTGGTGTTGTTTTCGGTAGGGTATTTCAGACGGAAGAGCAAAGAGAACCCTACCTCGGCGATTTCAGGATAGTCAGCTTCTTTTTCAGCAGGGCACGCTTGCTTTCTGAAATTTCAAGGGGCATGCTCTCTCCTTCGAGAAACAGCTTTGAACCCCGGATCTCCACCAGGTAGTCTTCATTAATGATCACCGATTGGGTTATGCGAAGAAAATTTGCCGGGTCCAGCAGCTTCTCAAAGTATCCGAGGTTTATACTGCTCATGATGGGTTCAGGCCGGCCTTTGATGTGTATAATGGTGAAGTTCTTGTTGGCGTGCAGGTAGATCACCTCCTTCAGATTAACCCGGTAATAAGTGCCCCGGTCGTAAACAAAGAAGCTCCCGGGTTGTTTTTGCGGTATTTTTTTGCCGGCCAGCTCTACCTGGTAAACCAGGTCTTCGTCGCGGAACGGCTTGGTCAGGAACGCAGAAGCCCCGTTTTCAGTAGCTTTCAGGAAGGTCTCGCGATCGGTTTTCCCGGAGAGGAATACTACCGGGATCTGGGCATTGATCTCTTTGATCACTTCTACACCGCCCATCGAAGCATCGCCCAGCTCAATGTCCATGATGATTACTTCCGGGAAGTGCTCGTTTATGGCGTTTATGGCTTCAGGAACGGTAGCAGCCACACCGGCCACCTCATGGCCGGCCCGGGTCAGGCATTTCCGGATGGATTCGGCGGTAAGGATGTGGTCTTCAACGATTAATATTCTCATGGATAAAAACGTTTACCTGTTATGAACAAGATAGTATTTAGCTTCATGTTTTAAATATAACAGTTTTGATTCTGCCATTCATTTCAAATACCGTACCTTCCTCAAAATAGAACCGGTAGCTACCCTGCATCTGTTTGACCAGCAAATCTACCAGGTATAAGCCGAAGCTCCGGCCTGAAGCTTCGGCCGGGCTGGTGCCGTTATCACGGAAAGTGAGCTCCATGCGCTCACCGGATAGGCTCATCCGGATACTAAGTACAGGGTCAGGGGTGCTTTTAAAGGCATATTTACAGGCATTGGTAGTGAGCTCGGTGATGATGAGGTTCAACAGGAGGGCATCTTCGGCGTGAATCTCAGCGGCGGGCAGGTCATATTGTGTTTTTACGTGCGTCAGGTTAAAGGCCCTGAGGCTGTTGTCTACCACTTCCGGGATCATTTGAGAAAGCGTTACACTCACCAGCTTATCTCCCGAATACAGCTTTTTCTGCAGGACGGCAACAGACTGGAGCAACAGCTTGCTTTCGCCGAAAACCGTTTTGGCCTCCTGGATATCCAGCTCTTCTGATTTGAGGGTGAGCAGGTCTGATACAGCCTGCAGGTTATTATTGAAGCGATGGTTCTGTTCCTGCACCAGGAGGGCATTCTGCCGGCTGATCTGCCGGTTTTTGCGGTTAAGGAGAAAGAGCAGGACCACGGTAGCACCCAGGAGCAGGATAGAAAGTGCACCAAAGAAGAGGATTTTGTCCTGGAGCCGGCCTTTTTCCCGCTGAAGCTTCAACTCCATTTCTATCAACTCTTTGGCAAGGGTCTCCTGCCCGGTTTTGAAGCTTTTCTCCAGGTCGCTGATCTCCCCGTTTCTTTCCCGTACCAGGAGAGCGTGGTCTTTCTGCCTGAGCTCTTTCAGAAGGGAGTACGCTTTCTGAAAATTACCCGAAGCCTCATAGTAGTCAATATAGGTCATCAGAATACTCTTTTCCAGAAGCGGACTGAAGGAGATACGGCTATAGGCCTCTTCTGCAGCGGCAATCTGCGCCCGGGCTTTTTCGAGGTTACCTTCCCGGGCGTAGCGCTGAGCCAGGTTAAGGTGCGCCACCGTTTTCACTGAGCTTTTTGCAAGCTCAGGCCCGATTTTTTCCGTTTCCTTCTCCAGGCCGGCCGTAGGCATGTCTTCTTTAAACAATTTTATAGTCTCCAGAATTAAGGCGCTCCTCCCTTCGGGCCGGGCATATTTTTCAGCTTTGGCCTGGTAACAGGCAGCGCTGTCTTTGTTAAGATACGGGCTGAGCGCCATGGTTTCGTTCAGGTGAGGGTAAGGAAAGGCCCGGGGAGAATAGAAAAGCGATAATGACCAGTACGCCTCGGCCATTGTGTCGTCATCTTGGGTAGCTTCAGCCGCCCGGATTCCTTTTTTATAATAGGTAAGGGCTTCCTCGTAATTTTTAAGGAGCAGCTCATTCTGGCCCAGGCGGAGATAGAGGCGGGTGAGCTCAAACCCGGGTTTTCCTGTTTCCAGTATGGACAGCGATTTTAAAAACCAGAGGCGGGCTTTCAGGTAATTATTCGGAATACTCATCTCTATTTTTCCGTAGAGATAGTACGCTTCGGCCAGCAGCAGGGAATCATTTTTAAGAATAGCCTTGCGGTGAACCCGGTTTGCCCATTCTTTTCTCTCTTCCACCGTTTTGGGGGTGTTCTGTGCAGAAGAAGGAAAGACCGTAAAAAAGAGCAAAAAGAGTATGAGCCTGAACATCCTATGGAACGGGTAAAATGAGTAGCTTATCAAAAGTACCGATTACCGCGAATATAGCCTAATACAGGCACCATATTTTCTAAGAGCGGGCAGGACGACGGTATTTGTCCGGCAAAAGCAGGCGTTCATCCGGGATTTTCCACAACAGGGCCCCGGCCGGTTGATTTTTGCGCAAATAAAGTTCAGATTTGTGGAATAGCTGGAATATCCGTTCGGCGGCCTGGTGGCCGACCCGAAAAAATATAAACAGACCCCTATCCACTAATCAATTCCCGGACTCCGGCAGGGAGAATTCCGGCCCTGAAGGGGGCCTGGGCGAAGTTCTGCCAGAGTAGGAACGCGCCGCGCGGCGTGTTCCTGCGGGAGGAGGCCTGTTCTTACCGGTTAAAGAGGCTTTCTACAAAGGCCATCTTGTTAAATACCTGCAGATCTTCCATTTTTTCACCTACACCGATGTATTTCACCGGGATTTTGAATTCATCCGATATCCCGATCACGACTCCCCCTTTGGCGGTGCCGTCGAGCTTGGTGATGGCCAGCGAGTTCACGTCGGTTACCCGGGTAAATTCACGGGCCTGGATCACGGCATTCTGGCCGGTGCTGCCGTCGAGAACGAGCATTACTTCGTGGGGCGCTTCGGGCAGCACTTTCTGCATGACCCGTTTGATCTTGCCCAGCTCGTTCATCAGGTTAACCTTGGTATGGAGACGGCCGGCGGTGTCAATGATGATGACGTCGGCTCCTTTTTCCACCCCGGTTTTAACGGCATCATAAGCTACAGACGAGGGGTCGGTATTCATGCCGTGGTCTATAACTTCCACGCCCACGCGCTCTCCCCAGAGCTTCAGCTGGTCTACCGCCGCGGCACGGAAAGTATCTGCTGCGCCGAGCACCACTTTCTTCCCGTTTTGGGTGAAATTATGGGCCAGCTTGCCAATGGTGGTGGTTTTGCCTACGCCGTTTACGCCTACTACCATGAGTACGTAGGGTTTGGGCAGGTCTTCGGTCTCAAAGCTGTTGGTGACATCGCGGGAGTTGTTTTCCTGGAGCAGGGCGGCTACCTCTTCCCGCAGGATACGGTCAAGCTCGGCCGTAGAAGCATATTTATCGCGTGCCACCCGGGCTTCAATACGCCGGATGATCTTCACGGTGGTTTCCACACCTACGTCAGAGCTGATGAGAATTTCTTCCAGCTCATCCAGCACTTCTTCGTCTACTTCCGACTTGCCTGCAATGGCTTTGGTGAGCTTATCGAAGATCCCGGTTTTGGACTTTTCCAGTCCTTTATCTAAAGATTCTTTTTTCTCCTTACTGAAAAAATCAAAAAAACCCATTATTCGTTAAATTGAATTTAGTACAAAAGTATTCAGTTTAAACCACAAAGTCATAGGAGCCCTATAAGAAATTCAATTATAAAAACTTATAAGGCTCCTATGACTTTGTGATTCAGACCTTACTTCTTGTCTTTCACCGCCGGTTTTACCTGCGCGTTTTTGTCTTCCACTTTTTTGCCGTCTTCGAGGCGTTTGGAGACTTCAATAAACGGCCCGGTGATCACCTGCTCGCCCGCTTTCAGGCCGGAAGTAATCTCGATGTTCCCGGTGGTGATATCGGTGATGCCGGTGGTTACTTCCCGCTTTTTGGCCACACCGTTCTCGTTTACGAAGACAATCTCTTTCGGTTTTTCTACCTTGGCGTGGTCTTCGGTGACGGCTCCGAAGCGCTCGTTATCTTCGGGTTGTTCTGTCTTCTGAACGCGGGTGGTCACCGCTGAGATCGGGATGGTCAGCACCCCGTTTTTCTTTTCGGTAATGATATCTACCGTAGCAGTCATGCCCGGTTTGAAGGGATATTTTTTACCGAGAGAATGGTCTACCAGGTCGCGGTAGGATTCAGGCAGGATCTTGATCCTTACCTCGAATTCCGTTACCGATTCGGTGCTGTTGCTGGCGGTGGCCGTGAGTGATCCGCCTGAACCGATGGCGGTGTTGGCCACCCGGGTTACTATTCCTTTGAATTTCTTATTCTGGTCGCTGTACGCATCTACGTCTACAATAACGGTATCGCCCATATCTACCCGGATGATGTCGTTTTCATTCACATTTACCCGTACTTCCATGTTGTTCAGGTTGGCGATACGCAGCAGTTCGGTACCGGCCATCTGGGAGGTACCCACTACTCTTTCTCCCAGCTCTACGGCCAGCTTGGAGACAATGCCGCTCACGGGAGCGTATATATTGGTTTTCCGGAGGTTTTCCGATGCATCTTTCAAGGCAGCTTCCGAGCTGTTGATCCCGAAGCGTGCAGCCTCGTAGTTAGCCCGGGACGAAGCCAGGTCCTGGCGGGCAGCCAGCAGGTTGGCCTCTGCGGTCTGTAAGTCGGACAGGGAAACCACTTTATCTTCATACAGCTTTTTCTGACGATTGAACTCTGCCTCCATACGGGCCAGCTGCGACTCTGCCCGGGCAATAGCCGCTTTGGATTGCTCTGCCGAAGCTTTGCTCTGGTTTACCCCGGCTTTGGACCGTTCTACCAGCGAGATATAGTTTTCAGGCTGAATGCGGAGCAAGAGCTGGCCTTTCTGAACCGAATCACCTTCTTTTACATAGAGGGCAATGATTTCTCCCGGTACATCAGGCGATATCTTCACTTCCACTTCGGGCTGGACCTTGCCGGAAGCTGAAACCGACTGGGTAAGATTGGCCGTGGCCACTTTGGTAATCTCTACCTGTGTGGGTTTTTCGGCACCGATCCACCCGGCTTTTTTCCCGATAATCAGGAACAGCACCAGCACAGCCAGCAGGCCCGATATCACCCATATCATTTTTTTAGACTTCTTTTTCATATATCTGTCGGTTTAGAATTCAAGCGGTTTGTTTTGATAAAAATCTAATACTTTGGTCCGGAATATATAATCGTATTTCGCAATAATAAGATTGGTATTGGCCCGGTCAAGGTTGGTTTTGGCCAGGTTATAGTCTACAAAAGTACCGGCCCCGGCATTATATCTTTTCTCGGCGGCAATAAACGCCTTGTTCAGGGCCTGCGCCTGGGTCAGGGTGGCGGCATATTTTTTCCGGGCATTGAGCATATCAATATAGGCCTGGTCAATGTTCTGCTTAATCTGGATCTCGGTAGCTTTGTTTTGCAGGTCTACCTGCTTTTTCTGAATCTCTGCCGACTGGGTCTGGTATTTCACGTTGAACCGGTTAAATATAGGGATATTGACCGACATACCGAAGCTCAGGTTCTGGTTGTTGCCCAGCTGGTTAAAGTAAGGAATATTCTCCATGGTGTAGCTGCTTTCGGGCCAGTTAATGACCAGGGGAATGGTTTGTCCCTGGAACTCGGCAGAGATAGGGATCTGCCGGGATGACGAGGTCATGCCTGCAGCCCGCCTGGCCACGCTGGAGTACGCCGTACCCCAGTTGGTGCTGAGGGAAACGGTAGGATATCCCAGGCTGCGGGCAATGGCGATATTCCGGTCAGCCGCATTCATCCGGATTCTTCCTGCTTTAATTTCGGGGAGAAAACCGAGGGCCGTCTGGTAAACGGCGGCGGAAGAGGTTGCCGGCTGAAGCACTTCAGGGTCAGGCACCTCACTTTTCACTACGCTGAACATCATCTCCAGGGGAGCGTTCATGGTTCTTTTGAGGGCAAGAAAGGCCGACTCCCGGCTGTTTTCAGCGTTGATGAGTGACAGCTCGTCATTGGCTTTCTGGGCGTCAAGGTCGTACAGGTTGGTTTCCGGGAGGGCGCCGCCTTCTACCAGCTTCTGTGTGCGGTCGTATTGCAGGCGGGTTACCTCCAGCTGCTTCTGGGCCACTTCAATCAGGTCTTCTGCAGACAGTACATTGAGGTAGGCCACGGCCACCTGCAGACCGATATTATTTTTCTGGGTCTGGACATCTGTGAGCGAGGCTTCCAGCGACAGCTTGTCTCTTTCCACGGCATTTTTGAGGCGGTTTCCCTGGAACACCGGCATGTTTAGCCCGATACCCATATTATTGGTTCCGATGGTCTGGGTAACGATACCGTTGGTGAACGGGTCTACGTTCCGGCCCGTATTCCCGTTGCCGCTGAGGAAACCGGTTATGGCAGGCAGGCGCTGGGCCTTTGACTGGTTCAGAACATTATCACTGTTTTCAACCGCCGCTTCTGACTGCCGGATGGTAATGTTATTCTGAAGAGCATATTCTATGCAGTCGCGTAGGGTGAGTGAATTCCCGCTCTGGGCAGACAAACCCTTCGATACCACCAGGAAGAGAAGAATATGTAGGTACTTCATATCAATTAAAAATAAGTTAACAAATCCGGAAAGTGCTTCAGGAAGCACATTGCAATTTTACTACAATATAATCTGTGGAATCTTTATTTTTATTTGAACGGTCAAAAACAAGGGTAGGGTGAGTTTATAATTGACAATGGACAGTTGACAATGTGAGAAAGCGTAATTGTCCATTGTCAATTGTCCATTGTCAATTGCTTCGGTGTTTTTCCGTATTGCTCTTTAAAGCTTTTGATAAAATGGGATACGGAATCAAACCCCACGGCTTCGGCCACTTCTTCTACGGTATTCAGCTTGTTTTTGAGCAGGAAATGGGCATGTTCAAGCTTTTTTGCCCGGATGCGGGCAGCGGGCGGCTCGCCGTATTTCTCCGAGAATTCTCTTTTGAAGGCGGAGAGGCTTCTTCCTGAAATCTTTGCCAGGTCATGGATGGTCAGGTTTTTCAGGTAAAAGGTATTGATCACGTAGTCGAGATCTATTTTTTTGCCGGAGAAGTTTTCCAGGAGAAATTTCCGGAAATTCCCGTCGGTATCGGCATTGATCAGGTGCAGGAGCAGCTCCTGGGCTTTCAGGCGGAGAAAGTGCTCCAGGTAGCGGGTGTCGGTGCGGAAATAAGGAAGCACCGACTCTACAAATTTCTCAAACGATTCGTCGGCGGTCAGCTTAAGCACCCAGGAGGGCGATTGCCGGGGCGGGCCTTCCTGGAGGATACCCGTATTCTGGTTGACAAATTCGCGGATGAGGGGGCTGTCAATAAAAAATACCAGGCTTTTATAGCCCGCATTGGTTGATTCGGAATAGAGGTAGTATCCTTTCCTGACAAAAAGCAGGTCGCCTTTTTTGACATTGAATTCTGTTTTTTCGGAACGAAAAATTTTATCACCTTCCAGGATATAAATGACCGTATTTTCTTCAAAAAACACCTGGTTATTGAAGGGGTAGAGATTGCTCCGGAATGCCACGAACGTATTTTTCCTGAATTTCAGGGACTCAAACGGCTGAGAGGATATTTCGGATGGAATTCTGAGCATATGTTTTGTTACGCGATTTAACCACATAGATTTTATAAAGAGGGGAGACATTAGGAAAATCTCTTTTATCTATATATCTACTGTGGTTTGATAATAGTACGCAGTATCAACTGCTAAGTTAGCGGATAGTGTTTATGAATTCAAGGAAGACAGCACAAGATATTCGGCCAGAAGGGCCTTGTGATGGATATCGGAGCGCCAGAATATCTGGTAAGCGGGCTTCTCAGACCATTTTTTGAGCAGGGGGTGTGCAAAAGGGGCGAACGGAGCGCCGATAAAGGTATGAAAACCGTTGAAGGTTACCCGCGAGAGATCGAGGGGCGGCCTTTTTTCTCCCAGCTTAAGCAGGGCCGATTCCATGAGGAGGCGGTTCATGAAGACCTTTTCCTGTTCAAGGGCTTTGTAAAGAGAAGCCAGGATAAGGGGTTTTGTGTGATCGAGAGGTGACGCAAACCGGCTCATAAAACGGCTGTAATGGTACAGGATCAGGGCCGGGGTGGCGTAATGCCGGGCAATTTCAAAAGGGCGGGTCAGTGCTTCCCCGGCCTTTTCTGCGAGAAAGGAGAGCGTATCGCGGTCGGTGCGGGTGAGCGGCAGCTCAAAGGCAAAGAAAAGGTAAAGCAGGTTCAGCAATGCGCATACGTCCTGTTCTTTCGGCATATTTTTCCCGTACCAGGTAGAATAGACCCTTTTTCCTGACGGGAGGTCTTCGGCGAAGCCTTCGGTCAGGTCTTTCAGGGCCTGTACCTCTTTGGGAGAGGCCTGCCGGGTAAATGTGATGAGGGCGGTGTCGTCTATGTCGTCAGGCAGCCGGAAGTGATCGAGGTGCTGCATGATATATCCGTTTGGAAAATGCCGGGAGGGGCGGGTAGGATAGAAGTTATAGGTCATCCGCCCGTCTTTATTCTGAAACCGCGGGTATTCGCGGGTGATCAGCCGGGCAATCTCCGCGGTTTTGTGCTGGTGCTCAGGGGAGAGCCGGGGCTCCAGCTCGCGCAGGATGAACAGGGCGGACGCCAGGGAAAAGATATTGTTCTCCTGCCGCCGGTAGTGCCAGAACGGGGTAAAGCGCGTGGCCCATTGGTCACCATGCGATCTCAGCGCGGTCTCTATTTCCGAAATTATTCGCCAAAGCATTTTTTAAAGGTAAAGATAAGATCCGTATATTTGTCGTTCAGATTTTTACAAAAGTAAGCAAAATGGAAGTTTCAGGAACCATAAAGGTGATTAATCCGGAGCAGCAGGTAAGCGCTTCATTTAAAAAGAGAGAAGTGGTAGTGACTACGGATGAGCAATACCCGCAGCATATTCTGATAGAATTTACGCAAGACAGGACCGACCTCCTGAATGCGTATAACATAGGCGATGCGGTAAAGGTGTCTATTAACCTGAGAGGCCGCGAATGGGTGAATCCGCAGGGGGAGACCCGTTACTTTAACAGTATCCAGGGATGGAGAATTGAGCGGGCGGGAGCAGATGCCCCTGCTTCGGGGATGCCTGCATCGGGTACGCCTGCCGCCGGAATGCCGGGTGGCGGATCGCCGGCAGCACCTACCCCGGTACCGGGATCGCTGGAGGGAGAGGACGATCTGCCGTTTTAAGGATTACGCAGGGAACGCGGAGATCCGGGCGGGTCTTACCGGAAAACAAGACGGTAAGACCCGCAGGGATGCAAAGAGAAGAGCAGGAGAAGCAGCTGTTAAAGGGTTTTCTGCGGGGCTTGAAAAACAGTCAGATTTTTTTCGATAAAAATTTGGTGAGAATGAAATAAAGCTCTAATTTTGCAACTCCTTAATAAAAGGGGCGCGTTCTTTGAAGATAGGGGGGTGTACCAGAGTGGCCAAATGGGGCAGACTGTAAATCTGCTGGTGTATGCCTACGGTGGTTCGAATCCATCCGCCCCCACACAGAAAACAAGCGGGAGTAGCTCATTTGGTAGAGCGATAGCCTTCCAAGCTATAGGTGGCGGGTTCGAGCCCCGTCTCCCGCTCGGAATTCCATCAAGCCTTTGTAGCTCAGTGGTAGAGCACTTCCTTGGTAAGGAAGAGGTCGGCAGTTCAATCCTGCTCAAAGGCTCTTTTGGTTTTTTAAAGGCGGCGGGAATTTACAGAACTCTGAAAACTTTTAGGGTTCATTTTTTGTTGATACCTGTACGTTTTTTAATTTTTTAGTAAATAGTTTGAACAATATAAAAATTCATTAAATAAAATGGCAAAAGAAAATTTTGACCGTAGTAAACCTCACGTTAATATCGGTACTATCGGTCACGTTGACCACGGTAAAACTACTTTGACTGCTGCTATCTCTTCTGTTCTTGCTAACAAAGGTCTTGCAGCTAAAAGAGATTTCTCGTCAATTGACAATGCTCCTGAAGAAAAAGAGCGTGGTATCACTATTAACACTTCACACGTAGAGTACCAGACAGAAAATCGTCACTATGCGCACGTTGACTGTCCTGGTCACGCTGACTATGTGAAGAACATGGTTACAGGTGCTGCTCAGATGGACGGTGCGATCATCGTGGTGGCTGCTACTGACGGTCCTATGCCACAAACCCGTGAGCACATCCTTCTTGCCCGTCAGGTAGGTGTACCTCAGCTGGTTGTATTTATGAACAAAGTTGACCTTGTAGATGACCCCGAGCTTCTTGAGCTGGTGGAAATGGAAATCAGAGAGCTGCTTTCTTTCTACAAATTCGACGGAGACAACATTCCTGTAATTCAGGGTTCTGCTCTGGGTGGTCTTAACGGAGAGCCTCAGTGGGTAGCTAAAATCGAAGAGCTGATGGATGCAGTAGATAACTGGATTCCACTTCCTGCGAGAGCTACTGACAAGCCGTTCCTGATGCCCGTAGAAGACGTGTTCTCTATCACAGGTCGTGGTACTGTAGCTACCGGACGTATCGAAACCGGCGTTATCAACTCAGGTGATCCTGTAGATATCCTGGGTATGGGTGCTGAAGGTCTGAAGTCTACCGTAACCGGTGTGGAAATGTTCCGTAAGATTCTTGACAGAGGTGAAGCCGGTGATAACGTAGGTCTGCTGCTGAGAGGTATCGATAAAGACCAGATCCGTCGTGGTATGGTAATCTGTAAGCCAGGTTCTGTTAAGCCTCACACTAAATTCAAAGCAGAGGTTTACGTTCTGTCAAAAGAAGAAGGTGGTCGTCACACTCCGTTCTTCAACAAATACCGTCCTCAGTTCTACTTCAGAACCACAGACGTTACCGGTGAAATCTTCCTTCCTGAGAACGTGGAGATGGTAATGCCTGGTGATAACATCACTATTGAAGTGCACCTGATCAACGCTATCGCGATGGACAAAGGTCTTCGTTTCGCGATCCGTGAAGGTGGACGTACAGTAGGTGCCGGACAGGTAACTGAAATCATCGAGTAATCACGAGACTGATTATATAAGGAAAGCACTCCGAAAGGAGTGCTTTTTTTGTTTGCGGGCTTCACCGTTTTTAACCATATAAGGCATATAAGTTCATATTAGTTTTTTCTTATATGGACTTATATGCTTTATGTGGTTTATATATTTTTGTACTTTTAAGGCAAAAATGACCTTATTATGAAAAGAGCTTTTCTTGTGCTGTGCACGTTGGTTATGGTTTTGCCCGTTCGGGCGCAGTTGAGTTCAGCTGAAATTGATGCGCTGGTGAACCGGACCCTGAAGACCTTTGATGTGCCGGGCATTGCTGTTTGTGTGATCAAAGACAAGAAGATCGTTCATGCCAAAGGCTATGGTGTGCGCTCGCTGAATACCCGCCAGCCCGTAGATGAAAATACCTTATTCGGCATTGCTTCCAATTCCAAGGCATTTACGGCTGCAGCGCTGGGTATGCTGAAAGAAGAAGGAAAGCTGACCTGGGACTCGAAGGTAACCGACTTCATCCCGGAATTTAAGATGTATGATCCTTATGTGACGGCCGAATTTACCATCCGTGACCTGCTGACGCACCGTAGCGGGCTGGGCCTGGGTGCAGGCGACCTGATGTTCTGGCCGGACGAGAACAATTTTACCAAAGAAGATATTATCCATAACCTGCGGTACCTGAAGCCGGTGAGCTCGTTCAGAAGCAAGTACGACTACGATA
>Ga0206116_1000131_pt1 | contig 113551 bp, 91 predicted proteins | sample 3A1Ametagenome_FD_178000 | JGI IMG/M metagenome (GOLD analysis project Ga0206116, IMG submission 178000) | Enriched microbial communities from leaf-cutter ant dump, University of Wisconsin, Madison, United States - 3A1A | ecosystem: Environmental > Terrestrial > Nest > Insects nest > Nest dump...
GGTCGTCATCGTGGCCTGCATGCGCAAGCTGCTGACCATCATGAACGCCATGATCAAGAACAGCTCCCGCTGGAACCCATCGACGGCTTGACGGCAAACACGGTTGCTCCCCCGCGAGGGGGGAGGGGGAAAACCTTGGGGGCTGGAGGGTGGTTGCGTGGGGGGGGCTGCGCTCAGGTGTGCTGCGCAGAGGTGGAGTAGGGGTGCAGTAGAGGTGCAGTGGGGGCGTGGCCCTCCTGCTGCGGACGAAGCTTCGACAGGCTCAGCCCGAACGGGGGTGATGGCGCCTTGCCAGAACCGCGCGGTTTTCCCCCTCTCCCCTCGCGGGAGAGGGCCGGGGAGAGGGGGCTGCGGTGCCTGAGCAGCGCCAATGCCCCCTGTAGGCACCCCCTCTCCCCGCCGGAAAGAGCCCCACCTCACCCCGAACTCAGACGATCTGCGCCAGCCTCAGCAGATTCGTCGTGCCCGGCGTGCCGAAGGGCAGGCCGGCGACGATGGCGATGCTGTCGCCGGGCTGGCCGAAGCCTTCGCGGCGGGCGGTGTCGCAGGCGAGGTCGCTCATCTCGCGCACGTCCACCACTTCATGGCACAGCACCGGGTAGACGCTCCAGGCCAGCGCCAGGCGGCGGGCGGTGGCGAGGCGGGGCGTCATGCCGATCACCGGGGCCTGCGGGCGTTCGCGGGCCATGCGCAGGGCGGAGTAGCCGGAGCTGGTGTAGGCCACCGAGGCGGCCACCGGCAGCACCCGCACGGCGCTGCGCATGGCGGCGCCGATGGCATCGGCGGCGTCGGCGCGGCTGGGGTTCTGGGTGGTGTCCACTGCCTGGCGGTAGTAAGGGTCGGCTTCGGTCTGGGCGATGATGCTGCTCATCATGCGCACCGCTTCCACCGGGTATTTGCCGGAGGCGGACTCGGCGGAGAGCATGACCGCGTCGGCGCCGTCGTAGATGGCGGTGGCCACGTCGGAGGCTTCGGCGCGGGTGGGTACCGGCGCGTTCACCATGGATTCCAGCATCTGGGTGGCGACGATGACCGGTTTGCCGGCCTTGCGGCAGCTGCGCACGATGCGTTTCTGGATGGCCGGCACCTGTTCCGGCGGCATTTCCACGCCGAGGTCGCCGCGGGCGACCATGATGGCGTCGCTCTCTTCGACGATGGCTTCCAGGCTGCCGATGGCGGCCGGCTTTTCCAGCTTGGCGACGATGCCGGCGCGACCCTGGACGATGGCCTTGATCTCGGCGATGTCCTCGGCGCGCTGCACGAAGGAGAGCGCCACCCAGTCCACGCCCAGGCCGAGGCCGTAGTCGAGATCGGCGCGGTCCTTGGCGGTGAGGGCGGACAGCGGCAGCACCACGCCGGGCACGTTCACGCCCTTGCGGTCGGAAACGACGCCGCCGGCGATCACCCGGGTTTCGGCGAAGTCGGCGCCATGGCTTTCCACCCGCAGGCGCACCCGGCCGTCGTCCACCAGCAGATCGGTGCCGTCTTCCAGCGCGGCGAAGATTTCCGGATGGGGCATGGGTGCGCGCTGGGCGTCGCCGGGGCGGGCGGCGTCCAGGTCGAGGCGGAAGGCGGCGCCTTCTTCCAGCACGGCCTTGCCGCCGGTGAAGCTGCCCAGGCGCAGCTTGGGGCCCTGCAGATCCATCAGCACGCCGATGGGGCGGCCGACTTCACGCTCGGTGGCGCGGATCAGCTCGATGTTGCGCTGGTGGTCGGCGTGGCTGCCGTGGCTGAAGTTGAGGCGGAATACGTCAGCGCCGGCGGCGAACAGCGCGCGCACGGTTTCCGGGTTGGCGCTGGCCGGCCCCAGGGTGGCGACGATCTTGGCATTGCGTTTCCTGTACATCCCTATGCTCCCTGGCCGCCTCGCGGCCGCTGGTTTCGGTGGGTGTCCGGAGGGCTGCCCGCGCTGGAGTTGGCGTGGGAGGCCCGGTCTGGGTGCAGTGTGGCCGGGTGGTGTTACCGGAGCAGTAAGCCGAGGCCGGATCGCGCCTGGGCGCGGCCTCCGGGCCGGGCAAGGTTGAGGGTTACGGCGCGAGCGCTGTCTTTTGTCCGCTGCCGGTCCAGGCAAGGCCTGGCCGGGGAGGGCCGCTGCATGGGCGGCCGCCCTGGCGCTCGTTTCAGCGCTGTTCCGGCCGGGTGATGAGGATGGCGCGGAAGTCGTTCACATTGGTCAGCGTCGGGCCGGTGACCACCGCGTCGCCAAGCGCGCCGAAGAAGCCGTGGCCGTCGTTGTCGTCCAGGCTGTCCTTGGGGCGTATGCCCAGCGCCCAGGCGCGGGCCAGCGAGTCCGGCGCGAGGTAGGCGCCGGCCACTTCTTCCTGGCCGTCCACCCCGTCGGTATCGCCGGCCAGGGCGTGGATGTCGGCCGCGCCGTCCAGGGCCACGCCCAGCGACAGCAGGAATTCCACGTTGCGCCCGCCGCGGCCCTGGCCGCGCACCGTCACCGTGGTTTCGCCGCCGGAGATGAGCACGCAGGGCGCGCAGAAGGGCTGGTCGCGCAGCTGCACCTGGCGGGCGATGGCGGCCATGGTCTTGCCGACGTCGCGCGCTTCGCCTTCGATGCTGTCGCCCAGGATGTAGGGCGTGAAGCCGGCCTCGCGGGCGACGCGGGCGGCGGCTTCCAGCGCGAGCTGGGGCGCGGCGATGATGTGGGTCTCGTTGCCCTGCAGGCGCTTGTCGTCCGGCTTCACCGATTCGCCGCTGCCTTGTTCCAGGATGGCGCGCGCCTTCGGCGGCAGCTCGATGCCGTAGCGGCGGATGATGGCCAGCGCGTCCTCGCAGGTGGTGGCGTCGCCCACCGTGGGGCCGGAGGCGATGTCGCCCGGATGGTCGCCAGGTACGTCGGAGATCAGCAGCGTCACCACCTTGGCCGGGTGGCAGGCGGCGCCCAGGCGGCCGCCCTTGACCGCCGACAGGTGGCGGCGCACGCAGTTGATCTCGCCTATGGTGGCGCCGCACTTGAGCAGGTCGCGGGCGATCTCCTGCTTGTCTTCCAGGGTGATGCCGTCCAGCGGCAGCGCCAGCAGCGCGGAGCCGCCGCCGGAGATGAGGCAGAGCACGGTGTCGTCGGCGCTGAGGCCGGAAACGGTGTCGCGGATGCGCCGGGCGGCGGCGAGGCCGGCGGCGTCCGGCACCGGATGGGCGGCTTCGACGATCTCGATGCGCTCGCACGGCACGGTATAGCCGTAGCGGGTCACCACCAGGCCGGAAAGCGGGCCCTGCCAGTTGTCTTCCACCGCCTTCGCCATCGCGGCCGAGGCCTTGCCGGCGCCGATGACCACCAGCCGGCCCTTGGGCGGCGGCGGCAGGTAGGCGGGAATGCAGTGGGCGGGTTGGGCCGCTTCGATGGCGGCCTGGAACATGTGTTGCAGCAGCTCGTGCTGCGGGGTGGGGGTACGCATGGCGGAAAGTCCTCCGGCGAGGCGGGAACGCGGCGGCGGCGGGCGCTGGGGCCCGGCCGCGCGCCGCGCGCGTATCAACGGTTAACGATCTTCGCCGGAACGCGCAAGACCAGCACGGCCCCGAGCAGCAGGACCGCGGAGAGAATGTAGAGGGCAACGTCGGTGCTGCCGGTGTTGTCCTTGATCCAGCCGACCAGGAAGGGGCTGACGAAGCCGGCGATCTGGCCCAGCGAGTTGATCAGCGCCACGCCGCCGGCGGCCGCGGAGGCGCCGAGGAAGGCGGTGGGCAGCGGCCAGAACATCGGCAGGCCGGAGAGCGCGCCCATGGTGGCGAGGGACAGGCCGATGATGGCGATGACCGGGTTGCCGCCGGCCTGCGTGGCCAGCATCAGGCCGCACAGCCCCATCAGCAGCGGCCCGCTCAGGTGCCAGCGGCGCTCCTTGCGCGCATCGGCGGAGCGGCCTATCCAGATCATGAACAGGCTGGCGCAGAAGTAGGGAATGGCGCTGATCCAGCCGACGGTGACCGGGCTCTGGTAGCCCAGCGACTTGACGATGGTCGGCAGCCAGAAGTTGATCGCATACACGCCCATCTGGATGCAGAAATACACCAGGCCCAGCATCCACACCCGGCCGTTGCGCAGCACGCTGGCGAAGGAGTCGGTGGCTTCCGGCGTCTCGCGGCGCTTGCGCTCGTCCTCTTCCAGCTCGGCGATCAGCAGGCGCTTCTCGTCGGCGCTCAGCCACTTGGCGCTGGCGATGCCGTCGTTCAGCAGCACGTACACCAGGAAACCCAGCAGCACGGTGGGAATGCCCTGCAGCAGGAACATCCACTGCCAGCCGGCGAGGCCGCCATGGCCGGCGAAGGATTCCATCATCCAGCCCGACAGCGGGCTGCCCAGCACGCCGGAGATGGGAATGGCCGACATGAACAGGCCCATGATGCGGCCGCGGCGGGAGGAGGGATACCAGCCGGTGAAGTACAGCACGATGCCGGGGAAGAAGCCGGCCTCGAACACGCCGGTGATGAAGCGCAGCGTGTAGAAGCACTCCGGCGTCTTCACGAACATCAGCGCCGCCGAGGCCGCGCCCCAGGCCACCATCAGCGTGCCCAGCACCTTGCGCGCGCCCAGCTTCAGCAGCAGCAGGTTGGCCGGCACGCCGCTCAACACGTAACCGATGAAGAAGATGCCGGCGCCCAGGCCGTACACCGTCTCGCTCCACTGCAATGCATCCAGCATCTGCAGCTTGGCGAAGCCCACGTTCACCCGGTCAAGGTAGTTGAACAGGTAGCAGACGAAAATGAAGGGAATGAGGTGGAAGGTGACCTTGCGGTAGGCGCCTTCGAGCAGGGCCTGTTCGGCGGGTGCGTTCACGGGCGAAGCCGTGCGCTGTGCATTCGACACGATGTCTCCTTGTAATTCAGGTTTGAGTCGGCGCGGCCGCATCGTAAGATCGCCGCCCTGGCGCTTCATCGGGCGGATGCATGAAAATAGGCGCCGGATGTGAGCTGAAAAATGGGCTAATGCACTTTTTTGTGCGCTGCGGAAGCCCGCAAGACTCAGCCTGCAATCCGGTCTTCGAGCGGCCCGCGGCCTGCGGAAGCACGAAATGGGGCGGGCTGGAAAAACGGCTGCAAGCAGGTTCCGGATGAGCCGGAAGAAGGCAAGAGAATGACCACCCTGGGCGCCACGCTGGCGCAGCAAATCGTCGAGCGGACCATGCGCATCATCCCGTTCAATGTGAACGTGATGGATGCGCGCGGCATCATCCTCGCCAGTGGCAAGGCTGCCCGCATCGGTGATCTGCACCCCGGCGCCCAGCTCGCCCTGGCCAAGCGCGGCACGGTGGAGATAGACGCGGCGGCGGTCGCCAACATGCCGGGCGCCCGCGCCGGCATCAACCTGCCGCTGTCGGTGCGCGGCCAGATCTGCGGCGTGGTCGGCATCACCGGCGAACCGCAGGCGGTGCGCCAGTTCGGCGAGCTGGTGCGGGTAACGGCGGAGATGATCCTGGAGCAGGCCCAGCTCATCCAGGAGCTGCAGCGCGAGAAGCGCTACCGCGAGGAATTCCTCTTCCAGCTGGTGAAGAAGACCGGCATTCCGCCCGCCAGCCTGGAAGCCTGGGCGGCGCGGCTGGGGGTGGACCTCGGCCGCCCGCGCGCCGTCACCGTGCTGGAACTGGCGGACGACGCGCTGCCGCCCGACCAGGCCTTGATGGAACTGCAGCGGGTGCAGGCCGAACTCACCGCCCGCTGGCCGGAGCTGCTGAGCGCGGTGTTGTCGCCGCGCGAGCTGGCGGTGCTGGAACCCTTCGAAGTGCCGGAGCCGCAGCAGGCGGACAGCGCCGCGCTGGCCCGTCGCCGGCTGCAGGAGTTCGAACGCATCGTCGCCCAGGTGCTGCACGGTCCGGCGGTGCTGGCGATGGGCATCGCGCTGCCCGGCCTGGATGGCGCCGCCGCCTCCTACCAGGCCGCCTGCCGCACCGCCCGCGTCGGCCGTTCGCGCCGGCCGGAGGAACACCTGTTCTCCTACTACGAACTCAGCCTGCCGGTGCTGCTCTCCGGCCTGGACAGCGGCTGGCAGGCAGAGCAACTGCGCCTGCCGCTGCAGCGCCTGCGGGCCTTCGACCGCAAGGCCGGCACCCTGCGCAAGACGCTGGCCGCCTGGTTCGCCCACGGCAACCATCCGCTATCCACCGCCAAGGCCCTGCACATCCACCGCAACACCCTGGATTACCGCCTGCAGAAGATCGCCGAACTCACTGGCCTGGACCTGGCGGATACCGACGACAGGTTGCTGCTTTATGTTGCATTGCAACTTGAGGATGAAGAAAGCTGAAGGTGGGGGCTCTGCCCGTTTTTGCGGCCGATGAGGTCAAAAAAAGGGGGACACACCGACTGGTGTGTCCCCCTTTTTTCTTCTGCGTGAAGCCGGGCGCCTGGGAGCGCCGCGCCGTCAGTGCGAGGAACTCAGCTTCATCAGCACCAGCCCGCTGACGATCAGCCCGGCGGCCAGCAGCCGCATCGGCGTTACCGCCTCGCCCAGCACGGTGATGCCAACCAGGAAGGCGCCGACCGCGCCTATGCCGGTCCACATCGTGTAGGCGGTGCCCAGCGGCAGGCTGCGCATCGAAATGGAAAGCAGGGCGAAGCTGATCACCATGGCGACCAGCGTGACGGCGGTGGGAATGGGCCGGCTGAAGCCCTCGGACATTTTCATCGACCAGGCCCAGACGACTTCGAACAGACCGGCGGTGATGAGGTAAAACCAGGCCATGATGCGGCCCTCCATACAGGGCCGGGCCGTCCCGGACGTTTTTCCCGGAGTGGGGGAGGTCGTCCTCCTGCGCCAGAGTGAGGCGCGCGGCGCAATGCGGTTCAGAAGCGAGGCCTCGCTTTTCTCCCTTGGCGGGGCGTAGGAGAAAAAAGCAAAGCACTGCTTCGCTCGCCGGAGCGCCCTGTGGCCGGGAGGCCACGGGGCCGGGGCGCGGAGCGGGGGCTGGGGAGAGGGAGGCGGCGTTCATCTAACCACGAACGCCCCTTGCGGGGCGCCCCCTCTCCCCAGCCCTCCCCCGCGAGGGGGGAGGGAGTTGCCCTCGCGCACTCTGAACCGTATTGGCGTCAGCCGGGATTTTAGGGCACCGCCGCAGGGTGGGCCAGCCGGGACAGTCAGCGATTGCGCTTGCCTGTGACCAGCTTGGCAGATGGCCAGAAACGAAGCAGCCCGCCGCCCGCTTGAAGGCGGAACGGCGGGCTGGGTTGCGCGAGGGCGACGCTCAGCGCTGGGCGCTGGCGAGCGGGGCGGGGGGTGAGACTGCCGCCGCCGAGGCCGGCGCTTCCCATCCTCCGCCCAGCGCGCGGATCAGCCCCACCGCGGCGCGGGCGCGTTCGCTGTCCAGCTGTACCGCGAGGCGGCGTTGCTGCAGCACGCTGCGGTCGGCGTCTATGACCTCGAAATAGCTGGTGGCGCCTTCGCGGTATTGCAGCTGCGACAGGCGGGCGGCGCGTTCGGCGGCGCTCACCGCTTCGTCCTGGGCGCGGGTTTGGTCGCCGATGATGCGCAGCGCGGCTAGGTTGTCTTCCACCTCGCGGAAGGCGTTGAGCACCGTCTGGCGGTAGCGGGCGACGTCTTCCTCGTAGGCGGCGCGGCTGCGGTCCAGCTCGGCCTGGCGGCGGCCGCCGTCGAAGAGGGGCAGGGACAGGATGCCGCCGGCCAGCGGGCCGAGCAGGAAAGTACGGCTGGACCAGTCGAACAGGTCGCCCAGTTCGGCGGATTCATAGCCCAGCGCGCCGGTGAGGCTGAGGCGCGGGAAGAAGGCGGCGCGGGCGACTCCGATGCGGGCGTTGGCGGCGGCCATGGCGCGCTCGGCGGCGGCGATGTCCGGCCGCCGTTCCAGCAGGCTGGAGGGCAGGCCGGGCGGCACCGCGACCGCGACGCGGGCGAGCGGCTGCGGCTGCAGGCTGAATTCAGCCGGCGACTTGCCCAGCAGCGTGGCCAGCGCGTGTTCGGCGATGGCGCGGCGGCGGGCGATGCCCAGGGATTCCGCCTGCGCCGAGGCCAGTTCGGTGCGGGCGCGGGCGACGTCCAGCTCGCCGATGTCGCCGGCCTCGAAGCGGCGCTCTATCAGGCGCAGGGCTTCGCGGCGCAGGTCCACCGTGCCGCGGTAGAGCGCCTGTTCGGCGTCCAGCGCGCGGATCTCAAAGTAGGCCTGGGCGACGTCCGCCTGCAGTGCCAGCAGCACCGAGCGGAACAGGGCTTCCTGCTGCTCGGTGCCGGCGGTGGCGGCTTCGACGCTGGAGGCGACGCGGCCGAACAGGTCCACCTCGTAGGCGATGTCGGCCTGGGCGCGCCACAGGGTCTGCGGCGATACCGAGGCGTCGTGCTCCAGGCCCTGGGAGGCGGGCGACACGCGCTGGCGGGTGGGGCCGAAGCTGGCGTTCACCTGCGGCAGGCGGTCGGCGCGGGCGCTGCCTTCCAGCGCGCGGGCCTGGGTGAGGCGGGCGGCGGCGGCCTGCAGATCCTGGTTGGCGGCCAGGGCCTGGATTTCCAGCGCGTCCAGGGTGTCGTCGGCGAACACCTTCCACCACTGGCCGCGGTGCTGGTGCTCGGCCGGCGCGGCGGCCTGCCAGCGGGCGGCGGCCGGGTCCAGTTCCTTGAAGGCGGCCGGGGTTTCCACCGCCGGGCGTTCGTAGACCGGCGCCAGCGAGCAGCCGGCCAGCACCAGGGCGGCGGCGAGCGCGGTGGGCAGGGTGTGGGGCAGGCGGGAGAGGGCGGTGCTCAGCCGTGCCGCCAGCCGGCCGCCGGGCCGGGCGGCGCCGGCGCGGAGAGCGGAGTTGTTGGAGTTCATGCTTGCGGCTCCGTGATCAGTATTCGACATGGGGCACCGTGATGGGCGCCGGATGCGGGTTGGCCGAATGCAGTTTGTGGCGGCGGTCCAGCGTGCGCAGCAGCACGTAGAACACCGGGGTGAGGAAGAGGCCGAACAGGGTCACGCCCAGCATGCCGAAGAACACCGCGATGCCCATGGCCTGGCGCATCTCGGCGCCGGCGCCGAAGGACAGCACCAGCGGCACCACGCCCATGATGAAGGCGATGGAGGTCATCAGGATGGGGCGCAGGCGCAGGCGGCTGGCCTCGATGGCGGCTTCCATCGGCTTGCGGCCCTGGATCTCCAGCTCGCGGGCGAACTCGACGATGAGGATGGCGTTCTTCGCCGACAGCCCCACCAGGACCATCAGGCCGATCTGGGTGAAGATGTTGTTGTCGCCGCCGGTGAGCCAGACGCCGGTGAGGGCGGCGAGGATGCTCATCGGCACGATCAGGATCACCGCCAGCGGCAGGGTCAGGCTCTCGTACTGGGCGGCCAGCACCAGGAAGACCAGCAGCACGCTGATGGGGAACACCCAGATTCCGGCGTTGCCGGCGAGGATCTTCTGGTAGGTGAGGTCCGTCCATTCGAACTTGATGCCGCGAGGCAGCGTTTCCGCGGCGATGCGCTCGGCGGCGGCTTCCGCCTGGTCGGAGGAATAGCCCGGCGCCGGGCCGCCGTTGATGTCGGCGGCGGTGTAGCCGTTGTAGCGCACCACCATCTCCGGGCCGTAGCTGGGCCGCACCTGCACCAGCGAGGACAGCGGCACCATGTCGCCGGCGGCGTTGCGCGTCTTCAGCTGGCCGATGTCTTCCGGATGGGCGCGGTAGGGCGCATCCGCCTGCGCGCGCACCTGGTACACCCGGCCGAAGCGGTTGAAGTCGTTCACGTACAGCGAGCCGAGGTAGATCTGCATGGTGTCGAACACATCGGTCACCGACACGCCCAGCTGCTTGGCCTTCACCCGGTCCAGGTCCACATCCAGCTGCGGCACGTTGATCTGGTAGTTGGTGAAGGTGGGGCCCAGCTCCGGTGCCTTGGCGGCGGCGGCGACGAAGGCCTTGGTGGCGGCGTCCAGCTCGGCGTAGCCCAGCGCGCCACGGTCTTCCAGCTGCAGCTTGAAGCCGCCCAGCGTGCCCAGGCCCAGTACCGGCGGCGGCGGGAACACGGCGACGAAGGCGTCCTGGATGGCGGCGTACTTCTGGTTCAGCGCCATGGTGATGGCACCGGCGGACAGCTCGGCGGAGCGGCGTTCCTCGAAGGGCTTGAGGGTGACGAAGACGATGCCGGCCGAGGAGCTGTTGGTGAAGCCGTTGATGGACAGGCCGGGGAAGGCGATGGCGCTCTGCACGCCCGGCTGCTCCAGCGCGGCGGCGCTCATGCGGCGGATGACGTCTTCGGTGCGGTCCAGCGAGGCGCCGTTGGGCAGCTGGGCGAAGCTCACCAGGTATTGCTTGTCCTGCGCCGGCACGAAGCCGCCGGGCACGATGTAGCCCACGCCCACGGTGAGCGCCAGCAGCACCGCGTAGATGCCCATCACCGAGGCTTTGCGGGTGACCACGCCGGCCACGCCGCGGCCGTAGTTCTCCGAGGCGCGGTTGAAGAAGCGGTTGAAGCGGGCGAAGAAGCCGCCCAGCAGCTTGTCCATCACGCGGGTGAGGCGGTCCGGCTGGTCGTGGTGGCCCTTCAGCAGCAGCGCGGACAGGGCCGGCGACAGGGTCAGCGAGTTGAAGGCGGAGATGACCGTGGAGATGGCGATGGTCATCGCGAACTGCTTGTAGAACTGGCCGGTGAGGCCGGTCATGAAGGCCAGCGGCACGAACACCGCGACCAGCGTGAGGGCGATGGCGATGATGGGGCCGCTCACCTCCTGCATGGCGCGGTAGGTGGCGTCCCGCGGGCTGAGGCCGGCGGCGATGTTGCGCTCCACGTTTTCGACCACGACGATGGCGTCATCCACCACGATGCCGATGGCCAGCACCATGCCGAACAGCGACAGCGCGTTGATGGTGTAGCCGAACATCAGCAGCAGGGCGAAGGTGCCGATGATGGACACCGGCACCGCCAGCAGCGGAATGATGGAGGCGCGCCAGGTCTGCAGGAACAGGATGACCACCAGCACCACCAGCGCCACCGCTTCCAGCAGGGTGGTGATGACCGCCTTGATGCTGGAGCGCACGAACTGGGTGGGGTCGTACTCGATGCGGTAATCCACGCCGGCGGGGAAGTCCTGCCGCAGCTCGGCCATGGCCGCGCGCACCTGCTCCGACACCGACAGCGCGTTGGCGCCGGGCGACTGCATGATGCCCATGCCGATGGCGGGCTTGTTGTCCAGCAGCGAGCGCAGGCCGTACTCGGAGGCGTCCAGTTCGACGCGGGCGACGTCCGACAGGCGGGTGACGCCGCCGTCCGCCGAGGTCTTGAGCACGATGTCGCGGAACTGCTCCTCCGTCTCCAGCCGGCCCTGGGCGTTCACCGAGAACTGCAGCGGCACGCCGGGCAGGGTGGGCGAGGCGCCGATCACGCCGGCGGCCACCTGCACGTTCTGCTCGCGGATGGCGGCCACCACGTCGCTGGCGGTGAGGCCGCGCTGGGCCACCTTCTGCGGGTCCAGCCACACGCGCATGGCGTAGTTGCCGGCGCCCCAGATGGTGACTTCGCCCACGCCCTGGATGCGCGCCAGGCGGTCCTTCACGTTCAGCACCGCGTAGTTGCGCAGGTAGGTGGCGTCGTAGCGGTCGTCAGGCGACAGCAGGTGCACCACCAGCGTCAGCGTCGGCGAGCTTTTCACCGTGGTCACGCCCAGGCGCTGCACGTCCTCCGGCAGCCGTGGCAGGGCCTGGGAGACGCGGTTCTGCACCAGCTGCTGGGCCTTGTCCGGGTCGATGCCGAGGCGGAAATACACCGTCAGCGTGAGGTTGCCGTCGCTGTTGGCCTGGGACTGCATGTAGATCATGTCTTCCACGCCGTTGATGGATTCCTCCAGCGGCGTGGCGACGGTTTCGGCGATGACCTTGGGGTTGGCGCCCGGGTACTGGGCGCGCACCACCACCGAGGGCGGCACCACCTCCGGGTACTCGGAGATCGGCAGCTGGAACATCGCCAGCGCGCCGGCCAGCAATACCAGCACCGACAGCACGCCGGCGAAGATCGGCCGGTCGATGAAGAACTTGGAAATATTCATGGCGGGAAGCTCAGCGGTTGTCGGCCAGCTTGGCGTTGCCGGTAGCGGCAGGGGCCGACATGGAGACGAGATTGGGGGTGACGGGCTGGCCGGGGCGTATGCGCTGCAGGCCATTCACCACGATGCGGTCGCCCGCCTGCAGGCCGCGCTCGACGATGCGCAGGCCCTCGTGCACCGCGCCCAGCTTCACTTCGCGGTAGGCGGTCTGGTTGCCGTCGTTCACCACCAGCACGAAGCGCTTGTCCTGGTCGGTGCCCACGGCCTTCTCGTCGATCAGGATGGCATCGCGCGGCGCGGCGCCGCCGAGGCGGACGCGGGCGTAGAGGCCGGGCAGCAGGCGGCCGTCCGGGTTGTCGAATTCGGCCCGCACGCGGATGGTGCCGGAGGAGGTGTCCATGCGGTTGTCGATGGAGCTGACCTTGCCGCTGCGGGAGTAGCCATCCTCGTTGGCCAGGCCCAGCTGCACCGGCACGCCGGCACCGCCCTTGCCGTCGTTGATGACGGCGAGGAAGCTCTGCTCATCCACATCGAAGGCGGCATACAGGCGATCCACCGACACCAGCGTGGTCAGCGCCGGTGAGGCCAGCCCGGCGGCCACGACGTTGCCCACGGTGACTTCGGCGCGCGACACCCGGCCGGCCACCGGCGCGGTGATGCGGGTGTACTCCAGGTTGAGCCGCGCCGCTTCCAGCGCCGCGCGGGCGGCGAGGCGGTTGGCATCCGCCTCGCGGGCGGCGTTCTGCTTCTCGTCGTAGTCGCGGCGGGCGATGGCGTTGTCCGCCAGCAGGCGTTCGCCGCGCGCCAGTTCGTTGGCGGTGTAGGCGGCGCGGGTTTCCGCCGCGGCGAGCTGGGCGCGGGCGCGCTCCACCTCGGCGGCGTAGGGGCGGGGGTCTATGGTGAATAGCGGATCGCCCTTCTTCACCAGACTGCCGTCGCGGAAATGCACCTCGGTGATGGTGCCGGAGACGCGCGGGCGGATCTCCACCCGGTCCACCGCTTCCAGCCGGCCGGAGTACTGCTGCCAGGCGGTGATGCGCTGTTCGGCCACGGCGGCGACATCCACCGTGCTGGCCGGCGCGGCGTCGGCGGCCACCGCCGCGCCGCTGCGATCTTGCAGTGCGGCATAGCCGCCGCCGAGGGCGAGAACCACGGCGACCATGCTCGCCAGGACATAGGGTTTGCGGTTACGCGACATTGAAGCGGCTCCTGTCGGGGTCGGTCCGGCCTCGGAAGGCTGGCCGATGGGGTTTTTGAAAGCGTTTTGTAATGGCGGCCGCCGCGGCGGCCGGGAACGGGATGCAGGAAGTCGGAGGCGGCAGGCGGGAGAGGGCGCTGTCCTTGGGCGCTGTCTCCGGCTGCGTTTCTGCCGCAGTGCATCAATGGTGGGATGTTTTCCCGCGCGGATAAATGTGGCGTTTCCGGAAACACTATTCGTGGTCGGTGAATAATGAGTGCCGAACTTGGTGGATAATTCGTCGGCGAATCAGCCCCCGGGAGTCGTACATGGACAGGTTTCAGGCAATGCAGGTGTTCACGCGCGTGGTGGACGCGAACAGCTTCTCGCGCGCGGCCGACAGCCTCGGGCTGCCGCGCGCCACCGTCACCACCACCATCCAGAACCTGGAGAAGCTGCTGCAGGTTCGCCTACTCAACCGCAGCACCCGGCGCCTGAGCCTGACGCCGGACGGCGCCTCCTACTACGAGCGCTGCGTGCGCATCCTGGCCGACGTGGAGGAAACCGAAGCCTCGCTGCGCCATGCCGCCAGCAGCCCGCGCGGCCGCCTGCGGGTGGATGTGCCGGCTTCCATCGGCCGCCAGGTGCTGTTGCCGCGGCTATGCGAATTCCACCAGCGCTACCCGGACGTGGAGCTGGTGATCGGCATGACGGACCGGCCGGTGGACATGGTGGCGGACGCGGTGGATTGCGCCATCCGCAAGGGCGAGCTGGAGGATTCCAGCCTGGTGGCGCGCCGCATCGGCCTGGTGCCCTGCGTGACCTGCGCTTCGCCGGAATACCTGCAGCGCTACGGCACGCCGCGTAGCCTGGACGATCTCGCCCAGCATTACGCGGTGAATTACTTCCACACCAACGACAAGGTCTGCCCCTGGGATTTCATGGTCGATGGCGAGCCGGTGGAGATCAAGGGCAACAGCGTGGTGTCGGTGAATGACGCGGATGCCTATGTGACCTGCGGCCTGCAGGGCTTCGGCCTCATCCAGGCACCGCGCTACATGGTGCTGCCGCACCTGGAGTCCGGCGCGCTGCGCGAGGTGCTGCCGCAGTGGCAGCCGGCACCGATGCCGATCTCGGCGGTGTATCTGCACAACCGCCACCTGTCGCCCAAGGTGCGCGCCTTCGTCGACTGGGTGGTGGAGCTGTTCTCCAGCTGCCCGCTGCTCAGCGGCTGCGTGGTCGAGTCGGAATGCAGCTTCGCCAAGGCCAGCGCGGAAGGCGCGCGTTCGGCCGGGGTGCAGACGCGGGAGCTGGAAGGGGTGTTCTGAGTCCGCCTGCGGGCGGGCTGATGAGCGCTGCAGCGCTATGGAGAGGGCACGCGGTTTGAGGTGAAGGCGGCCGGCAGGAAACCGCTGGATCGCACGAGGCAACGGCCGGGCATGCAGCCCGGCCGTTGTCGTATCAGGCGTCGCGGCGCAGGTTGGCGCTCAGGATGCCGGTGGTGGCGCGCTGCCACTCGGCCAGGGCGTCGCCCAGGCGGCCGGCGAACTCCAGCTGGCTGGCCACCGCATGCTCGGTGAAGCGGCGCAGGTCTTCCGCCTGCTGCGTCAGCGCATCGGTGGCGAAGGTGGCGGAGGCCGCCTGCAGGGTTTGCCAGTCACGGGCTTCCTGGATGCGCTTGGTCTCGCTGCGCTGGGCGGCGGCGACGCGGTCGATGGAGCGCCGGCTGTCGCTCAGCAGGCGTCGCCCGCCTTCCTGCATCAGGTTGCCCAGCCGCAGGCAGAGTTCGAGATGGGTCTGGTAGAGCGCGAAGGGCGCGTTCGGGTCCAGGCTCACGGGGCTGTTCTCCATATATGTGTTTCGAATGAGGTCAGAAGCGCAGGCCGACCATGATCTGGTGCAGGTCTATGCCGTTGTTCGGTAGCTCGATGTCGGCGTTCGAATAGTGTGAGAACTGGTAGCCGGCATACCAGCGCTTTGCAAACTCCAGGCCCGCACCGAGGTGCTCGGAGAACTGGAAGTGGGTGGAGAACTCCTTGTCGCCCAGCTTGCTCTGGCTGAACAGCCCGGCGCCCAGCCCGGCTTCGAAGTAGGGGCGGATGGCGGCGTTGCCGTAATGCACCCGGAACACCGCGATGGCGCCGCCCTGGGTCAGGTCGCTGGGGCCGCCCTTGCCGCCGGAATAGTGCATCTGGCTCAGTTCCAGTTCGGGCCGCAGCGTGGCCTTCCAGCTGCCCCAGTCGTCCGACCAGATCGGCGAGAAGCGGAAGCCGACGCCGCTGCGCTCGTAGTGCTTACCGGATTCGCCGTGGCGCAGGATGATTTCCGGGCCGTCGTCGTCGGCATGGGCGGCCGGCATGAAGGCCAGGCCCAGCGCAGCGCCGGCCGCGAGGGCGGCAAGCTGGCGGGAGAGGCGAGACGGGTTGCGGGGAGCGGAGGACGAACAGACGCGGGGGGCGGCAGGGTGCATGGTCGATTCCTGGAAGGGGATTGTTGAACCGGGCATTGCTGGACCGGAGCTTGTCGAACCGGAGGACATCTTGTTGTTCTGGTGTTGCGGGGAGGTGTGGGTGCCGCCGTAACGGGGAGCGCGATCCTCGGGCTGGCCGGGGGAGGGCAGGGCGCCGGCGGGCAGGTGATGCATGCGGATCTCCATCTCGGTTCGGTCCGCAGGAGGCCCGCGGGGCGCTGGATATGAAGCTTGGACGATTATCCAGCGCATGTTGGATAATGGTCAATCGCAGCCGTGTGACAGCGGTTGCGCGCCTGCAACGGTTCGCAGCCCACGGTGGCCGTGGTAGTGTTGCCGCCGCCATGGACCCATGTGATACGCCGCGGCGCCCCGGGCGTCCCAAAGGGCTGGATTCGATCTGCCGCGAAAAGCTGCTGGTGGAGGCATTGCCCGCTTTTGCCCGCCACGGTTTCGACGGCGTGAGCCTGCGCGCGATCGCACGCGCAGCGGGCTTCGATGCGTCCATGGTCGCCCACCACTTCGGCTCCAAGGCGGAGTTGTGGTACGCGGTGGTGGAGCAGCTTGCGCAGGATTTCCAGACGGATCTGCAGGATTCGGCCCTCTGCATCGCCGGCCCGCGGCCGGTGTGGCAGCGGCTGGCGGCGGTGGTGGACCACATGGTGGATCGCCTCGCGGCCCGTCCGGCGGTGGTCATGCTGGTGAGCCGGGAGATCAACGATCCCAGCCCGCGGCTGGACTTCCTCGTCGAACACCTGCTGCGGCCGGGTTACCTCCACTATGCGCCGCTGTGGCGCGAGGGCATGGCGGCCGGGGTGTTCCACCAGACCGATCCGGCGGTGTTCCACATGAGCTTGTTCGGCTCGGTGGCGATGGCGCTGTCGGCCCATCAGGTGATCACCCGCATTACCGGCGAGCCGCTGGATGCCGCCCGGCTGAAGCTGGAAATCCGCCGCACGCTGCTGGGCGACGCCGGGCCGGACTGAGGCTGGCCGTTTTCTGGCGTCGCTTCTTCTCATGTGATTTGTGGGACAAGCCTCCAGGCTTCGTACCGGTGGGAACGCCTCCGTGTGGCCGGCCAGCGCATGCTCCGGAACTAAGTTTTTCTATTTCAATGACTTTATAGCGGTGTGCTTGATTGGCATGCCAATTGCGCTTCCAGGGAGCGGCTTTCGCACAACCCTGAGGAGCAAGTCACATGGCAAAACTGCGTCAATGCGCCATCTACGGCAAGGGTGGCATCGGCAAGTCCACCACCACCCAGAACCTGGTCGCGGCGCTGGCCGAGGTCGGCAAAAAGGTCATGATCGTCGGCTGCGATCCCAAGGCCGACTCCACCCGCCTGATCCTGCACAGCAAGGCCCAGAGCACGGTGATGCACCTGGCCGCCGAGGCCGGCTCGGTAGAAGACCTGGAACTGGACGATGTGCTCTCCACCGGCTTCGGCGGCGTGAAGTGCGTCGAGTCCGGCGGCCCGGAACCCGGTGTCGGCTGCGCCGGCCGCGGCGTCATCACCGCCATCAACTTCCTGGAAGAGGAAGGCGCCTACGACGAGGACCTGGACTTCGTGTTCTACGACGTGCTGGGCGACGTGGTCTGCGGCGGTTTCGCCATGCCCATCCGCGAGAACAAGGCGCAGGAGATCTACATCGTCTGCTCCGGCGAAATGATGGCCATGTACGCGGCCAACAACATCGCCAAGGGCATTGTGAAGTACGCCAACTCCGGTGGCGTGCGCCTGGGCGGCCTGATCTGCAACAGCCGCAAGACCGACCGCGAGGATGAGCTGATCATGGCGCTCGCCGCCGCCATGGGCACCCAGATGATCCACTTCGTGCCGCGCGACAACGCGGTGCAGCACGCCGAGATCCGCCGCATGACGGTGATCGAGTACGACCCCAAGGCCAAGCAGGCGGACGAATACCGCACGCTAGCGCAGAAGGTGCTGAACAACACCAAGCTGGTGATTCCGACCCCGATCGAGATGGAGCAGCTGGAACAGCTGCTGATGGAGTTCGGCATCATGGAGCAGGAAGATGAATCGGCCGTCGGCAAGACCGCGGCCCAGATGGCTGCAATGGTGTAAGCAGCGCGGCCGCCCCGCCGGGGACGGGGCGGCCGTGTAAGGCAGTTCTCCTCAAAACGTCCGGGTAGCGAGGGGGCCGCCGGTTCAGGCCGGCGGCCCGTCCTTGCGGAAGACCCGGTGATCCAGCCGGTGCTTGGCCATGCGCAGGCCGAGCACGCGCCGGGTGAGGCCGAGTGCGGCGGCTGCAGCGGTGGTGTTGCCGCGATGGGTTTCCAGCGTCTGCACGATCATCTCGTATTCGACCGCGTCCATCCGCGCCGACAGGCTGCCGGCGCCGCCGGCTCCCGGCCGTCCCAGCCCCGCCAGCGCCTGCAATGCGGGCGGCAGATGAGCCGGGCGGATCACGCCGTCCTCCACCAGCAGCATTGCGCGCTCGATGACGTTCTCCAGCTCGCGCACATTGCCCGGCCAGCGGTAGCGCAGCAGCAGATGCTGCGCCGGGGCGGACAGGCGAGGCGGCGGCAGCGCCATGCGGTGGGCGAAGTGGCCGATGAAGTGCTCGGCGAGGGCGGGAATGTCCTCGCTGCGTTCGCGCAGCGCCGGCAGGGTGATGGGGAAGACGTTGAGGCGGTAATACAGGTCTTCGCGAAAGCGGCCCTGCGCCACCATCTCGCGCAGATTGCGGTTGGTGGCCGCCATGATGCGCAGATCCACCTCGTAGGTGAAGTTGCCACCCAGGCGCTCGAAGCGCTTCTCCTGCAGCACCCGCAGCAGCTTGGCCTGCATGGCCGGGGAGAGCTCGCCGATCTCGTCGAGAAAGATGGTGCCGCCGTTGGCTTCCTCGAAGCGGCCCTGGCGGCGCTGCAGCGCGCCGGTGAAGGCGCCGCGCTCATGACCGAAGAGTTCGCTCTCGATCACGCTTTCCGGCAGCGCCGCGCAGTTGAAGCGCACATAGGGGCCGGCGGCCTGGGCGCTGTTGTGGTGGATGGCGCTGGCAACACCCTCCTTGCCGACGCCGCTTTCGCCGAGGATGAGTACGGTGGTCCGGGTGTGCCGCACGCGCTCGATCAGGCGATAGATAGCCAGCATGGGTGCGGAGTCGCCGACGATGTTGGCTGGCTTGAAGCGCGGGGCGTCGGCCTGTGGCCGTGCCGCTGCCTGTAGCTGGCGGGCGAGGGCGGGTGCCAGGACGTCTGCGAGCAGGCCAAGCAGGAAGCCGTCCAGCGTCAGCGGCCGCGGGGCGTCCGGGCGACGTTCCGCATGGATCACGTAGGGCACGGTGGCGTCGTGGATGAGGGGCACGCAGAGGGTATCCAGCAGTGGCGCGGGATGCCGTTGCGCGCTGGCGGTAATGCCAGCCTTGCCGCAGCCGGGAAGCAGCAGGGGCTGGCCCTGCGCCACCACTTCGGCGACCAGGGCGGCGCGGCGGCGCGTTGCGTCCGCATCCCGCACCGCAGGGCCGAAGCCCTCGTGGAAGGTCATTGCGCCGTCGGCAGCCAGCTGCGCGATCGTGCCGCTTTCCAGCTGCATTCCATCCCGCATCCAGGCCAGCATTCCCGGCGTGAGTTCGCTGAAGGAGGCGCCAGCGGCAACCGCATCGCCAAGCAGATGAAGGGCGGAAAGCAGCGCCTGCCCGCGGCAAGGTGCGGGCATGGGAAAGAGCGGCAAGGGCCGCGGGCTGCGGTGGGCGGTCAGGGGCATGCCCCAGGTCTCCGGAAGGGGCCGGCGTGGCCGGCCATTGCCACCGGCTTACGCAATATATGTACCCAATAGAAAAGTGACGAGACATGTGGAAATTCGTATGCCGCTGGCTTTTATTGTTTACATCAGTACATATAAAATTGTCGGCTACTGCACAAGCCGGCCCGGAGGCCGGGATGCCGCGGCAACCCTGCCGCGCACGAATGGAGCCTTCCGCATGTGTGAATACCGCGGTTCCCTGCCCAGGCGGGCCTTGCCGATGCCGGCGCCCATGCCGGCCCTGCCTTGCCTGGCCTCCGTCGAGGTGGAGGAGGCGAGGCTGATCGTGCTGGGGCGCCGCCTGCATCTGCGGCTGGCTACTTGCCCGCTGGGGCAGCGGTTGTCGCCGACGGTGGCGCTCCGCCTGCAGCGCTATCGGGCTGCGACCGCCAGCCTGGTCTGCCTGTGCGGTGGCTATCCGCCAGACGAGGAGCTGCTGCAGCCACTGCTGGAAGGCTTGGAGCAGTGCTGCACCGAGGCGGAACGCCTGATGTGGCTGGAATGCGTGGCGGATGCGCTGCAGGTCTCCCGTCTGCCGGCGGCCGCGGCGAACCGCCTGTGGCGCTGGTTCGAAGTGCTCAGCCTGCGCCTGCTGCGCCCGGCGGTGGTTTTCGCGCAGTTGCGTTACCTGCATCCGCCGCTGTCCGAGGCGCCGCCGCCGCAGGCGGCGGGCAGTCCGTGGAATCCGCCGCCGGCGCAGCCGTCCGCCCATTGAGCGCGCCGCATGCCGGCAGGATTCCGGTTTAAGGAATCCGGATAAGCGGCGGGCGCGGAACGAGGCAGCACGCGGGGGAAGCCGCTAAACTGCGCCTTCCTTCGTCCGAGAACCCAGGCTGCAATGGCTGAGCTTTCTTCCCCGGTCGATGTCGAGGCGGCGCCGTCCGCCATCGTCGCCGCGCTGCGGCGGCTTGCCCTGCCAGCGGTCGTGGTGGTGGTGCTGGCCCTGGCCTGGTTTGCCTTCAGCCGCCTCATGGGCGAGGTGTCCTACGCCGACCTGAAGGCGACCCTGAACGAAGTGCCGACGACGGCCATCCTCGCTGCGCTGATCTGCACCATCCTGAGTTTCGCCGCGCTGACCGTGTATGACCTGGGCGCGCTCGACTTCGTTGGCCGCAAACCACCCAGGGTGGCGGTGGCGCTCACCTCCTTCTGCGCCTACGCGGTCGGTAATACCGCCGGTTTCGGCCCGCTGACCGCCGGCGCCATCCGTTACCGCTTCTACACCCCGCACGGCGTGGAGCCGGACGAGGTGGCGCGCATCATCGCCTTCGTCAGCCTGGCTTTCGGCCTCGGCCTGGCGGGCATGGCCGGCCTGGGGCTGATCGCTGCCGCGCGGGATTTCCCCATGCTGCCGCTGCCGCCGCAGGCCTTGCAGCTGATAGGCGGGCTGATCGTGGCGCTGCTCGCCGGGCTGTGCTTCGTCGTCGGCCAGGGGCGGCAGTTGCGTCTGTTCGGCCACGAGCTGCGCCTGCCTTCGCGGCGCCTGATCCTGCGCCAGTTCCTCGCCACCGCGGTGGATGTGTCCGCCTCGGCGGCGGCGCTGTGGGTGCTGCTGCCGGCGGACAGCATCAGCCTGCCGGCCTTCGTCGCCGTCTATGCGGTGGCGATCGGGCTGGGCGTGCTCAGCCATGTGCCGGCCGGGCTGGGCGTGTTCGAGACGGTGATCGTGGCCGCGCTGTCGTCCCAGGTTGCGCCGGAGAAGGTGCTGGGCGCGCTGGTGCTGTACCGGGTGATCTACCACCTGGTGCCGCTGGCTTTGGCGGTGCTGCTGATCACCGGGCTGGAGGCCAGGCGCGCGGCGGCCAGCCCGCTGGCGAGCGCGGCGCTGCGTGCCGGCCGGCGGCTGGCGCCGCCGTTGATCGGGGCCTTCACCCTGGTGCTGGGGGCGCTGCTGATCTTCTCCGGCGTCACGCCGGTGGGCGACGAGCCGCTGGAACTGCTGGGCGCGGCGGTGCCGCTGCCGCTGGTGGAGGGCGCCCACTTTCTCGCCAGCGTGCTGGGCGTGGTGCTGCTGATCGTTGCCCGTGGGCTGGTCTATCGGCTGGACGGCGCGTGGTGGCTGGCGATCTTCATCGTGCCGCTGTCCATGGTGCTGGCGCTGATGAAGGCGCTGGCGCTGGGCGAGGTGCTGCTGCTGGCGGCGTTGTTCGCCGCTTTGCTGGTGTCGCGCAAGTCTTTCTCACGGCAGGCTTCGCTGCTGCATCAGGCGCTGACGCCGGGCTGGCTGGCGGCGATGGCGACGCTGCTGATCACCGCGGTCGCGCTGCTGTTCTTCGTCTACAAGGACGTGGCCTATACCAACGAGCTGTGGTGGCAGTTCGAGTTCTACAGCGAGGCGCCGCGCAGCCTCCGCGCGCTGCTGGGCGTGCTGCTGACGGCCAGCGTGGGCGCCGGCTGGATCCTGCTGCGGCCGGCAGCGCGGGAGTCGGCGCTGCCGACGGCGGAGGAACTGGCGCAGGCGCGGCGCATCGTCGCCGCCCAGCCGAGGGTGGATGCCGGCCTGGTGGCGATGGCGGACAAGAGCCTGCTGTTCTCGGAGGATGGCCGCGCTTTCATCATGTACGGCCGCCAGGGCCGCTCCTGGGTGGCGCTGGCCGATCCGGTGGGGCCGCGTGAATGCTGGTCCGGCCTGGTGTGGCGCTTCGTCGAGATGGCACGGCAGGCGGGTGGCCGCGCGGCCTTCTACCAGGTGGCGCCGGATTCGCTGGCACTGTATGCGGATGCCGGGCTGATGGCCTTCAAGCTGGGCGAGGAGGCGCGGGTGAGCCTGCCGGGTTTCGACCTCAAGGGCGCCAAGCGGGCGAATTTGCGCCAGGCGCTGAACAAGTCGGAGCGGGAAGGGCTGGTGTTCGAGGTGGTCGGCACCGCGGGCGTGGAGGCCATCCTGCCGGAGCTGCAGGCGGTGTCGGATGCCTGGATGGGGCACCACAAGGTCAGGGAAAAACGCTTCTCGCTGGGCGCTTTCGAGCCGGATTACATCCGCAGCCAGCCGGTCGCGGTGCTGAAACAGTCCGGGCGCATCGTCGCCTTCGCCACCTTGCTGGTCACCGACCAGAAGGACGAGGCCAGCATCGACCTGATGCGCTTCCTGCCGGGCGCACCCAACGGCGTGATGGATGTGCTGCTGCTGCGCTTGATCCTGCACTTCCAGGCCGAGGGCCATGCCTGGTTCACCCTGGGCATGGCGCCGCTCTCCGGTCTCTCCGGCAGCGAGGCGGCGCCGGTGTGGCACCGGGTTGGCCGGGCGGTGTTCGAGCATGGCGAGCGCTTCTACAACTTCAGCGGCCTGCGCGCCTTCAAGGCGAAGTTCCAGCCCGAATGGCAGCCGCGCTACCTGGCGGTGAGCGGCGGCATCAACCCGATGCTGGCGCTGGCCGACATCACCGTGCTGATCAGCGGTGGCTTGAAGGGGGTGATAGGGAAATGAAGGCGAAACGAGGGAAAACGCTTCATCTTCTTGTCCTGGCGCTGGGCTGCTTCGGTGCCGGGGTGATGGCGGCGGACAACGGACCGGTGATCGGCAACCCGGTCACCGTGCTGCCGAAGTCAGCCCCCGGCGGCGCGGTGGTGCTGTTTTCCGACGCCGGCGGCTGGGGCGCGCAGGAACAGGAGGCAGCCAAGCTGCTGGCGGACCATGGCCTGGTGGTGATGGGCGTGGATCTGGCCGCCACGCTGAAGCGCATGGCGGCCCGCAAGGACGCCTGCGTGACGCTGATCGGCGAGATCGAAGCCGCTAGCCACCGCCTGCAGCGTCAGGCCGGCACGCAGAGCTATCACTTCCCCATCCTCGCCGGTGTGCAGGCTGGCGGCGCGATGGCGCTGGGCGTGGCTGGCCAGGCCGGCGCGGCGACCATCGCCCGGGTGGTGGCGGTGGATGCGCCGGCCCGGCTGCCGGCGAACAAGCCCTTGTGCGGCGGCACGGTGGAGCAGGGCGCCTATCGCCTGCCGCCGCCGCCCTTGCCCTACGCTGCCGAGTTGCACCTGAGCACCCAGGCGGAGCCGGTCGACCGCGCCTATGCGGTGGCGCTGGCGCGCGGCCGGCAGGATGTGCATGTCACCGCGTCGAGCGCAGCGGCCTGGCCGGTGTTGCAGGAGGCCATCGTCAGCGGCGGCCATGCGGCGAGCAACGATGCGCTGGCGGATCTGCCGCTGATCGAGCTGCCGGTGGCGCAGGGCGGCGACACCTTCGCGGTGCTCTACTCCGGCGACGGCGGCTGGCGCGACCTGGACAAGGATGTCGCCGCGCTGCTGCAGCGGGACGGCTTGTCGGTGGTCGGCGTGGATGTGCTGCGCTACTTCTGGTCCAAGCGCTCGCCGGAACAGAGCGCGCACGACTTGGCGCGCATCATCCAGACCTACCAGGCCAAGTGGGGCGCGCGGAAAGTGGCGCTGATCGGCTTCTCCTTCGGTGCCGACGTGATGCCGGCGCTGTACAACCGCCTGCCGGCCGATCTGCGCGCCAGCGTGGTGCAAGTTTCCCTGCTGGGCTTCTCCGCCAGCGCGGATTTCGAAGTCACCGTCTCCGGCTGGCTGGACCGGGAAAAGAAGGACGCGCTGCCGACCCTTCCCGAAGCCGCCCGCATCGACCCGCATCGCCTGCAGTGCTTCTACGGCGAGGATGACGACGAGGCCGCCTGCGCCTCGCTGGACAAGCGGGCGGAAGTCGTCCGCACCACCGGCGGCCACCATTTCGATGGCGATTACGAGGCACTGGCCCGGCGCATCCTTGCCGGCATGAAGCGGCGGGAGCAGTTATAGGCGGGCAGCCGGATCACGCATACTGTTGAAATGGAACGGGATGCCAGCGAAAAACGGGTCGATCATGCGCTCGCCCTCATCGCCAAGGCGGCGACTGGGGCGCCGGATGCTGCAAGCGCGGCATGCGGGCAACTGGCCGATTGGCGTGCCAGCTCCGCTGAAAACGAGGCGGCGTGGGCAGAGGCCATGCACCGCTGGGAGATGTTGAGTGCCTTGGCTGTCGACCTGCGCCGGCACGACGAGCTCATGGATGCCCGGCGACTGCGCCGCCGTATGCTGCTCTCCTTGGCGGTGCTGTGCGGGAGCACGGCGTTGCTGGGTGGAGTGGGGGCCTGGTATGCCTACCACCCGCTCTTCACGCAGACCTACCGGACTGCCGTTGCAGAGTTGATGCAGGTAGATGTGCCGGACGGCGAAGGGCCTGTCGGCAGCCGGATCGATCTCAATGCGCAAACAAGCCTGACATTCAATTTATACCCGGGCCGTCGCGTGGCAGTGCTTGCCGAAGGGGAGGTGCATTTTCGGGTAGCGGGAGATGCCGGCCGCGCCTTCCTGGTGGAAACCCGTGCTGGCGTACTCGAGGCGATTGCCGCGGCCTTCACTGTCAGCGATCGCGGTGGCCCGGTGGGCGTCTCCGTGGAGTACGGGCGGGTACGCGTGCTGGCGCCACGTAATGGCTTGCGTTTCGGCTTGCGTTTCTGGAACCGGGATAAAGCAGCGCTGGATCTTTACGGTGGAGATGGCGTGGTGTTGCGCGATGAGCAGGCGGACACCGTGCAGCGGGTGGATGCCGCCGCGGCGGCGGCATGGCGGGACGGTTGGCTGGTGTTCGACAATACTTCCCTTGAGGATGCGATTCGCGCGGTCAATGCCTACAGGCGGGAGCCGATCAGGGTAGTGGATCCGGCCACCGCCGCCCTGAGACTCACAGGGCGTTTCCGGGCGAGGGAGACGCAGGAGTTCCTGAAGGCGCTGCCGGCAACCTTGCCGCTCAGAGCGGAGCGGCATGCCGATGGCAGCGTGGTGCTGAGCAGGCGTTGATCCGGGCGGTGCTGTCGCGGTCGACGCCGCTGGCCTCAATCCTCATCCAGATGGATGGCGCCGTCCGGGCCCCAGCGCACCTGGGTGATGCCGGGCTCTTCCGCTTCCAGGCGGTGTTTTTCCAGCTCTTCCGGGCTCATGTGGCCCAGCTCGGCGCGGCGCTCGTCCGCCAGCCGGTGGGCCTCCTCCTCGCGCATGTGCATCATCGCCGAGTCGCGCACCGCGGCGATGATCTCGTCGTCGTCCCAGGGCTTGATCAGGTAGCGGTAGAGGCCAACCTCGTTCACCGCGTTCATCAGCACGTCGAAGTCGGTGACGCCGGACAGGATCAGGCGCGGCACCTGCGGCTGGATGTCGCGGAAGGCCTTGAGGAAGGCGACGCCGTCCATCTCCGGCATGCGGTAGTCGCACAGCACTGCGTCGAAGGGCACCTCGGTGGCGCGGGCCAGCGCGGTGAGGGGCGAGGTGTGGGATTCCACCTGCGTCGTCTTTGGCAGCGCATGCCGCAGCAGGCGGACCAGGGCGGCCAGGACGTGGCTTTCATCGTCGACCAGCAGGATACGCATCGCATTCTCCTTCCATGCCGCGGATGTCGGGTTGCCTGGCGGAGGCACGCCCGTTCGGGGCTGACTGCATCCGCAGGGCGAAGTTCGTCGTTTGCATGCCGGCCGTCGGCGGGCGGGGGTATGGCGCGGTCATGGGCTGGGCGGGGCGCCATCCGGACTGCCGGCCGGCTTGCCGTTGCTGTCCTGCGCCCGCCGCCGCACCGGCAGGATCACCCGGAAGCGGCTGCCCTGGCCGGGTTCGCTCTCCACCCGTAGTTCGCCGCCATGCTTGCTGACGATGCCGTAGGTGAGCGACAGCCCCAGGCCGGTGCCTTTGCCGACCGGCTTGGTGGTGAAGAAGGGGTCGAAGATGCGCTTCATCAGCTCCGGCGGAATGCCGACGCCATCGTCGGCCACTTCCACCCACACGCTGTCGCTGGCCGGCTCGTGGCCGGTGCGGACGACGATGCGGCCCATGCGGCCGTCCGGAATGGCGTGGGCGGCATTCACCAGCAGGTTGAGGAAGACCTGGTTGAGCTGGGAGGGCAGGCATTCCACCTCGGGCAGCCCGGCGTACTCCTTCACCACCTCGGCGCGGTACTTGATCTCGTTGTTGACGATGTTGAGGGTGGAGTCCAGCCCGGCGTGCAGGTCGGACCACTGCCAGTCCTGGCCGGAATCTACCCGGGAGAAGTCCTTCAGGTCGGCGACGATCTTGCGCACCCGGTCCACGCCTTCGCGCGACTGGTGCAGCAGCACCGGCAGATCCTCGATGATGAAATCGTAGTCGTGCGCTTCCCGCGCCTGCCGGGCGGCGACCGCGGCGGGATGCTCCGGCGGTAGCTGGTCGGCGGCGGCGGCCAGGGCGCTGGCGACCGCGCCCAGGTCGGCGAGATAGCGCTCCAGCGTGCCGAGGTTGGACTGCACATAGCCGATGGGATTGTTGATTTCGTGTGCCACGCCGGCGGCCAGCTGGCCGATGGAGGCGAGCTTCTCCGATTGCAGCAGTTGCTGCTGGGCATCCTGCAGGCGGTCGTTGAGTTCGGTCAGCTCGGCGTTGCGGCGCAGGGCTTCCTGCTCGGATGCGGCGCGCCGGCTCACGTCCGCCTCCAGCTCCGCCTTGGCGCTGGCGAGCTGGGCGGTGCGCTGTTCCACCTTGCTCTCCAGCTCGGCGCGGGCGCGGCGCAGTTCTTCTTCCGCCTGCTTGCGCTCGCTCATGTCCACCAGGGTTTCGATGGCGCCGATGATGCGTCCGTCCAGGTCGCGCAGCGGTGCGGCGGTGAAGAACAGCCAGCGGCCGCTGTCGCCGAAGCGGGGGAAGAAGTGCTCCGCCTCGTAGGCGCCGGGGATGATGGGCGAGCGGCGGAAGTTGCCGTGGTAGTAGCTGTCGATGCGGCGCTCGATGTCGCCGGTGACGATCAGTTCCGCCAGCACCGGGCGCTCGTAGTCGTAGAAGGCTTCCCAGGCGGCGCCGCGGCCCAGCATCTGGCTGGCCGGCGTGTCGGTGACCAGTTCGCAGGCGTGGTTCCAGTGGGTGACGATGCCGGCGGAGTCGATGACGAAGGTGGGCACCGGGCTGCCCTGCACGATCTGCTGCAGCACCTGCTGGATGTGCTGCTGGGCGGATTCCGCCTGCTTGCGGCCGGTGACGTCCAGCGCGGTGGCGAGCAGGGCGTGGCCGGTTTCGTAGGCGATGCGCACCACCGTCACATCCAGCCAGCGCAGGTCGCCGCCGCGGGTGAGGATGGGCACCTCGTGCATCTCCGCTTCCGCCTCGCCCTCGCCGCGCAGCATGGCGGCGCTGCGCTGGCGCAGGGTTTCGCGCTGGTCCTCGCGCACCAGGTCGAAGAAGGCGCATTCCAGCAGCTCTTCCCGGCGGTAGCCGGTGCAGCGCTCCAGGGCGCGATTGACGTAGAGCAGCTTGCCGCCCCGGTGCAGCATGATGGCCGCGCCCACCGTTTCCGCCAGCCCCTGGAAACGCTCGGCGCTGCGCCTGGCCTGGCGCTCTGCGCTCACCACCCGGGAGATGTCCTTGCCGATGCCGAGAAAGCGGTGGGGTTGCTTGCTGGTGGCGCCGCCGTCCGCGGTCATCGCCGGCAGTTCATTGGTCGGCAAGCCGGTGATGGCTGAGCCCAGGCTGGTCGATACCGGCAGGATGGTGAGCTCTATCCAGTATTCGCCGCCGTCGCGGTTGCGGTTGCTCAGCTCGCCATGCCAGGCGGCACCGGCGCGCAGCTGGTTCCACATGGCGGTGAAGAAGGCGGGCGGCTGGCGGTTGGAGGCGATGATGCGGTAGGGCTGGCCGACCAGTTCCTCGCGGCTGTAGCCGCAGGCGCGGCAGAAGGCCTGGTTCACATAGAGGATGCGACCTTCTTCGTCGGCCAGCGACAGCTGCAGCGAATCCAGCAGCAGCGCGGGATCGACGCCGAGGGCGATGAGTTCCGCCAGATCCTGTTCAAGCGGATAGGCCATGCCTGCCATCCTTTTCTGCGTGCCTGGGGCGCCCGGCGGCGGGCCGGTAGTGCGGCCGTCCGCCGAGGGCGGTGCAGTGGCTGCGTTCAGCGTCCGGCTTCATCGGGAGCGTCCCCGGGAATCAGCAGCACGGTGCGGCCACGGTTGGGCGCCTTGCCGTCCAGCATGCGGACATGGGCGAGAAAGCGCTGGTCGCGCAGCCGGATTTCGGTGTCGCCCTGTTTCAGGCCGGTGAGCAGCCCGGCGTGCTCCGGCAACGCCTGTGCCAGCGCCTGGCCCAGCGGGCTGTCGGCGACGCCGAACAGGCTGGCGGCCCGGCCGTTGAGGGCGACCACCCGTTCTTCCTCGTCCACCCCCAGCACCGGCCAGGGCAGCAGTTCGATCACCTCCTGCAGCACGGCCAGTGCGCTGCGGTGGCGGGCGATGCTGTGTTCGCGGTCGTCCAGCAGGCGCTGCAGCTGCTGGTTGGCGGCGGCGAGATCCTGGTTGCGCTGGGCCAGGGTGTCGGCCAGGCGGTGGTTTTCGTCCAGCAGCACCTTGTGGCGGAAGGCCTCGGCGATGTTGGCGCGCAGCTGCTCGTCGTCCCACGGCTTGGTGAGGAATTTGTACACCGCGCCCTCGTTGATGGCGCCGGTGACCGACTGCAGCTCGGTGTAGCCGGAGAGCACGATGCGCACCGTGTCCGGATGGGAGAGGCGGGCGCGGCGGAGGAACTCGACGCCGCTCATGCCCGGCATGCGCTGGTCGGAGACGATGACGTCCACCGTTTCGCGGTCCAGCAGCGCCAGCGCCTCGTCGCCGCCGGCGGCGCTGAGAATGCGGTAGCCGTCGCGCCGCAGCAGGCGCTTCATCGCGGAGAGGATGTTGTCCTCGTCATCCACCAGCAGCAGGGTGGGCTGGCGCTGGGCGAGCGGGGGCGGCGAGCCGAGGTCGGGAGCGGAGAGGGGGGCGGGGGCTTGGATGGGCGCTTCCACTGTCGCTTTCTTCCTCCGGGAAGACGGCGGCAGGGCGGCAGGGATTACGTCGAACGACGGTCGCCGGCGCCGTCCGACAGGCGATCTTCCACCCGCGGCGCCGGCCAGACAAGTACGGACCTACCCGAAGCGCCCGGCGGTGGGCGCCGCGGTTTCAGGCCGAGACCTTGGGAGCTGGCGGGGAGATGTCAGCCGCGCTGGCTGCGGGCGGCCAGCCGGCGCAGGCGCGACATCATCGCCTGCATGTAGCCGTGCAGCTCGTGGAAGGGAATCGGCTTGCCGTAGATGGTGACGTCGGCCGGCAGGCCGCCGGCGGCCTCGATCTCCCGGTGGGAGAGGGTGGAGACGGCGACGATGGCGACATCGTCCGCAAGCGGGTTGTCGCGCAAGCGGCGGATCATGTCGAAGCCATCCATGCCGTGGATGTGCGGATCGGTGATCAGCAGATTGGGCGGCTGGCGGCCGACCGCCACCAGGGCGTCCAGCGGATGGTCGTACTGCTCGATTTCCAGCGGCAGGCCCCAGCTGGAGAAGGTTTCGCGGTAGGCCTGCTGCAGCGCCGGGTGGTCATCCACGATCAGGATGCGCAGGTGGTCGGTGATCTGCTCGTCCAGCACCGGTGTGCCGCCGTTGCGGCCGGCGAGCAGCGCATCCACAGAGGCCTGGCGGATGCGGCGGTGGCCGCCGGCGGTTTTCCATGCTTCCAGGGTGCCGCTTTCCACCATTTGCTGCACCGCGCCCAGCGACAGGCCGAGCTGCTTCGCAGCCTGGGCTGTGCTGATGAATTCCTGTGCGGCACGGTTCGTCTTGCTCATGGCGCCATCCGGCTGAATCTGCTTGAATTGATATTATCGACAAAAATGAATTTTGGTGCCAATGCCGCTGATCTGCGGACAAATGACGGCATCCGGATGCCTTTGATGGAGCATTTTTCCGGGTGTCGCCGTGCGCTGGGAGCGCAGCCGGAAAAACGGGGGAGAGCCTTCCCGGAAGCCCGGCCGTGGCTTGCGGCGGGAAGAACCTCCGCCACGGCGCCCTGTCGGAAACCGGCAAAGCGCTGCGCATCTGCGCGTGGCGACAACCTGATGACGGAAGAGGGAGATGACGACTTCGCGCAATGTTCTCGGCGGGCCGCTGCTGGCCTGCAGCTATGCACCGCTGACCGGCTTTTACCGCACCGGCTGTTGTGAAACCGGGGTGGATGACCTCGGCCGCCACCTGGTGTGCATCCGCGCCACCGAAGAATTCCTCGCTTTTTCCCGCGCGGCCGGCAATGACCTTTCCACCCCCCGGCCGGAATTCCGCTTCTCCGGCCTCAAGCCGGGTGATCGCTGGTGTCTGTGCGTGCTGCGCTGGAAAGAGGCGCTGGCCGCCGGCGTGGCGCCGCCGGTGGTGCTGGAGGCGACCCACTCCGCCGCGCTGCAGGTGGTGGAGCTGGACACCCTGAAGGCGCATGCGGTGGCGAGCCGCGCCCGGCCGGCGGACTGAAGCCGCGCGCCGGTAATGGCCCGGGCAAGCCGGGCCGGTGGCGGCGCCTCGGGTGTGCCGCGACTTCACATGCAGGCAATGGCAGCTTTTGCGCGAGTGGCCGCGCCCGGAGATGAGCTCCGGCGCGGCCACGCGCTTTTCCGTCTCTGACTTTCGTTGTGCTTTGCACAAGCCGGGCTGCGGATCAGCCCTGGCCCTAATCCGGGTATTTCTGAGCGCCGCCCGTCGGTGAACCGAATTGGTGCTTGCATGCCCCAAATGAAGGATCAGGCGATTCGCGGGCTTTGGGTAATCTTGCTGGAAATGCTGTTCCTGCTCGGGATACGCCTGAAGAATATTCCAGTGGTAAGCTACCTTTCCCGCACCCGCTTGGTGCCTTGCAATAGAGCCCGGCGCAGCGTTTTCAGCGCCGCAAGAAACGCATGGACACTAAATTTTAGCCCTGATATGTTTAGGCCTGAATAAAACATAACTACCACGATAGAGAGGCTGATCATGGCGTTGCAAAGTGCCGCGGCAGACGGGCCGGTACCGTCCGCACCCTCCGGCGGGCTGTATCACTACCTGATGACTTTCTGCGGTGCGGCGGGCGCCATCCTGTTCGGCGCCATGGCCGTGCTGGTGTGCGTGGACGTGTTCATGCGCAACTTCGGCCTGGGCAACATCACCTGGGGCGTGGAGATGACCGAGTACATGCTCATGGTCGCCACCTTCCTCGCCGCGCCCTGGCTGCTCTATTACAACGGCCATATCCGGGTGGACATTTTCGTGCGTGCGCTGGCGGCGCCGGCGGCCAAGGTGATGGAGCTGATCACCGACGCCTTCGGCTTCGTCGTCTGCGCGCTGCTGGCCTGGCAATCGGTGGTGGTCGCCCAGGACACCGCGGAGCAGGGCGGCATGGTGTTCAAGGTGCTGGTGTTCCCGGAGTGGTGGCTGAACGTGCCGATGGCCTTCTCCTGCATCCTGCTGGCGGCCGAGTTCGCCCGCCGTTTCCAGCGCACGCTGCGCGCCGCGGAGGGCAACTGACATGGAATGGTATTACGCCCTCCTGCTGATGCTGGGGCTGATGTTCGGCTTCATGGCCATCGGCATCCCGGTCGCCTTCACCTTCCTCGGTGTGAACCTGGTCGGTGCCTGGATCTTCCTCGGTGGTGAAGCCGGCCTTGGCCAGTTGATCCGCAATTCCGTCAGCTCCATCACCAGCTTCTCGCTGACGCCGATTCCGCTCTTCGTGCTCATGGGCGAGGTGCTGTTCCACACCGGTCTCGCCTTCCGCGCCATCGAAGCCATCGAGCGCCTGGTCAACCGGTTGCCCGGCCGCCTGTCGGTAGTCGCGGTGCTGGGCGGCACCACCTTCGCCACCCTGTCCGGTTCCACCATCGCCAACACCGCGATGATGGGCGGCGTGATGCTGCCGCAGATGCTGAAGCGCGGTTATCACCCGACGATGGCCATGGGCCCGATCATGGCCGTCGGCGGCATCGCCATGCTGATTCCGCCTTCCGCGCTGGCGGTGATGCTGGGCAGCCTGGCCGGCATCTCCATCGCCGAGCTGCTGATCGGCGGCATCGTGCCCGGCCTGCTGATGGCGCTGTGCTTCCTCGGCTACGTCATCATCCGCTGCCGCATGGATCCCTCGCTGGCGCCGGCTGACGACAGCGGGGTCAAGGTGCATGGCTGGGAGCGCTGGAAACCCTTCATGCGCGACGTGGTGCCGCTGTTCGCCATCTTCATCGCGGTGGTCGGCAGCATGCTCGCCGGCTGGGCCTCGCCCACCGAGTCCGCCGCCATCGGCGCGCTGGCCTCGGTCGTCGCCACCCTGTGCTACCGCGCGCTGAGCTGGCATGCGCTGTACAAGTCGCTGCTGGAAACCGCCCGGGTTTCGGTGGTGATCCTGTTCGTGCTGGTGGCTTCCACCACCTTCGCCCAGCTGCTGAGCTTCTCCGGCGCCACCACCGGGCTGCTGTCGCTGATCAACGAGCTGCAGCTGTCGCCGATGATGCTGGTGATCGGCATGCTGCTCATCCTGTTGGTGCTGGGCTGCGTGCTCGACCAGATCAGCATGATGATGATCACGCTGCCCTTCTTCATGCCGCTGGCCCACGCCGCGGGCATCGACCCGGTGTGGCTGGGCGTGATGATGCTGGTGGCGATGGAGCTGGGCCTGCTGACGCCGCCCTTCGGCCTGCTGCTGATGGTGATGCAGTCGGTGGCGCCGCCCTCCATCCGCCTGCAGCAGATCTACGGTGCCGCATTCCCCTTCATCGTCATGGAAGTCGTGGTGCTTGGCCTCATCGTCGCCATTCCCTGGCTGGCCGTCGGCCTGCCGCGGATGATGAGTTGAGGCCACGGTGGAAACCCGCAGCAAGCCTAGTCACAGCCTTCGCAGTCGCAGTCCCAGCCTCATTACCACGGAGAGAACAGCAATGACCCCTAAAACCGCCAAGATCGCAGCCGGCGCCCTGTTCGCCCTGTTTGCCTGCGGTGCGCAGGCCGCCGAGATCACCCTGAAGGCGGTGACCGCCTTCAGCCAGGACACCTTCTTCAACCAGCGCTTCAAGGCCTTCGTCGAAAAGGTCAATGCCGAAGGCAAGGGCATCATGAAGATCCAGGTCATTGGCGGCCCGGAGTCCATGCCCCCGTTCGAAGTCGGCAATGCGCTGCGTGCCGGCGTGGTCGACATCGCCAACAGCACCGGCGTGTTCCACGCCAACATGGTGCCGGAAGCGCTGGCCATGACCCTGGCCGAGAAGAGCATGGCCGAGCTGCGCGCCAATGGCGGCTACGCGCTGCTGGACGAGATCCACCGCCAGAAGGCCAACATGGTGTGGCTGGCCCGTGTTTCCGACGGCCTGCAGTACCACGTCTATTCCAACAAGCCGGTGAACTCCGCCGACATGGCCGGGCTCAAGCTGCGCAGCGTGCCGGTGTACCGTTCCTTCTTCCAGTCGGTGGGCGCCACTCCGCTGCAGGTGCCGCCGGGCGAGGTCTACACCGCGCTGGAGCGCGGCGTGGTGGACGGCTACGGCTGGCCCTCCATCGGCGTGTTCGACCTGGGCTGGCAGGAAAAGACCAAGTACCGCGTCGAGCCGGGCTTCTACAACGTGGAAGTCAGCCTGTTCATGAACCAGAACACCTGGAAGAAGCTGGACGCCGGGCAGCGCGCCTTCCTGGAAAAGCAGATCGCCTGGGTCGAGTCCCAGAACGCTGCCGACCTGAAGGTGGCCGAGGAAGAGAAGGCGCGCCAGGCCAAGGCCGGGATCCAGACCATCACGCTGCCGGGTGAGCAGGCTTCCATCTTCCGCGCCAAGGCTTATGACGCCGGCTGGAAGGGCATCGAGCAGGCCGCGCCGCAGAACGCCGCCAAGCTGAAGGCGCTGTTCAGCAACGGCCGCTGAGCAACACCCCGCTGCCGTGTGACCGGCGCCGCCGGCCGCACGGCCTGACGAGCCCCGCGGGCGCCCCTGGCGCCGTCGCGGGGCTCCTTGCGTTTACCGCGCGGTCCGCCGCGACGGAGCCGTCATGCCAGGGGTGATCCTGGAGGCGGCATAGGCGAACACCGCCCTGGTGTGACATCCTTCATCTATACCTAAAGACGTATTACCAAAGTCGTGAAATAAGCAACGGTTCCAATCTCCGCTGCATGAGATCGTGGCGCCACTGACAGACCGGCATAGACCGGCTTGCCGCGCCGGAGAGGGGCTTGGCGATCGCATCCCCATGCGATGTCGATGAGACAACCCGGCGGTGGATCAGCCCTACGACAGAGGGGGCGGTCACCGCAGACGAAGAACACGGGTTGGCCAACCACCAGCAGAGGAGAACCGGCGTGTTCCGTCGTTTTGCACCCCTGGCCGCCAGCGCGGTCATTGCTTGCCTGTCCTTGTCCTACTCCCTGTCCGCCGCGGCGGAAGAACTCACCCTGAAGGCGGTGAGCGCCTTCGGTCAGGACACCTTCTTCAACCAGCGCTTCCGTGCCTTTGTGGACAAGGTGAACGCCACCGGCAAGGGCGTGCTGCAGATCCAGGTCGTCGGCGGTCCGGATTCCATCTCGCCCTTCGAGGTCGGCAACGCGCTGCGCAAGGGCGAGGTCGATCTCGCCAACACCAGCGGCGTGTTCCACGCCAACCTTGTGCCGGAGGCGCTGGCGCTGTCCTTCACCGACAAGCGCATGGCCGAGCTGCGCGCCAACGGCGGCTATGCGCTGATGGACCAGATCCACCGCGACAAGGGCAACATGGTGTGGCTTGCGCGGGTGTCCGACGGACTGAAGTACCACGTCTATCTGAACAAGAAGGTCAGCGGCAGCGATCTGCGCGGACTCAAGCTGCGCAGCGCGGCGGTGTATCGCGCCTTCTTCCAGGCCGAGGGCGCTACGCCGCTGCAAGTGGCGCCGGGCGATGTGTACAGCGCGCTGGAGCGCGGCACGGTGGATGGCTACGGCTGGCCCTCCATCGGCATCTTCGACCTGCGCTGGCATGAGAAGACCAAGTACCGGCTGGAGCCCGGCTTCTACAACGTGGAAGTGGGCTTGTACATGAACCAGGACGTATGGAAGAAGCTGGGCGATGAACAGCGCGCCTTCCTGCAGAAGCAGCTTGCCTGGCTTGAAGCCCAGACGGCCCACGATGTGAAGCTGGAAGCGGCGGAGAAGATCCGCCAGGCACGGGCAGGCATCGAGACGATCAGCCTGCCGCCGGCACAGGCGGAAGCCTTCCGCCAGGCCGCGAACGATGCGGGCTGGGGCAGCCTGGAAGAGGCGGCGCCGGAGAACGTGGAGAAGCTGCGGGCGCTGTTCTGAGGGTGCCGGGCGGGTTCAGGCCGGGAGCATCCCCTCTACCCGGACCTCTCCCGCGAGGGGAGAGGTGTGCCGCGGCGCCGCATGCGAAGGGCACCTGGGCCGCGTTGCATCGATTCCGGAGTTGATGAGGCAGCGCCGGTTTTCCCCTGGTTCAGCTGCCTGACTCAGGCCACCACCGGTTTCAGCTCGACAGCGCCTGCAGCAGGCCCGCGCCCAGCACCGCGGCGGACTGGGCGCCGGAGATGGTGAGCTGACGATCCACGATGTAGAAGGGCACGCTGGTGACGCCCAGCTTGCGCACCTGTTCCGCCATGCGCTTCACCGCGTCCGTGCCCTCGCTGCCGTTCAGGTAGGCGACCACGGCTTCGCGGCGGTCGCCACAGGCGGCGGCGATGTCGGCCAGGGTTTCGGTGTCGCCGATGTCTAGGCCTTCCTCGAAGTGGGCGCGGAACAGCGCATCGGTGAGCTTGCGCACCCGCTCCGGCGTGTCGCCGCGGGCCTGGGCACGGTAGGTGAGGCGATGGGCCTTAAGCGTGTTGGGGCGCACCGCGATGCGGTCGAAGGCGAACTTGATGCCATCCGGCGCGCCGGCCTCGGCCACCTTGTCGTGCAGCGCATCCACTTCACGCGGGCCGCCGAATTTCTTTTCCAGGTAAGCACGGTAGGGTTCGCCGGCGGCGGGCGTGTCCGGGTTGAGGAAGAAGGGCAGCCAGTTGAGGCGCACTTCCAGGCCGGGCTGCTTCTGCTGCAGGTCGGCGATGGCCTGGTTGAGGCGGGCTTTGCCGATATAGCACCAGGGACAGACGAAATCGGATACGAGGTCTACGTTCAAGGTCATGGGAGAGCGGTGTGATTGGAAGCGTGCCATGGTAACGGCGGCGCGGTAAAAGTGTCGGCCGCGCCTATGCGCGCGGCCATGCCGGCGGCGGGCGCCGGGCAGGAGAACAGGAAGCCCTGCATCTCGTCGCAGCCGAGCTCGATCAGGCGCGCGTGCTGTGCTTCGGTTTCCACGCCCTCGGCCACCACCCGCAGATCCAGCGAGTGGGCGAGCTGGATGACGCCGGCCACCAGCGCCAGCGCGTCCGGGTTGCCCACCATGTCGGCGATGAAGGCGCGGTCTATCTTGATCTGGTCGGCGGTGAAGCGGCGCAGGTAGGAGAGGCTGGAGTAGCCGGTGCCGAAGTCGTCGATGGAGATGCGCAGGCCCTGCTGGTTGAGGCGCTCGACCAGCGCCAGGGTGGCGTCGGCGTCTTCCATCGCGGCGGATTCGGTGATCTCCAGCGTGATCATTTCCGGCGCTACCTTGTTGCGCGCCAGCGCGGCGGCCAGCCGGGCCTGCAGGTCGGGCTGGCGCAGCTGCAGCGGCGACAGGTTGATCGCCACCGGTATCGGCATGCCGTCGCGCTGCCAGGCGCCGGCCTGGCGTATCGCCTCATCCAGCACCCAGTTGCCCAGCGGCACCATGAGGCCGAAGCGTTCGGCCACCGGCAGGAAGCGGTCTGGCTCGATCAGGCCGCGGGTGGGGTGGCGCCAGCGCAGCAGCGCTTCGGCGCCGCAGCAGGCGCCACTGCGGGCGTCGCGTTTCAGCTGGTAGTAAAGCTCGAACTCGCCGCGGGTGAGGCCGGCGCGCAGGTCTTGCTGGAGCTGTATGGTTTCCTCGGCGCCGGCGTCCATTTCCGGGGTGAAGAAGCGGTAGGTGGCCTTGCCGTCGCGCTTGGCGTGGTACATGGCCGCGTCGGCATGCGCCACCAGGCGCTCGGCCGGGCTGTTTTCCGGGAACACGGTGATGCCGATGGAGCAGGACAGGCTGGTCGGGTGGTCGTGCAGTTCGATGGGCTGCGAGATGGAATGCACGATGCGCTCGGCGAGCTTGCCCAGCGCTTCGCGGCCGCCGGCATCCTCCACCAGCACCGCGAACTCGTCGCCGCCGATGCGCGCCACCGTGTCGGCATCGCGGCAGCAGGCGCCGATGCGCTCGCCTATCACCCGCAGCACGGTGTCGCCGGCCAGGTGGCCGAAGGAGTCGTTGATCGGCTTGAAGCCGTCCAGGTCGATGAAGAACAGGGCCAGGCGGTCGCCGGTGCGCTCGCAGCGGTGGGCGGCGTGGTCTATGCGGTCTTCCAGCACCAGCCGGTTGGCCAGGCCGGTGAGCGGATCGCGGAAGGCGATGCGCGACAGCTCGCGGTTGGCCGCTTTCAGCGAACGGGCGAGCTTGGCGGTGCGGCTCTGGATGCGGGCATCCACCACCGAGGCGAACAGCGTGGTGGAGAGCAGCAGCAGCGCGGCGCCGCCTATGGTGCCGGCCAGCCAGTAGGTGTCGATTTCCGGTGCCGCGCCGCACACGCTGTCCAGCGGGAAATTGGCCGCGCTCATGCCGGTGTAGTGCATGCCGGAGATGGCGAAGCCCATGACGATTGCCGCCAGCCCCTGCAACTGCAGCCGGCGGAGGCCGTTGGACTGGCGCAGGCCGAAGAACAGCAGCAGCGCCGCCAGCGAGGCGGCGATGGCGATGGCGGCGGAGGCCGCGACCCGGCCGGGGTTCCACACGATGGGCGGCGTCATGCGCATGGCGAACATGCCGATGTAGTGCATGGCGCAGATGCCGGCACCCATGACGAGCGCCCCCGCGATCAGCCACCGCGCATTCAGCCGCGGCCGCCCGGCGATGGCCAGCGCCAGCCCGGAAACCGCCACCACCACGACCCAGGAGAGCACGGTGAGGCCGATGTCATAGCCCAGCGGAATCGGCAGCTGGAAGGCCAGCATGCCGAGGAAGTGCATGGACCAGATGCCGGTGCCCATGGCGATGGAGCCGCCGGTGAGCCAGATGCGGGCGAGGTGGACGGGGGCGTCGTGGATGCGGCGCGCCAGGTCGAGGGCGACGAAGGAGGCGAAGATGGCGACCACGATGGAGAGCGCGACCAGGCCGTGGGAGTACTCGCTGGGAAGGAAGGCGGAATTCATTTTTTCTCCCCGTCCAGCGGGGGCAGCTCCTGCTCGACGACGCGGGCGATGGCGGTAAGTTCGGCGATCTGCTCGACGGTGAGCTTGCGCGGGTGGTCATCGATCACGCACAGCGTGCCGATGCGTGCCTCGCCCACATGCAGCGGAAAGCCTGCGTAGAAGCGCACCCACGGCGGACCGGTGACCAGCGGATTGTCGAAGAAGCGCTCGTCGCAGGAGGCATCCTCGATCACCAGCGGCTCGTCGCTGAGGATGGCGTGGCCGCAGAAGGACACATCGCGCGGCGTTTCCGGCGCCCCCAGTCCGCAGGCCGACTTGAACCACTGGCGGTTCTCGTCGACCAGGCTGATCAGTGCGATCGGCACGTTCGCCACCGCCGCCGCCACCGTGGTGAGGGCATCGAAGCGGTCTTCCGCCGGTGTATCCAGGATGCGCAACGCATGCAGGGTGGCGAGCCGCGTGGTTTCGTCGTCGGGCAGCGGAGGCGCTTTCATCGACCTGCCGGCTTTAAAAGGGCGACAAGTCTGCCAGAAGCGGCGGCCTCCTTGGACCCTGTCGTCATCAGGGGTTTATGCCGTAGCGGCAATCTGCCGCCAGCGCGGTGGCAAGGGCGGATGGGCATGGCCTGGGCCAGGGGCGGCCGTTCAGGCGGCGGTGGCGGTGGTCTGGCCAGCGGTTTTCCCGTCCTTGCCGGCTTCCTTGTCGTGTGACAAGGCCTGCAGCAGCCGGTTTTCCACCGCCTGCGCGCGGCGCAGGCCTTCGCGCCCGGCCAGGGTGGCGAGGTAGCGCTCGAACACCGGGCTTTCCGGCAGCTTGCGCCAGGCATGCAGCCATTGCAGCAGCGAGCCGGCGAGCACATCTGCGGCGGAAAATTCCTGGCCCAGCAGGTAAGGCCCCTCGCGCAGCGCGTTTTCCACTCGCCGCAGGGCGAGGTCGTAACGCGGCCAGCCCAGGGCCAGCGGCGGCGGTTCGCTCTGGCGCGGGAACATCAGGTCCGCCATCGCCGGCTCCAGCACGCCGGGCACATAGGCCATCCAGGTGGCGTAGGCCGCGCGCAGCGGCGAATCGGTGGCGGGCGCCAGCCGGGCTGCCGGCAGCACGTCGCCCACATAGGTGCAGATGGCGGCGCTTTCGCACACCGCCACCGACCAGTCGCCGGCCGGGCCGCGGTCCACCAGCACCGGCAGCTTGCCGTCGGGATTCAGCGCGAGAAAGGCGGGCGTCTTCTGGGTGCCCCTGGAGAGGTCGTGATGCTCCAGGGAATAGGCCGTGCCTGCTTCTTCCAGCAGCCACAGCGCGCGGAAAGCGCGGCTGCGGGGGGCGTGATGCAGAACGAAGCGCGGCTGTTCCATGGCGGTCTCCCTGTTTTCGATTTGCATGATTACTTGTAGGCCGGGCGGGTAAGGGTAGCAAGCCAGGTCGCAAGCCGTTGCGCATGGCGACGGATTTCGTTTAGTCTAAATATTTCGACGTCAAAATTCTTTCCATGGAAAATTCCATGCAACAGGAAATGCCGGACCAGGTGGACAAGGTGCTGGCCCAGTGGGCGGCGGTGGCGCCGGGCGTGGACGTATCGCCGATGGCGGTGATGAGCCGGCTGTTCCGCATGGGCAAGCGGGTGGAGAAGGAAATGGCGCGGCGCTTCCGCGACCATGGCCTGCAGGAGGGCGAGTTCGACCTGCTGGCGACGCTGTACCGTTCCGGCCCGCCCTGCGCGCTGACGCCGCAGCAACTGGTGCACGCCATCCTCCTTTCTTCCGGCGCGATGACGAACCGGCTGGACCGCCTGGAGGCGGCCGGCTTCGTCCGCCGCGAGGCCAACCCGGAGGACCGCCGCAGCGTGGTGGTGGTGCTGACCGAGGCCGGCCGCGGCGCGCTGCTGAGCGCGCTGGGTAACTACCTGGGCGCGCTGGAATCCTTCCTCGCGCCGCTGGACTCCGCCGGCCGCGCTCAACTCGCCGGCCTGCTCAAGACCATGCTGCTGCACCCGGATGGCGATGGAGGCGTGCTATGAGCCGGACTTCTCCGCAGGCGCCACGCAAAGCCGCACTCACACCGCTGTTCCTGCTGGCGGTGGTGGTGGCCGTCGGCTTGAACCTGCGGCCGCCGCTGGCCACCGTCGGTCCGCTGCTGGAATCGCTGCGCGCGGCCACCGGCATGTCCTACCAGGCCGCCGGCCTGCTCACCACGCTGCCGGTGATGGCCATGGGTGCGCTGGCGCTGGGCAGCGCCTGGGTGCTGCGCCTGGGCATGCGGCGCGGCATGAGCATCGGTCTGGTGCTGATCCTGCTGGCGAGCGCGCTGCGCGGCGTATGGGCGGAGCCGGCCGGGTTGCTGCTGTCGGCGCTGGTGGTTGGTGTCGGCATCGCGCTGGTGCAGGTGTTGCTGCCGGGGGTGATGAAGGCGGGCGCGCCGGCGGCGGCCGGGCGGCTGATGAGTCTGTATGTGACCGCCATCATGGCCGGCGCGGCGCTCACCGCCGCGTTCGCGCCGCTGCTGTCCTCCGGCCTGGGCTGGCAGGCGACGATGGCGCTGTGGGCGGTGCCGGTGCTGCCGGCGCTGCTGCTGTGGCGGCGCTGCGCTCCGGCGCTGCCGGCGGTAGCTGTCGCCCCGGCGGCCAGCGGCGGCGTGGCGGTGGCGCGCCGGCTGCGGGCGTGGACGCTGGCGCTGTTCTTCGGCATCGGCACCAGCGCCTACACCCTGATCCTGGCCTGGTACGTGCCCTACTACCAGCAGTTGGGCTGGAGCGCCCAGCAGGCCGGGCTGCTGCTGGCGGGCCTCACCGCCTGCGAGGTGGCGGTGGGCCTGGCGGCCTCCTGGGCGGTGGCGCGTTGGCATGACCGCCGGCCGCTGCTGGCCGCGGTGATCGCCGCCAGCCTGGCCGGCCTGGCCTGCGTGGTGCTGGCGCCGCTGGCGCTGGCGATTCCGGCGATGGTGCTGCTGGGCTTCGGCATCGGCGGCCTGTTTCCGCTGACGCTGGTGGCGACGCTGGACCACGCCGGCAGCCCGCGCGAGGCCGGCGTGCTGGTGGGTTTCGTGCAGGGCGTGGGTTACCTCATCGCCGGCTGCATGCCTTTCCTCGCCGGTGGCCTGCGGGATGCGCTGGGCGGTTTCGAGCCGGCGTGGATGGCGATGGCCGGCATGATGCTGGCGATGGTGCCCATGGCCTGGCGCTTGTCGCCGCGCAGCGTGCGGGCGTACGGCGAGGCCGTTGGGGTGGAGGCGGGTGCGGCAGCCTGAGCTGGGTTTCAATCCGTCGCGGCGCAGCGCCGCAGGGCCTCGATGTCGCCGCCGACGATTTCCGCCAGGTGGCGGCTGATCTTCTGCACCGGCCAGTTCCACCAGGCGATCTCCTCCAGCGCGGCGACGATGTCCGCCGGGAAGCGCTGCTTCACAGGCTGCGCCGGGTTGCCGGCGACGATGGTGTAGGCCGGCACGTTGCGGCTGACCACCGAGCCTGCGGCGATGATGGCGCCGTTGCCCACCTTCACCCCGGGCAGGATCATCGCGCCATAGCCTATCCAGACGTCGTTGCCGATCACGGTGTCGCCCTTGTAGGGCAGGTCGCCGGTGTTCGGCATCACCTTCTCCCAGCCCTGGCCGAAGATCTGGAAGGGGTAGGTGGAGAAGCCGGACATCCGGTGGTTGGCGCCGTTCATGATGAAGCGCACGCCGCGCGCCAGGGCGCAGAAGCGGCCTATCACCAGCTTGTCGCCGATGAAGGGGTAGTGATAGAGCACGTTGCGCTCGAAGTGCTCGGCGTCTTCCGGATCGTCGTAATAGGTGTAGTCGCCGATGAGGATGTTGGGGCTGGCGACGGTGTTGCGGATGTAGCACACCTGCGGAAAGCCGGGCATGGGATGCGGGTCCAGCGGATCGGGGCCGTTCATGGCGTGGCGTCTCCGGCGAGTTGCAGATGCAGCAGGGGAAAGGGGCGGCCGGCGCCATCGGTGGCGGAGCGGCCGTTCTGGCGGAAGCCATGGGCGAGGTAGAAGGCGGTGGCGGTTGGGTTCTGCTCGTTGACGTCTACCCGGCGGATGCCGCGTTCCGCCACCACATGGCGCAGCAGCTGGCCGCCTATGCCGTGCCCATGCCGATCCGGCGCGACGAAGAGCATCTCCAGCATGTCGCCCGCGGTGCCGGCAAAGCCGAGCAGGCGGCCGTGCCCGTCACGCGCGGCCAGCAGCGACACCGCCGGCAGGTAGTCGGTGCGCAGCGCCTGGCGGATTGCGGCGATGTCGGCTTCGCCGAGGAAGGCGTGGGTGGCACGCACCGCGGCTTCCCAGAGTTCGATCAGCGCCGGGTGGTCGGCGGCATCCGCCGGGCCGATGGTGAGCTGGCCGACGCGGCGCGCGGCACGAGTCTGCGGAGTCGGAGCGGGCAGGTCCGGCGGGCGGCCCATGGCGGCATCATCCTGTGGAGCGGGCCGCCGAGGCTAGCGAGCGGGCGGGGCGCGCGTCAAGGCGCGCCTGGCCCGTGGCCGCGCCTGCCAGTGGGCGGCGCTCAGCCGGCGCGCTTGGTGAAGTCCAGCGGAATCTCGGTGCGCTCGTTGCCGCGATGGATGCGCAGCACCGCGGCGGCGGTATCGCGCGGCAGCAGGAAGAGCAGCTCGCCATCCTTGGCGGCTTCGCTTTCCACCAGTTCGCCCAGCTGCTCGGCCGGGGCGGAGGGCAGGCTATCCACCAGCAGGCGGAAGTCGCGGTCCCAGAAGGGTTGGGGGAAGCTGTCGCGGTTGTGCATGCGCAGCCGCAGCGTGAGGGTGTCCTGTTCGGCGTTGCGTGGCGACAGGGTGGCGGCGAGCAGGGTGAAGGCAACGGTATCCACCCGGTATTCGCGCTGGGTGGGCAGGGCGACGGCGCGGGCGGCGGGTACCGCCTGGGTACTCATGTTGGCCGGTGGTGTGCCTGCGAGGCCAGCCGGGGCGGCCGGTGGCATGGTGCTGACGGTGTCCGCGGCGATGGCGCTGGTCGGGCCGCTACCCAGCCAACCGGCCTGGTGCAGCGCCGCCGCCAGCGCGCCCAGGGCGGTGATCACCCCGGCCACGCCGGTGAGGATGCCGGGCAGCGTATGCCACCAGCTCTGAGCCGTGTCCTTGTCCGCCATTTCCGTCTCCTCGTGCCGGGTGCCTGATCCAGTCTAGGCAAGCCATCCGCCGTAGAGGAAGGCGCCGTGCGCAAGGCGACGGACGGGCAGCGCGGGCGGCTGCCGCCCGCGCTCCGCCTCAGGCGGCGCCGGCCTCGCTCAGCACGGGCCGTAGCAGCGGCGGCTCGCCGGGCAGGGCCGGCGTCAGGCGTTCGGAGAGGTCGGCGCTGCGGGCGAGGCGGTTGCGCAGGCGGCGGCTGGAGAGCACCACCAGGATGCCGTCGCGGCCCTGGCCGGGGTCGGGCCGCACCACGCTTTCGGCCAGCGCCGCATGGCCGGGGAACAGGGTGGAGATGGGCTCCACATGCTGACTGGCGACTTCCAGCGTTTCCGCCAGGCTGTGGGCGAGGATACCGAAGGGCGCGCCATCGCCACTGTCGTTGTCACGGCCGCTGCCGCCATCGCGGACGATGACCACCTGGCGGTAGCTGCTTTCATCCACGCCGCGGCCGAAGCGCAGTTCGTGCTTGAGGTCGAACACCGGCACCGGGTTGCCCTGGTACATCAGCACGCCGCGCACCGCCGGCGGCATGCCGGGCACCGGGGTGATGCCGCTGGCGCCCACCGCTTCCAGCACTTCGCTGCAGGGCAGGCCCAGCCATTCCTCGCCGATCTGGAAGGTGGCGATCTCGGTGCTGGCGAGGCCGGGCTCCAGCGCGCGGCGTGGATTGCCGCGGGGGCGGGCGGGCAGCGCGGCACTGTCGGCCATCACCTGGCCGAGCGGGATGAACACCAGCGCGAAGATGTCGTTGCGATAGGCATCCTCCGCGCCCTTGTATTCGCGGTAGCCGGTGGAGAGGCGGCAGCCGACCGCGTAGTAGGCGCCTTCATGGCTGACGATGCCGGAGCCGCCATCGGCAAGGAATTCCGCCGCCGCCGGCAGCAGCTCGCCGGCGGCGAGGCCGGGCAGGGTGCTGGCGATGACGCGGTGGTTGCGCTCGGCGAACACCGCGAAGCTGCCGGCCAGCGGCTGGCCCTGGGTGTCGCGCGGCAGGGCGTCCTGCAGCATGGCGTCGAACTGGGGGGCGGCGTCGAACACGATGCCGATGCCGCCGACGCCGGCGCCTTCCGGCGAGAAGATGGGCGCGGCGTAGATGTAGGTGGGGCGGCCGGCGTACAGCGGGGTCGGCTCGAAGGCGGACACCGCGTACTGCTGGGAGTCGCCCAGCGCCAGCGTGCGCCGCACCCATTCGTCGCCCAGCTGGCCGCCGACGTGGCTGGCATAGGCCGGGTTGGAGACGGCGATGACGCGGCCGTGGCGGTCGAACACCACCAGGTTGTCATAGACGGTGTAGAGCGCGTTGATGCCGGTGAGGATGGCGGCGATGCGCTGGCGGCTGGCCTCGCCGTGGGGATCGGCGGCGAGCAGTTCGCCGAAGGCGGTGGTGAGCGCCCACCAGCGGCAGTCGTTGGCGCGCTCGTAGAGGTTGCGATCCATGATGTCTATCGCCAGCGCGGCGAGGAATTCGCTGTCGCCGAGGATGGCGGATACCACTGTCTGGTGCAGGTTGCCGATGGAGCGCTCGAACACGTCGCGCGTCTGCAGGCCGGTGTGGCCGATCTCGCCCAGCAGCACCTTGGAGAAGCCGGTGTTGAGCGAGCCCTTGGCGCGGCTCTGCTGCACGCTGCCGTTCCACACCGAGCGGTTGAGTTCGTGCTGGATGCGGTCCGCATGCTCCGGAATGCTGCGCATTTCGGCGGAGAACAGCGTGGGGCTGCGCATCACCCCGGCCACCAGCGCCGGCGGCACGCGGGAGAGGCGGTCGGCGCCGTCGTCGGCGAAGGCGTGCTCCAGCGGCACCATGACGTGGCCCAGCCAGCCGGGGCCGGTGTAGCCCTGGTAGCCGGCGGTGGGCCGGGTGGCGGCGAGGTACTGGCGGCCGCCGTGGCGCACCACCCTGCAGTCGGCATCCAGCACCGTCTCGACGCGGGCGGCCAGCGGCAGCTGCTGGGTGTCGGAACTGGAGAGCACCCGGCCGCCGGCATCCAGCAGGGCGATGACATGCCAGTCGCCCGCGCGCTGCAGGTTGGCGAAGATGCGCGCCATCTCGTTGTCGAAGCGGAAGCTGAGGCAGAGCACCGCCAGCGGCGTGCCGTCCTCGGCGGTGACGCGGTAGGCGTAGAGCAGCACCGGGCCGCGGCCGGGGTAGAGATCGCTGGCGCGGAAGTGCTCCAGGTAGGCGGCGGTGGTGCCCAGGGCTTCGGCGATCAGCGGGTCGCCGGAGCGTTCGACCGGGCAGCGCTCGTCCAGCCGGGCGAGCACCTGGCCGTCCGGCGCCAGCAGCACGATGTCGTCGTACACCGAGTACTTGCGCACGTAGTCGCGGAAGCGGGCGACGATGGCTGCGCGCGACGGTGCATGTTCGCCGCCGGCGGCATGGCGGCGGAGGTCGTCGTCGGTGGCGAGGAAGCCGATGTCGGCGGTGCGCTCGAAGAGGTTGCGGGTGAGGATGTCCACCGCCACCTGGGCGCGGGCGCGCATCTCCTGCACCACCTTGCGCCGGGTTTCCAGGCCGAGGTTGTTGAGCAGGCTGGTGGTGAGGTCGGCGAAGGCCTGGCGGGTGCTGCCCATGTCGGTGGCCATGCCGGAGAGCTGGCCGAGCAGGGCCAGGTTGTCCCACACCGCCTGCAGCCGCTGCAGCATTTCGCGGTACTCGTCCACGCTTTCCATGTGCCGGATCAGCGGGCGCAGGCCGGGGGCGATCTCTATACCTTTGTATGCGGTCATGACGGGCGCTTCCGGCGGGATTCCTGGATGTTGCACTACGGGCCCGCCGGGCTGCGCAGGCGGGGGAACGAGCGGCACTGGCAAGCAGAAAACATACCGCCGGCGGGGTGTGGACGCCCCGATCCGGGAAGTCCGCGCGGCGTATTGCTTTTGGCCGAGTCGGGAGCGCCGCGGGCCGGGGTTTCCCGCCGCGATGGCCGCGCGCGGCGGCGCCATGCTGGTGCGCGGGGGCGGCCGCCGCGCTGAAGTGGTGCCGCCGCGCTCATCCGCCCTGCGGCTTGTGTTGCGCCGCGGTGGGTGCCGCGGTGCCGGGCGCGTTATGCGATTGCGCGCCCGCGGGCTGCGGCAGCCACAGCCTCAGACGCTTTCGAGCTGCGGTCGGATGATTTCCAGCCAGCGGTCCACCCGCGTTTCGGTGAGGTCGGCCTGGTTGTCGTTGTCCAGCGCGAGGCCGACGAACTGGCCGTCGATGACGGACTGGGACACCTTGAAGTCGTAGCCCTCGGTGGGCCAGGCGCCGATCACGGTGGCGCCGCAGGTGGCGATGGTGTCGTAGAGGAGGCCCATGGCGTCGCAGAACTCGTTGCCGTACTTCTCCTGGTCGCCCAGGCCGTAGATGGCGACCAGCTTGCCGCTCATGTCGGCGCCGTCCAGCTGCGGCAGGAACTCGGCCCAGCTCTCGCTCTGGGCGCCGGATTCCAGCCCAGGCAGCTCGCCGTCGCCCAGCGTCGGCGTGCCGATGATGAGGGCGTCGTAGGAGAGGAAGTCGTCCACTGTGGTCTTGTTGATGTTCACCGGCTCGGCGGCGAGGTCGCCGAGCTTTTTCGCGATGGACTTGGCGACGCGCCGGGTGCGGCCGGTGTCGGTGCCGAAGAAGATGCCGATCTTTGCCATGAGACGGAACTCCGTTGGGGGATCAGTTGGGCGAGGGGACCCGGCGGCGCCGGGCCGTACAGGCGCGGGCCTTCATGCGTGTTCGGCGAGGTCGAAGTGGGTGCGCAGCACGTCCAGCAGGCGTTCCAGGCTGAGGTCTTCCTGCACCAGCGGCACGCCGGCGGTGGCGGCGTCGGCGGTTTCGGGGAAGTCCAGGTCCACCCCGTAGCGGCCGGCGCCCTGGCCGTAGGTGAAGACGAAGGCGGCGAGCCTGGGGTCGTCGGGCAGGTGCAGGCCCAGCGCCTGTTCGTTGTCCCGCCATTGCTGGCTGAGCACCAGGCGGCCGCTGGCGATGGGCGTGGCCAGGGCTTCGAGCAGGAGGGTGAGGGAGCGGTACTTGAGCGGATGCAGGACGGCCATGGCGAGCGGGTTCCGGGGTGCGGAATGTGTTGGGGTTGAGGGGGCGGGTCTGGTTTTGCCGGGGTCGGGAGTGCTGTTCTTGTATCGCCCGCTCAGCTGACGGAGCTTGCCGGCCGCAGGGTGTGGCGCAGCAGTTCCAGGCATTCGCGGCTGGCGGCGAGATCCACCGCGCGGGCGTCGTCGAAGTTGGGTATCTGCGGGTCGGCGCCGCATTCCAGCAGCAGCGCGACCATTTCCGGCTTGCCGGCGGAGGCGGTGTACATCAGGCAGGTGGCGCCCATGTCGTTGCGGTTGTCGACGTCGATGCCGGCGGCCACCAGCTGGCGCACGATTTCGGCCTTGCCGGAGACGCAGGCCAGCCACAGGGCGTTGTTGCCGTCCATGTTGCGGCGGGCCACGGAGACGCGCAGCGTGAGCAGGTCGCCGACGATGTCGGCATCGCTTTCCAGCGCGGCGCGCATCAGCGGGGTGAGGCCGTGTTCGCGCGGGGCGTCGAGGTCGAAGGGGTCGAAGCGGTGGCGGGCGAGGAAGGCGGCCAGCTCCGGGCCGGGCTTGCGCGGGCCGGTGGGCTTTTTTTCGCCGGCGGCATGGGCGGCGATGGCGGCGGCGAAGACTTCGTAGCCGCCATCCACGCTATAGACCTCCGGGTAGCGGAAGTCGGCGAACATCTGCGCGTAGGTCTTGCTGGCGTTGCCGTGGTAGCAATAGACCAGCACCGGCGTGGTCTTGGGCAGGCCGCGGGCGACGGTGAGGAAGCTGGCCTCGGTGAGGTGCAGCGCGCCTTCGATGTGGGCGGCGGCATAGCGACCGGGGTCGCGCACATCGAACACCGCCAGCTCGGGCAGCACGCCCTCGCGGTGGCGGGCCACCATGTCGGCGGCATCGGCGGCGGAGATGCGGTGGTCGGCGCGGCTGGTGAGCGGGGCGGTGGAGGTCATGGCGGGCTCTCGCGGTTGGGCTGGGCGGACGGGGCCGGCATGCTCGCCGCGGCGCGGTCGGCGTAGGCCGGGGTGGTCTCGATGCGGTTGTCGATCACCGGCATGCCGATGGTGAAGTGGTACAGGCTCTGGTAGCTCTCGCCTTCCAGGCCCAGCGCTTCATGCACCGGATCGTCGAAGTAGCAGCCGATGCCGGTGCCGCGCAGGCCCAGCGCTTCGGCCTGCAGGTAGAGCACCTGGCCGATCAGGCCGGCTTCGCGGAACAGGCTGCGGTAGGCGGCGGGGTCGGCGCCGATGCGATTGTCGAAGGGCGCGAGCAGGCCGACGGCGAAGCAGGCGTTGGCGGCGATGTCCTGGTGGCAGTGCAGGCTGCGGGCGAGGCGGCGCAGCTGCACCGGGTCGTATTCCTGCAGCAGCCGCAGGTCCAGCTCCGGCGGCAGGCCGGCCACCCGTTCCGGCGCGAAGCGCTGCTGCAGGCGGGCGAGCAGCGGCGCGGCGGCGCCGCTTTCACGGACGAAGACATAGATGCCCGGCCGCAGCCCTTCGACGCGATGGACGAAGAGCACCGGGGTGAGGCGGCTGACGTCGGCGAGCGCATCCCAGGGTGCGGCGCAGTGCGGCTTGATCGCCTGCAGCAGGGCGGCGAAGCGGTCGCGCGGCAGGATGTGGTCCGGTGCGAAGCGCTGGGCGCTGCGGCGGCCGAGGATGATCTCGGCGACGCTGGCGTCCGTGGCCGGCTGCGGGCGCAGGCTGGGCGGCGGCAGGGCCTGGGCGGGCGCGGCGTCGCCATCCTCGCGGCGGGAGGCTGCGGCCACTTCGGCGATGACCGGCCAGCGGAACATCGGGTAGGGGTCGATGGTGGAGGCGGTGCCGTGCCAGCGCGCGGCGGCGGCGGCCTCGCGCAGCTCGCTGCCGTAGGCGGCGGCCGGGCGGCTGCCGTCGGTGCCGATGGCGAACAGCAGCTCCGGCTCTTCCAGTTCGCTGACCTGGTAGCGGCGGTAGGGATAGTCGGCGCTGCGGTCCAGCCCCAGCCGGGCGGCCAGGCTGGCGCTGCCCACGCCCGGCTGCTCGGCCAGCGTCCAGCCCAGCACCGCCGCGGCCTGGCGCAGCGCGCCGGCGGCATGGCCGACATCCAGCTGGCAGTAGCGGAAGGCGCGCTCGCCGTACTTCCAGGCTTCGCGCCACATCACCGACGACAGGGCGATGGCCAGTCGCGGGCCGCCACGGGCGCGGCCGGGGGCATCCGCCGCGCGGCATTCCAGCGCATGGTCTTCCGGCCGGTAGTGGTGCACGCCGTCGGCCAGGCCGGGGAAATCGCGGCAGATCACCCAGGCTTCCACCGGGTGCAGGTTGCCGCTGGAGGGGTTGGCGCGCACCGCCCAGCGGTCCGGCCCCAGGCTCTTCCAGCCGGTGAGGCCGAGGGAGAGTTGCAGCAGCGCGCCCAGGCCGGCGAGGTCCGCCGCCAGCGCCGGGCGCGGCTCGGTGAGGCCGGCGTAGGGTGCGGCCAGTGCGTCCTGCAGCGGGGAATTGGCGGGTGCATCCGCCAGCAGCGGCAGCAGCACCGCGGGGGCACCGGTGTATTGGCGGAAGGGGGCGGGCTGGCTGTCCCAGTCCAGCGTGCTGGGGCTGGCGGCGTAAGCCTGGAAGCGGTGCTTGGTGCGCCGGTGGTAGAGGCGCACGATCAGCGCCGGCGACAGCTCCACGCCGGGAACCGGCGAGCTGGCGTGGGCAGCCGGTGGAATGGTGGCCTCGGGGGTGGCCTCGGGGGCGGCCTGCGGAGCGGCAGCCGTCTGCGCCGGAGGCGGCGCGGCGGACGGCTTTTCCGCAGGGGGGGCGAGTTGGGCGGTCGGGGTCATGGCCGCCTTCATGCAAGTCCGATACCAGCGCCAAAGCGCTTGATTCACAGCAACTTGCGGGGAAAAGGCGGGGATCGTTGGGGACGAGTGCGACGCAGGCGGCGGGCTTGTCGAACTTGCGACAAGCCCGCCGTGGGATCAGGCGGGGCTGGCGCCGAAGAAGTCGTCGAACACCCGGTAGGCGAGTTCGTGTATCGCTTCGAAGGGGGCGTCCTGCGTCAGCATCTGTTCCGGCGTCTGGGTGCTGGGGCCGCCATCCAGCTCGCCGGCGCATTCGGCGATCAGCTCGCCGAGACCGTGGCGGGTCATCTCCAGGTGGAAGAGCAGCGCCAGCACATGGTCCTGGTAGCGGAAGCCCTGCAACTCGCAGGCGGCGCTGCTGCCGACCGGGCGCGCGCCCTCGGGCAGGGTGAAGACGTCGCCATGCCACAGCAGCGGGGTGAAGACCTCGCCTTCGCCGATGACGGGGTCGCTGCTGGTGACCGGGAACCAGCCGATCTCCTTCTGCCGGCCACGGGAAACTTCGGCGCCCAGCGTATCCGCGATCAGCTGTGCGCCCAGGCAGATGCCCAGCGTCGGCAGGCGGCGCTGCAGCGCCAGGCGCAGCGCGGCTTTCTCGGCGGCCAGCCAGGGCAGGGCGGCATCGTCATGCACGCCCATGGGTCCGCCCAGCACCACCAGTCCCTCGGCGTGCTGCAAGGCGGCCAGCGGGTCTTCCAGGTCGGTGCGCACCGTGGTCATGCGGTGGCCGCGGGAGGCGGCCCAGAAGGTGAGCAGGCCGGGCGTTTCGAAGGGAACGTGCTGGAAGCAGACGATGTTCATGGCGTGGTCCTCGGTGAGCGGGGCGGCAGGTGGGGTGGCGGGTTGGATGGTCGTGGCGGAGTCATGCGGCGCTGGACAAGGCCTCCGGGCCGTCCAGCCGCTTGTTCCAGGATTCGATGCCGCCGCCGGCCAGACGTTTCTCCAGCGTGCGTCGCCAGCTGGCAGCCAGGCCCTCCGCCGCCAGCAGCAGGCGCCAGGACTCGGGGGCCGCGGCGCCGCCGTACATGATGCGCATTGCCTCTTGCACGCTGGGGCCGTCGCCCCTGCGTTCGAGTGCAAAGTCCGCGCCCGGGCCAACCTGCCCCGGCTGCAGCACCCGGTACAGCCAGCCGCAACGGGCTTCCTGCTGCATCAGGCGAGCGAGGCCGGGCAGGCCGAGGTGGCGATCCAGCTTGAAGCAGGGCGAGCGCGGCTGGCTGAGCTGCAGCAGGGCGTCGCCCCAGCGGAAGACGTCGCCGATGTGCACCGCATCCTCGCGCCAGCCGGCAAGGGAGAGGTTCTCGCCGAAGGTGCCGGGCTGGAAGCGGGCGGCGGCGCCCGGGTAGCGTTCTCGCCACCAGCGGTAGTGCTCCGCCGGGTAGTGGTGCAGCGCGCGGTCCGGCCCGCCGTGGTGCTGGCTGTCCGCCTGCAGGTCGCCGGCGAGGCCGGTGCCGCCCAGCCACAGCGGAGCGTGCATGGCCTCCTTGACGATGGCGCTGGCCACCGTCGGTGCCATGGCCAGCGCTGCGATCCGGCCGACGAAAACCTGGGCGCGGTCCATAATCGATTCCTTGGAAAAGCGGCTTGTTCCTCAATACGGAAAAGCGCGCAATGGCGCACGATAGTTCGCCTTTGTCCGCCCTGTCCAAGACCGTTGCCGAATCGAACCGATAAGGAAAGCCAATCGATGCTGGAAATCCGCCTGCTGCGTTATTTCGTCGCGGTGTTCGAGGAGGCCCACATGGGCCGGGCGGCGGAGCGGCTGCATGTGTCGCAGCCGGCGCTGTCGCAACAGATCCAGAAGCTGGAAGCGCAGCTGGATGCCAGCCTGTTCGACCGCGCCCACCGCCAGCTGCGGCCCAGCTACGCCGCCCACGTGCTCTACCGTCATGCGGTGGATCTGCTGGCGCGGGCGGCGGCGGCCGAGGCGGAGGTGCGGCGCTTCGCCGGCAGCGGCGAGCGCAGCCTGACGCTGGGCGTGCTGCAGTCGGTGAACGCCGCGGTGGTGCCGCGGCTGGTGGCGCGCATGGGCGAGCTGTGCCCGCAGCTGCGGCTGAACATCGCCGAGATGAGCGGCGACGAAGTGGAGCAGGGCGTGGCGGCGCGCCGGCTGCAACTGGGCATAGGTTTCGCGCCGGCGGGCGAGGCGGCGTCCCGGCTGCTGGCCGAGCCGCTATTCACCGACCGCTTCTGCGTACTGATGCCGGCGGACCACCGGCTGGCGAGTTTCCACCGGGTGGCGCTGCACCAGGTGTGCGCCGAGCCGCTGATCCTGCTCAGCGCCAATCACACCCTGCGCAGGTTGTGGGATTCAGCAGTGCGCGAGCACGGCCTGGCGCGGCCGCCGGTGGCGGAGATGAACCGCATCGCCGCCATCGCCGAAGCGGTCCGCCTGGGCCGCGGGCTGACGGTGCTGCCGGAGTTCACCGCCCGCAGCGTGATGGATCCGGCGCTGTGCTGCCGGCCGCTGGCGGAGCCAGAGATCAGCCGTACGGTGAGTTTGCTGCGGCATCCGGCGACGAATGAGTCGGAGGTGGAAATGGTGGCGCAGGAGGTGAGGCGCCTGGTGGCGGAGGTGGGTGGGGGTTGAGGCGGGGGCTTAGTGGCTGGTGTCGGGGCTTTTGCACTGATGGGGGCAGGGCAAGAAGGGTGCGCGCGCAGCTAGCCCCATCAGGCGAATACGTTTGGGCCGGATTTTCTCCCCTCTCCCCTCGTGGGATAGGGGGCAAAACGGTTGCTCATGGTGCGAGCGGCTGTATTACCGCAACCTGCGACCCGCAATCGACTAGCCGATAAGCTTTTTCTGCCAGCCACCAGCCATCCCTCTACAACGACGCCAGGAAGGCCAGCAATGCCTCGCGTTCCGCCTTCGCCATCGCTTGTACCGCTTCACGCGCCGTTGTCGCCTCGCCGCCGTGCCACAGGATGGCCTCCAGCGGGCTGCGGGCGCGGCCGTCGTGCAGCAGGGTGCCGTGCTCGCTGGCCACGGGCAGCAGGCCCAGGCCCCACAGTGGCGGGGTGCGCCACTGGCGGCCGCTGGCGAGGTAGTCCGGGCGGCCGTCGGCCAGGCCTTCGCCCATGTCGTGCAACAGCAGGTCGGTGTAGGGCCGTATGGTCTGGCCGGCTAGCGCGGGGAAGGGCGGGAAGGGGCCGGTGCGCAGTGCCGGGCGGTGGCAGCTGGCGCAGCCGGCGGCGGCGAACAGGTGCTCGCCGCGCTGCACTTCCGGCGCCTCGGTGCGGCGGCGGGCGGGCACCATCAAGGCGTAGTGGTAGAGCGTCATGTCCTGCAGCGCTTCGGCGGAGAGCTCGGGATGGCGGTCGGCGTCCCAGGCGGCGCAGGCGGTCTGCGCTGGTGGGCAGTTGGGTTCGGGGAAGAGCACCGAGGTGATGCCCATGTCGCCGGCCAGCGCGCCGGCCACCTGCTGGCGCAGGTCGGGCTGGTTGGCTTTCCAGCCGAAGCGGCCGAGCACCGTGCGGCCCTGGGCCACGTCCCACACCCGGTTGGGCATGCCGGCCACGCCGCGGCCTTCGCGCTGCTGTTCTTCGGCGATGGCAAGGATGTCCGCCTCCGGTACCGCTTCCAGCAGGCCGAGGCCGAAGATGACAGGGGCGACGCGCGGTGAGTTCAGGGTGTCCGCATGCAGCGGGCCGAAGGCGAGCCTGCGGAAGGCGACGGTGGGGCGGCGCAGTTCCACCTCGGTGCCATCGGCCAGGCGTTCGATATGGGTCTGCCATTGCAGGTAGGCCTCGCCCTCGCCGGGCACGCCGGGTACGCCGATCTCGTTCAACTGCTCGCCGTAAACCGGCTCCGGCTGCGGGCCGCCGTGGGCGTCCTGGCCGGGGATGGAGAGCCGGACCAGCATGGAACGCATCGGCTCGTCGGCGGAGGCGGGTGGTTCGCCACGGCCGTTGCGGGCGTGGCAGGACAGACAGGAAGGGCGGTTATAGGTCGGCCCCAGGCCAGCGATGCTGGGATCGACCGAGGGCGAGATGACCCAGGTCTGCCGCACCAGGCCACGGCCGTTGGCGACGGCTTCGCGCTGGGCGGCGGGTACCTGCTCCCAGGCGATGCGGGTGTAGGCCTCGCGGCCCTGGTCGGCGGTGGTGAAGTCGCCGCCTGGGCGGTTGTCGAGATTGGCGCTGGCGGCCAGCGCAAGCAGGGGGAGGCTGGAGAGGGCTGCGGTGCGCAGGAGCGTGCGGAAGGGGCGGCGGTGGCGGAGGGCGGCGCTTGCCAGGTCTTTGGCGCTTGCCGGCTCAGGGGAGATTGCTGAGGGGCGGCTTGCCTGGGCATGGTGGTGGCCGCCGCCGCTAGGTTGACCGGCCGGAAGAGCGTCCAGATCCGCTGACCGCGCGACGGCCGCGAGAAGTCTCCCTCCCCCCTCGTGGGGGAGGGCTGGGGAGAGGGGGCGCCCCGCCAGGGGCGGCTGCGTTCCAGTTCCGTGGGCCGTTCTCCCTCTCTCCCAGACCCCGCTTTGCGCCCCTGCATGCCACAGGGCGCTCCAGCGGGCGAAGCCATGTTTCATTTTTCCGCCTTCGCCCCGCGAGGGGAGAGGGGAGAAAAACACCGCTTGTTCGGAGGTGGCGGCTTTCTCCTTGCGCTCCGGCGTGTCCTGGCTCATCCCTTCTTCCCGGCGCTTTGCAGCGCGGTGCGCGCGGCGCTGATGCGGGCATCCAGTTCGGCGGCCCAGTACGCCTCGATGTGGTCGCGCAGCGGATTGCTCACTGGTGCTGCGGCTTCTTCGCGCGGGGCGCCGGGAGTGCGTTCCGGGAAGGCGAAGGTTCGGCGCAGGTCGGCGTCGGCCTGGGTGGCATCCGGGACGGGCGGCGCGGAGAGCAGGGCGCGTGCTTCGCGAATGGCTGGCAGCTGCTTCAGCCCGGCGGCTTCCGCGCGGTGCACCTCGGCCCACAGCTCGGCCAGTTCGGCGTGGCGGCGCACCAGGGCGCTTTCGAACAGCGCGGCAACCAGGCCCTGGCGGGCGCGGGCGAGCTTGCCGTCGTAGCCGAGGTTGCCGGCGGCGAAGGGCTGGGCGGGGAGTTCCGGGTGGGCGTCGTACAGCGCCTTGCGCACCGGCAGGCGGCGCACGTCCGGGTGCAGCAGCAGGCCCTGGCCCTGGGCGGAGAGGACGAAATCGACGAAGGCGCGGGCGTTGGCCGGGTGCGGCGCGTCGGCGAACACCGCGACCTGGGCCGGGTTGTAGGCGGTCTTGCGCGGGTAGGCGAAGCCCATGGGCGCGCCGTTGGCGATGGCGGTGGCGGCGAAGAAATCTATGGTCATGCGCGCCGCCTTGCGGCCACTGGCGACTTCGTCGGCGGCGGGCGTGTTGTCGCCGCTACCGCCGAAATCGGCATTGCCGGCGATTTCGCTGAGCAGGGCCCAGCCGCGCTGCCAGCCGTAGCCCTGCAGCACGGTTTCGATCAGCACCGGGGCGAAGCCGATGCGGCCGGGGATGGGAACCTGGATGAGGCCGGCGTAGGCGGGATGGGCGAGGTCCGGCCAGTCCCGCGGCGGGGGCAGGCCGAGGCGGCGCACGGTGTCCTTGTTATAGGCGATGCCGTGGCCGGCGAGTTCGAAGGCGGCGAAGTAGCCTTCGGGGTCGGAGATGGGGCTGCCGCCGATGTTGCCGGGCAGCGCCTTGCGGTCCAGTTTCAGGCGGGCGAAGCGGCCTTCCTCGCGCAGCGCGGCGAAGTTGCCCGGCGCCGGCGTCCAGTAGACATCCACCTCGCCACGGCTGCGCTTGAGGTAGGCCATGGCGTCGGCTGATTGCCGCCACAGGATTTCCACCCGCTTGCCGGGGTACTGGCGCTCGAAGGCGGCCTGGAAGCGCACGGTGAGCTCTTCCGGGTAGCTGGTGAGCACCACCACCTTGTCGATGGTTGCGCCGACGGCGGCGTGGCTGGCCGGATGGGTCGCTGCCGCATCCGCCGCGATCGCACCTGTCGCGCCCAGCGCCAGCCCGGCCGCGAGGGCCAGGCCGGCGAGGCGGCGAAGGGCGTCTTTAGAGGAAAGTCGCATTTCGCCCTCCGTGGGTCAGAACTGCAGCCGGGTGGCGAGCACGAAGTTGCGGCCTTCCTGCGGGTAGCCATCGACCACTTCGTAGTTCTTGTCCAGCAGGTTGCGGCCGGTGAGGGAGACGTCCCAGTTCGGCGTCAGCTTGTACTCCAGCTTGAGGCCGAGCAGCTCGTAAGCGCCGGTCTGGGTGTAGAGGGAGGAGTTTACCGCGCGCTTGGACCAACGGTTGTCGCTCACCTCAAGGCTGGGGATGACCGTCAGCTTCTCGGTCGGGCGCCACTTCGCGTAGAGGAAGCTCTTGTTGCGCGGGGGAGGGTCGTTAAGGTAAGTGCTGGAGAGGGGGGTCGGATTATCGATTTCGGTATCAAGGTAGGTGTAGTTGCCGCCGACTTCGAGCTGGTGGGATAGGCGGGCAGTGAGGCTTAGCTCCACTCCTTTGTAGATAGCTTTACCAACGTTTTGGTATTGGTTTTCACCCGTCTGGATAGTGCCATTGCCGTTGTAGTCTCCAGCCACAGACTGGATGACGTCGTCTACTCGACTCTGGAAGATTGCAGCAGAGCCCTGGATGCCCGGAGCCAATGTGTCTTCAATACCGAGCTCCAGGTTGAGTGCGCGTTCCGGCTTGAGGAAAGGATTGGAAATGGACTGGCCGAAGCGGGTACTGAAACGTTCGAAGACAGTCGGAAAGCGGGTGCGGTCGGAGGCTGAGAAATGGAGTTTTCCGGTATCGCGATAGCGCCAGATTACTGCTCCTTGATAATTCGTCGCATCGTTATCAACGATTCGGTAGTTGACGAAAGTGTTGCTGGTGTAGTCCTCCGCCTTCTTCGTATGCTTCAGATCGCGACTGATCCCGAGGACAACGTCAAGTGCGGGGGTTATGTGCCAGGTATTTTCAAGTGCGAATGACCAGATCGATTCGATGTTGTCTTGCTTGGGCTCCGTGATGCCCTGTGAGTAGAGATCCTGCCATTCGGTATGTTCGTCACGGCGGTAATGCACCGAGGTTTTCAGCGTATTGTGAGGAATCAGGTCCGTACCGAATTCGACGCTGACCCCTTTTGCGTTGTCGTCGTAGTAGCTGGAAGTATCCAGGCTCGCAAAGCCGGTCGAGTAGAGTTCCAGTGTGTTATCGAAGGTGTTGTAGTAAGCGCGTGTCTTGAGGTAGCTCTTGCTGCCAAGCTGTGTATGCGACAGCCAATAGACACTGGAGCTATCCCATTGAGGCCAGTTCCATGAGGCGGGGTCACTGCCGATAACCGGGCTTGCGCGCTGTTTCTCGCCTGCTTGTTTGACGAAGTTCAGCGAGTATTCATCCGTGGCATTCGGTGTCAGCGCGGCCTTGAGATTGACCCGCCAATCCTTCTTCGAAGTGTTGTCCCGCTTGCCGCCGTTTTCGCGCGCCGTCGGCGTGAAGTCATCCGACAGGGACCAGGAGCGCGAGTCGCGCTGCTCGACGCTGCCCTGCACGTAGTACATCTCCTGCCGGCTGCCGAGGCTGGCGTAGGTGGTGTTGCCGTTGTAATCGCCGTCGTTGGAGAAAGCGGCCGAACTGCGCAGTTCCGCCTCGAAGGGTTTGACCGGCTTGCGGGTGACGAGGTTGATGGCGCCGCCCATGCCGTCCGGCCCGTTCAGCACCGAGACGTAGCCCTTGGAGACCTGGATCTCGGCGAGATCGGGCGTCAGGAAGCGGTCGAAGTCGATGCGGTTATCGGCCGGCAGGTAGAGGCGGATGCCATCCATCATCAGCGGTACTTGCCAGCGATCGAAGCCCCGCACACTGATGACCGTGTCGTTGCGCTGACCCGAGCCGGGAGTGGTGGTCACGCCAGGGATCAGGTTGAGCGCTTCCGGCAGGCTGTCCCGGTTGAAGTCCCACATCTGTTCGCTGCTGACGGTAGCGGTTCCAAGCGGGGTTTCGTCCTCCGGCGCCGCGGTTACGGTGATCTGGCCCAGGGTGAAGACTTTCTTGTCGGTGGCAGAAGTGCTTTCTTCGGCGGCAAGGGCCGAGCCGGAAAAGCCCAGAGCGATGGACAGTGCCAGCAGGCTGAGACAGGGGAGACGATTCATGCTTGTTGCTTCCTTGAGGAGGGTGGCTGATTTGCGTGGCAAACCGCGTTGCGGGGCGTGCCACGGATTCAGTGGTGATTGCGCAATATATGTACCAATACAACGATGGGCGAGAGCCTTCCCGACCGGATATTGCCTGGTCGCATGTCGATTTCATTTTCGTGAAGGCGCGGCGCTTTTCCGCCTTGGGCGGACGGTGATCAGCAATCCATGCAGGAGAGGCCGGACGAATTCCTATGTCTTATGGACAGGTGTCGGCCTGAAGGTACGCCTGCGTCCGCAGCTGGCAGGAAGCTGACATTCTAACCACATCGTTGTTGACTTTGTTACATAACGATGGAGGTATTCCTGTCGGGAGTCGTAGCGGAAAGGCAGGTCCCTCAACTCGTCGGAATCGGCTTCGAGCGGGGCTTCCCGCTTTCCGCCGGAGAGATCAGGCGGCAGGAATGCAAAAGCCCGCTATCACCAACAGGTGGCAGCGGGCTAGGTACAGCAGGAGGCGGGTAGCCTCCGGCGAGAGGTGTTACTGACCAGCGATCTTCGGAAATACCGCCTCGCGGATCTTGGCTTCGGTCAGTGCCGGGGCGCAGCACTCGATGAAGCGCAGGGCGTAGCCGCGCAGGTAGTGGCCACGGCGCAGGGCGACGCGGGTGGTGTTGAGTTCGAACAGGCCTTTGCCGTCGATCAGCGTCAGGCCGGCGTCGCGCTGGGGATGGAAGGCCATGGCGGCGATGATGCCGACGCCCAGCCCCAGCTCCACGTAGGCCTTGATCACGTCCGCGTCCAGTGCCGACATGACGATGTCGGGCACCAGCCCGGAGCGGGCGAAGGCGGCATCGATGCGGTTACGCCCGGTGTAGCCCTCGTGGTAGGTGATGATGGGGTACTCGGCCACCGCGTCCAGCGTCAGCGGGTTGAGGCGGGTGAGCGGGTGGTCTTCCGGCACCACCAGGGCGTGCTGCCACTGGTAGAAGGGGAAGGTGACCAGGTCGTCCTCGTCGCCCAGCGCCTCGGTGGCGATGCCGATGTCCACCTGGCCGCCGCGCAGCAGGGAGACGATCTCCTTCGGGCCGCACTGGTGCAGTTCCAGGTGCACCTTGGGGAATTCCTGCTTGAAGCGCGTCACCACCGGCGGCAGGGCGTAGCGCGCCTGGGTGTGGGTGGTGGCGATGGCGAGGTGGCCCTTGTCCTTCTGCGCGAACTGCTCGCCCAGGCGCTTGATGTTCTGGGTGTCGAGCAGGATGCGTTCTACGAAGGGCAGCAGCTCCTTGCCCGGCTCGGTGAGGCCCAGCAGGCGCTTGCCGCGGCGGATGAAGAGCTCGATGCCGAGCTCGTCCTCCAGGTCCTTGATGTGCTTGGAAACGCCGGATTGCGCGGTGTAGAGCGCGTTGGCCACCTCGGTGAGGTTGAAGTTGCGTTTCACCGTTTCGCGCACGATGCGCAGCTGCTGGAAGTTCATGATCAGGCTGCCTCGCGCGGGAATACGCGCAGTTGGGAGGGCACCAGGCGCACCCGCTGGCCCTCGGTCAGCGCCAGCTCGGCGAGGCGCTCGCGGCCCAGCACCACCTCGTAGTGGCGCGGCTGGCCTTCGGCGCCGGCGATGGCGTCCAGTTCCACCCGCACGCTGGCGCCGAAGGCCAGCACGCGGGCGACGGTGGCCTCCACGCCCTGGGGCGAGCCGAGGTCGGTGACGATGTCCAGCTCATGCGGGCGGGCGAAGCCGACCACGTCCACGCCATGGGCGGCGTCGCGGCCGTCGTGCGGCAGCACTGCCTCGCCGACGCGCACATGCTCGCCATCCACCCGGCCGTGGAAGAGGTTTACCGCGCCGAGGAAGCCATAGACGAAAGGCGTCGCCGGATGCTCGTACACCTGCTGCGGGGTGCCGACCTGCTCTACCTTGCCCTTGTTCATCAGCACCACCCGGTCTGCCACTTCCAGTGCTTCTTCCTGGTCGTGGGTGACAAAGATGGAGGTGACGTGCAGCTCATCGTGCAGCCGCCGCAGCCAGCGCCGCAGCTCCTTGCGCACCTGCGCGTCCAGCGCGCCGAAGGGCTCGTCCAGCAGCAGCACCCGCGGCTCCACCGCCAGCGCGCGGGCCAGGGCGATGCGCTGGCGCTGGCCGCCGGAGAGCTGGGCGGGGAAGCGGTCGGCCAGCCAGTCCAACTGCACCAGCTCCAGCAGGCGATGCACCCGCTTCTTGATCTCCGCCTCGTTCGGCCGCTCCTTGCGCGGCTTCACCCGCAGCCCGAAGGCCACGTTCTCGAACACCGTCATGTGGCGGAACAGGGCGTAGTGCTGGAACACGAAGCCGACCTGACGCTCGCGCACATGGGTGCTGGAGGCATCTTCGCCTTCCAGCACCACGCGGCCGGAGTCGGCGGTTTCCAGTCCGGCGATCACGCGCAGCAGCGTGGTCTTGCCGCAGCCGGAGGGGCCGAGCAGGGCCACCAGCTCGCCGGTGGGAAAATCCAGGGAGACCTGGTTGAGGGCGGTGAAGGCGCCGAACTGCTTGTGGATGTTTTCGACCTGGATGCTCATGGCGGACTTCCTTATTCGCTTTCCTTGGACTGCTGGCCGGCCTTCCACTCGATGAAGGACTTCAGGCCCAGCGTCACCAGCGCCAGCAGCGCCAGCAGGGAGGCCACCGCGAAGGCGGCGGCGAAGTTGTATTCGTTGTAGAGGATCTCGACGTGCAGCGGCATGGTGTTGGTCTGGCCGCGGATATGGCCGGAGACCACGCTGACCGCGCCGAACTCGCCGAAGGCGCGCGCGTTGCACAGGATCACCCCGTACAGCAGGCCCCACTTGATGTTGGGCAGCGTCACCCGCCAGAAGGTCTGCCAGCCGGAGGCGCCGAGCACGGTGGCGGCTTCCTCCTCCTCGCGGCCCTGGGCTTCCATCAGCGGGATCAGCTCGCGGGCGACGAAGGGGAAGGTGACGAACACCGTCGCCAGCACGATGCCGGGCACCGCGAAGATGATCTTGATGTCGTTGGCCGCCAGCCAGCCGCCGAACCAGCCGTGGGCGCCGAACATCAGCACGTAGATCAGGCCGGCCACCACTGGCGACACCGAGAACGGCAGGTCGATCAGCGTGGTCAGGAAGTGCTTGCCGCGGAACTGGAACTTGGCGATGCACCAGGCGGCGGACACGCCAAACACCAGGTTGAGCGGCACCGCGATGGCGGCGGTGATCAGCGTGAGCTTAATTGCCGACAGCGCATCTTCGTCCGACAGCGCGGTGAGGTAGGTCACCCAGCCCTTGCGCAGCGCCTCGGTGAACACCGCCACCAGCGGCAGCAGCAGGAACAGCGCGAAGAAGGCCAGCGAGATGCCGAGGATGGTCCACTTCACCCACGGGGTTTCGCGGGTGGCGGCATTGTTTTCGTAGCGGCGGGCGTCGGCCCGGCCGTGCAGTACGCCTGCGGCAGCCATCAGCGGTTCCTCCCGGTGCGCTTGGCGCTCCACGCCTGGAGCAGGTTGATGACGAGCAGCAGCGCGAAGGAGAACACCAGCATGACCGTGGCGATGGCGGTGGCGCCGACGTAGTCGTATTGCTCCAGCTTGGTGATGATCATCAGCGGGGTGATTTCCGACACCATCGGGATGTTGCCGGCGATGAAGATCACCGAGCCGTACTCACCCACCGCGCGGGCGAAGGCCAGCGCGAAGCCGGTGAGCAGCGCCGGCAGCAGGATGGGCAGGATGACCTTGGTGAAGGTCTGCCAGCGGTGCGCGCCCAGGCTGGCGGCGGCTTCTTCAAGCTCCGTCTCCAGGTCTTCCAGGATGGGTTGCACCGTGCGCACCACGAAGGGCACGCCGATGAACACCAGCGCCACCAGCACGCCCAGCGGGGTAAAGGCCACCTTGAGGCCCAGCGGTTCCAGGATGCTGCCGACCCAGCCGTTGCCGGCATACAGCGCGGTGAGGGCGATGCCCGCCACCGCGGTGGGCAGGGCGAAGGGCAGGTCCACCAGGGCGTCGATCAGCTTCTTGCCCGGGAAGGTGTAGCGCACCAGCGCCCACGCCAGCATCAGGCCGAACACCGCGTTGATGCCGGCGGCCAGCAGCGAGGCGCCGAAGGAGAGCTTGTAGCTGGCGACCACGCGCGGCGAGGTCACCACCGCCCAGAACTCGGACCAGCCCAGCGTCGCTGTCTTGAGAAAGACCGCCGACAGCGGGATCAGCACCAGCAGCGACAGGTAGACCAGCGTGTAGCCCAGCGACAGGCCGAAGCCGGGCAGCACGCGGGTCTGCCGCGTCGGGTTGAACAAGGTGGCAGCGGACATCAGCGATTCACCACGATCTGGTCGTAGACGCCGCCGTCGGCGAAGTGCTTCTTCTGCACGTCGTTCCAGTTACCCAGCAGCTGTTCCACGTAGAAGGCCTTGATCGGCGGGAAGCGGTCGGCGTTGGCCTTCAGCACCGCCTCGGAGCGCGGCCGGAAGAAGTGCTTGGCGATGATCTTCTGGCCTTCGTCGGCATAGAGGAAGTCCAGGTAGGCCTTGGCCTCGGCAGCGGTGCCGCGCTTGGCGACCACGCTCTCCACCACCGCCACCGGCGGGCTGGCGTCGATGGTGATGGAGGGATAGACCACGTCGAACTTGCCGTCGCCCAGCTCCTTGGCGATCTGCGCGGCCTCGTTCTCGAAGGTCACCAGCACGTCGCCCAGATCGCGCTGGGTGAAGGTGGTGGTGGCGCCGCGGCCGCCGCCGTCCAGCACCGGCACGTTGCGGAACACCTTGGTGACGAAGTCGCGCGCATCCGCCTCGGAACCGCCCTTGGCGATCACGCTGCCCCAGGCGGCGAGGTAGGTGTAGCGGCCGTTGCCGGAAGTCTTCGGGTTGGGAACGATGACCGACAGGCCGGGGCGGGCGAGATCGCTCCAGTCCTTGATGCCCTTGGGGTTGCCCTTGCGCACCAGGAACACCGAATAGGTGGTGTAGGGCGTGGCGTCATGCGGGAAGCGCTTGCGCCAGTCGGCGGCGACCAGGCCGCCGCGCTCGACCAGGATGTCGATGTCGGTGGACTGGTTCATGGTGATCACGTCCGCCTCCAGGCCGGCCGCGACCGACAGCGCCTGCTTGCTGGAACCGCCGTGGGACTGGTTGACGGTGACTTCCTTGCCGGTCTTGGCCTTGTACCAGTTGGTGAAGGCCGGGTTGATGTCCTTGTACAGCTCGCGGGTGACGTCGTAGGAAACGTTCAGCAGCGTGGTCTGGGCCTGCACGGCAGGCGCGATCAGCAGGGCGGCGAAGCCGGCGGCGGCGATCAGGGAGCGGAGACGCGGTTTCATGCATAGCCTCTTTGTATGGGGTTCGCGCAAGGCTATTGCCAGGGGAAAAGAACTGGAATTGATATGGCGGAATTTCTATAGATAAAAATGGGAATATGGAGTGGTGCAGGCGCCCGGTGGCGGGACTGGCCGGGGCTGAAGTCCATTTGAAACAGGGGTTTATGTCTTTATGGGTGGCGCCGGGCTGGAAATGAAGAAAATCTGCGAAGAAAATCGCTTTATTTGATATGCGGCGATGGAGCCGGGCAGGCCGCTTTCTGGCGCGCAACTTGCACCGCTCCCCGCAGGATCGTGAAGACGGAGCCAGCGTGGCGGACCGTGCTGCGGTGTTCGCGCGGCATGTCGGCCCCGGCGTCCGCTTCATGACAAGATCGCCCCCCTTGCTCCAGGAAACCACCATGTCCGGAAAGCTCGAAACCCTGTCCAACGAGAACCTCACCGAAGAAACCATCGCCCGCCTGGTGCAGGTCTTCTACGACCGCGCCCGCCTGCACGACGACCTCGGCCCGTTGTTCAACGCCGCCGTCGGCGACTGGGACCACCATCTCGGCATCGTCGCCGACTTCTGGTCGCAGGCCCTGCTGGGCACCGGCCGCTACAAGCGCCACGCCTTCCCGGTGCACATGAACCTGCCGATACAGCGCGAACACTTCGACCACTGGCTGGTGCTGTTCCGCGAAGCGGCCGAGGAAGTGCTGCCGCCCAACGCTGCGCGTACCGCCATCGGCCGCGCGGAATTCATGGCGGAGAGCTTCCGCGCCGGGCTGTTCCCTTTCGATACCCCGATTCCGCCCCGGAGCGGTGGCTGAGCGGAGCGGTTTCGACGAACTCCGGACGTGGCCGCCCCTTGCGGGGCGCCCTCTCTCCAGCCCTTCCCCCTAACCACCCCATCGCCGGCAAGTACACACAAAAGCTATATAAAAAAACAGTGTAAAGTCGCGCGATGTTCTTCCCGCTTTCCCCCGCGCTCTATTACCTGGCCAACTTCCATCGCGCGCTGGACTGGCTGGGCCGGCACCACCTGGATCTGATGGATGGCGCCGAGCGGGATTTCCTCCGCCGTTTCCCCGCCTTGCCCACCCCCGCCCAGGCTCTGCTGGTGCGCATGGTGATGCGCAAGGGACCGCACTTCCGCGCCGGCAAACTGAACTACGCCGAGCTGGGTTGCCCGCTGCGGGCGGCCCAGCCGCTGCTGGAGGCGGGCTGGGTCAGCCGGGATGCCTTGCTGACGGTGGAGGAGCTCGCCGCGCTGCTGCGGCGGGACGAATTGCTGCAGCACTTTGGCGGCCATCTGCCACGCCCGGCCTCGCCCAAGCCCCTGTTGATCGCCACGCTGGCGGAAGCCTTGCCCGGCAGCCGCAGCTTTACCGATTGGTGCCCGGCGGCGGACGAGGTGGTGCTCAGCCTCACCGTCTCCGAACTGTGCGAGCGTCTGCGGCTGATGTTCTTCGGCAACCTCGCCCAGGACTGGTCCGAGTTCGTGCTCGCCGACCTCGGCATCTTCCGCTACGAGACGGTGGAGATGGCGCCCGGCGCGCGCGGCTTCCGTAGCCGGGCGGAGGTGGAGAGCCATCTGCATCTCTACCGCTGCCGCGAGCGGCTGGCGGCGGGCGAGGCGGTCGCCGCGCTGTGGCCGGAGCTGGGGCCGCGGCCGACGGACAACCCTCACCTTGCCCGTCGCCACGGCCGTCTTGCACTGGCCTTGGGGCGGCAGCTGGAGCGCGAGGGCGAGCACGAACAGGCACTGGCGCTCTACCGCGACGCGGGCGGCGAGGGCAGCCGGGTGCGCCGCATCCGCGTGCTGGAACTGCTGGAGCAGCATGCGCAGGCGCACGAACTGGCGCTGGAGGCGATGGCCGGGCCGGAGAGCGGCGCCGAGGCGCAACTGGCCGCCCGCGCGCTGCAGCGACTGGCGCCCAAGCTGGGGCTGGCGCGGCCGCCACGTGCGCCCAAGGTGGCGGAGCGCCGCCTGGATCTGCTGCTGCCCATGGCTGCCGGCGGTGTGGAAGAGGCGGTGCGGGCGCATTTCCATACACCGGAAGCGCCGGTGTTCTATGTCGAGAACACGCTGATCTGCAGCCTCTTCGGCCTGCTGTGCTGGGAAGCCATTTTTGCCCCGGTGCCGGGCGCCTTCTTCCATCCCTTCCAGGCGGGGCCGGCCGATCTGCACGACGGCGCCTTCCGCCAGCGTCGCGCAGCCCTGTTCGATGCCTGCCTCGCGCGGCTGGACGACGGCAGCCACCGCGATGCCATCCGCCGCAACTTCGCCGCCAAGCAGGGCATGCAGTCGCCCTTCGTGTTCTGGTCGGTGCTGACGGAGGAACTGCTAGCGCTGGCGTTGGCCTGCCTGCCGGCGGAGCAGCTGCGCGCCTGCTTCGAACGTCTGCTGCTGGACCCGCGCGAGAACCGCGCCGGCATGCCGGACCTGATCCAGTTCTGGCCGGCGCAGCGGCGCTATCGCATGCTGGAAGTGAAGGGGCCGGGCGACCGCCTGCAGGACAACCAGAAGCGCTGGCTCGCCTTCTGCGCCGAGCAAGGCATGCCGGTGGAGGTCTGCTACCTCACCTGGGAGTCCGAGGCGTGAATGCCGCTGGCGTGCCGGCGGCGCGGGGCAGGGTGTTTGTTGAGGCGAGCGATGACGAAGGGCTGCCCGTGGCGCGGAACAGCCCGGTGGATGCCGCGCCGCTTCAGCCCGCAATCCGCCCGTCGGCCGCCGCCGGAGGCCACGCTGAAACCGGCGATCTCCTGCGCGTCGCCGTGCGCGAACTGTGCGAATTCACCGCCAAGGCTGGCGACCTCGACCTGCGCTTCACCCCATCGCCGACCGCGCAGGAAGGCATCGCCGGCCATGCGGTGGTGGTCGGCCGGCGGGGTGAGGGCTATCTCGCCGAAGTTCCGCTGCGCGGCCGCTACCAGGAGCTGCTGGTAAGCGGCCGGGCGGACGGCTACGACCCCGCGGCTGGCGTGCTGGAAGAGATCAAGACCCATCGCGGTGATCTCGCCCGCCTGCCGGACAACCACCGCCAGCTGCACTGGGCGCAGCTGCGCATCTACGGCTGGCTGCTGTGCGCCGAGCGCGGGCTGGCCGGCATCACGCTGGCGCTGGTGTATTTCGACATCGCCAGCCAGCGCGAGACGGTGTTCCGCGAACAGGCCGACGCCGCCACGCTGCAGGCCTTCTTCGACGAGCACTGCCACCGCTTCATCGCCTGGGCGCGGCAGGAGGCGGCACACCGCGCCGGGCGGGATGCTGCGCTGGCGGCGCTGCGCTTTCCCCACGCCGGATTTCGCCCCGGCCAGCGCGCGCTGGCGGAGGCCGCCTATCGTGCCGCCCGCGACGGCCGCTGCCTGATGGCCGAGGCCACCACCGGCATCGGCAAGACCCTGGGCACGCTGTTCCCGCTGCTCAAGGCCATGCCGACGCAGAAGCTGGACCGCCTGTTCTTCCTCAGCGCGAAGACGCCCGGCCGCCAGCTGGCGCTGGATGCGCTGGACCAGCTCGGCGCGCAGTGGACCGTCGCCCGCCCGCGGGTGCTGGAGCACATCGCCCGCGACAAGGCCTGCGAGCATCCGGACAAGGCCTGCCATGGCGACAGCTGCCCGCTCGCCCGTGGCTTCTACGACCGCCTGCCGGCGGCGCGCGAGGCGGCCTTGCGGACCGCCCGGCTGGACCGTGCCACGCTGCGGCAACTGGCTGCCGCGCACGGCCTGTGCCCCTACTACCTGGCGCAGGAGCTGTGCCGCTGGGCCGACGTGGTGGTGTGCGACTACAACTACTACTTCGATGCCGGCGCCTTGCTCTACGGCCTGGCCCAGCTGCGCGAATGGCGGGTGGCGCTGCTGGTGGACGAAGCCCACAACCTGATAGAGCGCGGCCGCGCGATGTACAGCGCGGTGCTGGAAGCGCGCGACTTCGACCTCGCCAGGAAGCTGGCGCCGGCTGCGCTGAAAACCCCGCTGCGCCAGCTGCGGCGGCAGTGGAACGCGCTGGCGCGGGAACACGCCGGGGCCAGCCACAGCGTGCTGGCGCAGCCGCCGGCCCAGCTGCTCAACGCCCTGCAGCAGACGGTGGCGGCGGTGGGCGAGCAGCTCGCCGAACAGCCGGAGGGCATCGCGCCGGAACTGCTGCGCTTCCACTTCGACATGCTGCGCTTCTGCCGCCTGGCGGAGGATTTCGGCGAGCATTCCTTCTTCGACCTGGAGCCGCGCCTGGCTCCTCGTGGCCGGGTGCAGGCGCGCATCGGCCTGCGCAACCTGCTGCCGGCGCCCTTCCTCGGCCCGCGGCTGCGCGGCGCCCACTGCGCGGTGCTGTTCTCCGCCACGCTGCAGCCGGCGCACTACCATGCCGACCTGCTCGGCCTGCCGGCGGACCACGCCCGCATCGAAGTGGAGTCGCCCTTCCGCGCGGAGCAGCTGGAGCTGCGGGTGGTGACCGACCTCTCCACCCGCTACCAGCACCGCCAGCGCAGCCTGCCCGGGCTGGTCGGGTTGATGGCGGCGCAGTTCGGCCGGCGGCCGGGCAACTACCTGGCCTTCTTCAGCAGCCACGACTACTTGCGCCAGGCGCATGAGGCTTTCGCCGCCGCCTGGCCGCGGATTCCCGTCTGGGCGCAGGCGCCGGGCATGGACGAGGCGGCGCGGTCGGCCTTCCTCGCCCGCTTCCACGAGGGCGGCCGCGGCATCGGCTTCGCCGTGCTGGGCGGCGCCTTCGGCGAGGGCATAGACCTGCCGGGCGAGCGCCTGGTGGGCGCCTTCATCGCTACCCTGGGCCTGCCGCAGCTCAACCCGCTGAACGAGGAAATGCGCCGCCGCCTGCAGGCGCTGTTCGGCGCCGGCTACGACTACGCCTATCTTTACCCTGGCCTGCAGAAGGTGGTGCAGGCGGCCGGGCGGGTGATACGCACGCCGCAGGACCGCGGCTGCGTTTATCTGATCGATGACCGCTACTGGCAGCTGGAGGTGCGCAGGCTGCTGCCGGCGTGGTGGGAGGTGGAGCGCTGCCGGGCGGCGGAAGTGGGGCGGGGCGCTGCGGCGCTGCCCGATGCTCAGCGCCGCCTGTCCTTGTCCCCGGTGGCGTAGAACTCCCGCTTGGCGGCGTACATCTGCGCGTCGGCGGCGTGGATGGCCTTGGACAGGGGCTGGTCCTGGGCGCAGGTGCCGAGGCCGAGCGAGAAGCTGAGCGGAGCGCCGGTGTAGAACTGGTTGTTCAGCATGGTGACCGCGTTGATGCGGTTCACCACCTCCTGCGCGCCGCGTTCGTCCAGGCCCGGCAGTACCACCGCGAACTCGTCGCCGCCGATGCGGGCGGCGCACACGCTGTCTCCGGCCGCCTTCTTCAGCACCTCGCCGGCACGCCGCAGCAGGCCGTCGCCGGCGGCGTGGCCCATGGTGTCGTTGGACGACTTGAGGCCGTTGAGGTCGGCGATGATGATGCTGATCGGATAGGGGCCCTTGCGCGCCAGGCGCATCAGCTCCTCGTCGTAATAGGCGCGGTTGTAGAGCTTGGTCAGGGCGTCGTGGCGGCCGAGGAATTCCAGGTAGGCCTCGGCCTTCTTGCGCGCGGTGATGTCGGTGAGGGCGATCAGCACCCGGTCCCAGCTGTCCTCATGGCCGGGCAGCACCGAGAACTGCAGGAAGACATTCACCTCGGCGCCGGAGAGGGCGTAGTTCACCGTCTCGCGCTGGTGCATCAGCTTGCCGTTCCACAGGTCGATCAGCTGCTCGATGAAGTGGTCGTGCATCTCGTCGCGGAACACCCGGTCCAGGTTGCCCAGCAGTTCTTCCTTGCTGCGGGCGGCGAAGAGCTGCAGCGTCTGCTGGTTCACATCGATCACCTGGATTTCCTGCAGGCAGCGGCTGACGAACTCCGGATGCACATCCAGGAACACGCGGAAGTCGGTGATGCCGGCCTCGCGCACGCCTTGCAGCAGATGGCGCACGCCGCTGAAGTTCTCCACCCACAGCGACACCGGCGAATGCTCGAACAGGCCGCGGGCGTACTGCTCGGAGAACCTCAGGCCGCGCTGGGCGGACACCTTGTCCGAGATGTCCTCCAGCGAAATCATCACCCGTTTCCAGTCGTGCTCATGGCCGGGGAGGATGCGGGCATTCACCTGCACATCGATGCGGCGGCCATCCAGCGCGTAATTCACGCTCTGGCTGCTGAAGCCCTTGTGGCCCTTCCACAGCGCGGCCATGTCGCGGGCGTGCTGGTCGTGCATGTCGTCGCGGAACACCGCACCCAGGCTCGCCACCAGGTGGGCGAGGTCGCGGGCGCCGAACATGTCCAGGGTGCGCTGGTTCACATCCAGCACCCGGATGGCGGCGGAGCAGGCTTCCACCTGTTCCGGGAAGGCGGCGAAGTAGGCGTCGATGTCGGCGATGCCGGCCGAGCGCCAGTCGTCGAACAGGGTCTTGATCGCCGAGAAGTCTTCCAGCCACAGCGAGATCGGCGCCAGCTGGAAGAGATCGTGGAAGTCCACATCATGGGTGGAAACGGGGGAGAGGCTGGGGGAAGTGCTCATGGCCAGGGGACTTTCAGAAAGGGCAGCCAACAAGGGGATGCGTGCTTTGTTTATATCACTTTCAGGCGATTACGCGCGCTTATGTCGGTTTTATTAGTGGCTTGAATGGCAAGAGAAACAGGGTTTTGAGCAGTGTTGTAAACGCAATGGCATTCCCTTCATTCCGTCCTTGGATGTAGTGAGCCAGTGGATAGCCCGGGCCTGGTCGCCGCGATGCGGTAGCCGACTTCCGTCCGCGTTGCCCTCTCCGCAAGGCGGGTGCCCGGGCCGCGTCCGGATGCAGCAAACCCCGTTCCCGCGCCGCTGTCCGGCTTGGCGGCGGTATGCGGCCGAGATTGAACCGCGGCTGGCTGGCCGTACCTAATCAATGGCCGTTTTTCCGGATACGGCAGGCACTTGCCGACCACCGGCGGTCTTCGCCGGCGGCGTGGAAGCCCACCCCATCGAGGAGATCCGCTCATGTCCAGACCGTTCCCCTTCCGCCTGTCCGCGCTCGTCCAGGCAAGCTCCTTCGCCTCCGTGCTCGCCGCCTGCGGCGCCACTCTTGCCCAGGCGGTGCCGGACGCGCCGGTCGGCTATGGCCCGCAGCCCCATCTGCCGGCGCCGGAGCGCTCCATGGTGCCCACCATCAACGTCGCCCCGGCCAAGGGTTGGGAGGGCAACACCATGCCGGTGGCCGCGGCCGGCCTGCAGGTGGGCGCCTTCGCCCGCGGGCTGGACCATCCGCGCTGGCTCTATGTGCTGCCCAACGGCGATGTGCTGGTGGCGGAGACCAACCGCCCGCCGAAGGAGAGCGCCGGCGGGCCGATGGAGTGGGTGCGCGGCCAGTTCATGAAGCGCGGCGGCGCGGTTACCGAGAGCGCCAACCGCATCAGCCTGCTGCGGGATGCGGACGGCGACGGCGTGGCCGAGGTCAAGACGCCTTTCCTGCAGAACCTGTCCTCGCCCTTCGGCATGGTGCTGGTCGGCAACACGCTGTACGTGGCCAACGCCGACGCGCTGATGCGTTTCCCCTACCGCGAGGGCCAGACCGAGATCACCGCGCCGGGGGAGAAGGTGGCCGACCTGCCGGCGGGCATCAACCATCACTGGACCAAGAACGTGGTCGCCAGCAAGGACGGCAGCAAGCTCTACGTCTCGGTCGGCTCCAACAGCAACATCGCCGAGAACGGCATGGAGGCGGAGGAGAACCGCGCCGCCATCCTGGAGATCGAGGCGGCCAGCGGCCGCAGCCGGCTGTTCGCCTCCGGCCTGCGCAATCCGGTGGGGATGGACTGGGAGCCGCGCACCGGCGTCCTGTGGACCGCGGTGAACGAGCGCGACGAGCTGGGCAACGATCTTGTGCCGGACTACATGACCTCGGTGAAGGAAGGCGGCTTCTACGGCTGGCCCTACAGCTACTTCGGCCAGCATGTGGATGAGCGGGTGAAGCCGCAGCGGCCGGAGCTGGTGGCCTCCGCCATCGCGCCGGACTACGCGCTGGGCGCCCACACCGCCTCGCTCGGGCTGAGTTTCGCCAGCGGCGCCAGGCTGCCGGCGCCCTACACCGAGGGTGCTTTCGTCGGCCAGCACGGCTCCTGGAACCGCAAGCCGCACAGCGGCTACAAGGTGATTTTCGTGCCCTTCGCCGAGGGCAGGCCCAAGGGCATGCCGGTGGATGTGCTCACCGGCTTCCTCAACGCCGAGGGCGAAGCGCTGGGCCGGCCGGTGGGCGTGGCCATCGACGCCAGGGGCGGGTTGCTGGTGGCGGACGACGTCGGCAACGTGGTGTGGCGGGTGAGTGCCGCCGGTCGATGAACCGCCCATCCGGCGGTGTCATCGACGATCATACGTATTTAGATATAAGTCAAAAGCTTGGATAATTTCTTTCGCTAAGCTCCTTGCCCCTTCGGCATCCTAATTGCTTTATGCCGGGCGGGACGAAGATCACCGGAGTTGGACGCGTATCCACCGGACTTCGCCCCGGAAACGGGAATTCGCCAACCGCCAGTCGTGACGCCACGGCTGGTACCGCTTCAAGGCAAGGGTCTGTGATGAGAAAGAATACGACGCTGGTGATATGGCAGGACAGCTACGCGCTGGGTATGGAAGAGATCGACGAGCAGCACAAGATGCTGTTCGACATCATGAACCGCTTGTGGGCGGCCATCCTCGACAACGCCGAGGGGCGCCGCCTGGCCACTATCCTCGAGGATCTGGAGCGCTACACGGTGCTGCATTTCACCGAAGAAGAAACTTTCATGCGCTCCATCGGCTACCCGGACTTCGACGACCACGTGGCCTATCACCGCAAGTTCGTGCGCAAGCTGATGGACGAGAAAGAGGCGGCGCATGCGGGGCGGCCGGTCAGCCTGGAGCTGATCCACTTCCTGCGCGACTGGCTGGTGAACCACATCCTGGTCGAGGACAAGCGCTACGCCGCGCAATTCAACAAGGAGAAGCGCAACTCCTCGCTGCTGGGGCGCTTCTTCGCCCGCCTGCGCTGAGAGTGGACGGCGAGGGCGGCGCACTGTAGCAAAACGGACAGGCCCTGCGCCCGCATGGCCGGTCCCGCACAAGATCTGACAGACGCCGCCCGGCTGGCCGGGCGATCGTGAAACCGGAGCGGCGGCCCAGGTCCGCCGCGCTTTTGCCACCTCCGCAGCCCGGAGGCCCAGCTGGAATGTCGTTGTCGCCGTGAAAGAAGAGATTTCCGTTTCCCCCGCCCCCAAGGCCAGCCTGCGCAGCCGGCTCACCCTGTGGTTCGCCGGCCTGTCGCTGCTGACCCTGCTCAGTGCCGGCATCTACGTCGGCCGCATCGCCACCGAACAGATGAAGCAGGCCAGCGGCGATGCGCTGCTGGGCACCGCCCGCGCGGCGGCCATCCTGCTGGGCGATCAGCTGCACGAGCGCCAGCTGGAAATCGTGCTGCTCAGCCATGCGCCCCACTTCGTGCGCGGCAACCTGGATGCGCCGGAAATCCTCAGGTCCATGGAGCAGCGCGCCAAGGTGCACACCGAATACGCCTGGATGGGCGTGGCCGACGCCGAGGGCAAGGTGCGCCAGGCGGTGAGCGAACTGCTGGTGAAGCAATCGGTGGGCAGCCGGCCCTGGTTCCAGGAGGCGCTCAAAGGGCCTTACACCGGCGACCTGCACGAGGCGGTGCTGCTGGCCAAGCTGCTGCCGGGCAGCGCCAATGGCGAACCGCTGCGCTTCATCGACTTCGCCGCGCCGATACGCGATGAGCACGGCAGCGTCATCGGCGTGCTTGGCGCCCATGCGCACTGGAGCTGGGTGACCGAGCTGGTGGAATCCACCGTGTCGCAGCAGGGCATGCAGCGCGAGGCGGAGGTGCTCATCGTCAATGCCAGGGGCGAGGTGCTGTACCCGGAGCGCCTGATCGGTACCCGCTACCAGGGCGACTCGGCGAGCGGCTCCGGCAACTGGTCCGATGGCGGCGACTACCTCACCCGCGCGGTGGCGGTGGAAAGCCGCAACGGCCCCGGCCTGGGCTGGTTCATCGCGGTACGCCAGCCGATGGCGGTGGCGCTGGAGTCCGCCCACGGTCTGCGCAACCAGCTGCTGTTGCTGGGCGTGCTGGCGGCGGTGGTGTTCGGCGCGGTGGCCTATCGGCTGGCGCAGCGGGTGAGCCGGCCGATCGAGCAATTGGCGCGGGCGGCGCAGCGGCTGCGGGCCGGCGCCGAGAGCTTCCCCATTCCGCGCGACCAGGCGGTGCGGGAAATCGCCCAGCTCAGCCAGGCCCTGCAGGAGATGACGCGCTCGCTGCTGGACAAGGAGCGCGAGTTGCGCGAAGCCAATGCCTCGCTGGAACTCACGGTGGAGCAGCGCACCGATGCGCTCACCCGCGCCAACGAGGAGCTTTCCCGCCTTGCCGCCCGCGACGGCCTCACCGGCGTGTTCAACCGCCGCCGCTTCGACGAGCGCCTCGCCGAGTGCCAGCAGCTTTTCCTGCGCGGCCGCAAGCCGTATGCGTTGCTGATCATCGACGCCGACCACTTCAAGCGGGTGAATGACAACCATGGCCATGCGGTGGGCGATGCGGTGCTGAAGCAGCTCGCCCAGCTGCTGCAGCAGAACACCCGCGCCAGCGATTTCGTTTCCCGCTACGGCGGCGAGGAGTTCGCGGTGCTGCTGCCGGAAGTCGGCGGCGAGCAGGGCGCGCTGGCGGCGGCGGAGAAAATACGCGCCGCGGTGGCGGGCGCCGCCTTCGCCGAGGTGGGCAACATCACCATCAGCATCGGTCTGGCGATGGCCTCGGCCGCGGACGGCGATGCCGGTGAACTGCTGAAGCGCGCCGACCATGCGCTCTACGAAGCCAAGCGCGCCGGCCGCAACCGGGTGGTGAAGGCCGAGGCTCCGGCGCTACAGGAAGCGGCGCTGAGCGACTGAGGAGGGCCGGCCGGTACGCCGGCCTGCTTGCCTGCTGGCGGCTCAAGCAGTCTTTTGGTCTTTTCGATCCCGGTTTCAGCGCCGGACTCCGTCTGCGCCTGGCTTCCCCGCTTCTGCCAGGCAGGCTAAGGCCGAGGGCATTGCCGGCGCCACGGCGCGGCCGGCGATCAGCCGCGCCACCCAAGCCTCAAGCCCGCGCCAGCTTCACCACCCAGCTCACCAGTTCACCCTGGCGATGCGCGCCGGTCTTGCGGAACACCGATTTCAGCTGCGCCCGCACCGTTTCCAGCGCCACCCGGCGGTGCTCGGCGATGCGTTCCAGGCTGTCGCCCTCGGTCAGCATCGCCGCCAGTTCCGCCTCGGCGGCAGTGAGGCGGTAGAGGCGCTGCAGGCGGGCGCGCAGGCCGCGCGCCTGGCCATGTACCGCGGTGAGCCGCAGCAGGGCGAGGCCGGGCTTGCCGATCAGCGGGCCGGCGACGGCGAACCAGGTGCCGGTGCGCTCGCGTTCGTTGGCCGCCTCGATCAGCGCCTCCGCCTCGCAACGGCCGCGCAGGCTGTTGAGCACCAACTGGCGCAATGGCCGCAGCAACACCTCTTCGCCGCGCGTGCGGTTGCCGTGCTTGCGCAGGCCGCTCCACAGCTCGCCGTTTTCCTCCAACGCGGCGAGGTTGGCCCAGATCATGGAGAGGTGGGCATCCACCACCACCAGCGGCGTCGGCAGCTGGGCGGCGATGTCGCAGTTGCGGCGGCGGGCGCCGGTGCCGCTGTCGTCGAAGCCCGGTGGCTGCGGCATGGCGTTGCCGATGCGCCAGTGATGGATGAGCTTGTCCAGCTCGCGGCCTTGCTCGACGCTGAAGGGCGCGGCGCCGGCGAAGCGCTGGAAGCCCAGCAGCCGCAGCGAGCCGTCCGGCAGCTTCCACTGGGCGGCGGCCACATGGCGGATGCCGTTGGGGCGGATGTAGTCGTCCATCAACTCCCGCTGCGCCAGGTAGGCGGGATGGCTGTCGGTATCCAGGATGAGGGCGCGGCCGGCGGGGCGGACGGCGAGCAGGCTGGCCAGCGGGTCCAGGCGGGAATAGTGGTCGCGGTAGGCGAGGGCGGCGGTTTCCTCGTGGCCCTGGGAGATCAGCGTGTGGCTGCCGTCGGTGTGGCGGGTGAGCATGCCGTGCGCCTCTGCGCCCAGCATGTCGGCGATGTGGGCGAGCCATTCTGCGGCGGCTTCGTCCCGGATGGTGAGGCTGTCCATGCTTTTCTCATCTGCTGGAGGGTGGTGCTTAACCCTAGCGCCGGCGAAGGACGAAGGCATCTGACTTTATGCATAGTGCGTCGGGCAAAAATCCCGTTATGGGGAAATGGTTAATTTGGGGCATGGCGGGAGGGCGATGCACCGGATTTGTGCCTGAGGCCGCGCCGGGGCTTTCTCGAGCTGAGCCGGGGATGACAAGGGCTTGGCCGGGCGGCGCCCGGCAAGCGGCAGCCCGGGCTGGGCCCGGGTTGGGCGTATGGGATAGCCGGAGAGAGGAAAGAGGGACTGGCGCCTGGGCAAGCGCCGGGGCCTTGCTGAAACGGAACGGGCCAGAGAACCGCCTTGCGGCGGCGCTCCGGCCCGTTTTCTCCTTGCGGCCCCGGCCCCTCCAGCACCGGGGCCGCAGCCGGCTCCTGGCCTTCAGCGGTTGGCGCGTTTCCGTCTGCAGGCGAGCAGGGCGACGCCGAGCAGCAGCAGGCCGGCGCTGCCGGGTTCGGGCAGGGTGCGGGGATCGGGGAAGGGCGTGGCGGCCACGTCCAGCCAGTTGCTGGCGATCTCTTCGAAGCCGTCCGGCGTTTCGCGGTACCAGAAGAAATCGACGCGGCCGGTATCCAGTGTGGGGATGTCGGTCGGCAGGGCGCTGCTGTCCAGGTAGCTGTGCAGCACGCTGGCGGGATCGCCGGACAGCCAGTTGCCGAGCAGGATGAGGGTGATCTGCTCGCCGAGCACGTCGAAGCTGAACATGATGCGATCCGCTTCCGCCTGGTACGGGGCCGCGCAGCCGCCGTCCACGGTGGGATGGATGCAGCGCAGGTAGTCGTTCCACACCGAGATGTGGCCGTTGGTGACGGTGCGGGAGACCAGGCCGGTGTCGAAGGTCCATTCGGTGATCGCGTTGCGGTAGAGCAGGCGGTCGCCGAGATCGCCGGGGCCGCGGGAATCGACGATCTCGCTGGCGGCGGTGTCGTAGGTGATGCTGCCGGCGATATGCCGGCCGGTGCCCAGGTCGGCGATGCGGCCGCCGAAATAGAAGGTCACCGGCGCGGCCTGCGCGCTGCCGGCGAGCAGCATGAATGCAGCGGTGGCGCCCAGCGCCCGGATGAATCGCTTTCTCGACATTGTCTCCCTCCTCGTTGCGGCGACCGCCGGCGGCGGCCGTCGCTGCGATATAGCAGCGGATGGAGCTGTCATGCGGCGGGACGGCAATGTGTTACGACTGGGCCGCCCGGAATGGGGCGTCCGTACCGCGGAGGGCCGCGTTCGGCGGCTCAGGGCAGGAAGCGGTAGCCGACGCCGGTTTCGGTGAGCAGGTGGCGCGGCTGCGAGGGGTCGCGCTCCACCTTCTTGCGCAGCCCGGCCATGAAGACGCGCAGGTATTGGGTGTCCGCCTCATGGGCGGCGCCCCATACCGCCTTGAGCAGCTGGCGGTGGGTGAGCACCCGGTCCGGATGGGCGCACAGGTGGGTGAGCAGGCGGTATTCCAGCGGGGTGAGGTGCAGCGGCTCGCCGGCGCGCTCCACCACCCGGCGCGGCAGGTCGATGCGGATGTCGCCGAAGCTGAGGATGGCGCTGTCGTCCGCGCCGCCGCGGGCGCGGCGGCGCAGCAGGCTGCGCACCCGGGCGAGCAGCTCGCCGGTGCCGAAGGGCTTGACCAGATAGTCGTCGGCGCCGCTGTCCAGGGCCTTGATCTTCTCCGCCTCGGCGCTGCGGGCGGACAGCACGATGAGTGGCATTTCCGACCAGCCGCGCAGGTCGTGGATGAAATCCACGCCGTCGCCATCCGGCAGGCCGAGGTCCAGCACCACCAGGTCGGGCCGGCGGGTGCCGGCTTCGATCAGGCCGCGCTTGAGCGAGGCGGCTTCGAACACCTGCAGGCCTTCCGCCTCCAGCGCCATGCGCACGAAGCGCAGGATGCCGGCGTCGTCCTCGATGATGAGCACGCGGATGGGGGCGTCGCTCATGCCGTGCTCCCCGGCTCGCCGGCCTCGACCGGTGCCGCCAGCGCCGGCGGCTCGCCGCGCGGCAGGCGCAGGGTGAAGCGGGCGCCGCCCTGCGCGCGGCTGGCGCCGCTGATGTCGCCGCCGTGGGCGCGGGCGATGGCGCGGCAGATGGCCAGCCCTAGGCCGACGCCGCTGGTGGCGCTCTCCCGGGCGCCGCGCTCGAATTTGTTGAACAGCGCTTCCTCGCGGCCGGGCGGCAGGCCGGGGCCGTGGTCGTCCAGCCACAGCAGCACGCTGTCGCCGGCCACGGCGGCGGCGAGCTCCAGCGGCGTGCCCGCCGGTGTGTATTTGGCCGCGTTTTCCAGCACGTTAACCAGCACCCGTTCGATGAGGACGGCGTCGATATACACCAAGGGCAGCGTGTCCGGAAGGGCGACGCTGACGCTGCGCCCGGCCAGCGCCGGCCGCGCCGCCGCCAGCGCGCTGCCCACCACTTCCTCCAGCGGCTGCCACTGCCGGTTCAGCTGCACCGCGCCAGCTTCCAGCCGGGCCATGTCCAGCAGGTTGGCGACCAGCGCGTTCATGCGCAGGGCGGAGTCGCGGATGGCGTCGGCGATCTCCAGCGCCTGGCCGGCCACCGGCGGCCGTGCCAGCGGCAGCGCCTCGGCGAGGCCGACCAGCGAGGCCAGCGGAGTGCGCAGGTCGTGAGAGATGGCGGCGAGCAGGGAGTTGCGCAGCCGCTCCGACTCCATCTGGAGCGTGGTGCCCTGGGCAACTTCGATGTAATGCAGCCGCTCCAGCGACAGCGCCAGCAGCGAGGCGCAGGTTTCCAGCAGGCGGCGTTGCTCCGGCGTCGCCAGCCGCACGGCGTCCTGTGCCTGCAGCGCCAGCACGCCGCGCACCCGCATGGAGGCACGCAGCGGCAGGTAGAGGGTGGGGCTGGCGGGCAAGGTGTCGGTGCCCGGGCCGGCGGCGCTCTGGCGCTGGTAGCACCACTGGGCGATGGCGGCGTCCAGCTCCGGCGGCTCGCCGGCGCCCAGCGGCGCTTGCAGCGCATCCTGGTCGTCGGCCACCAGCAAGGCGGAGCGGGCGTCGAATTCCGCCGCCAGGAAGCGGCCGCCGATTTCGGCCACCTGCTCCGGCAGCAGCGCGGCCGACAGGCTGCGCGACATCTCGTACAGCGCCCGCATGCGGTTCTCGCCTTCCTGGGCGACGCGGGCCTGGAAGCTGAGGCGGGCGGTGAGCTGGCCTATCACCAGCCCGACCAGCAGCATCACGCCGAAGGTCACCAGGTACTGGAAGTCGCTGACATTGAAGGACAGCCGTGGCTGGACGAAGAAGAAGTCGAAGGCGGCCACCGACAGGAAGGCGGCCAGCACCGCCGGCCCGCGGCCGCAGCGCAGCGCCACGCCCACCACCGCCAGCAGGAAGAGCATGACGATGTTGGGCAGCTCGAACACCGGGAACAGCAGGCCGGCGAGCAGCGCCGCCAGCCCGCAGGCGGCGGCGCTGAGGGCGTAGGGGCGCCAGCGCGGGCCGCCCGCCGCCGGTGCGTGGGCGTCGCCCGCCGCATGGCGGCGCGGCGGCCGGGCGATCTGCGTCACATCCAGTTCCGCGCCCAGCTCGCCGATGCGCTCCGCCAGGCCGCGGCGCCAGGGCAGCAGCCGGCGCCGGCGGCGGCCGATGAGCAGGCGGGCGAGGTTGTGCTGGCGGGCGTACTTCACCACCGCCTCGGCTATGTCCTGGCCGGCCAGGGTGGCGGTTTCCGCGCCCATCTCCTGCGCCAGCCGCAGCAGGCGCAGGGCACGTTCGCGGGCCGCCTGCGGCTGGCGCTGCACCGCCGGCGTCTCCACGTGCACCGCATGCCAGGGCGCATCCAGCTGGGCGGCGAGGCGGGCGGCGGAGCGCAGCGTCTTGTCGTCGTCCCCGGCGGTGCCCAGGCAGACCAGCAGCGCCTCGCGGTTGCCGTAGGCCGGCGGCGGCGCGCCGCGCTGGCGGTAGCGCTGCATCTGGCTGTCCACCCGGTCGGCGGTGCGGCGCAGGGCGAGTTCGCGCAGGGCGATGAGGTTGCCCTTGCGGAAGAAGTTGCGTACCGCCTGCTCGGCCTGCCGTGGCAGGTAGATGCGGCCTTCCTTCAGGCGCTGCAGCAGGTCGTCCGGCGGCAGGTCGACGATGACGACTTCGTCGGCGGCGTCGAACACCCGGTCCGGCACCGTTTCCCACACCCGGATGCCGGTGATGCCGCCGACGATGTCGTTCAGGCTTTCGAGGTGCTGGACGTTCATCGTCGTCCATACGTCGATGCCGGCCGCCAGCAGCTCCTCCACGTCCTGCCAGCGCTTGGGGTGGCGGCAGCCGGCGAGGTTGGAGTGGGCGAGTTCGTCCACCAGGATGAGCGCCGGGCGGCGGGCGAGGGCGGCGTCCAGGTCGAACTCCGCCAGCTCGCTGCCCTTGTAGTTGAGACGTTGAGCTGGCAGCCGGGCGAGGCCGGGCAGCAGGGCCTCGGTTTCGGCGCGGCCGTGGGTTTCGACGATGCCGATGAGGATGTCGCCGCTGGCGGCGCCGGCAGGCCCGGTGCCCGCTCCGGCGAGCGCCCGGGCGGCGCTCAGCATGGCGTAGGTTTTGCCCACGCCGGCGCAGGCGCCGAAGAAGATCTTCAGCCTGCCGCGGCCGGCACGGCCGCTGGCCTCCTGCACCTGGGCGAGCAACTGGTCGGGGTCTGGGCGCTGTTCAGGCATTTGCGGCCATCCTACGCCGGGGCGCTTGCCGCCGGGATTGCATTGGCGGCATCAGTTCCGCGCGGCGCGCGTACCCGCTGCCAGCTCGTCCAGTGCCAGGTTCAGCTGCAGCACGTTCACCCGCGCCTCGCCGAGGAAGCCGGACAGCGGCTGCTCGGCGTGTTCCGCCAGCAGGCTGCGCAGGGCCTGCGGCGGCAGGCCGCGCGCCCGCGCCACCCGTTCCAGCTGGTAGCCGGCGGCGGCCAGGCTGATGTGCGGGTCCAGGCCGCTGGCGGAGGTGGTGACCAGGTCCGCCGGCACTGGCCCCGGCTGCTCCGGGTGGGCGGCGCGCAGGGCGGCGATGCGCGCTTCCACCGCCTGCAGCAGCGCCGGATTGGTCGGCCCCTGGTTGGCGCCGGCGGAGGCGGCGGCGTTGTAGGGCATGGGTGTGGTGGCGGAGGGGCGGCTCCAGAAATATTCCGGCGAGCTGAAGGACTGGCCGATCAGCGCCGAGCCGACCGGCTTGCCCTCGCGCAGCAGCAGGCTGCCGGCGGCCTGGGCGGGGAACAGCGCCTGCGCCAGCACGGTGGTGAGCAGCGGATAGGCGAGGCCGGTGAGCAGCGAGAGGGCGAGGAAGAGAACGAGGGCGGGGCGCAGCAGGGAGGTGTGGGGCAGTGCGAACATGGCGTGGCTCCGGGGATGGGGTGGCGGGAGGAAGGCGGTTGCGGCGCGAGGCGGCCGATCAGGCCCAGCCGGCCGCCGCCAGCCCGAGGTCGATCAGCTTGATGCCGGCGAAGGGCGCGATCAGCCCGCCGAGGCCATACACCAGCAGGTTGCGCCGCAGCAGCGCGGCGGCGCCCACTGGCCGGTAGCGCACGCCGCGCAGGGCGAGCGGAATCAGGGCGACGATGATGAGGGCGTTGAAGATGACCGCCGACAGGATGGCCGAGCCGGGGCTGGCCAGCCCCATCAGGTTGAGCGCGCCCAGCTGCGGATAGGTGCCGACGAAGGCCGCCGGGATGATGGCGAAGAACTTGGCGATGTCGTTGGCGATGGAGAAGGTGGTGAGCGAGCCGCGCGTCATCAGCATCTGCTTGCCGGTTTCCACCACCTCGATCAGCTTGGTCGGGTTGCTGTCCAGATCCACCATGTTGCCGGCCTCCTTGGCTGCCTGGGTGCCGGTGTTCATCGCCACCGCGACGTCGGCCTGGGCCAGCGCCGGGGCGTCGTTGGTGCCGTCGCCGGTCATCGCCACCAGGCGGCCGGCGTCCTGGTAGCGGCGGATGAGGCGCAGCTTGTCCTCCGGCGTGGCCTCGGCGAGGAAGTCGTCCACCCCGGCCTCGGCGGCGATGGCGGCGGCGGTGAGGCGGTTGTCGCCGGTCACCATCACCGTTTCTATGCCCATGCGGCGCAGCTCGGCGAAGCGTTCCTTGATGCCGCCCTTGACCACGTCCTTGAGTTCGATGGTGCCCAGCACCCGGCCGCCGTCGGCCACCACCAGCGGCGTGCTGCCGCGGCGGGAGACTTCGTCCACCGTGGTCTGTACCGCCGGCGGGAAGTGGCCGGCCCCGCCTTCCGCCCGAGCCTCCACATGCCGGCGTATGGCTTCCGCCGCGCCCTTGCGCAGCTGGCGCGCGCCCATGTCCACCCCGCTCATCCGCGTCTGCGCCGAGAAGTGGACGAAGCTGGCGCCCAGCGCGGCGATGTCGCGCTCGCGCAGGGCGAAGCGCTGCTTGGCCAGCACGACGATGCTGCGGCCCTCCGGCGTTTCGTCCGCCAGCGAGGCGAGCTGGGCGGCGTCGGCCAGCTCGCGCTCGGAGATGCCCGGCGCCGGCAGGAAGGCGGCGGCCTGGCGGTTGCCCAGGGTGATGGTGCCGGTCTTGTCCAGCAGCAGCACGTCCACATCGCCGGCGGCTTCCACCGCGCGGCCGGAGGTGGCGATGACGTTGGCCTGCATCATGCGGCTCATGCCGGCCACGCCCACCGCCGACAGCAGGCCGGCGATGGTGGTGGGGATGAGGCAGACCAGCAGCGCCACCAGCACGGTGAGCGTTACCGGCTGGCCGGCGCCGGCGGCCGCCACGCTGAACAGGGAGAAGGGCAGCAGGCTGGCGGTGACGACCAGGAACACCAGGGTGAGCGCCACCAGCAGGATGGAGAGGGCGATCTCGTTCGGCGTCTTCTGCCGGCGGGCGCCTTCCACCATGGCGATCATGCGGTCGACGAAGGTTTCGCCCGGATTGGCGGTGACGCGCAGCACGATCCAGTCCGACAGCACCCGGGTGCCGCCGGTGACGGCGCTGAAGTCGCCGCCGGCCTCGCGGATCACCGGCGCGGATTCGCCGGTGATGGCGGATTCGTCCACCGAGGCCACGCCGGCGATGACCTCGCCGTCGGCCGGGATCAGGCCCTGGCTGTCGTCGCCGGCTTCCACCAGCACCAGGTCGCCACGGCGCAGCGCGTTGGCGGCGACGCGCTCGCGGTCGCCGCGCTCGCCGTTGCCACGTACCTCCGCGTCGCGCACCCGGCAGGCCCAGCTCTCCTGCTTCAGCGCCCGCAGCGAGGCCGCCTGCGCCTTGCTGCGGCCTTCGGCCAGGGCCTCGGCGAAGTTGGCGAACAGCACGGTGAACCACAGCCACAGCGCCACCGCCAGGATGAAACCGGGCGAGGCTTCGCCATTGCCGCCCAGGGCCTGCAGCCACAGCAGGGTGGTGAGCGCGGCGCCGGCATAGACGACCAGCATCACCGGATTGCGCCACTGGACGCGGGGATGCAGCTTGCGCAGCGCCTCGACGGCGGCGGGGCCGGCCAGGGCCGGGTCGAACAGGGTAAAGGTCTTGCGTGTCATGTGAGGTCTCGCTTCCGCGTTGGGGCAGCGCGCCGGAGCGGGCCGGCGGCCGGGGCAGGGAAGGGGAAGGGGAAGGGCGGTGTCGTCGCAGGCTTGGCCGGCTGGCCGGACGTTCAGTGGCCAAACAGCGTCAGGTGCTCCACCACCGGTCCCAGCGCCAGCGCCGGCAGGTAGTTGAGCAGGCCGACCAGCAGCACGGTGCCGGCCAGCAGCGCCACGAACAGCGGGCCGTGGGTGGGCAGGGTGCCGGCGCCGGCGGCCAGCCGCTTCTTCGCCGCCAGGCTGCCGGCGATGGCCAGCACCGGCACCAGCACCGCGTAGCGGCCCAGGCACATCGCCACCCCGAGCAGGCTGTTGTAGAAGGGCGTGTTGGCGGAGAGGCCGGCGAAGGCGCTGCCGTTGTTGTTGGCGGCGGAGCTGAGGGCGTAGAGGATTTCGCTGAAGCCGTGGGCGCCGGGGTTGGCGATGCCGGCGCGGCCGGCTTCCGCCATCATCGCCAGCGCGGTGCCGCCCAGCACCAGCAGCGGCGTCACCAGGATGGTGATGGCCACCATCTTCATCTCGTAGGCTTCGATCTTCTTGCCGAGGTACTCCGGCGTGCGGCCTATCATCAGCCCGGCGATGAACACCGCCAGCAGGGCGAACACCAGCATGCCGTAGAGGCCGCTGCCGACGCCGCCGAACACCACTTCGCCCAGCTGCATCAGCGCCAGCGGAACCGCGCCGCCCAGTGGGGTGAGGGCGTCGTGCATCGCATTCACCGCGCCGCAGGAGGCGGCGGTGGTGATGACGGCGAACAGGCTGGAGGCGGCGATGCCGAAGCGCAGCTCCTTGCCCTCCAGGTTGCCGCCGTCCGCCACGCCCAGCGCGGCCAGCCGCGGGTTGCCCAGGGCCTCGTAGTGGGTGAGGGCGATCACCGCCAGCACGAACAGCAACGTCATCGCCGCCAGCAGCGTCCAGCCCTGGCGCGGATCGCCCACCAGCCGGCCGAACACCAGGCAGAGCGCCGCCGGGATGAGGAAGATGGCGACCATCTGGGCGAAGTTGCTCAGCGCGTTCGGGTTCTCGTAGGGGTGGGCGGAATTGGCGTTGAAGAAGCCGCCGCCGTTGGTGCCCAGCATCTTGATCGCCTCCTGCGAGGCCACCGGGCCCATCGCCAGCGTCTGGCTGCGGGTCTGCTGCGTCTGCATCAGCGGCTTGCCGTCGGCGTCCGGCAGCGGTGCGCCGTCCGGCCCGGTGAGTGGCGCCTCGTACTGCAGCGCTTCCAGCGTTTCCACCTGCTGGTAGGGCGCCAGGTTCTGGATCACGCCCTGGCTGACGAAGAACAGCGCCAGCAGCGCCGAGGCCGGCAGCAGCACCCACAGGGTGACGCGGGTGAGATCCGCCCAGGCGTTGCCGATGCCGGCGGCGCTGCGGCGGGCGAAGCCGCGGATCAGCGCCATCGCCACCGCGATGCCGGTGGCGGCGGAGAGGAAGTTCTGCACCGTCAGCGCCAGCATCTGGGTGAGGTAGCTCATGCTGGTCTCGCCGCCGTAGCCCTGCCAGTTGGTGTTGCTGGCGAAGCTGATGGCGGTGTTGAAGGCGGAGTCGGCGGCGATGGCGCCCATGCCTTCCGGGTTGAAGGGCAGCCCGGCCTGCAAGCGCTGCAGCGCATACACCGCCAGCGTGCCCAGCAGGTTGAACAGCAGCAGGGCGAGGGCATAGCGCAGCCAGCCCATGTCTTCCTGCGGGCGCACGCCGGCCAGGCGGTAGAGCGGCGCTTCGATGCGGGCACCAAGGGCGAAGCGGCCTTCCATCACCCGCGCCAGCCAGGCGGCGGTGGGCACGGCGAGCAGCAGCAGGGCGGCGAGAAAGGCGCAGAGCAGCATCCAGGCCTGGGTGTTCACGAGAAGTCCTCCGGGAACAGCAGGGCGGCGAGGAGATAGACGAGCAGGCCGGCCGCCACCAGCCCGGCGAGCAGGTAGAGGCCGTTCATCCGCGCCTCCGGGCAAGGGCGGCGCAGCCGTGGGCGAGGCCGGCGACGGCGGCGAAACAGAGCGCGGTGAGCGCGAGGAAAAGCAGGTCCATGACGAATCCTCCGGTGACGCTGAGAGCCTAGGAGGAGCCGCATCAAGATGCTGAAAAGCCAGGTGGCGCGGGGATCAAGAAAGCGTAAAGAGCGGCGGGGGAGGGGGTTTTTGCCGCGGAAGAGCGGGGTTGGGAGGCGGCGTTGGCCGGTTTGTGGCGGGTGTTGTGGTGGGTGTGGTGGCCGGTTTCGCCCTGCTTGCCGTCAAGCCGGGAATGAAGCCGGCACATTGAATGTGCACAGCCGTTCGGGCCGGGTTCTCCGGCAGGCTCAGGGTGGGTTCAGGGCGAACTTGGGACGGGTTCGGGGCGAACGGAATCTCTCATCCGATTGCCGGTTTGATTGCCCGCTCAGGCGTCCGTCTGCTGTGCCAGCCACACCGTGTGCTGGCCGCAGTCCGGGTCTTCGCTGCGGTGGGCGCGCACGGTGAAGCCGTTTTCCGCCAGCAGCGCGTGGTATTCCTCCGGCGCCAGGCTGGCGTGGTACAGCGGCTCGCCCTCGAATTCGCCTATCGCGTCGCCGGCGCCGGGGCCGCTGGTGAACAGCAGCGCGGCGCCGGGCAGGGCGTGGGCGCGGAAGCGGGGGAACATGGCGCGCTGGTCGTCGGCGGTGAGGTGGAAGAAGCTGTCCCAGGCGATGAGGCCGTCGAAGCGGCGCTCCAGCGCCAGCTCGCGCATGTCGCCCGCCAGCCATTCGCCTTGCGGCAGGCGGCTGCGGCAGTAGTCCAGCATGGCGGGCGAGCTGTCGACGCCGGTGACGGCATGGCCCTGCTCCAGCAGCCAGCGGGCGATGGGCTGGCCGGTGCCGCAGCCGATGTCCAGCACGCTGGCCGGGGCCGGCAGCAGGGCGGCGAAGCGCTGCAGCCAGGCGGTTTCCATCCGCAGCGTGGGTGCGCGCCGGCTGTCCCAGTACGCCGCATGCCGGATGTAGATGTCGATGATGTTGGCGGCGAGCGGGCTGTTGTCGGTGGGATTCATGCGGCGGCTCCGGCGGGCGGGAGGCGCAGCCTAGCGCAGATCGAGGTGCCGTGGGCGTGGCTGGCCGGTAGCGTCGGCGGCGTGTTGTCCGGGGCTTGCCGCCGGAGGCGGTTTTGTCCGACTCTCCGCGTGTTCCCATCCACTCCGCCCAGCCTCTGGTCCCCGCCATGAACGACGAGCAAAGAGCCGCGGTGCGCCTCGCCCTGTCCGACGCCTTCGTCGATACCGAGGTGGATTTCGCCCACATCGCGGCCCGGGTGGGCGCGCATGCGCCGGTGGAGGTGGAGCGCATCTTCTTCGCCGAGGTGGCGCTGGTCTGCCATTCCAACCTCGAGACGCCGGTGCCGCCGGTGTGGACCGCCTTCGACGGCGACTGGCTGCAGCGGGAGATAGAGCGCCGGCTGGCGAAACGGCGGCAGAGCGCGTGGCGGCGCTGGCGGGATGCGCTGGTGGTGGCCTGGCTGCGCTGGTCTTACCGCGAGCTGTGGCAGGCGGTACGCCGCGGCTGATACCACAGAGGGGAGGCATCCCGAGGCATGCGTGCTTGGGTGCGTCATCGCGCCTGGCAAGCCGCGCTGTCTGTTCCGACGGCCTTGCCGTCAATCTGCCGGCTTCTGTCCCGGGATGAACAGGCTGAAGGTGATCCAGTTTTCCCCACCGGTGTTTTCCAGCCAGGCCCGGCCGCCGTGCATGTCGGCGATCTGCCTGACCAGGTGCAGGCCAAGGCCGGCGCCGGTGCGATGCTGCGCCCGCCGGCCGCGGAAGTACTTCTGGAACAGGAGGTGGGCCTCTTCGGGTGGAATCGGCTCGCCGCCATTGCTCACGTCGATGCGCAAGCCATCCGCTCCAGCCTGGGCGTCGATTGCAATCGACTCGGCTGCCGGCGCGTGCCGGTCCGCGTTGCTGAGCAGATTGTGCAGGGCGATCTTCAACAGGCCGGGGTCGCAGGAAAAAGACTCCGGCACATTCCGCAAGCTGGCGACAACTCTCCCCTGCGGCCATTGCTGCGCCAACTCCCTGATCAGTTCCGTCAGGTTGCAGGGGCGCAGGGAAAACACCGGCGCGTCCATGCGCTCGACGGCGAGATAGTTGTCCACCAGGTCCAGCATGCGGCGCACGGTGTCGCGCAGATTCCGGCAACGGCTTTCCACCTCGCTCCAGGCCGCATCGGCATTGCGCGCAATCTGCTGTGCCGTCACGTTGATGATGGCGAGCGGTGTGCGGAATTCATGCGACACCATGGCGACGAAACTGCGCTGCTCTTCCTTGAGCCGCTGCTCGGTGGCCAGCGCCTCGCGCAATTCGCTTTCCAGCAGGATGCGCCGCTCTATTTCCTGTTGCAGGTCGGCGGTACGCACCGCCACTTCGGCCTCCAGCCCCTGCATGGCGCGTTCCCGCGCCTCGCTGGCCTGCCTGCGCAACACGTCGAACTGGAAATGCAGGCGCATGCTCATGGCCAGCATGTGGATGAGTGTGCCCAGCGAGATGACGTTGTTGGTGAATGCGTTGGAGGGGAGAACCGCCAGGTTGCGCAGGAAACTGATGCTCACCGCCGCGTAATAGATGCCGAAGGCGAAGGCGAAAAACTGCGCCGGCCGATGACCCTTGTACAACAACCAGCCGGCGATGCCTGTCATCGTCACCAGTTCCACCAGGGTGGCGAGCTGGACGAAGGTGATGCCGGTGCCGTAATGCCCGGCGACGATAAGGGCCGCGGAGGGCAGGCTGACCAGGGTGATGAAGCCCATGAAGAGCCGGCCGAGGCGTGGATAGACCGCTGTGAGATCGAGCTGCAGCATGGCGAACCTGGTGCCGACGATCAGCGCGATGCAGATGCAGAAGCCCAGGAGCGGGTCGGAGAGGGCCACCGGCAGCCGCAAGGTCCATTGCGGAATGCCCAGCGTCAGCGACTGGATGACTGCCGTCAATGTCAGGTAGAGCAGATACCAGCCGCTCTGTCTTTCCCGCGTCAGGCGCCAGAAGAATCCGTGCAGGATCAGCAGCAGCAGGAAACCGCCGAAGTAGAGGCCGTAATACAGCGACTCGCGGCGTGAGGCGTTGTCGAAGGCGTCGCGCTGCCACAGGTGAATTGCGCTGCTGAATGCGTTCTGGGTCTTGATGCGGATCAGCAGCATCGTTTCGCCGCTCGGCAGCGTCAGGGGAAACGAGGCGTTGCGCGCGTCCAGCGGCCATGCGCCACGGTCGAAATCCTCGCCCGCTTGCTGGCGTGTCCATGTTCCGTCCGGGTCGTGCTGGAAAACCCGGACATCGTCCAGCAGGGCGTTGGCGAGATTGAGCACCCAGTCGGCGGGCGCCGCCGCATCGCGCCTCACCCGCATTTTCAGCCAGACGACGTCGCGGCCGTAGCCCATGTTCATTTCGCCGGGCATGGCCTGCCAGGCCACGGTTGCCAGCTGCGCCGGGTCATTCCCCGCCTCGGCATCGTCGGCGGTTCTGAAGAACGACATGAAACCCGAGGTGGAAACATCGGCCGTCGCCCCATTCAATTCCAGTACGGTGGCGGCCGGCGGCAATATGGGCGTGGATTGCGCATGAACACCGTTCGCCGTGAACAGCCAGAATGCGAGCAGGCATAGATATCTCATCGTGGCCCAGAGTATCACTGACGAATTGCAATGCCGGCCCGCTCAGATTTGCTCAGCTTGCTTCGGGGAGCGTTCGTTATCCTCCTTGTCCTGATCCATCCGCCGCCAATACACGGGGCCACGTTTATTCCATGATCCGCCGTCTCCTCCTGCTCGAAGATGAGCCCATCCTGCGCCGCGAGCTGACCCATTTTCTGGGCCGGGAGGGATGGGATGTCGAAGCGATCGGTGATATCAGTGGATTCCGGCAGGCATACGATGCCGGCCTGCACCGCATCGCCATCATCGATCTCAGCCTGCCCGACGGCGACGGCATGGCGCTGATACGCGAGCTGCGCAGCCACGGCAATCCGCTGGGGATCGTCGTGCTGACGGCGCCGATTACTATCTGCCGAAAACCTGCGACCTGGACGAAATCGCCGCCACTCTGGTTGCGCTGTCGCGGCGTATCGAGGGCATCTTGCCGAGCCAGCCGACCTGGCTGCTGGAGCGCGGCCTGCGCAGCCTGACGCCGCCGGGCCATGGCGCGATCGCCCTGTCGCAGCAGGATTTCCTGGTACTGAACGCGCTCATGTCGCGGGCCGGCAACACTGTCAGCCGCCGCGATATCGTTGCCGTGCTGGACGAGGATTTTCTCGAATACGACCAGCGCCGCCTCGACACCCAGATGCGCCGCCTGCGCAACAAGATCGAGGACGCGACGGGAATGCCGCCGCCGATCAATACCCTGCGCAACGCCGGCTACTGCTTCTTCGCGCCGGTGACGATCAGGGACTGAGCAGCGGCAAGCCGCCTGCCGGCGCCGGGCGGGGACGGCGTGCGCGAACGCTTGAGCCGTGAAGCCTCGACCGGCGCTCCATTCCCGATTCCATTGGAATGATGGGGACGCTGTTCCCCCAATGAGCGGGAAGCCGCCGCTTTCCCATGGCTCGCGTCTCCGCTCAGTTTTGCTCAGTTTCGCCCGAAAGTTTTCTCCTAAATTCCCTTCACCAAAAACCATAGCCTGGAAGGGAAACCCATGAACAAGATCCACCGCACCGTCTGGAGCCAGGCACGCGGGAGCTACGTCGTCGCGCACGAACATGCCGGCATGGGCGGCAAGTCATCGGGCAGTGTGCGTACCGCGGTAGCGGCGGCGCTGCTGGCGCTGGCTGCCGGGCAGGCGATGGCGGACACATGTGCCACCAGCGTTGCCACCGCGCTGACCACCGGTTGCACGGTGGATGACGCCAGCACCGTCACGACGGTCACGGGCACGGGTTCCATCACCATCGACGCGCAGTCCTCCCTCACCACGCCCTACGCGGTGAAGATCAACAACGGGCTCCGGTTCTACAACTACGGAACCCTGCAGACCACCAATGGCGGCGGCGCGGGCATCAACCTGTCCGGCGGCAACATAACCGGCTATGTGGATGACGGGGAAAGCGGTGTGAACACCTCGCTGGCCAACTACGGCGTCATCGAGGTGGGTGCGGAGTCCAGTGGCCTGCGGATTACCAATGGCTCCCACATCGTGGGCTCGGTGGTCAACAAGTCCGGTGGCGGGATCAATGCCGGCGATGGCTCGTATGGCATCTACGTGAATGCCAGCAACGTGAATGACATCGCGATCTATGGCGGCATCATCAATGAAGGCACGATCACCGTCGGCGACAACACGGAGCTTTCGAGTGCGGGCATCGCCATACTCGGGGGCAGCACGATCGGCGGCTACATCGCCAACCTCGGAACCATCCAGGTGGGCAGCAACGACGACGTGTCGGGCGGGATCATCGTGTCCACGTCCACCGTCACTCAGGACATTCTCAATTACGGCGACATCTCGGTCGCCACTGAAACCAACAACAACGGCAGGGGCAACGGCAGCGCTGGCAACGTCGGCATCGGCGTCACGGGCGGGGCGGAGATCGGCAGTATCGAGAACGGCTCCACCGGCAGCATCATGGTTGGCAATGATGGTGGCAGCAACGCCTACTATCAGGATCTTGGCCGGGGCATCTTCGTCGAGCACAGCACGCTGATCGGCAGCATCAGGAATGATGGCCAGATCCAGGCTTATGGTCATGCCATAGAGATATCGCGTAGTGCCGTGGGCGAGAGCGCGGCGACCGGAGCCTCCATCTACAACTCGGGATCCGGGGTGATACGGTCCTATTCGGCGGACTGGGGCGATGAATCGGGCATACACATCTACTTGTCAACGCTGAGCGGCGATATCGTCAATGAGGGCACGATCGAGGGCAGTTCCTACGGCCTCCTCATCGACTACGGCAGCGCGGTAAGTGGTGATCTGATCAACCGCGGAACGATAGGCGGCGGTACGGCGGCCGTGTATGTCGAGTCTGGCTCGTCGCTGGGCGCGATTCATATCCAGGGCGACGATACCGCCCGGTTCATCGGCGAGGTGTACTCGCCCGCCAGTGCGGCGTTCGTGGATGCGGACGCCACCTACACGCTGCAGAACGGCAACCATTTCACGGTGTCGGGCTTCACCAACAACGGCACGCTGAAGATGGACGCGGGAAGCACCGCGACCATCACCGGGAATTTCAGCAACGTCGGCACATTCAGCCCCACGGTTGCGGGTGACACCGACTACAGCAAGCTGATCGTTTCCGGCGACGTCAGTCTCGGCGGCGCGGCCGCCGTCAACGTGACGGCCACCACGCTGACGGCGGGTGGGATTCTGACCAATGTGATTCAAGCCGGGGGCACGCTGAGCGGCGAATTCAGCACCATTACCGACAATTCCTACCTCTATAACTTCACTGGCATCTATAACTCCGGTTCCTTCGACCTCAAGATCGTGGCCGCCGGCAACGGTGACGACACGGGAGGCAGCGGCGGCACGGTGGTGGGCGCCGTCACCGAGAACGGCAACAGGCCCGCCGCCGGCGTGGCCCGGGTGCTGGACAGCATCGTCAACGGCAACTCCGGCACGGGCGCCGACTGGAGCGCGGTGACCACCGCGCTGGGGCGCTTGAGCACCAGCGGGCAAGTCTCGTCCGCTGCCAGCCAGACCTTGCCCCTGCTCACCGGCAGCAGCCTGGCGGCAACCCATTCGGCGCTGTCCAGCGTGAACCGCGTGATTCAGGCGCGCATCGAGGGCAACCGCGGCCTGTCATCGGGCGATGGCCTCTTCAGCAGCGGGAATGTCTGGTTCAAGCCCTTCGGCTCCTGGGCCAGGCAGAGCACCACTTCCGGCGTCTCCGGCTACAAGGCCAACACCGCCGGCATTGCCGGCGGCGCGGATACCCACCTGAACGACCGGGCCAACGTGGGCCTGGCCTTCGCCTACGCCAAGGCGGCGGTAGACGGCAACTCGGCCGAGGCGCCCAACAGCGCCAAGATCTACCTGTTTCAGCTCATCGGCTATGGCAGCTACACGCTGGACGCCACCAAGGAACTGAACTGGCAGGTGGACGTGGGCCACAACAACAACAGGGGCAGCCGTGACATCAGCTTCATGGGCACCACGGCCACTTCGGACTATAGCAGCCTGAGCATGCACGCGGCCCTGGGCCTGGGCTGGAATTTCCCCATCAGCGAGAAGACCACCTTCCTGCCCTCCATCCGGGCGGATTACACCCGCGTCAAGGACGAGGCCTACACCGAAAGCGGCGCTGGCGTGCTCAACCTGAAGGTGAAGGGCCGCACCAGCGAACAGATGCTGTGGTCCGCCGACGCCAAGATCCGGCATCAACTCGATAACGGCGTGGCTCTCTCCGCCAACGCCGGCGTGGGCTATGACTCCCTCAACCAGCGGGCGTCCATGACCGCCGCCTTCGCGGGTGACCCCGGCGCATCCTTCGTCACCCGTGGTGTCGATCCGTCGCCGTGGATCTGGCACGCGGGGCTGGGTGTCAGCAAGACGCTGGCCGATGGGGTTGAGCTCACGGCCCGCTATGACGCGGAACACCGCACTGATTTCAACAATCAGACGGCGTCGCTCAAGGTGCGCTGGACGTTCTGACGCGGGAAGGGAGGCCGGGCCAAGGGGAGGCGACGGAGGGCGTGGTGGGGCGGGCGGGGCCGCCGTCCGGTCTGGTGTGGGCCCGGCCCGGAGTGATGAGTCTGGAATGCCGCCGCACACAGCGGCCATTCCCACCTTCTTCAAGGCACCGCGACCGGTGTTTTTCGCTGGTGCGCCGCAGCAGGTGATGGCCCCACCTGCGTGGCATGGCGCCATTTCACCCCTCGGTTTCCTGCCCTGCGATGTGACCCGAGCAAGCTTAGCGGCCACCCATACCCCACGCGGAACCGTTTTCTTTACCGATTCGACGACTCGAAATACGCCCTCCGTGGATGCGAGGCGCATCGCCGCCGGTTTGCCGCCGGCTACCTCCATTTACATATGCCCAATCTAGGGCGTTGCCCTCTGGTGCGATCGGGTAGGGGAGGCTGGCAGAGCCAGCGCCGGCGCACGGGAATGCGGAATCGGAAAATGACAATTGGGATTACGTGTGGGCGAAAACAAGCCGGATTCCACTCGGAAAGGCTCTAGCCGTATCGTCTTAATGCCTTGAAAGCCATAGCAAAAAAATGGTTTTGAACGGGGGCGGAAAACCCGCTTTTTCTCCTTGCAAATGATTACGTTGTTGCAGTGCTCGGGTATATATTGGGCTTGCGCACGCCCAATCCGGGCACTACGAGACGGCGGCGCCGTTTGCCGCAGGGCACCAATCCCGGCGAGGAGATCGTCATGAAATGCCCCCCTGTATTGCCGACCGAGCCGGAACGCATCAAGGCCCTGGCCGCCTACGGTCTGGGCAGCGAACGCCCGCTTCCCAGCCTGGACCCGGTGGTGCAGATCGCCGCCCGCATGTTCAACATGCCGGTGGCGGCGGTGAACATGATAGGCAGCGACCAGGTGTTCTTCGCCGCCAGCACCGGGCTGGAAGGCGCCGACGTGAACATGAGCCGCGACGTCTCCTTCTGCGCCCACGCCATCACCCAGAACGGTGTGATGGTGGTGCCGGACGCCACCCAGGACGAGCGCTTCCACGACAACCCGCTGGTCACTGGCAACGCCAATCTGCGCTTCTACGCCGGCGTGCCGCTCACCTCGCCGGAAGGCCATGCGCTGGGCGCGCTGTGCGTGATCGACGGCAAGCCGCACTACGACTTCTCCGACGAGGACTGCCTGCGCCTGCGCGAGCTGGCCAAGATGGCGGCGGACCGGCTGGAGCTGCGCAGGGTGGAGATTTCCACCGAACAGGCCAGGCCGCCCTTCGAGGAATTCGCCCGCAACTCGCCGACCGCGGTGGTGTGGTTCGACGAGCTGCGCAACGTCGTCGCCTGGAACGAAGCGGCGGCGCGGCTGCACGGCTACGGCATGGACGAAGGCGCCGGCCGGTCCATCGACACCCTGGTGCCGGAGCGCTACCGCGCCGGCATGCGCGAGCTTATCGCCCAGGCGGTGAGGGCCGGCTCGGTGGATGGGCTGGTGATGCCCACCGAGCTGCACGGCCTGCGCAAGGACGGCAGCGAGTTCCTGCTGGGCCTTTCGCTGTTCTGCTGGCGCGAAAACGGCGTGCTCACTTTCAACGCCCATCTGCAGGACCTCACCGAGCGCCGGCGGGAAGAGGCGGAGCTGCACCGCATTGCCCACACCGACATCCTCACCGGCCTGGCCAACCGCGCCTGCTTCTACCGCCGCATGGAGGAGACGCTGACCAGGCCGCTGGCCGCGGCGGCGCTGATGGTGGATCTGGACGGCTTCAAGGATGTGAACGACACCCTGGGCCATGCGGTGGGCGACGGCATCCTCTGCGAAGTGGCGCGCCGGCTGGCGCTGGGCGTGGGCAGCGGCGACACGGTGGCGCGCATCGGCGGCGACGAATTCGCCATCCTGCTGCCGGGTGTCGCCATTCCTGAATTGGCGATGGAGGTGGCGCGCACGCTGATGGTGCGCATCGCCGAACCCATCGTGGTGGATGGCCACGAGGTGAGGGTGGCCGCCAGCTGCGGCGTGGCGGTGGCGCCGGCGCAGGCGCAGGAGGCGCTGGAGTTGATCGGCGATGCCGACCTCGCCCTGTTCAAGGCCAAGAGCATAGGCCGCGGCCAGTGCTTCCTCTTCGTCACCGCGTTGCGCATGGATGCGATGGCGCGGCGGCTGTACAACATCGAGCTGCACCGGGCGGTGAACGACGGCGAGTTCGTGCTCTTCTACCAGCCGCAGGTGCGGCTGTACGACGGCGAACTGGTGGGCGCGGAAGCGCTGATCCGCTGGCGCCATCCGCAGCGCGGCCTGCTGGCGCCGGCCGCCTTCCTGCCGGCGCTGGAGGGCGGGCCGCTGGCTGCCATCGTCGGCGCCTGGATCATCGACGAGGCCTGCGCCCAGGCGGCGCAGTGGCGGCGCGCCGGGGCGGAGCGCTTCCGCATGGGGGTGAATCTGTGTGGCGCCCAGTTCCGGGTGGGGGATCTGATGTCCCAGGTCATCGCCGCGCTGAATCGCCATGGCCTGCCGCCGGACGCGCTGGAGCTGGAAGTCACCGAGAACATCGTGCTGGACAACGACGATGTGGTGCTGGACATCCTGAAGCGCCTGCGCAACTACGGCGTCGGCGTGGCCTTCGACGATTTCGGCACCGGCTATGCCTCGCTCAGCCTGCTGAAGAGCTATCCGCTGAGCCGCATCAAGATAGACCGCTCCTTCGTCCAGGGCATCCTCAGTTCGGAGCGGGATGCTTCGGTGATACGTGCCATCCTGGACATGGCGAACAGCTTCCAGCTGGAGACCATCGCCGAGGGCATAGAGGACGAGAACCAGATGCGCAGCCTCTACCGCTACGGCTGCGAGGAAGGGCAGGGCTATCTGTTCGGCAAGCCGGTGTCGGCGATCGAGTTCGCCGAGCTGTTCAACATCAGGCCGCTACGGCAGGTGATGGCGCGCTAGGCGCCGCCGCCACCGCTCCCCGCTTCCAACCTACAGCAGCCGGATACAGCCCTTGCCGGCGTGCTTGGCTTCGTACATGGCGGAGTCGGCACGCTTCATCAGCATGTCCGCGCTCTGGTCGGTGTGCGGCTCGTGGATGGCGAGGCCGATGCTGACGCCTACCTTGGCGGTGTAGCTGTTGATGTAGATGGGCAGGCCGATGGCATTGAGGATGCGCTCGGCGCATTTCTCAGCCTGCTCGCTGCCGGTCTTGAGCCCCTCCAGTACCACGGTGAACTCGTCGCCTGCCAGCCGTACCAGGGTGTCGCTGCCACGGGAGCAGCGGCGCAGGCGGGCGGCGATCTCCCGCAGCAGCATGTCGCCGATGTCGTGGCCGAAGGTGTCGTTCACCGCCTTGAAACCGTCCAGGTCGAGGAAGAGCAGGGCCAGCATGGTGCCGTTGAGGTCGGCGCGCTCCATCGCCCCCGGCAGCATCTCGGTGAGGGCGCGGCGGTTGAGCAGGCCGGTGAGCGAGTCCATCAGCGCGTCCTGCTCGCGCAGCGCCTGCGCCTTGCGGCGTTCGCTGATGTCGTGCAGGAAGGCGCTGAACACCCGGTGGCCGTCCAGCTCCAGGGCACGGATGCGCACTTCCACATGCAGCGAGGTGCCGTCGCGGCGCAGGGCCGGCAGCTCTATGCGCTTGTCCACCACCTTGGATTCGCCGGTGGCGAGGTAGTGCAGCATGCCCAGGCGATGGGCTTCGCGCAGATCCGGCGGCACGATGAGGTCGTGCAGCGCTTGGCCCACCGCCTCTTCGGCGCTCCAGCCGAAAGTGGCTTCCGCCTGCCGGTTCCAGGCGGTGATGGTGCCGGTGGCGTCGATGCTGATATAGGCATCGTTGGCGCTTTCGATGACGGTGCGCAGCTCCAGTTCGCGCTTGTTCAATTCGAGGGTGCGCTCTTCCACCCGCCGCTCCAGATCCTGCCGCAGGCCTTCCAGCGCTTCTTCCGCTTCCTTGCGCGCCTGGATGTCGGTGAGGATGGAAATGAAGTATTCCAGCTGGCCGGCGGGCGCCTGCTTTTTGGTGACGCTGAGATTGGCCCATACGGTGCCGCCTTCCTTGCGCAGGTAGCGCTTTTCGATCTGGTAACGCTCGATTTCGCCGGCAATGAGCCTGTGTAGTGCATCGAGATCGACTTCGAGATCATCCGGGTAGGTGATGTCCTGGAAGGTCAGCCGCTGCAGCTCTTCCCGGCTGTAGCCGGTGAGGTCGCAGACCGCGTCGTTCATGCTTAGCCAGCCCCCATTGGGCGAGATCAGGGCGACGCCGACGGCAGCGCGTTCGAACACCGCGCGGAAGCGGGCCTCGCTGGCTTCCAGTACGTCCTCCGAATGGCTGAGCTGGCGCTGCGCCAGGGTGACGGCCTCGCGCAGCTGCATTTCCTTGCTGGCGATGTCCGCCAGGTCCTGCAGCACTTCCAGCTGATCGGGCGAGAGCTGGCGCGGGTGGGAGTCGATGGCGCACAGGGTGCCCAGCGCCAGGCCGCCGGTGGAGCGTATGGGTACGCCGGCGTAGAAACGTACGCTGGGGCCGCCGGTGACCATGGGATGGTCGGCGAAGCGCGCATCCCGGCTGGCGTCTTCCACTACCATGGGTTTTGTGTCCAGGATGGTGTGAGCGCAGAAGGAGAGGTCGCGGGAAGTCTCGCTGACGTCGATACCGATGCGGGATTTGAACCACTGGCGTTCGCTATCCACCAGCGAAATCAGCGCCATCGGCACCTTGAGCACATGGGCGACCAGGCGGGTGACGCGGTCGAAGGCGGGTTCCGGATCGGTGTCCAGCACATCCAGGGCGTGCAGCAGCCGGATGCGTTCTACTTCGTCGGGTGGCAGAGGCGCTATGAGCATATCGGTCCAGGGGTGGGGGCTGAGTGGGCTGAGTCAGGGGGCCGCACGGCTGTCGCGAACGAGAAGCGATTCTGTCTTCAGTATATGTAGCCTTTCCCGGCTTGTCGCCCGCAGAGGACGGATTGGCGCCATCGCCGCAGATGACGGCATGGCGCGGTTCGCGCGCATTCCAGAGCCCGCGCCGGGCTTACAGCAGCGTGGTCTGCAGGCTGCCGACGGGCGCCGGGCGGCCGAGCAGATAGCCCTGCGCCTTGTTCACCTTCAGCTTGCGCAGTACATCCAGTTCGCTCTGGTTCTCCACCCCCTCGGCGACGATCTTGCTGCCGGTTTCGGCTGCGAACTGGATCAGCGCCACCGCCAGCGCCCGCCGCGCCGGGTCGTGGTCTATGCCCTGGGTGAGGCTGATGTCCAGCTTGATCACGTCCGGCTTGAGCCGGAGGATGTGGCGGAAGCTGGCGTAGCCGGCGCCGGCGTCGTCCACCGCCAGCGCCAGGCCGTGCTGGCGCAGCGGAGTGAGGGCGGCGGCGAAGGCCTCGTAGTCGGTGATGGATTCATGCTCGGTGATCTCCAGCACCATGCGGTCCAGCGGGCCACGCTCCAGCAGTTCTGCAATATCGCTCTGTACCAGCGTGGCGGGCGAGACGTTGAGCGACATATAAGTATTGGGGGGCAACTGCGGCATTGCCTCCAGCGCTTGTTCTATCACCGCGATCTCCAGTTCGGCCTGCAGCCCGGCCAGCCCGGCCTCGCGGAACCACACGTCCGGCGAGCGATAGGGCTCGGGCGAGAAGCGGGCGAGGGCCTCGTAGCCGATGATGCGGTGCTCGGGCACATGGATGATGGGCTGGTAGACGATGCTGTAGCTGCGCGTTTCCAGTACCTCCTGGATGCGCTCCCGCACCGCTTCGGCGTCGTGTTGGCGGTAGGCCTCCTGTTCCAGGCGATGGGCGGTGAAGTCGGCCAGCACCCGCATCATGCCGAGGTCGCGTTCGTTTAGGGAGTAATCGGCGGTGAGGTTGAAGCAGCACAAGGTGCCGTAGATGCTGCCGTCGCTGAAACAGATGGGCACGCTGAGGTGGGCGCCCACAGGCACCGCCCGGGTGGCGGCCAGTTCCAGCGCGGCCGGTACTTCCTGGGCGTTGTGGATGAGCTGGGGCAGGCGGCCGTCCACGATGCGCTGGCAGTAGCTGTCCTCCAGCGGTCCGCCGCCGCCGACCTCTATCGGCACCGCTACCAGGCCGGCATCGATCTGCCGGAACACCCGCCGGCCGCCGGTGAATTCGGAGATGAAGGCCACGTCCATGCCGAGGTGGGCACGGATGGAGCGCACTACGTCCTGCAGCACCTGGCCGAGCGCTGCGGCGTTGTCGCCATCTACACCCAGCAGCGCGCGGGTGAGGGCGGTTCTGCCCGGCAACAGCGTCTTGCTTGGAACCGGCTCGCTCATTCCGATCTCCTGTCGGGACGCAGCCGCGCGTGCAAGTTTTACGCACCGCTACGTCATCTCGCTGCTTAGCTTCACAGCGTAGTTATAGTGGGTTTGCGGCCTTGCCGTTGGACTAAGACGGCAGGGGCGCTGCAGGCAGCGGGTAATACAGGGGCTTACGACCATGGGCGGATGGAAGCCGATGGCCAGATCCATGATGAAACCGATGGACCAAGTGGATACAGAAGCCAATGGCGTGCCTGAGCGGGCCGCGGGCTCGACGCCGGCTTATCCCCTTTCCGCGCCACTTTTGCCCGAGGCATATTGCGCTGGCAAGTGGCGGCGCAAGTGTGGATTTATGCACGGTTTACCCTCAGCGGGCTGTGCTGAACCAGAGGGCGATGGCGAGCAGCACGCCCAGCACCGCCACCGCGAAGTTCAGCTTCATGCCCCAGGTGGCGCGGTAGCCGGGCGGGAACTCGGCCGGCGTCAGGCTGCGCAGCACCACGCGGTATTCCTGACAGGACAGCAGCGCGGCGGTAACGCCGAGCAGGATGAAGGCCAGCCCCAGCCACAGGGCGTGCCCGGGGTGCATGGAGACGCCGGCCTGCGGCGCCGCCAGCTCCAGCAACAGGGCGCTGCGCTCGATGAGGAAGCCGAAGGCGATCAGCGCCAGGCTGCTGCGGTTCCAGGCCAGCAGGGTGCGCTCGGCGGCGAACAGGACGCGCGGGTCCTTGAGATCGGACACGGTGGGCTCCAGGTGAGGGACCGGCGGAGTGTAAGACAGTGCTGCGGGCGCCGCGGTGGCGCCGCCGGCGCTTGTATGCTCTGCGGCCGCGCATCCGGCCCCGCAGCCAGCCGCCGGATGCTAGAACGAAGATCAGCCCGGCATGCCGCAGATGCGGCCGGCGGCGGCCCCGGAAGCAAGCGGGCCGCAGGCCGGTATCGCGGCGCCGGCTCTTGAACAGGACGGGACCATGCCCCGAAAGCGCACCAGCCGCAGCCTGCTGCTGCTCGGCAGCTTCTTCCTCGCCGTCGGCGTGCTTGCCGCGGCCGGCGCCTGGGTGAAGTACTGGCGCGACAGTGCCATCGCCAGCCAGGGCGCCTCCGCCACCGGCCAGATCGTGCGCAAGACCTTCCTCGCCGCCGCCGATGGCGACAGCGATTACCAGCTGGAGTACTGGTTCGAGGCGCCCTCCGGGCAGCGGGTGGAAGCGGTGCGCAGCATAGGCGAGCGGCTGTGGAAGCTGCTGCCGGAGGAAGGGCCGGTGGAGGTGCTGTACGCGCCGGCCGACCCGCGGCAGAACTTCCCCCGCGGCGCCGGCATGACCTCGGTCGGGCTGGCGCTCTTCCTTTCCGCGCTGGGTGCGGCCTTCATGCTGCTGGGCGGCGCTCTGCTGATGGCCTATTTCAGGCCGGCCGGCGTGATCGGGCTGTCACCGGCCCGGCGGGATTGAGTCCGGTTGAAGGCTGGCGGGGCGTTTGCGTATTACCCGGCCATCAGGCGTTCGGCCCGGACAGTGGTGCCTGGGTTTCCCGTTTCCGGATGAAGGCGCGCTGGCCCGAACTCAGGCGGTCCATACCTGCCCGCGCCTGTCTTCCACCCGTTTGGCCTTGTGGGTGGCGCGCGGCAGGGTTTCCGCCGCCAGGATGTTCACCTGCGCGCCGACGCCGGTGATCGCCTTCACCCGCTCGCGCAGGCGCTCGGCCAGCGCCGCATCGCTGCCGGCGTAGGCGGCGCTGCGTTCGGCCTCGATGGTGAGGCGGTCGAGGTGGTCGGGGCGATCCACGATCAGCCGGTATTCGCCGCTGAAGTCGTGGTCCTGGCGGACGATGGCTTCGACGTCGCTGGGGAAGATGTTCACTCCACGGATGATCAGCATGTCGTCGCGGCGGCCGTGCACGCCCAGCAGGCGCTGGCTGGTGCGGCCGCAGGCGCAGGGTTCGTCGGTGAAGCTGACGATGTCGCCGGTGCGGAAGCGGATCAGCGGCCGGGCCTGCTTCTTCAGCGTGGTCAGTACCATTTCGCCGCGCTCGCCGGGCGCGACCGGCTCGTCGCTGTCCGGGTCCAGCACTTCCACCAGGATGTGGTCTTCCGCCCAGTGCAGGCCATTCTTCTCCTCGCACATGCCGGCGCAGGCGCCGAAGATGTCGGAGAGGCCGTAGTAGTCATACACCTCCGCGCCCCACAGCGCCTCGATGCGGGCACGGGTTTCCGGAATGGAGCCGCCCGGCTCGCCGGCGACGAAGATGCGCCGCACCGCCAGCTCGGTGCGCGGGTCCAGCCCTTCCTTCTGCGCTGTTTCGCCCAGGTACCAGGCATAGGAAGGCGTGGTCCAGATGGCGGTGGCCTGGAACTGTTTGAGGATGGCGAGCAGGCGTTCCGAGGGCACGGTGCCGGCGTGGATGGTGAGCGCGCCCAGCTTCTGCGCGCCGAGCACGCAGGGGCCGCCGATGAACAGCGAGAAGTTGAGCGAGTGGGCGTAGCGGTCGTGCGGGCGCAGGCCGGAGGACCAGAACTGGCGAGCCTCGTAGTCTATCCAGTCGTCGAAATCCTGCTGGGTGAAGGGCGACACCGTGGGCACGCCGGTGGAGCCGGAGGAGGCGGAAACGTAGACCACCTCCCGCTCCGGCACCGCGGCGAGGTCGCCCAGCAGCGGCCGGGCTTCCTGGCGTTCGCGCAGGATCTTCTTGTCCATGGTGGGGAAGCGGCGCAGGTCGTCCAGGCTGCGCAACTGTTCCGGCCGCACGCCGGCGGCGTCGAAGCTGGCGCGGTAGTAGGGCGAGTTGTCGTAGGCGTGGCGCAGGTGGCGCTGCAGCAGATCCAGCTTGAGGGCGTTCCAGGCGGCGCGGGACTGGGTTTCCAGCTCCGGGGCCCAGTACTTGCGATCGGTGTCGTTCGTCATGGTCGGCAAAGGAAAGGGGTGAAGCGGCTGGATGTGCGCCGGCCTGCGGACGGACGCGCATGCGGATTCCGGCCGTGAGCGCCGGTGCTGGGGGGATGTTCCGGCCGGGCTATGGTGCCCGGTCTGTGGCGGCGGGCGGCTGGCTCAGCCGCGCTGCCGCCGTCCTGGAATCAGGCGGTTGGGGTGTGTTCAGCCGCCCTTGCCGTGGGCAGCCTGCCAGACGGGGAAGGGCGCTTCCTCGTAACCGGCCTCGGCGACGTAGCGCGTCAGCTGGCGCCATTCGGCGATGGAAAGGGCGCTACCGGTCTGGCGGGCGACGGGCAGGCCGTCGAGGTCATAGAACACCATGGTCGGCAGGGCGAACACCCGCTCGTCGCGGGCGAAGCCGGAAAGCGTGGTGGCCTGGCCGTCGAAGTTGGTGAGGGCGCCGGGTTCGTCCGCCATCAGCGAGACGACGACGAAGCGGCTGCGGAAGTCCTGGCGCAGGGCGGCGTCCTGCAGCGTGGTGGCGCGCAGCTTGGCGCATTCGCCGCAGCCGTTCATTTCGTACAGCACCGCCACGCCCTTGCGGCCCTGCTTGCGGGCCTCGGCGAGCGCGGCGGAGAGGTCGGCGGTGCCGGGGAAGAAGCCGTCGCCATGGCCTTTGGCGGTCTTGGCGCTGGCCGCCGGCGTGCCGCCCGCGTGGGCGCCGCTCTCGCCGAACAGCAGGAAAGCCAGCAGCAGGGCGACGCCGACCAGCCCTATCCACAGGCCACGGCCGAGCAGGGTTTCGCGGCCGGCCTGCACGCCGGGCGGCAGGGGCAGTGGCTCGCCGGGAATGAGCTCCGTGCGCTCCGGTGGCAACTCCGGCACGGTGGGGTCGGCGAAGGTGTTGCGGGGCGGTTTGGGAGAGCTCATGACGTTCTTACCTCAGCCAGAACAGGGCGCGGTGGCGCAGGGCATCGAGCAGGCTCATGACCGCCCAGGTGACCGCGCCGGTGTAGAGGATGCCGGCCACCATGCGCGGGTAATCGGCGAAGTCCGCGTAGTACTGCACGAAACGGCCCAGGCCGGCGTTGGCGCCGAACAGCTCGGCCACGGTGAGCAGGATGAAGGAGAAGCCCAGGCCCACCGCCATGCCGGAGAAGATGTGCGGCAGCGCGGCCGGGAATACCACCTTGCGCAGGGTTTCCAGGCGGGAGAAGCCGAGCACCCGGGCGTTGTCGCGGTGGCGGCCTTCCACTGCCAGCGCACCGGCGGCGGAGTTCTGGAAGATGGGCCAGAAGGCGCCGAGGAAGACGACGAAGGTGGCCGACAGGTGGAAGGTCGGCAGCACCGCGATGGCGTAGGGGATGAACACCGTGGGCGGAATCGGCGCCGCCACCTTGGCGAAGGGGAAGAAGGCGCGCGCCAGCCGCGGCGTGGTGCCGCACAGCAGGCCCAGCGCCACCCCCAGCACCAGGGCGAGGCCGAAGCCGGGAATCAGGATCAGGAAGGAGGACACGGTGCCGCGGCCCAGCTCCGGCAGCGACTGCCACAGGGCGTCGAACACGATGGCCGGCGTCGGCAGCAGGGGGTTGCCCTGGCCGGCGAGGGAGGCGCCTATCAGCTGCCAGGCGACAAGCAGCACGGCGACCAGCAGCAAGGGTTCCCAGGCGAAGGGGGCACGCTTGCGCGCCTGGGCGGCGGTGTCCGATTGGGCCGGGGCGGCGAGCGTGTTCTGCTCGGATGACATTCAGTACTCCTTGGCTGCGACAGCTGCGTTGGCTGGCGGACGTGCCGGCAGCCGGGTGAAGACGGGTGGCCGGAGGGGCCGGCCGGGGTGAAGCCGGGCCGCGGGCCGTGCCTGCCGGACAGCGCCGCCGCCGGGAAGGGCGCGGGGCTGGTCGGAGGCAGGGGCGCGGCGGGTGCTCATGCCGGGTCCAGGTGGGCCAGGGTGTCGGCGTCCAGCGCATCGGTGATGCGCTCGCGCAGCTCGTGGAAGCTGTCGTCGCCCAGCAGGGCGGCGCGCCGGCGCGGGCGCTGGAAGGGCACCGTGTGCTCGGCGATGATGCGGCCGGGCGAGGCACCCATCACCACCACGCGGTCGGCCAGCAGCAGGGCCTCGTCCACGTCGTGGGTGACGAAGATCACGGTGCGCCGCGGCTGGCCGCGCTCCCACACTTCCACCAGCAGATCCTGCAGGCGGGCGCGGTTCACCGGGTCCAGCGCGCCGAAGGGCTCGTCCATCAGCAGGAAGGGCGACTCCAGCGCCAGCGCGCGGGCAATGGCGGCACGCTGCTGCATGCCGCCGGAGAGTTCGAAGGGGTGACGGGAGGCCGCGTCGCCGAGGCCGACGCGGTCCAGCCGCTCCCACGCTCGGCGGCGACGCTCGGCGCGGTCCAGCTTGGGATGGGCCTTGGCAACCGCCTCGGCCACGTTGTCGCCCACCGTCATCCAGGGGAACAGCGAGTAGTTCTGGAAGACCACCGCGCGGTCCGGACCCGGCCCGGCGATCTCGCGACCGCCGGCGCTGATGCGGCCATGGCCGGGCTTCTCCAGCCCGGCCAGCAGCCGCAGCAGCGTTGACTTGCCGGAGCCGCTGGGGCCGAGCAGGGCGACGAATTCGCCGCCCGCCACCGTCAGGTCTATGCCCTGCAGGATGAGCTGCTCGCCGTAGGCGAAGGCCAGCCCATCCACATGCAGGTCGTTGCCGCCGTGTCCGCCGCGGGTGCTCACAGAACGTTCCTGGCCTTCTCCGCCTGGAGCTTCTCCTTCCAGTACGGGTCCTTCGGGTTTTCCTTGGCCAGCTTTTCCAGCGCGCGGTGGTAGGGGCCGGTTTCGAAGATGGGCTCCAGCGGACGGGTGCCATCGACGAATTCAGCTTCGACCAGCGTGGTCCAGAACTTCTGCGTGCCCTTCACATTGGGGTCGCTGGTCTGATCCAGGTGTGGGGAGTAGTAGCCCTCTTCCAGGATGTCGCGGTCCAGCTTCACGTACTTCTGGATGGAGTCGATGGTTTCCTTGCGGTTCTGGGCGGCGAACTTCTCCGCCTTCAGGATGGCGCGCAGGAAGCGGTCCCAGGTGTCGCCCTTGGAGGCGCGGTCGGACTTCACCACCAGGCGGCAGCACGGGTGGCCCGGCTGCACGTCGGAGGAGCGGATCACGACCTTCAGGCCCTGGCGTTCGGCGCGGATGTCATGCGGACCCCACACCACGCCGGCGTCCACCTGGCCGGACTTCACCGCTTCCAGCACCGCCGGCGGGTTCTTCAGTTCGAAGATCTGGACGTCGTTCTTCCAGTTCAGCTTTTCGTCCTTCAGCGCCGCGCGCAGCACCGCGTCGCCGGTGGCGAGGCGGATGGTGGCGATCTTCTTGCCGCGCAGGTCGGCCACGGTCTTGATCGCGCCGGCGTTTTCCGGCTTGACGATGATGGCGGCGTCTTCACCCATGATGCCGCCGATTATCTTCAGCTCGGAGCCACGAGCGTAGTGCACCAGCGGGGCGGCGGTGCCGAAGGCGCCCACGTCCAGCTTGTTGGCGACGACGGCGTTGAGGCCGTCAGCGGAGTTCACGAACTCGACCAGCTCCACGTCCAGGCCCTCTTCCTTGAAGAAGCCCTGTTCCTTGGCGACGAAGAACTTGGCATGGCCGGTAACCGGCAGATAGCCCACCTTCAGCGATTCGGCCAGTGCGCTGCCGGCGGCGAGGGCGAGGATGAGGCCGGCGAGACCAGCGCGCAGGCCGAGTCCGCTACGTTTTCCGCTTTGCATGTTTGCTCCCTTGGTTTTGCTGTTTCGCCGCATGGTCTCCAATAGAACACGCGCGAAAAGGTCGGGAGTGTAGTGCGGATGAGGTGGCGCTGAAATAATAATAAATGTGTTCTTAATCACAATTGGCAATATGGGTGAGCGCCCCGCAAACCCGCGCCGGCAATGGAAGTCCGCGCGGTTGAGGCGATCCGGCGTCATCCGGATGCCAAGGGTATGAATCGGACGAAGGTGAGACGCGGTGGAAAAGCGTGGGCCGCCGCTTCCCGGGTACGGCGGATGCCGGGCCGGGATGCCGCGGCGCAGCATCTGTCGTACTGGGGCCGGAGCCGCGCGGCGGCTACATTAGCGGCTGGACCCCCGCGCCCGGAGTGCATATGTCCCTACTCAGCCGTTATGCCTTCTTCGCCTGCTGTGTGCTGTTTACCCTGGCCTGTGTGCCCTTCCTGCGGCACGACTGGCTGTGGCCCTTCGCCTTCACCAGCGCGCTGCTGAGCCTGGTCGGCGTGTGGGATCTGCTGCAGAAGCGCCACGCGGTGCGGCGCAACTACCCGGTGCTCGGCAACATCCGCTACATGGTGGAGGCCATCCGGCCGGAGATCCGCCAGTACCTGCTGGAGGCGGACCGGGAGCAGCTGCCTTTCTCCCGCGCCCAGCGCTCGCTGGTGTATGCGCGGGCGAAGAACGAGGGCGCGGACAAGCCCTTCGGCACGCTGGTGGATGTCTACGACAACCACTTCGAGTTCATCAATCACTCGATACGGCCGGCGCCGCCGCGCGACCCGGCGGAATTCCGCGTCGCCATCGGCGGGCCGCAGTGCAGCCAGCCTTACTCTGCCTCCATCTTCAACATCTCGGCGATGAGTTTCGGCTCCCTCAGCGCCAACGCCATCCGCGCGCTGAACAAGGGCGCGCGCCTGGGCGGCTTCGCCCACGACACCGGCGAGGGCAGCATCAGCGCCTATCACCGCGAACACGGTGGCGACCTGATCTGGGAGCTGGGCAGCGGCTACTTCGGCTGCCGCCAGCCGGATGGCAGCTTCGACCCGGACGCCTTCGCCCGCCAAGCGCGCGATCCGCAGGTGAAGATGGTGGAGGTCAAACTCAGCCAGGGCGCCAAGCCCGGCCACGGCGGCATCTTGCCGAAGAAGAAGATCACGCCGGAAATCGCCGCCACCCGCGGCGTGTCCATGGATGAGGACTGTGTGTCGCCGGCCTCGCACAGCGCCTTCTCCACGCCGATCGAACTGCTGCAGTTCATCGCCCGGCTGCGCGAGCTGTCCGGCGGCAAGCCCACTGGCTTCAAGTTCTGCCTCGGCCACGGCTGGGAGTTCATGGCCATCGCCAAGGCCATGCTGGAAACCGGCATCACGCCGGACTTCATCGTGGTCGATGGCAAGGAGGGTGGCACCGGCGCCGCGCCGCTGGAATTCACCGATCACCTCGGCGTGCCGATGCGCGAGGGTTTGCTCTTCGTGCACAACACCCTGGTCGGGCTGCGCCTGCGGGACAAGATCAAGATTGGTGCGAGCGGCAAGATCGTCAGCGCCTTCGACATCGCCCGCGCGCTGGCCTTCGGCGCGGACTGGGCGAACTCGGCGCGCGGCTTCATGTTCGCCATCGGCTGTATCCAGAGCCAGTCCTGCCACACCAACCGCTGCCCCACCGGTGTCGCCACCCAGGACAAGCTGCGCCAGCGTGCGCTGGTGGTGGAGGACAAGGCGGAGCGGGTATTCAACTTCCACCGCAACACCCTGAAGGCGCTGGCCGAGATGCTGGCCGCCGCCGGCCTCACCCATCCGGCCCAGCTGGACGCCAACCACCTGGTGCAGCGCCTGTCCGCCAGCGAAATCCGCCTCTACGCCCAGCTCCACACCTTCCTCAAGCCCGGCGAACTGCTGGAGGGCAGGGTGGAAGGGCGCTTCTACGAACGCTCCTGGGAAATGGCGCGGGCGGACAGCTTCGATCCCGTCGCCGCCTAGCGCTTCCATCCCTCTGCGTACCGCCCGCGGCGGGGGGCTTGAGCGCCTTGCCGCCGGTATGGATGCACACGCCTGAAAGCCCCGTGCCTGCTCGCATTCAGCGCAATTGCCCGCTTGTCGCTCTGCAGTGCAGCTGAATAAGCAACGCAAAAAATAGTATTGGAAGTTATAAGAGGCCTTCTGCAAATTATCCCGACGACGCAAGGGGATACCCGGAACGGGTAGCCGCGATTCGGGAGAAGGCAATGAGGGCATTGGTAGTTGGAGCCGACCGGGTGGATGCCATCCGGGCGGAACTGGAGCGGACGGCGCACCTGGGCGTGAGCCGCACCGAGCATTGGTCGGGCCGCCATGTGGGCGACAAGCGCCGGCCGATTCCCATCGATACCCGTCTGGTGGTCGTGCTCTGCGACCGCATCAACCACGACCTGCTCTACAGCGTGCGCCGCCAGGCTGCCAGCCGCGGCCTGCCAGTGGTGTATTGCCGCCATTCGCTGGTGGACATGCGCGACAAGCTCGCCCGGGTGGTGCCCAGCGCCGCCGACTGCGCCGCCACCGGCTGCCCGGTGGAAATGCAGCGCAAGGGCAAGGCGAACTAGACCCCACGCAGCTCACCCGCCGCCCGGAGGGGCCCAGCCCGTTTCCCCTCTCTGCGTTTCCCTTTCCGCGTTCCCGTTTGAATACCTCCCCGCCGCCTGAACCCTGCCTGGAAGCAGGGATGCGGCGCGGGATTTACCCCGACGACCAAGGAGTCAGCCATGTCCATCCAGTCCATCAACGTGCGCAACCAGTTCCGTGGCCGCATCAAGGAGATCATCCGCGGCCCGGTGGTTTCGGAGATTGACGTCGAAACGCCGCACGGCCTCGTCACCTCGGTGATCACCACCCGCTCGGTGGATGAGCTGCAGCTGCAGCTCGGCAGCGAGGTGATCGCACTGGTGAAGTCCACCGAAGTGTCCATCGCCAAGGTTTGAGGAGCGCGCCATGAGCATCCTGACGCTGGCCGGCAGCCCGGCCGCCTCCTCGCGCTCGCGGGCGCTGCTGGAATGGATAGGCGCCCGCCTGGGCCGCAGCGGCGAGCGGGTGGACAGCCTGGCGGTGCGCGAACTGCCGGCCGAAGACCTGCTGTTTGCCCGCGCCGACACGCCGGCGCTGCAGGCCGCGCTGGCCAAGGTGGAGCGCGCCCAGGCGCTGGTCATCTCCACGCCGGTCTACAAGGCCGCCTACAGCGGCGCGCTCAAGACCTTCCTCGACCTGCTGCCGCAGAAGGGCCTGGCCGGCAAGGTGGTGCTGCCGGTGGTTACCGGCGGTTCGGTGGCCCACACCCTGGCGGTGGAGTACGCGCTGAAGCCGGTGCTGGCGGCGCTGGACGCGCGGGTGGTGCTGAACGGCGTGTTCATCGCCGACAGCCAGCTCGAACACACGCCGGACGGCCTGCGCATCGCCAGCGAAGCCGAGACCCGGCTGCGCGAGGCGCTGGACCGCTTCGAGGATGCCGCCATCCGCTTCCGCTGGCCGCTCGCCGGCCCGCGCAGCGCAGGCGCGGTCGAGTCCGCCTTCCCGCTACCGGTCAGCGGCTGAAGGCCGCAGGGCCGCGCAACAGAGATTCCCGCAGAAACCCCAGCAATCCCATCGAGCAGCGCCGTAGAGGAGTTCATCCAGATGAAAACCGTTTCCCCTCGCCGGCGCCTGCTGCGCCTGGCCCTCAAGACTTCCGCCGCCATCGTTGCCGTGGCGGCGCTGGGCGGCGTGCCCGCCCATGCGCAGCAGAAGGAGATCCGCATCGGCTGGCAGAAAGGCTCCACCCTGTCCATCGTCAAGGCGCGCGGCAACCTGGACGAACGCCTGAAGGCGGAGGGCGTAAAGGTGAGCTGGACGGAATTTCCCGCCGGCCCGCAGATGCTGGAGGGCCTCAACGTCGGCAGCATAGACATCGGCGTGGTCGGCGAGACGCCGCCGGTGTTCGCCCAGGCCGCCGGGGCAGACCTGGTCTATGTCGGCAACGAACCGCCGGCGCCGCGCGCGGAGAAGATCCTGGTGCCCAAGGATTCGGCGATCAAGTCGCTGGCCGAGCTGAAAGGCAAGAAGGTGGCGCTGAACAAGGGCTCCAACGTGCATTACCTGCTGGTGAAGGCGCTGGAGAGCGGCGGGCTGAAGTACGGCGACGTGGAAGTCGCCTTCCTGACGCCGGCCGACGCCCGCGCCGCCTTCGAGAAAGGCGCGGTGGATGCCTGGGCCATCTGGGATCCCTTCGGCGCCGCCGCCGAGGCGCAGATCAGCGCCCGCATCCTGGCCGACGGCAACGGCATCGTGAACAACTACAACTTCTACATCGCCGCCCGTTCCTTTGTGAACAAGCATCCGGAAGTGCTGGCCTCGGCCCTGGTGGCGATCAACGAAACCGGCACCTGGGTGGGCAAGAACCAGCGCGACGCCGCCGCCATCGTCGCGCCGCAGATCGGCCTGCCGGTGGAGGTGGCCGCGGTGTCCGTTTCCCGCTACGGCTACGGCGTCAAGCCGCTGACCGAGGACGTGGTGAAGCACCAGCAGCAGATGGCCGACACCCTGTTCGAACTCAAGCTCATTCCCAAGAAGCTGGACGTGGCCTCCGCCGTGTGGCGGCCGGCGCCCTGATGCCAGCCGGCGCGGTGCCCGGCGCAAGCCGCGCGCCGCGCCCTGTGTCTTTCCCTCTCCCCGTCCCGAGAGCCCGACCGATCACCCGTTTTCCGGAGACTTCCATGAGTCAGGACACGCCGCTCAACATCTTCTGGTTCCTTCCCACCCATGGCGACGGCCGCTACCTGGGCACCGCCCACCAGGCCCGCGCGGTGGATCACAACTACCTCAAGCAGATCGCGCAGGCCGCCGACGGCCTGGGCTACGGCGGGGTGCTCATCCCCACCGGCCGCTCCTGCGAGGATTCCTGGATCGTCGCCTCCAGCCTCATTCCGGTGACGCGCAAGCTGAAGTTCCTGGTGGCGCTGCGGCCGGCGACCATCTCGCCGACGGTGGCGGCGCGCCAGACCGCCACGCTGGACCGCCTCTCCGACGGCCGGCTGCTGGTGAACGTGGTGGCCGGCGGCGACGCTTCAGACCTCGAAGCCGACGGCATCTTCCTCGGCCATGACGAGCGCTACGAGCATGCCGACGAGTTCCTCGACGTGTGGAAGCGCCTGCTCTCCGGCGAAACGGTGGATTACGACGGCAAATACGTGAAGGTGAAGGGCGCCCGCCAGCTCTTCCCGCCGTTGCAGCAGCCGCATCCGCCGCTGTTCTTCGGCGGCTCTTCCGACCGCGCCCACGACACCGCCGCCAAGCATGTGGAGCTCTACCTCTCCTGGGGCGAGCCGCCGGAAGAGGTGGCGCGCAAGTTCGCCGACGTGAGGAAGCGCGCCGAGAAGGAAGGCCGCCAGGTGCGCTTCGGCGTGCGCCTGCATGTGATCCCGCGCGAAACCGAAGCCGAGGCCTGGCAGGCGGCGGACGAACTCATCCGCTACCTGGACGATGACACCATTTCCAACGCCCAGGCCTCGCTCGGCCGCATGGATTCTGAGGGCCAGCGCCGCATGCGCGAACTGCATGGTGGCGACCGCAGCAAGCTGGAAGTGGCGCCCAACCTGTGGGCCGGCGTCGGCCTGGTGCGCGGCGGCGCCGGCACCGCGCTGGTGGGCGACGGCAAGATCATCGCCGAGCGGCTGAAGGAATACGCCGCGCTGGGCGCCGACACCTTCGTGCTTTCCGGCTACCCGCACCTGGAAGAAGCCTACCGCTTCGCCGAGCTGGTCTTCCCCCACATCAAGCTCGCTGGCGCCGAAAGCACGCTGCCGGACGGCCTGCGCAAGGCGCCGACGCTGATCAGCCCCTTCGGCGAGATGGTGGCCAACGACCTCTACCCCAAGGCCTCGGCCAGCTGAGCCGGCTTCCCGGACCACCGGGGCCACGAAAGCGGGCAGGGCGCCTGCCGCCTTGCCCGCGCTTCCCCCACAGGACATCGAAATGAACAAGAAAGACGCATTGCCGGATCGCACGCCGCATATGCATGGAAACCCCGGCGCCAGCCGGCGCAAGACCCTGCAGGCCCTGGGCGGCCTCGCCGCGCTGGCACTGCTGCCCGCCGCTGTGCCCTTAGCCCGCGCCGCCGCCTGGGAAGGCAAGGCGCTGCGCATCGGCCATCAGAAATCCTCCACCCTGGCGGTGTTGCTGAAGACGCGCGGCTCGCTGGAGCGCCGGCTGGCGCCGCTTGGGCTGAAGGTGGAATGGTACGAATTCACCAGCGGCCTGCCGCTGCTGGAGGCGCTCAACATCGGCAGCCTGGAGTTCAGCGCCGACGTGGCCGACACCGTGCCGGTGTTCGCCCAGGCCGCCGGCGCCCGGCTCACCTACGTCGCCCAGGAAACGCCGTCGCCCGGCGCGCAGGCCATCGTCGTGCCGGAAGCCTCGCCCATCCGCAGCCTGGCCGACCTCAAGGGCCGCAAGGTGGGCCTGGCCAAGGGCGCCGGCGCCCACTACCTGCTGATCGCCGCGCTAGCCAGCGTCGGCCTCACAGTGAAGGACGTGGAGGTCGCCTACCTGACCCCGGCCGATGGCCGTGCCGCCTTCGAGCGCGGCGCCATCGACGCCTGGTCCATCTGGGACCCCTTCCTCGCCGGCGTGCAGCGCCAGTCCAAGGTGCGCCTGCTGACCGGCGAGCCGGCGGTGGCGCAGTACAAGCGCTACTACCTCGCCGCCGACGCCTTCGCCGAAGCGCGGCCGGACGTGCTGGCGGTGCTGTTCGAGGAACTGCGCGACGTCGGCCGCTGGGTCAAGGCCAGCCCGAAAGATGCCGCGAACCTGCTGTCGCCGGTGTGGGGCCTGGATGCGGACACGGTGGAACTCGCCAACAGCCGCCGCAGCTACGAGGTGCGCGCGGTAGCGCCGGATCAGCTGGGCGAGCAGCAGCGGATCGCAGATGCGTTCTTTGCCGAGAAGCTGCTGCCAAAGAAGGTGGTGGCGACCGAGGTGAGGATCTGGACGCCGGGTTGAAGGGAGAGAGGAGGTGAGGTCGGAGTAGCAGCCTGCAAGCCCAGCGCGAGGTTGATGGCATCCAGATGAGTTGGGCGGCGGGGTGAAGGCAGCTTGATCGTGCAGTGGTGGTTCAGGAGCGAGGCGAGGCTTTGAGTCAGAAGCGAGCTGTGGCTTGGATTCAGGGTTGAGCGGTGAGGTTGGGTCAGAGGCAAGCCGGGACGCTGGGTTGGAGGCAAGTCGTGGTGCTGGATCGGGTGCAAGCAGTGGCGTTGGAGCGGATGCAAGTCGTGGCGCCAGGTCGGAGGTAAGTCGTCGCGCCAGGTCAGAGCAAGCCGTGACGCTAGGTCAGAGGCAAGTCGTGACGTTGGGTTGGAGGCAAGCGGTGACACTGGGTCAGACGCAAGCGGCGACGCTGGGGCAGACGCAAGTCGTGACGCTGGCTCTGGCTGTGAGCAGCAACGCGGACTCAGATAAGCCAGAGCTTCGCAGTCACGCCGGTTTTTCTCCCTCCCCCCTCGCGGGGGAGCAACCGTGTTCGCCGTCAAGCCGTCGATGGGTTCCAGCGGGAGCTGTTCTTGATCATGGCGTTCATGATGGTCAGCAGCTTGCGCATGCAGGCCACGATGACGACC
>Ga0206116_1000132_pt1 | contig 113214 bp, 77 predicted proteins | sample 3A1Ametagenome_FD_178000 | JGI IMG/M metagenome (GOLD analysis project Ga0206116, IMG submission 178000) | Enriched microbial communities from leaf-cutter ant dump, University of Wisconsin, Madison, United States - 3A1A | ecosystem: Environmental > Terrestrial > Nest > Insects nest > Nest dump...
TTGTGCCGATCCCCTTAAGAACCAACACCCCAAGGCCGCAACGGCTACCAACTGCCGCCGCCTGCGCATCCCTTCTCACAACACGGTATTAACTTGTCAATGAACCCGCAACGCTGAGACGCGTCGCTTCCGAAAATCTCGGCGGCGCTCCGTAGTGGATCACCGCGTCGTGTTCGGCTTGTTTAGTGGTCTTTACTTTCGCTGTCAACCTCTTTTTTTCGAGGCGCTCGGCAGTTACTTGGTCGGACCACTGTTTCCCTTGAAGCGTCACTGTTCTGTCGAACCGTGCTGCGTCGCGGGAGGCGGTGTATAGGCCGCTCGGCCGATGCGGCGCAAGCGCTTTTTTCGCCCCCTCGCGATTTTCATGCGGCACCGCCGCCTTACCGGATGATCGCGGCCAGGCTTCAGCGCCGGATGATCGCCTTGAGCCAGGGCGAAATTGCAAAAACGTCGGTGAAATAGCCCTGCTGGATCACGGCTCGCCCAGCCTTGTGAATGTTGGCAGGCAGCTTCCCCAGCTCTCCCTTCCGCGTCACCACATGGATGGACCGGCGGAAGCCGGAGGTTGGCAGCGGCAGAACGCGCATATGGTTGAGGTGCTGGCGGCTTTTCACCAACGCCGTCGGCGGAAGCAGGCTCCACCCCATCTCCTCCGCCACCATCGCCATCACGGTGTCGGTCGCATCGAAGGCGAAGCTTCGCGGCACTTCCATTCCCAGCCGCCGCAGATGCTGATCCACCAGCCGGCCGAGCGCGCTGTCCGTCGTGCTGCGGATCAACGGCAAGGTCTGGGACAAGGTCCGCAGTGCGGCTTCATCGGCGACTTCGGGACAGCTGCGCGGCAGCAGCAGCACGAAAGGCTCGGTGAGCAGACACAGGCTGTCCACCTGATCCATGTCGTCGAAGCTGTCGTTGGTGAACAGGACGTCCAGCCGGCGAGCGAGAAACTGTTCCCGCAACTGCCCGCACAGGCCAGATGCGATGCTGAAGGACGGTACATGGTCGCGCAGCCGTTGCAGCAGCCGCGGGATGAAGGGTGCCGCCAGCGTGTCGATGCAGCCGATGCGCAGTTCCGGCATGAAGGCGCCATCCGTGCCGCCGATTGCTGCCGGCAATTGCCGCGCATCGGTCAGGATGCGGTTGCTCCAATGCCAGAGCCGCTGTCCGGCCGCCGTCAGCGCCATCGGCCTGATGCTGCGATCGAGCAACTGGGTGGCGAAGGAGGTTTCCAGCTGTCGCACGACATGGGAGACGGCCGATTGGGTCAGCCCGAGCCGGCTGGCGGCGCGGGTCATGCTGCCCAGTTCGGCGACGGCAACGAAAACTTCCAGGGATCCCAGGTCAAAGTCTCGGTGATGCATGGGGCTCCGATCTGCGACGGTTCGGGACAACTGCAAACTGCATACTATCTTATGTTGGCTCCGGGTATGAATGCAGCTCATCCCAACCATGAAAGAAATTTCTCCAACTGACCGGAACCGCAATTTCCGCGGCAGCCTCATCGCCTGCCAGCAATAACGCCGGGGTTCCAGCCATGACGCCTCCCTTCGACGAATCCACTCCACCGACGGCCGCAGCCCGGCGGATCGGCGATTGGGTGGCCGGATTGCACCCTTGCGATGTGCCTGACCCGGTCGCCGCGGTGGCGCTGGATTGCATCGTCGACACGCTCGGGGTCGCGCTGGCCGGCACAAGCGAAGTGTCCGTCCGGCTGGCTGCCGACGAGGCGCTCGCCAGCTATGCCGTCGGGCCATCGCAGGTGCTGGCCGGAGGCCGCCTGTGCGCGGAGGGTGCCACCTTCGCCAATGTCGCAGCCGCCCACGCGCTGGACTTCGACGACAACAGCTATGCCGGCTTTGTCCACGGGTCCGCCGTCGTGGTGCCGACGGCGCTGGCGATGGTCGAGGAAGCCGGGGGAACGGGACGCGATCTGCTCACCGCCGTCGTCGCCGGCGCGGAAGCGCAATATGCGCTGGCGGAGGCGGTCGGCAACGGCGTGTACCATGACGGCTGGTGGACCACGGCACTGTTCGGCACCGTCGGCGCCGCGGCCGCCGGCGCCAAGGCGCTTGGACTGGACGGCCGGACGGCAGCGGACGCCATCGCCTTCGCGCTCTGCGGAACCGGCGGCCTGCGTGCCTGCTTCGGCACCGGGGCCAAGCCACTGCTGGCGGCGTAGGCCGCCGCGAACGGGGTGCGCGCCGCCCGGCTGGCCGCGCGAGGCCTGACGGTGCCCCATGGGGTGGTGGAGGATCCACGCGGCTTCGCAACGCTGATGGCGGCAGGCCGCTTCGATCCGGCGGCCCTTGATAGGCTCGGCCGGCGCTGGCGCCTGCTCGATCCCGGCATCGACACCAAGCTCTATCCGGTCTGCCTGTCCGCCCATGCCGCCATCGACGCCATGCGCGACCTGATGGCGGAGCATGGCTTGAAGCCGCAGGACATCCGGACCGTCCGTTGCCTTGTCCCACCGGTGGTGGCTGCCAACCTGACCTATCAGTATCCGGCGACACCGGGAGAAGCCCGCTTCAGCCTGCCCTTCGCCGTGGCCTGCGCGATGCTCTACGGAACGCTGGCGCTCGAGCATCTGGGCGATGCGACGCTCACCGACCCGGATCTGCGCCACGCCATCGGATGCGTCTCCATGGCGACCGATCCGGACTGGAATGCCAATCCCGACCGTGCCCGCACCGCGCCTGAGGGCGCGGAGGTGAGCGTCGAGACACAGGCGGGAGTGCGCCATACCCGCTTCTGCGCCTCGGCACGCGGCACGGTGGCCCGTCCATTGTCGGCGACCGAGCGCGCGGCGAAATTCCGCGACTGCGCCGCCCGCGCCGTCGGAGCCGAGGCGGCGGAGCGCCTCCATCGAAAATTGTACCGGATCGAGGACGAAGGCTGCCTGTCGCGCCTGTTCGACCCCGCACACCATGGCGGCTGTTCATGATGTCGATGAATATCGATCATGCTGCCTGCCCGCTCCGCTGGGAACAGCCCGTATTTTCACCATGCTGCCGCGACCAATCATCTCGGGGAAAACATAAGGAATCCAGGGATTTCCCCGGGAGTGCACTGCACAAATTTTGCGCGCCTCAGCCCTCTGCCCAAATCTTAGCCCGTTCGTTGCCCGGTTCCTCGTCCTTCCGGCGTCCTTTCCTCCGGCCGCGGCCTTGTGAGACCGTTTCGGTCAAGCAGGAACCAAGGTCCGCCGCAAGGGCCGGCAAACAGAGGGGCTTTCATGATGATGCGACGTTTGGTGGCACGGGCTGTGCTTTCGGCGATCCTCCTGTCCGGGACGGCGATGTCGGTCCAGGCCGCGGGGACACTCAAGGTCTCGGTGGATTCCAACCTGAACACGCTGGATCCGGCCAAGATGAAGGGCGGCCAGGAGTATGTCGCCGCTTACCTGATCTTCAACGGCCTGACCGTCATCGGCCATGACATGACGGTGAAGCCCGATCTGGCCGAACGCTGGGAGCGCAGCGACGACCTGAAGACCTGGACCTTCCATCTGCGCAAGGGCGTGAAGTTCCACAACGGCCGCGAACTGGAGGCCGAGGACGTCGTCGCCACCATCGCCCGCATCCAGGACAAGGCGACCGGCTCGACCGCCCGCGTCAATTTCGAGATCGTGGAGTCGATGAAGGCGCTGGATCCGCTGACCGTCCAGTTCCAGTTGAAAAGCCCCTATGCCGGCTTCGCCGAACTGTTCGGCGAACGTCAGGCGCGCATCGTGCCGCGCGATGCAATCGACACGCTGGCCTCCAAGCCGGTCGGCACCGGCCCGTTCGAGTTCGTGTCCTTCGCCCCCGGCGACCGCATCGTCCTGAAGCGCAACGCCAATTACTTCGAGCCCGGCCTGCCGAAGCTGGACGAGGTGATCGTCCGCATCCTGCCGGAATCGGCGGCGCAGGTGGCGGCGCTAACCACCGGCGAACTGGATCTGGTGTGGAACCTGCCGCTGGAGGCCATCGAGAAGGTCAAGGGCGACCCGAAGCTGAAGATCGATTCCGTCCCGACCTCGACCTGGGACGGGGTCATCATGAACAACACGGTGAAGCCCTTCGACGATCCGCGCGTGCGCAAGGCGGTGGCGATGGCGCTCGACAAGCAGGCCATCACCCAGATCGCGCTGTTCGGCAACGGCACCCCGACCCACTCGCCGATCCCGCCGAGCCATCCCTACTACAACAAGGATCTGAAGATCGCCAAGGGCGACCCGGCAGGTGCCAAGAAGCTGCTGGCCGAAGCGGGCTATCCCAACGGCTTCGAGGTCACGCTGCACACGCCGGCCGGCCGCGCCACCCGCGAACGCCTCGGCCTCGCCGTGCGCGAGCTGCTGAAGCCGGCCGGCATCACCGTCAACGTCCAGCGCGTTCCGTTCGACGTCTTCCTGAAGGACATCGAGGGCAAGGCCGGCTTCTACATCGACGGCTTCTTCAGCCGCCCGACCATCGATACCTCGGTCTACCCCTGGTACCACTCGCGCGGGTCGTGGAACACCGCGCTGTGGAGCTATTCCAACCCGAAGATGGACACGCTGCTGGACGGCGCCCGCCAGGCCAAGAGCGAGGATGAGGCCAAGGCGCTCTACACCCAGGTCCAGGCGCTGGCGGTGGAGGATTCGCCGGGCGTCATCCCCTACGTCATCAACCACATCAACGGTCTGAGCGCCAAGGTCCACGGGTTCCATTCGCACCCGATGATGTTCCTCGACCTGCGCGACGTATCGGTCGACTGAGGTCGTTCGGGGGCCGGCACCAGACGCCGGCCCCCTCCTCTTCCCGCAGGGGATGCTGCCATGTTCGCCTATACACTGACCCGTCTCGTCTATCTGGCGCTGGTCCTCGCCGTGATGTCGGTCCTGATCTTCCTGGTGACGCAGGCGATGCCGGGCGATGTCGCCTCGATGATCGCCGGCCAGTTCGCCTCGAAGGAGGTGGTGGACGCCATCGCGGTCAAGCTCGGCCTCGACCAGCCGCTGATCGTCCAGTACGGGCATTGGGCAGCCGGCATCCTGCGGGGCGACCTAGGCCGCTCGCTGGTGCTGGAACAGCCCATCGGCCCGATCCTGATGGAGGCGTTGGCTCGCTCGCTGGTGCTGGCCGTGGTGGCTCTGTTCGTGGTCGCGGTGGTCGGCATCGGGCTCGGCGTCCTGGCGGCGGTGCGGCGCGGCAAGCTGACCGACCAGCTGGTTTCCGGCGTCTCCTACCTCGGCATCGCCGTGCCGGACTTCTTCTGGGCCATCGTGCTGGTGCTGGTCTTCGGCAGCTACATGAAGCTGCTGCCGACCGGCGGCTATGCCCCGATTGCCGACGGTTTCCTGCCCTGGGCCTCGCATCTGGTACTGCCGGTCATCACGCTGGTGCTGATGCTGCTGGCCCGCATCGCCCGGCTGACCCGCTCCAGCATGATCGACGTGCTGCAAACCAACTACGTCAAGTTCGCCCGCGCCAAGGGCATGCCGGAATCGGTGGTGATCCTGCGCCACGCGCTGAAGAACGCGCTGTTGCCGACCATCACGGTGCTGGCCATCGATTTCGGCCTGATCCTGGGCGGCGTGGTCGTGATCGAGACGATCTTCTCCTATCCCGGCATGGGCCGGCTGCTGCTGTTCGCCATCCAGCGCCACGACCTGCCGCTGATCCAGGCGACGATCCTGATCGTGTCGGCCGCCTACTGCCTCGCCAACCTGACCGCCGACCTGCTCTACGCCTTCGTGAACCCGAAGATCCGCCACGGCATGAGGGCCTCCTGAGATGACCGACGCGACCCCCGCCCGGGCCCCCGTCCAATCGGTTCCACGCCGGCACCTGCCGTCCCTGCCCGTCTCTCTCCTCGTCGGCATCGTCCTGCTGGCCCCGCTGGTGGTGGCCGCCGTCGCCGGCTCCTGGATCGCCCCCTACCCTTATGATGAGATGAACATCATGAGCCGGCTGCAACCGCCGGGAGTCGAGTTCTGGTTCGGCACCGACGAGTTCGGCCGCGACGTGTTCAGCCGCACCCTGGTCGGCACCGGCAGCTCGCTGGTGATGGGCGTCGCCGCCACGGCGCTGAGCCTGCTGGCCGGCGTGCCGCTCGGGCTGATCGCCGGCTACAAGGGCGGGCGCACCGGCGAGGCGATCATGCGGGCCATGGACGTGCTGATGTCCTTCCCGCCGATCCTGCTCGGCATCCTAGTCCTGGCCGTCACCCCGCCGGCGCAATGGAAGGCCATCGTCGCCATCGGCATCGTCTATGTGCCGCAGGTGGTCCGCCTGACCCGCGCCATCACGCTGGAATTGATGCAGGAGGAGTTCATCACCGCCGCCCGCCTCCGCGGGGAGAGCGCCGCCTACATCCTGTTCCATGAGATCCTGCCGAACATCTGGCCGCCGCTGGTGGTGGAAGCCAGCCTGCGCGTGGTCTTCGCCATCCTGCTCGGCGCCTCGCTCAGCTTCATCGGCATGGGGGCGCAGCCGCCCTCGTCCGACTGGGGTCTGATGATCAGCGAGGCGCGGCCCTTCGTGGAACAGGCCCCGTGGATCGCGCTCTGCCCCGGTTTCGCGCTGGCGACCGCTGTGATCGGCATCAACCTGCTGGGCGACGGGCTGCGTGCCCTGCTCGACCCCCGCAACACGGGAGCGCACTGAGATGATGACCGCTCCGCAAGCCCGTCCGGCGGTTCCGCCGGCGGTCAGCCCGGCGACCGCGCCCGAACCGGCGCCGCTGCTGGATGTCCGCGGCCTGACCATCAGCTACGGCAATGCCCGCGGCACGCTGCGCGCCGCCAGCGACGTCAGCTTCGCCATCCGTCCCGGCGAGGTGATGGGTCTGGTCGGCGAGTCCGGATCGGGCAAGAGCACAATCGCCATGGCGATCCTCGACCTGCTGGGCGGGGGTGGCCGGGTGGAGTCCGGCGAGATCCTGTTCGATGGCGTCGATCTGCGCCGCCTGTCGCCATCCGAACGCCAGGCGTTGCGCGGCGACCGCATCGCCGCGGTCTTCCAGGATCCCTTCACCTCGCTGAACCCTGCGCTGACCGTCGGCCACCAGATCGCCGAACCGCTGATCCAGCACAAGGGCCTTTCCCCCAGGCAGGCCGCCGCACGGGTGCAGGATCTGCTGGCCGAGGTCGGCATCCGCGATCCCCGCCGGGTCGCCGCCGCCTACCCGCACGAACTATCGGGCGGCATGCAGCAGCGGGCGCTGATCGCCACCGCGCTCGGCTGCGAACCGAAGCTGCTGATCCTCGACGAGCCGACCACGGCACTCGACGTGACGGTCGAGGCCCGCATCATCGAACTGCTGGCGAAGCTGTGCGACAGCCACCGGCTGAGCGCGCTGTTCGTCTCCCACAATCTCGGCATCGTCAACCGCATCTGCCAGACCGTCACCGTCCTCTATGGCGGTGTGGTGGTGGAGACGGGGGCGACCGGCCGCGTGCTGTCCCGCCCGGCCCATCCCTATGCCAAGGGGCTGGTCGCCGCCCTGCCGCGCATCACCGCGGAGCGCCGCCACCGCCTGCCGTCGATCCCCGGCACCGTCGCCAAGCTGTCCGGGCCGCCCGCGGCTTGCGTCTTCGCCCCGCGCTGCCCCTTCGCCGAAGAGACCTGTCGCAGCCAGCCGCAGGCGATGCGGATGGATGGGAGCACGGACGGCGTGCGCTGCTGGAAGGCAGACGCGCTGGCCGGCACGCCGTGGCCGGACGAGGATGCCGCCGCCGACCACCGTCCCAGGACCACGCAGCCGCGCTCCGCGCCGCTGGTGGAGGTCGATCATCTGCGCAAGATCTATGGCGCCAGCCGGTCCATCCTGCCCTGGCTGCGCCGGGCCGGCACCGTGGCGGTGGAAGACGTGTCCTTCACCGTCGGCCGCGGCGAGGTGGTCGGGGTGGTCGGTGAAAGCGGGAGCGGCAAGAGCACCATCGGCCGCGTCCTGCTGGCGCTGACCGAACCCAGCGCCGGCACGGTTATGTTCGACGGGGCCGACCTGACGCAGCAGATCGCGAGCGGCGACCAGACCTTGCGCCGGCGCGCCCAGCTGGTCTTCCAGAACTCCGCCGCGTCGCTGAACCCGCGCAAGACGGTGGGGGCGGCAATGGACCGGCCGCTGGTGCTGGCCGGCCGGGCGGATGCGGAGGAGCGGCGCCGGACCGTCGCCAGCCTGCTGACCCGCGTCGGACTGCCGGCCGCCTATGCCGACCGCTATCCGCACGAGCTGAGCGGCGGGGAGCGCCAGCGCGTCAACATCGCCCGCGCGCTCGCCACCGATCCGGACTTCGTCGTCTGCGACGAGGCGGTGTCGGCGCTCGACGTCTCGGTCCAGGCCAACATCCTGAACCTGCTGGCCGAACTGCGCGACGAGATGGGCCTGTCCTATCTCTTCATCACCCACGACATCGCCGTGGTATCGCACATCGCCGACCGCGTGCTGGTCGTCTATGGCGGTACCATCTGCGAGGAGGGTCCCATCGGCCGCGTGCTCCGCCCGCCGTACCATCCCTACACCGAGGCTCTGCTGTCCGCCGTGCCGCGGCTGGCGGAGGACGGGCATGAGGCGCCGCGGATCCTGCTGGAGGACGCCTCCCCTGCCCCCGGCGGGCGTGGCTGTGTCTTCGCCGGACGCTGCCCGCGCAAGCTGGGTTCGGTCTGCGACGAGCAGGCTCCACCCGTCCACGAGACGGCCGACGGCCACCGCATCGCCTGCCACATCCCGCTGGCGACGCTGGCCGAACGCGCCGCGGTCTTTCCCGAACTGGCCGACGGCGACACCCGGCACTGACCGGGTTCCATCCGACCGGCCAATCTGCCGGCGCTTCCCAGTGGAGGCGCCGGACGCCGCCCCCTTGCCTTTCGATCACCCACCCTCAACCGAGCCGGGACTTTCGCCATGACCGTCCACACCCGCATCCGCCAGTTCAACACCAAGAAGACCTATCCCGAGCAGTCGATCGACAACGACCTGTGCCAGACCGTCGTCGCGCGTGGCACCATGGTGTTCGTCCGCGGCCAGATCGGCCAGAATCTCGACACCAGCGAGAGCGTCGCCATCGGCGATGCCGCCGGCCAGACCGAGCAGGCGATGGCCAACATCAAGATGCTGCTGGAAGAGGCCGGCTCGCAGCTGGAGCACATCTGCAAGATCACCGTCTACATCACCGATCCGCGCTACCGCGAGCCGGTCTACCGCACCATCGGCAAGTGGCTGAAGGGCGTCCACCCGGTGTCGACCGGTCTGGTGATCAGCGCGCTCGCCCGCCCGGAATGGGTGGTCGAGGTCGATGCGATCGCGGTGATCCCCGACGCCTGAGGCTCCGGTCCCGCCGCCAACCATCCAGCCAACCGACAAGAAGAACCGCCACCATGAGCACCAGCCTGACCAACCCGCCGCGTCGCGAGCTGCAGAGCTTCCTGGACTTCCCGATCTGCACCGACCTCGACCAGCTCGACGGCCATATCGGCATTCTCGGCATTCCCTACGGCGATCCCTACTCCATCGACGAGGTGACCAACGACCAGACCAACGCACCGACCTGGGTGCGCCGCTACACCGAGCGGGCGCTGCGCAAGCTGGAGCGCTGGGACTTCGACATCGGCGGCCCGCTGCTGGGCGGCAAGGACATCAAGGTGGTGGATTGCGGCGACGTGAAGGCCGATCCCCGCAACCTCGACCTGCATTATGCCAACGCCGAGGCGGTGGTGCGCCGGATGCTCGCCAAGGGCATGCTGCCCATCGTCATCGGCGGCGACCATGGCATCCCGATCCCGGTTCTGCGCGCCTATGACGACCAGGGACCGATCACGCTGGTCCACATCGACGCCCATCTCGACTGGCGCGACGACGTGAACGGCGCTCGCAACGGCTATTCCAGCCCGATCCGCCGCGCCGCCGAGATGGACCACATCGGCCAGATCTTCCAGATCGGCCTGCGTTCCGCCGGCAGCGCGCGGCCGGAAGAGGTCGAGGCGGCGATTGCCTACGGCGCGGTTCTGGTGCCCGACGTGGAGTTGCAGGACATCGGGATGAAGGCGGTGCTCGACCGCATCCCCGACGGCGGCCGCTACTACCTGACCATCGACGCCGACGGGATGGACCCGACCATCATGCCGGCGGTCAACGGCCCGGCGCCGGGCGGCGTCACCTATCCGCAGATCCGCACCCTGATCCATGGGCTGGTGGCCAAGGGCCGCGTCGTCGGCATGGACATCGTGGAGATCACGCCGAAGAAGGATCTCAACGGCATCACCGCGATCACCGCCGGCCGGATCATCTGCAACCTGATCGGCAAGACCATCCAGGCCGGCTATTTCGACGCCAAATAATGGAAACGGGGAGCATGGAGCGATGACCGCCGCGCGCCGGCTCGACCGGCTTTTCTGCGACCGGGCGCTGCTGGCCGACGGCTGGGCGTCGGGGGTGCTGCTGCGCTTCGACGCGCAGGGGCTGATCGCCGCCATCGAAACGGAGGCGGAGACGCCGCCGGCCGGGGTGGAGCGGGCAGCCGGGCCGGTCATCCCCGGCATGCCCAACCTGCACAGCCATGCGTTCCAACGGGCGATGGCCGGGCTGACCGAACGGGCCGGCCCGGCCGAGGACAGCTTCTGGACCTGGCGGGAGGTGATGTACGGCTTCGTCCGCCGCATCGATCCCGACAGCCTCCAGGCGGTGGCGGCGATGGCCTATGCCGAGATGCTGGAGCGCGGTTACACGTCGGTGGCGGAGTTCCACTATCTCCATCACGATGCCGATGGCCGGCGCTATGCCGATCCCGCCGAAATGTCGATGCGCATCCTGGCGGCGGCGGACGCCACCGGGATCGGGCTGACCCATCTGCCGGTGCTCTATGCCCAGGGCGGTTTCGGCGGGCAGCCGGCGGGCGAAGGCCAGCGGCGCTTCCTCAACGAACCGGATCGCCTGCTGGGCATCGTCGAGGACTGCCGCGCAGCGACCGGCAGACATCGCGTCGGTTTGGCCCTGCATTCCCTGCGCGCGGTGTCGCCCGACGCGATGGCGGCGGCGCTCGACGGGATGGCGGCGCTCGATCCGGCGGCGCCGATCCACATCCATGTCGCCGAACAGACGGCGGAGGTGGACTCCTGTCTCGCCTGGTCGGGGCGGCGGCCGGTGGAATGGCTGCTCGACCGCGGCTGGCTGGGGCCGTCCTGGTGCCTTGTCCATGCGACCCATGTCAGCGCTGCCGAGGTAGCGGGCATCGCGGCCTCGAACGCAGTGGCGGGGCTTTGCCCGACGACCGAGGCGGATCTCGGCGACGGGCTGTTCCCGGCGCGCGATTTCCTGGCGCAGGGTGGCCGGTTCGGCATCGGTTCCGACAGCCAGATCGTCATCGACGCCGCGGAAGAGTTGCGCCTGCTGGAATTCGGACAGCGGCTGGCCGCAAGGCGGCGCAATCTGCTGGCACCGCATCCCGACAGCTCGACCGGTGCGGCCCTCTACCGGGCGGCGGTGGCCGGCGGCGCACAGGCGCTGGGACAGTCGGAGCCGGCGGGCGGACTCAAAGCCGGACAGCGCGCCGATCTGGTCGTGCTCGACCCGGACGACCCGCGTCTTTATGGCCGCAGCGACGACACGCTGCTCGACTCTTATGTCTTTGCCGGCGCGCGCAACCCCGTGCGCGACGTGGTGGCTGCCGGGCGGCTGGTGGTAAGGGGCGGCCGGCATGTCGATGCCGAGGCGATCCGCACCGGCTGGCGCCGTGCCGTCGACCGGCTGCACGCCGCCTGAGCGAAGCCCACCCAGAACGAAGCCCAAAAGGAACAGGGACATCCCGATGACGGCGACCATCGACATTCTGGAACGGCTGGTGGCCTTCAACACCGTCAGCCGCGAAAGCAACCTCGACCTCATCCGCTGGGTGCAGGAGAGGCTGGAAGCCATCGGCGTCGCGACCTGGCTGGTGCCGAGCAACGACGGGCGCAAGGCCAACCTGTTCGCGACGCTGGGGCCGGCGGACCATCCCGGCGTCCTGTTGTCAGGTCACAGCGACGTTGTCCCGGTCGAAGGGCAGGCATGGAGCAGCGATCCGTTCCGGCTGACCCGCCGGGACGGCAAGCTGTTCGGCCGCGGCACCGCCGACATGAAGGGCTTCATCGCCGCCGCCCTCGCCCTGTTCGACCGCGCCGCCGGCCAGCAGGCCACCGGCCGGCCCCTGTCGCAGCCGCTGCATCTGGCCTTGTCCTATGACGAGGAGGTCGGCTGCCTCGGCGTCCGCCGGCTGATCGAGATGATGGCGGCCTTGCCCGTCCGCCCGCGCTTCTGCATCGTCGGCGAGCCGACCGGCATGCAGGTGGTCACCGCCCACAAGGGCAAGACCGCCCTGCGCGCCGAATGCCATGGCGTCGAATGCCATTCCAGCCTGGCGCCGCAGGGCTTGAACGCCATCCATATGGCGAGCGACCTGTTGACCGGTTTGCGCCGCATCCAGAACCGGCTGAGGGAGGACGGCGCGCAGGACGATGCCTATGATGTGCCCTGGACCACGATCCATGCCGGGATCATCCAGGGCGGGGAGGCGCTGAACATCGTGCCGAACCGCTGCCGGCTCGACTTCGAGATCCGCCACCTGCCGCAGGACCCGGTCGGGCCGCTGCTGGACAGCATCCAGGCGGAGGCCGATGCCATCGTCCAGCGCCTGCGTCCCGATTTCCCGGCGGCCGGGCTGACCGTCGCCGAACTGTCGAGCTATCCGGCGCTCGACACCGACAGCACCGCCGAAGTGGTGGCCTTCGTCAAGGCGCTGACTGGCGGCAACAGCACCGGCAAGATCTCCTTCGGCACGGAGGGCGGGTTGTTCCAGCAGCGGCTGTCGATGCCCACGGTGGTTTGCGGTCCTGGCAGCATCGGCGAAGCCCACAAGCCTGACGAATTCATTGCCGAGGATCAGCTTGCAGCCTGCGACCGCATGCTGGATGCCCTGCTCGCCCGCCTGACCTGACGGCGCCACGGCGGGGAACGGTCGGCGGAGGCGCCGGACTCAGCGCGGCATGCGGCTTTGCGGGGTTTGGTAAACCTCGCTGAAATGCGTGCGGAACAGGCGCATGGCCGGCGTCAGCTCGACCCCCTGTCGCCAGGCAAGGCCGACGTCCATCGCCGGAACCCGCTCGCGCATGATGATCGTCTCGATGCGCCGCCCCTCCAGCGACCATGGCCGGTAGACCATGTCGGACAGGATCGTCACACCCTGGCCGTTGGCAACGGTGGAGCGCACCGCCTCGATCGACGAGGTCCGCAGCCGGACATTCGGACGGAAGGGCGAGGCGCTCCAATAGCGCGTCGTCCAATGGGCGGCCTCGTCCACGGTCAGCATGATGTAGGGATGCTCGGCCACATCCTGCAGCCCCACGGAATCGAGGTCGAGCAGCCGGTGCCCGGCCGGCACCCACAGCCGCCGCTGGCTGCCGATCAGCGTTTCGGTCGTCAACTCCGGATTGCTGATGTTGGAGGTCAGGACCACCGCCATGTCGAGCCGGCCGGTGATCAGATTGTCCTCGATCATCTCGCGCGTCAGTTCGTGGATGTGGATGCTCAGGTTGGGGTAGCGCCGTTCCAGACGCTCCAGATGCTGCGGCAGGAAATATCCCAACACCGTATAGCTGGCACCGATGGTCAGGCTGCCGGCCACCTCCTCCGCCGTGTCGGCCGGGTGCAGCGCCTCCTCCACGCTCGCCATGATGCGATGGCTGGCCGCCAGGAAGCGGCGGCCGGTGTCGGTCAGTTCCATGCCCTGCGCGGTCCGGACGAACAGCCGCCCGCCGATCTCGGCCTCCAGTTCCTTGATGGCGGAGGTGATCGCCGACTGGGAAATCGACAATTCACGCGCCGCCCGCGACACCTGTCCCAGATTGGCTGTGGCGACGAAATATTTCACATGGCGGAAATTCAGCATACCGAACCCCGGAATTTAGCAAGACCATATATCGAAAAATCAGAACATGCCTAAATTCCGAACAGCTTTAGCCCGTCCAAATTTGGCGGAACCTCGGCGAAATGCCTGATTTGCGGGCGGATTTTGGCATCTAAAAAACAGATAAAGCAATCTCAAAAATTAGAAATTGCAAAGGTGCCGAAACAACATACGCTCATATGGCAAGGCAGCCATTCCGCGGACTCATCCCTGGGGTTCGACGCCCCCGGTTCCGCGAAGCAAGGGAGTAAGGCGTTGGCTCGTACAATGGTCGATCTCAACTGTGACCTCGGCGAGGGGTACGGCCAGTGGACGCTCGGCGAGGCCTCCGACGATGAGCTGATGGACCTCATCAGCTCGGCCAATGTCGCCACCGGCTTCCATGCCGGCGATCCCAACCTGATGGATCGCGTCGTCCGGCTGGGCGTCGAACGCGGCGTGGCGCTTGGCGCCCATCCCGGTTACCGCGATCTCCAGGGTTTCGGCCGCCGCGTCATCCAGGCGAAGCCGGAGGAGCTGGTGAACGACATCCTCTACCAGGTCGGCGCGCTGCGCGAGTTCGCCCGCCGCCACGGCACCCGCCTGCAGCACGTCAAGCCGCACGGCGCCCTCTATATGGAAGCGGCGAAGGACGAGACGCTGTCGCGCCTGATGGTGGAGGCGCTGCTGAAGTCGAGCCCCGACACGCTGCTGTTCTGCATGGACGTGTCCAAGACCTGCGCCGTCGCCGAGGCGGCCGGCCTGCCGGTCATCCGCGAGTTCTACGCCGACCGCGACTATGACCGCAGCGGCTCCATCGTCTTCGCCCGCCGCATGCGCCCGCTCGATCCGGCGGAGGTTGCCGACAAATGCGTCCGCGCCTGCCGCGACGGCAAGGTGCGGACGGTGGAGGGCGAAGACATCGACATCGCCTTCGACTCCATCTGCTTCCACTCCGACACGCCGGGCGCGCTGGCCATCGGAACCGCGGTGCGCGGGGCCCTGCTGAAGGACGGGCTGCGCATCGTCGCCGCCGCCGATCTGCACCCCCAAACCCGCTGATCCACTCCCGCTGACATCTCCTGATTTCTCCCCTCCCGCCCAAGGCGGCCCGTTGAAAAAGGATTGATTCGATGCCCGAGATCCGTTCCCCCCTGCCCGGCTCCTTCTACCGGCGCCCCGCCCCCGGCCAGCCGCCCTTCAAGGAAGTCGGCGACCGGGTGGAACCGGGCGACGTCATCGGTCTCGTCGAGGTCATGAAGAGCTTCAACGAGATCCGGGCCGACGTCGGCGGAACCATCCTGAACTTCGCGGTGGAGGACGAGGAACCGGTGATGGCCGGCGCCGTCCTCGTCGAGCTGGAAGGCTGACCCCGATGACGATCCGTCGCCTGTTCGTCGCCAACCGCGGCGAGATCGCGGTGCGGATCATCCGCGCCGCCAAGAGCCTGGGGATCGAGACGGTCCAGGCCTATTCCGAGGCCGACCGCGAGATGCTGGCGGTCAAGCTAGCCGACAAGGCCGTCTGCGTCGGACGGCCGGCTGCCCGCCACTCCTATCTCGATGCGGCGGGGCTGGTGGCCGCGGCGCGGACCGCAGGATGCGACGCCGTCCATCCCGGCTACGGCTTCCTGGCCGAGAATGCCGAGTTCGCCGACATGGTGGAAAGCTTCGGCATGGTCTTCGTCGGACCGAAGGGCGAAACCATCCGCCGCATGGGCGACAAGGCCGCCGCCCGCGAAGCCGCCATCGCCGCCGGGGTACCGGTGGTGCCCGGATCGCAGGGCCGTGTCGCCGACGTCGACGCCGCACTCGCCGCTGCGGAGACCATCGGCTACCCGGCGATGATCAAGGCGGCGGCGGGCGGCGGCGGGCGCGGCATCCGCATCGCCGAGACGCCGGACGAGCTGCGCCGCCTCGCCCCGCAGGCGCAGTCGGAAGCCCAGGCCGCCTTCGGCGACGGCGGCCTCTATCTGGAGCGGGTCATCGAGAACGCCCGCCACATCGAGGTGCAGATCCTCGGCGACGGCGACCGGGCGATCCATTGCTTCGAGCGCGAATGCTCGCTGCAGCGCCGCCGCCAGAAGGTGTGGGAGGAGGCGCCGGCCGCCTGCCTCGACGAGGCGACCCGCGCCAGGATCTGCGCGTCGGCGGTGGCGCTGGCCGAAAGCGTCGGCTACCGCGGCGCCGGCACGCTGGAATATCTCTACGACGAACCGTCGGGCGCCTTCTACTTCATCGAGATGAACACCCGCATCCAGGTCGAGCATCCGGTGACCGAAATGATCACCGGCATCGATCTGGTGGCGGCGATGATCCGCATCGCCGGGGGCGAGCCGCTGCCGGTGACCCAGGACCGGGTGACCCGGACCGGCCACGCCATCGAAGTGCGCATCAATGCCGAGGATCCGGCCACCGGCTTCCTGCCCTGCCCCGGCACCGTCGAACGGCTGACCGTGCCGACCGACCCGGCCGTCCGCTTCGACGGGATGATCTACGAGGGCTACACGGTCCCGCCCTTCTACGACTCCCTGCTCGGCAAGCTGATCGTCCATGGCGCCACCCGGGCCGAGGCCATCGACCGCCTCGCCGCGGCGCTGGATGGGCTCACCGTCACCGGGCTGAAGACCACCGTCCCGCTGCACAAGGCGCTGGCCGCCGATCCGGATGTTCGGGCGGGCAAGGCGCACACCCGGTTCCTGGAAGGCTGGCTGGCCGGGAACCCCGCTTTCAACTGCCAGAAGGCCGCGCAATAGGAGCACCGGATGCAGACCCGCTATTCCTACGGTGGCGACGAGCACATCTTCGTCGAAATGGACGAGGAGATGTCGCTCGAAGCTTTCTTCAAGAGCATGTCGATCACCAACGCGCTCCGCTCCGCCTATATCGATGGCGTCACGGAGATCTGCCCGGCCAACGGCAGCTTCCAGGTCAAGTTCGATCCCGACCGAATCGCTCCCGACGACCTGATGGGCCGGCTGCGGGCGTTGGAGCGGGCGGCGGACCGGGCGGAGAAGCGGCTGGAAACCCGGATCGTCGAGGTGCCGGTCTATTACCGCGACCCCTGGACCACCGAAACGCTGATGCGCTTCCGCGAGCGGCACCAGGATCCGCAGAGCACCGATCTTGAGTACGCGGCACGGGTGAACGGCTACGACACGGTGGAGCAGTTCATCCACGCCCACCACGCCTCGCCCTGGTTCGTGTCGATGGTGGGGTTCGTCGCCGGACTGCCCTTCCTCTACCAGCTGGTCGAGCGGTCGCGGCAAATCCAAGTGCCGAAATACCTGCGTCCGCGCACCGACACGCCAAAGCACACCATCGGTCATGGCGGCTGCTTCGGCTGCGTCTATTCGGTGCGCGGCGCCGGCGGCTACCAGATGTTCGGCATCACGCCGATGCCGATCTACGACCCGACCCAAAAGGTCTCCTACCTGCGGGACTTCATGGTGTTCTTCCGCCCCGGCGACATCGTGAAGTGGAAGCCGATCGACCGCGAGGAATACGACGCCATCACCGCCGACGTCGCGGCCAACCGCTATGAGCCGCGCATCCGCAAGGTCACCTTCGACCTCGACGGCTTCAACGCGGACATCGACGGCACCAACCAGCGGCTGATGGAGACCCTCCATGGCGTTTAAGGTTCTCAACCCCGGCCTGCTGACCACCGTCCAGGATCTCGGCCGGCCCGGCTATTTCCATCTCGGCATCCCGATGTCGGGCGCCATGGACCGCTATGCGCTCCGCGCCGCCAACCTGCTGGTCGGCAACCCGGAAGGCGCCGCCGCCCTGGAGGCGGTCTTCATGGGACCGCAGCTGGAGTTCGAGGTGGACGCCACCGTCGCCGTCACCGGCGCCGACCTGCCCGCCCGCGTCGATGGCGAGCCGCATCCGGCCTGGACCGCCTTCCCGGTGCGCGCCGGACAGGTGCTGTCCTTCGACTATCTGAAGGGCGGCGCCCGCGCCTACATCGCGATCTCCGGCGGCATCGACACGCCGCCGGCGCTGGGCAGCCGGTCCACCTACATCATCGGCGCGCTCGGCGGCTATCACGGACGGGCGCTCGCGGCTGGCGACATGGTGCCGCTGGGCAAGCCTGGAGCGTTCCGCCACGGCACCGAGGTTCCCGAGCCGCTGCGCCGCACGGTGGGCAGGAGCGCCGAACTGCGCGTCCTGCCCGGCCTCTACTGGCGTCTCATCACCGAGGAGGCCGGGCGCAACTTCTTCGAGGACAGCTGGAAGGTGGCGCCGGAAGCCGACCGCATGGGTTACCGGTTCCGCGGCGGCCGTCCCTTCAGCTTCGAACCGCGCGAGCAGCCCTTCGGCGCCGGCTCCAACCCGTCGAACATCGTCGATGCCTGCTACCCCTATGGCTCGATCCAGGTGCCGGGCGGAACCGAACCCATCGTCCTGCACCGCGACGCCGTGTCGGGCGGCGGATACTTCACGCTGGGTGCGGTGATCTCCGCAGACATGGACCTGATCGGCCAGATGCAGCCCCACACCGGCGTGCGCTTCGTCAAGGTCGACATGGATCAGGCGCTGGCCGCCCGCGCCGACGAGGGCCGGCGGCTGGGCCTGCTGCGCGAAGCCCTCGCCTGACCGGCCGGGAGGCGGCAACGGCCCGCCGCCTCCCCATGGCTCGTTTACAGCTCTTTTGAAGACATCCCCCGTCCGTCCAATCCCATGCCGTGGAGACCACTCGCATGAACGCCCTCGCTCGCGCTCTTGTCGCCGCCACAGTCCTTGGAAGCAGCCTTGCCGCCCTGCCGGCGTCAGCCGCCGAGTGGTTCCCCTATCCGGCGGTGGAGGTGACGCCGGCCTTCTCCGCCGACGGCCGGCCGAAGGACATCTCCTACAGTCCGCTGCCGAAGGCCACGAAGAAATGGGACATCTGCGTGTCCTTCCCGCACATGAAGGACGCCTATTGGCTGGGTGTGGATTATGGCGTGGTCGAAGAGGCCAAGCGGCTGGGGGTGAAGGTCAATGTGGTGGAGGCCGGCGGCTACACCGAACTGAACAGGCAGATCAGCCAGATCGAGGATTGCGTCGCCCGCGGCGCCAACGCCGTGGTGATCGGCGCCATCAGCTTCGACGGGCTGAACAATCTGGTCGCGGAACTGGCGAAGAAGGACATCCCGGTGATCGACGTCATCAACGGCATCTCCTCCCCGGCGCTCACCGCCAAGTCTCTGGTCTCCTTCCACACCATGGGGGCCGAGGCCGGCCGCTATCTGGCCGCCAAACACCCGGCGGGCAGCCCGCCGGTGAAGGTCGGCTGGTTCCCCGGCCCGGCCGGCGCCGGCTGGGTCGAGGCCGCCAACAAGGGCTTCATGGAGGCGGTGGTCGGATCGGCGGTGCAGGTGCTGGAACCGCGCTACGGCGACACCGGCAAGGAGGCGCAGCTTCGGCTGGTGGAGGACGTGCTGCAAGCCACGCCGGACATCAAATATGTCGCCGGCACCGCGGTGACCGCCGAGGCGGCGCAGGGCCTACTGCGCGAACGCGGCCTCGGCGACAAGGTCGGGCTGATCGCCTTCTACATGACGCCCGGTGTCTACCAAGGCATCAAGCGCGGCTTCATCCAGGCGGGACCGGCCGATTCCATGGTCATCCAGGGCCGGATCGCAATCGATCAGGCGGTGCGTGCGCTGGAGAAGACGGAGCTCGTCCGCCATGTCGGCCCGAAGATCTTCGTCGTCGACAAGGGCAATGTCGGCACGGTGTCCCGCGACACCATCCTGCCGCCGGACAATTTTGCTCCCGTTTTCAGCGTGAAGTGACCTCCCGGCCCCGGTGCGGACCGGACAGTCCGCGCCGGGGCATTCTGCCCGGAGCACGCGCATGTCCCCTCCCGTCCTGATCAGGACCGTTGCCCTGACCAAGCGCTATCCAGGCGTCACCGCGCTGGATGGCGTCGATTTCGATCTGTGCGCCGGCGAGGTGCATGTGCTGTTCGGGGAGAACGGCGCCGGCAAATCGACCCTGATCTCGCTGCTGGCCGGCGTGTCCGCCCCCAGCGAGGGCGAGATTCTGGTGCGCGGCCATCATGCCCGCTTCACCGGCGTCGCCGACGCCCGCTCCGCCGGCATCTCCGCCGTCTTTCAGGAATTCTCGCTGGTCCCGACCTTGACGGTGGCGGAGAACCTGTTCCTGGGCGACGAGCCGCGCAAAGGCCCGTTTCTCGACCGGGGGGCGATGCGACGCAAGGCCGCCGCCCTGTTCGCCGACCTCGATTTCGCCATCGACCCCAGGAGGCTGGTCGCCACGCTGAGCCGCGCCGAACAGCAGATGGTCGAGATCGCCAAGGCGCTGCACGGGGAGGTCGGCATCCTGATCCTGGACGAGCCGACGGCCTCGCTGACCGACCGCGAGGTCGATCATCTGTTCGCGGTGATCGCCAGCATGAAGGCCCGCGGCGTCGGCATCGTCTACATCTCGCACCGGATGCAGGAATTCGCCCGCATCGCCGACCGTGTCACCGTGCTGCGCGACGGCCGGCGGATCGGCACCGTGGCGATGGCCGACACCAGCGAAGCGGCCCTGCTGGAGATGATGGCCGGCCGCGCCATCGCCGAGATCTACCCGTCCATCGCCCGCAATCCCGGCGAGGTCCTGCTGCGGACGGAAGGGCTCCACGCCTGGGGTGTCCATGGCGTCGATCTGGCGGTCCGCGCCGGCGAGGTGTTGGGCGTGGCCGGTCTCGTCGGCTCCGGCAAATCGCGCAGCTTCCGGGCGCTGATGGGCCTGCTGCCGGTCCAGGCCGGCCGGGTGACGGTGCGGGGAAGGGATGTCACCGGTGCCTCGACCCGCGACCTGATGCGGGCCGGCCTCTGCTATGTGCCGCCCGACCGCAAGACCGAGGGGTTGCAGCTGGCCTTCAGCACGCGGGACAACCTGGCGCAAGGGGAGCTGGCCGGCACGCTTGGCCGCTTCGGCCTGCTGCCCTGGCCTCGCATCCGCAGGCGCTGCGAGGCGACCGCCGAACGCGTCGAGCTTCCGGTCGCCTACCGCAACCGGGCGGCCGGCCAGCTGTCCGGCGGCAACCAGCAGAAGGCGCTGTTCGGCCGCGCGCTCGGCCGCGACTACGACCTCTACATCTTCGACGAGCCGACCGTCGGCGTCGACATGGGTGCCCGCGCCGCCATCTACCGCCTGATCCGCGAACTGGCCGAGGCCGGCAAGGCGGTGGTGGTGATCTCCTCCGACCTGCCGGAGGCGATGAACCTCGCTCATCGCTTGGTAGTCTTCGCCCATGGCCGCGTCGCCGCCGAACTGGAGGGCGAAGCCATCGGCGAGGCGGCCATCCTCGCCCACTTCTTCGACCCCGTTCCATCGGTTCCCGCCCCTTCGGTTCCCGACATCGATCAAGAAGCGAGACTGCCCGCATGAGCGCCACTTCCGCCGCTTCCCCGCCGTCCGGCACCGCTCCGGGCTCCAACCCAACCACTGTCCGGTTGCGCATGGTCGGGCGGGCGCTGTTCATCCGGCTGGGCGTGCTGCCCTTCTTCCTGGCTGCCGCGCTGATCGTCTTTGCGCTGGCATCCGATCGCTTCCTGACCGCGGACAACCTCGTCAACGTGATGCGCCAGTCGGTGTATCTGGTTCTGGTATCGCTGGGACAGATGATGGTGCTGATCACCGGGGGCTTCGATCTGGCGGTCGGGGCGACGGTCGCCCTCACCTCCGTGGTGTCGGCGCTGGCGATGGCGGCACTTGGCCAGATGTTCCCGGACGCCCCCATCCTGGTGATCGCGCTCGGTGCGCTGGCCGGGTTTGCGGTGGCGGCGCTGGTCGGTCTGGCCAATGGCGCGGGCGTCGCGCTGTTCGGCGTATCGCCCTTCATCATGACGCTGGGCGTCAGCTCGGTGGCGGCCGGCGGGTCGCTGTTCCTGACCGGCGGCGTCCCGGTGTCCGGGCTGCCGGCCGAGTTCGCCGACCTGTTCGGCTTCGGCCGCTGGCTGGGCATCCCGGTGCCGGTGCTGGTCGCCGCCGTGGCCGTCGCCCTCGCCTGGGTGGTCATGACGCGCACCCGGACCGGCGCCCACCTCTATGCCGTGGGCGGCAACATCAAGGCGGCGAAGCTGTCTGCCATCCACACCGGCCGGACGCTGATCGTGGCCTATGTCCTGTGCGCCCTGATCGCGGCGCTGACCGGCCTGCTGCTGACCGCACGGGTGGAATCGGGCGAGGCCAATCTCGGCGGGACGCTGGCCCTGGAGTCCATTGCCGCCTGCGTGATCGCCGGCGTGTCGCTGCGCGGCGGTATCGGCCGGGTCGAAACCGTGGTGCTTGGCGCCTTCTTCATCGTGCTGGTGCAGAATGGGATGAACCTCGCCCAGATCGGGTCCTATCTGCAGATGGTGCTTCTCGGCGGGCTGCTGATCCTGGCGGTGATCTTCGACCAGATCCGCTATCGCATGATGATGACTGCCTGAGCCGCGTTGCCCGGCACGCCACCGGCCGCATCAGCGACAAAACCACTTCAGTATCCAAACTGTTACCGGGGCGTTTAGAATTTCTTTAGTGAATCGCTGTGTTATTGCAGTTGCCACAAGCAAATGCAGCGCCGGCGAAAGGTCCCTGATGCCTGACACCCTGAAGGCTGACGCCCCGTCCGCCCCGCTCCTGACCATTCCCGACGCGCTCGCTTCGGAAGCCGCGGCGGTGATGCTGAGCGGCGACCCGGGCGCGTTGAAGGCCGTTCAGGGAAAAATGGCGGCGGCCCTGGCCGGACAGGGTCTGCCGGAGGCGTCCGCGGGCACGCTCGTCGATGGCTGGATGCACGACTTCACCGCGGGGCTCGGCGCACAGGCGACGCCGGACGCGGCGATTGCCCAGGCGAACCGGATCGCCGCCGGTGCCGCCGCCCGGATGGCCCAGGCAACGCAGGAAGCGGCCTCGCTGACCGGAGAGCAGCGCGTGGCCAGCGCATTGGCGCAAGGGCAGGGACACGGAACGCAAGCGCTGACCGCAAAGGGCGCGGCATCCGACCTGTCCGCCGCCCTGTTCAACGGGGTGATGGACCCGCTCGCACGGCCGGCGGGTGCGGCCGACCCGATTGCCGCCCTGTCGCAGGCCCTGAATTCGCCGCCGTCACCCACGGTCACACCGGCGGCGGCACCGCTTTCCCCCGCCGAGCAGCTGAGCGCCGCCCTGGCCTCCGGCTCCGGCGTGCAGGAGGCGGTGAAGGCGGTGGGGGCCGGACAGAACGGCCACTTCGCCGACACGCTGGAACGCGCCCTGTCCAGCGGCACCGACTCCACCGCCGCCGTGACCGCGGCAAAGGAAGCGAGTGCCAGCAGCGAGGCTCTGTCCCACTCCACCACGGTTGGGCAGTCCGACGGCGCCCGCATGCTTGCCGCCCTGTCCTCCGGCAACGCCGAGGCGCACACCGCCGCGAACGGTGCCGCCTTCGCCAGCGTCCTTAATGACGCCCTGACGCAGGGGGGATCGCCGGACGCCGCTCTTGCCGCCTCGGTCAGGGCGCAGACGGAGATGACCGCCAGCCAGAACGCCGCCGTCGTGCCGCCGAAGCCGGCAGACGCGCTGGTGGCGTCGCTCGCTTCCGGCCGCAATGTCGGCGAGACAGTCAAGTCCTTCGCCACGGCCGCCGGTATCGACCCTACCTCAGCCGGCGGATTCGGACAGGCCCTGGGCAGCGCCCTGTCCACAGGCCATGAGCCGTCCGGTGCCCTGGGCGCGGCACGCCAGGACGTCGCCGCGGCATCGTCCCTGTCGGCCGAGACGGCGAAGGGGGTGAAGGCCGATCCGCTCGTCACGGCTCTCGCCAGCGGACAGAATGTCCAGCAGGCCGTCCAGGCCCTCGGCGGCTCCGGTGCGGCCTTCAGCGCGGCCCTCGGGCAGGCCCTGGCGGAGGGACGGTCCGCCGGGCAGGCGCTGGCGGCAGCCCGTCAGGCCGCCGACACGGTCCAGCAGAACACCCAGGCCAGCGAAGTCCCTGTATCCGCACAGGACAAGGCGATTGCCGACCTCGCCAACCCGGACAAGGCAGCGGCCCCAAAGGAGGCCGGTGAGACCAAGCAAGCCGCCAAGGATGGGGCGCAGCACAGCGACAGCGCCGACGGCAAGACCGCCGAACAGGTGGCGGACGCCCAGGCGAAGGACGACGGCGGAAAGGAAAAGGACGGAAAGGGCGACGCCAAGTCAGACGACAAGGCGGGCGACAAGGGCGATGCGAAGGCCGATGCCAAGGAGAGCACCGGCGACAAGGCCGCGCCCGATGCATCCGCCGACGGAAAGCCGGCGGCACCGGACGCCTCCTCCCCGCAGGCGGCAAAGCAGGCGGCGATGAGCGATGCCGCGCCCAAGGCCATCAGCTTCGATCTGCCCGGCACGACGGACAAGAGCGCCGCCGTGAGCGACACCGCCGCCCACTCCGCCGCATCGACGGACGCACGGCCGGCCGTTTCCGCTCCGTCGGTGACCAAGGCACTGAGCACCAGCGATGCCTTCGCCGTCGCGGCCCAGAGCCAGCAGCGGGCCGTGCAGTCGGTGGTCCGTGCCGTCGAAAACGCGTCGTCCGACAGCTCTGGCACCACCACGCCGACCATTACGCCGACATTGCCCGCCACCCCCACCGTCCCGGCCGAGCACCACGCCGCGGCACCGACCCTGTCGGCCTCCTTCGACGCGGCGGCCCTGGCGAAAGCGCTGGCGATTGCCGAGGGAACGGCCGCCCCGGCCGGCTTCACAGTCTTCCACCTGATCGAAGCGATGTTCCGCCCCGGCGAGACCGGCAGCAGCGTGGTCGGCGTCGCGGTCGTGGCGAACCAGGCGTCGCAACTCGGCATCTGGCAGTACAGCGTCGACGGCACCAGTTGGAGCGCGGTCGGATCGGTTGCCGAAACGGCGGCGCTGGTGCTGCCGGGCAATGCCCTGCTGCGCTTCCTGCCCGCAGCCGGCGCCTCCGGCCAGGCGCCCGCCCTTGAACTGCGGGCCGTCGGGAGCGAATGGAGCGGCGGCTTCAGCGGCGCCGAGCACCGGCTGTTCACGCTCGACGGAACCGGAGGCACCACGCCCCTGTCCTCCGAAGTGGCGAAGCTGTCCATCGACGTCACCTCCGTCAACGGCGCCCCGGTGGCGACCGGCGTGCAAGCCGAACTGGACTCCGTGGCGGAGGACAGCGGCAATCCGGCCGGCGCCACCGTCTCGACCCTGTTCGGCAAGCTGTTCTCGGACCCGAGCGATGCGGTGTTCGGCGCCTCCGGCGACGGTTTCGCCGGCATCGCCGTGGTCGCCAATCCCGGCAACTCCGCCCATGGCGAATGGCAGTATTGGAACGGAGGCAGCTGGGTCGCGGTCGGCGCCGTGTCGGACGGCAACGCGCTGCTGCTGTCCGCCGAAACGATGCTGCGCTTTCTTCCCGCCGCGAACTGGAACGGGCAACCCCCCAGCCTGATGGTGCGTCTGGTCGACGATTCGGCAGGCGCCATCGTCAGCGGCGACCGCGTCGATCTGAAGAGCATTGGCGTCGGCGGCATCACCCCCTACAGCGTGTCGGCCATCCAACTCGACACCCGCGTGACCGCCGTCAACGATGCCCCGGTTGCCACCGGGAACACGGCGACGCTGGCGCACGTCGCGGAGGATGCAGTCGACCCCGCTGGAACGACCGTTTCCACCCTGTTCGCCAGCCTGTTTTCCGATCCCACCGATGCCGTGGCCGGCGGGTCGACGGCCAACGCCTTCGCCGGGGTGCTGGTGGTCGGCAACGCCGCCACGGCGACGCAAGGGTTGTGGCAGTACTGGACCGGAAGCAGCTGGGCCGACATCGGAGCGGCAAGCGCCGGCAACGGCCTGCTGCTTGCCGCCGGCACCGCTCTGCGTTTCCTGCCGGCCGCCGACTGGAACGGCACCACGCCGGCGTTGACCGTCCGACTGGCGGACGATTCGCTGGGCGCGATCACCAGCGGCGAGCGCGTCACCGTGACCGCGGGCGGCGGAACCAGCCGCTTCAGCGCCGGCACAGTCACGCTGACCGGCGGCGTCGATGCCGTCAACGATGCGCCGGTCGCCACCGGCACCGCGGCCACCCTGCCGGCCATCGCCGAGGATACCGCCGATCCGGCCGGGGCCACCGTGACCAGCCTGTTCGGCAGCCTGTTCTCCGACGCGGCCGACGCCGTGACCGGAGGATCGTCGGCCAACGGCTTTGCCGGAATCGCCATCGTCGGCAATGCGGCGACCGCGACCGAAGGCGTCTGGCAATATTGGACCGGCACCGCCTGGGCGGCCGTGGGCACGGTGTCGGAAGGGTCGGCCCTGGTGGTCGCCGCCGCCGACCGGCTGCGCTTCGTGCCATCGGCCGACTGGAACGGCACCACCCCGGCCCTGACCGTCCGGCTGATCGAACAGGGCGCCGGCACCGCCGCCACCGGCGGCCATGTCGACCTGATACACGGCGTCGGCGGCAGCACGGTCTACAGTGCAGAGACCATCGCGCTGACCGGCAGCGTCACGCCGGTCAACGACGCCCCGCAGGTCACCGCCGGCACCACGGCGCTGTCGACGGTGAAGGGCGTGGCGGTCGCGGTCACCGGCCTTTCGGTGTCGGACATCGACGCTGGCTCGACCCCGCTGCTGGTGACCTTGTCAGCCGGACACGGGACGCTGACGCTCGCCGATGGCGGAACGGACGCCGTCATCACCGGCAACGGCACGGACACCGTCACCATCCGGGCGACGCTCGCCACCATCAACGGCCTGCTGGGCGCCACCAACGGCCTTCTCTACACCGCGACTTCCTATACCGGCGCCGACAGCATCCATGTCCTGGTCGACGACCAGGGCGGTGGCGGAGCCGGCGGGCCGCTGACCGCCAGCACGTCCGTCGCCGTCACGGTGGCGCCGCCGAACGCTTCCCCGGTCCTGGCCGACACCGATCTCTCCCTCTCCGTCGCGGCCGAGGCCCTTGCGGCCCCCGCCGCAGGAACAGCAGGCATCGCCGTGTCGACGCTGGTCGGCCTGAACGGCAGCGGCCCGGCGAACGTCACCGACGGCGACACCGGTGCGGTCACGGGCATCGCGCTGGTCGGAACCAACGAAGCCTACGGGCATTGGTGGTTCTCGACCGACGGCGGTTCGACCTGGAGCCTCGTCGGCACCGTCAACGACAGCGATTCCGCCCTGCTGCTGCGCTCAACGGACCGGCTCTATTTCCAGCCCAACGCCTCGGTTCCCGGCACCATCAGCGGTGCCCTGACCATCCATGCCTGGGACCAGACCAGCGGAACCGCCGGCAGCAAGGTGACGATGGACACCAGCGCGGGCAGCGCCTTCTCCACCGCGACCGACAGCGTGACTCTGCACCCCGGCGTGCTGATTCCGAACGGCTCCTTCGACAACGGCTTGACCGGCTGGACCTACACCGGCGGCGCCACCGTCGGCTCGACCGGCGACGGCCACGAGGCGACGCTCACCTCGGCGAGCGGCCAGACGCCGACCCAGCTGGAGGATTTCCTCGGCCTCAGCCATGGGTCCATCGCCAGCGCGACCGGAACGGTGCCGTCCGCCGGCCATGCGATGAAGCTCGGCACGACCGTGACGGTGACGCAGGACACGACGCTGACCTTCGACTGGTCCTTCACCTTCACCGACAACGCCTCCTACCACGACTTCGCCTTCGTCAGCGTCAATGGGGTGGTGACGCTGCTGGCCAAGGAGGCGAGCGCCAGCGGCAGCTTCAGCGTGGTCGTCGCGGCCAACAGCACCCTGTCGCTCGGTTTCGGTGCCTCCGACACCGGCGACAACAGCGTCAACCCAATCCTGCGCGTCGACAACATCAAGCTGACGACGGTCGCCAGCGATCCCATCGTGCTGGACATGACCGGCCATGGGCTGGCCCTGCGGCCGCTGTCCGACGGCGTCCATTTCGACGTGACCGGCGACGGCGTCGCCGACAGCACCGGCTGGATCGGCGCCGGCAACGCCCTTCTCGTCCAGGACAGCAACGGAAACGGGCGGATCGACGACGCGCACGAACTGGTCTCCGAACAGTTCGGCAGCGGATTCAACAGCAGCCTGGAGGCGCTCGCCTCCCTCGACCGCAACCATGACGGCCGCCTGGACGCGACCGACGAGGCGTTCGCCACCCTGAAGGTCTGGCAGGATGCGAACGGCGACGGCGTGAGCCAAGCGGCCGAGTTGCGCGGACTTGCGGAGGCCGGCATCCGCTCCATCGCCACCACCGCGACACCGAGCGACGCCACCCTGGCCGGCAGCCGGATTCTCGGCACCACCAGCATGACGATGGCCGATGGCAGCAGCCACGCGGTGGCCGGTGTGGCCTTCGACGTGAAGGCCGCCTCCTCGCCCCAGGTTCAAGTCCTGCCGCAAGCGACAGCATCGGGTACCAATTTCACGGCTCTGCTGGCGTCAGGCTTAGGCTTGCCTGCGGAAGGCACAGTTGTGCCGCAGGACACTTTCTCTCATTTGTCGGATTCGACTGCGGCATCTCACGTCTTCGACCAGCACCATTCACAAAACACCGATACACAGAGCGTGCATCATATCACAACACCCTAATGCGACTGACAGATTTAGAGGATTTATTAGGAATTTGAACACTGTTTTGTCTTAAAACCCCATCAGGGTTGTCGGCTATGTTCGCCAGTGTCGCAAGCCCCTAAGCTTTGGTCGATGGCGATCCCCAGGACCCTCATGCATAGATTTTTTCTTTCTGCTGCGGCCCTGCTTCCGCTGATCGGCTGGGGTGCGCAACCTGTGTTTGCGTCACCGCGCGAGGACGTGGTCTCGCTGATCGGCAAGGCGACGGAAACGCATGACCGGCTGAGGGGAGCGGAGGCCGCGGCCGAGTCCGCCCGCAACGCGCTGCGGATCAGCCATGGCGGCTGGTACCCGACGCTCAGCCTGTCTGCCAACGGAGGGCGCGAGACCACCAACAAGCCGGCCGGCCTTCCCAACACCGACCTGAATGCCAAGCAGCTGTCGGTTCGCGCGACCCAGCTGATCTGGGATTTCGACGCGACCAACGCCGACATCCGGCGGGCGCAGGTCTCCGTGGTCCGCGCCGACATCGCCGTGGAGCGCACCCGCCAGGAATTGCTGGTGGAAGGATTGAGCGCCTATGCCACCCTTGTCCGCGCCCACCGGCTGCTCGTCTTCTCACGCCAGTCGGAAGACAACATCCGCCGGCAGACCGGGCTGGAAGAGGTCCGTCTTCAGGAAGGCTACGGCTTCTCCACCGATGTTCTTCAGGCCAAGAGCCAGCTTGCCGGCGCCCAGGCCCGCCGCGTCGCGGCGGAAGAGGCGATGCAGACGGCACTCAGCCGCTTCCAGGCCTATTTCGGCCATGTGCCCTTCCAGCTGGACGGTGCCGAAGTGTTGGCAATGACCAAGGCCGCGCTGCCGCAGTCGATGGACGCGGCGGTGGACGAGGCGCGCCGCCACAACCCGCGCCTCCAGGAACTGGCCCTGACCACGGCCGCCGCCCAGGAGGCGGTGACCTCGGTGCGCGGCCGCAACTTCTATCCGCGGGTGGAAGGCTATGTCGAGCGCAACATAAAGAGCGATGTCGCCGGCCAGCCGGGACGGCAGGACGAGCTGCTGTTCAAGCTGCAGGTCACCTTCTCGCTGAACACCGGCCTGACCGCGATCAACAGTGTCCGCCTCGCCGAGGCCGACCTGCGCGCCGCCGATGCCAACTGGGCCGACCAGGAACGCACGGTGCTGGAGACCGTCCGCAACAGCTGGAACCGGCTGGAGAGCGCCCGCTCTCAGGTGCGGCTGCTGAACGATCAGGCCAGCCTAGCCGCCGGCTTCCTCGACGTGGCGCGGGCGGAGCGCGAATTGGGCTCGCGGTCGCTCATCGACATCCTGTCGGGCGAGACGACGCTGATCAACGCGCGCAGCGATGCCGCCGCGGCTGAGACGGAACTGGTTCTCGCCGGATACCGCCTGCTGGCCGCCATGGGGCGTCTGACCGCCGCCGACATCCAGACCAAACCGATGCCGAAGCTGGCGGCGATGGGGCGAGGGCTGTTCGACGGCTCCGGCAAGTCCGAGCCGGCGCCTCCCGCCAACAAAGACACCAAGCGCAAGCGTGGGAAGGGAGACCAGCAATGACCGGCGGCGCCATCGGACTGCTGCTTCTGCGGCTGCGCTCCAACCTGCGGCTGACGACCCGCGTCTTCGCGGCGTCGCTCGCGGCGAATCTGCTCGGCCTCGCCTCGTCCTTCTACACCATGCTGGTGCTGAACCGGTATGTGACGCACGGCGTCGATTCCACGCTGGCGGCGCTGACCGTCGGGGTGGTGCTGTCCATCGCCTTCGAGCATCTGTTCCGCCATGTCCGCCTCGGTATCGCCGGCCGCATCGGCCGCGCCGAGCATGAGCGTCTGGCGACCGGCGCCTTCGGCATCCTGCTGACCGCGCGCAACAGCGCCGGCTCGGCTGAGGGCGACGCCGCCCGGCGCGAAGCGATGCGGGCGCCCGAGCAGATCGACGCGGCGCTCGGCTCCGCCAATCTGGCGACTCTGTTCGACCTGCCTTTCGCCTTGGGCTTCATCCTGGTCGTGGCGCTGGTCTCCTGGCCGCTGGCGGCGATCTGCGTCCTCTTCACCCTGCTGTCGATCGCCGCCGGCCTGCTGGCCCAGGCCGACATGCGCGCGGTCGGACGCGATCTGGCCCAGGCCGGGGCCGACGCGCAGGGCCTCGTCACCTCCGCCATCGTCGGCCGCGACGCGGTGGCCCTGTTCGGCGGCGCCAAGCCGCTGCTGGGCGACTGGCAACGCGCGGCAAAAACGCTCCGGAGCCTGCGCGAACGCATGTCGATGCGCCAGGGCCGTGCCCAGTCGATGGCGCAGAGTCTCCAGGCGCTCCAGGGCGTGGCGGTCATCGCCACAGGGGCTGTGCTGGTGGTGCGCGGCGAGCTGGATGTCGGTTCGCTGATTGGCGTCAACCTGCTGGTCGGCCGGGCACTGGCTCCCTTCACCCGGCTGGCGCAGATCGGGGAATCGCTGGCGATGGCCCGGCAGGCGCAGAGCCGGCTGGAGCAGTTCGCCCGCACGGCGGTGGAGCCGCCGACCGGCACCAGCCTGCCCCGCTATGGCGGCACGCTGGAACTGCGCGACCTGACCTACACCCCGGCCGGCGCCGTCACCCCGCTGCTGCGCCGCCTGTCCCTGTCGGTGCCCGCCGGCAACATCCTGGTGCTGAAGGGGCGCAACGGCTCGGGCAAATCGACGCTGATCCGCCTGATCGCCGGGCTTGCCGACCCGCAGGAGGGCGCCGTTCTGGCCGACGGCGTCGACATCCGCAAATTCGCCCCCCTTTGGTGGCGCCAGCAGACCGGCTATCTGCCGCAGGAGCCCGTCTTCCTCAACCGGACCATCCGGGAGAATCTGCTGCTCGCCAACCCGCGCCTGTCGGAGACGGAGTTGCAGGCCGTCCTGCACCGCGCCGGCGCCGAGCGCGCGGTCGCCGACTGCGCCCAGGGGCTCGACACGCCGCTGCGCAACTTCGGCCAGGAACTGCCGGTCGGGCACCGGCGCCGGCTGGCGCTTGCCCGTGCGCTTGCGGTCGGCGGCCGGCTGATCCTGCTGGACGAGCCGACCGACGGTCTCGACGCCGAAGGCACCGCCGTCGTCTACCGCACGCTGATCGAACTGGCGCGCGCCGGCCACACGGTGGTCATCGCCTCGCACGATCCGCGCATCCTCCAGGGCGCCTCGCTGGTGCTCGACCTCGATCAGTCGCAGGATTTGGCCATGAGCCGTGACCCGGCCGGACTGGTGGCATCATGAAGCCGCTTCCCCTGCTGACCCGCAAGCGGGCCGCCAGCCCCACCCTGCCCGCAGCCCTGGCCTCCGGCATCAACCTGGGCGGCGCAGCACCGGCACCGGCGCTCCCCTTCGCCGCCGCGACGGCGCCGGAGACCGAAAGCCGCTTCGGCGACGGGCTGTTCGCCGTCAGCATCGCCGCCTTCCTGGCCGCGGTGGGCTGGGCCTCCATCGCCGAACTGAACGTCTCCAGCAGCGCACCCGGCGACGTGGTGCCGCTCGCCTACAACCAGTCGGTCCAGCATTTCGAAGGCGGCATCGTCCGCGACATTCTGGTGCAGGAAGGCGATTCGGTGAAGGCCGGGCAGGTGCTGGTCGAGCTGGACCAGACCAAGACCCGCGCCGACCTTGAAGAGCTGCGCCTGCGCCTCGGCTCGCTTTCCGCCGACATCTCCCGGCTGGAGGCCGAAGTCGGGCGGCGCGACAGCATCGACTTTCCCGAGACGCTGACCCGCGAGCGGCCGGACCTTGTGGCGCAGACCCGCGACCTGTTCCACGCCCGGCGCGACCGGCTGGCCTCCGACCTCGACATCCAGCGCCAGGACATCGTCCAGCGCGAGCAGCAGATGGCCGCCGTCCGGGCGCGCATCTCCGGCTCCCAGGTGGCGCAGGGGCTGATCCGCGAACAGCTGTCGATCAGCGAAAGCCTGCTGAAGCGCGAGATCACCAACCGAATGAAGCATCTGGAGCTTCTGCGCGACGACGCCCGCATCACCGGGTCCATCGCCGAGGACCGCGCCACCCTGGCCCAGGCCGAGGCGGCGCTGGCGGAGGCGCGCAGCAAGCTGGTGTGGATCGGCCGCAAGTACGAGGAAGAGGGCCGCAACGCGCTGGACGAGGCGCGGCGCAACCACAACGAACTGTCGCAACGGCTGACCCGCTATCAGGACAGCCTGGACCGCTCCAGCATGCGGGCGCCGATGGACGGCATCGTCAAGACGCTGGCCGTCTCGACCAAGGGCGCCGTCGTCAAGGCCGGCGAGACGGTGGTGGAACTGGTGCCGCGCGACGGCAATCTGGTGGTGGACGCCCGCCTGCCGGTACAGGACATCGGCTATGTCCGCGCCGACCAGCCGGTTGTGGTGACGCTGGCCGGCAGCGACGCCTCGCGCTTCGGCCATATCGAGGGGCGGGTGCGGACGATCAGCCCCGACACGCTGCTCGATGCCAACAAGCAGTCCTACTACAAGGTCCGCGTCGAACTGCCGGTGACCCGCTTCGACTATGGCGGCAAGACCTACGAGCTGTTCCCCGGCGTGCGGGTGACCTGCAGCATCCTGACCGGGCGCCGCACGATCCTCGACTACGTCTTCTCGCCGGTCCTCAACGGCCTCCAGCACGCGATGCAGGAGCGGTGAGGATGGCTGCGATCACGAGACTTATCCCTCTCCCGAGGATCCCCCGATGCTGAGCTCGCTCCAGCCCCGTACCCGGCAACCGCTGCGCTGGTCGCACATGACCAAGAAGGCGCGCTTCGCCCTGATCCTGGCGGCGGCGATGCTGGTCACCGTTCTGGTGTCGCTGGTGGTGCGCGCCGGCTTCCTCGGCGAGCGCGCCGGGGAGCCGCTGGCGCTCGCCGTGGTGGGGCCGCTGAGCGGACCGGACGCGGCACTCGGGCTGGCCCTGCGCAAGGGTGCGGCTCTGCGGGCCGACACCATCAACGCGGCGGGCGGCATCGGCGGGCGCCCGGTCGAGGTCAGGCCCTTCGACGACGAGGGCGACAAGGGCAAGTCGTTGGAGATCGCCCGGCGCATCGCCAACGACCCGGCCATCGTCGCGGTGGTCGGCCACACGCCGGACGCCACCGACAGCGCCGCCGCCATTTATGCGCAGAAGAAGATCCCGCTGATCGCCCCGCGCCCGCTGGTCCGCCCGACGGACACAGCACCCAGCCCGTGGCTGTTCAGCATCGGCTTCGACCGCACCCACGAAATCCGCTTCCTCGCCAACTATGTCCGCAACGTCGTCGGCGAACCGACCGTCGCCATCATCCGCGAGGACAGCGAGCAGGCGGCGTCGCTCGCCGGCCAGTTCGACAGCATCCTCCAGCGCTTCGGCACCAAGCTGGTCAACCAGTGGAGCTACGCCCCCGGCCGCGGCGGGGCCGGCGCCCTGCCGGCGCTGGCCCAGGCGGTGAAGGAGCGGATGCCGACCGGCGCCATCGTCGTCATCGGCTCGGCGGTGGACAGCGCGCGCGTGGTGGTCGCCCTGCGCGACGTCGGCGTGCGCAACCTGATCGCCGGCAGTTCGGAGATGGCGACCGCCGCCTTCCGCACCGAGATCGTCGCCCAGACCCAGGCCAACCCCAAGGCGTTGACGCCGGAGGCCTACGGCCATGGCCTGCTGGTCGCCTCGCCCGTGCTGTTCGACACGGCAAACGAGCGGGCGCAGCGCTTCTACGGCCAGTATGTCAAGCGCTTCAACGCCGTGCCCGACTGGGCGGCGGCACTGGGCGCCGACGGCGTCGACCTGATCGCCGGTGCCATCGCCGCGGCACCCGTGGGCACCGGCAAACCGGACGGCGACGCGCTGCGCCTCGCCATCGCCGGCCATGACCGTGCCGAGACCGCGGTCCAGTCGACTGCCGGAACCTGGACCTTCGACGCCCGCGGACAGGCGACCCTGCCGGTGATGATGGCGACCTACAACGGCCTGAACCCGGTGGCGGCCCTGACCCAGCTGCAGCCGATCCGCGAGGCCGGCGTCTCCAACTTCCTGGAGGAGGTGCAGCGCGGGCGGGCGCTCTACGTCAACGACCGCTTCATGTACAAGACGGACGTCATCTACACCGGCGTCCAGCTGCACGAGATCCGCGACCTCAATCCGGACGCCAACGAAGCGACGCTGAACCTGACCATCTGGTTCCGCTATCGCGGCGCCTTCAATCCGGCCGACGTCGTCTTCACCAACGCGGTCAAGCCGGTGGAACTCGGCAAGCCCTACCGCGAGGAGCGCGGCGAGGTCACCACCTACGTCGCCTACCGGATCGAAGGGCGCTTCTCGCTGAACTTCTCCGACCAGCGGCCGCCCTACGGCAGCCATTCCGTCGGCGTCAGCTTCCGCCACCGGACGCAGAACCGGAACACGGTGATGTTCGTCACCGACGTGCTCGGCATGTCGCTGGTAAACACCAACGACTTCGTCGAGAAGCTGAAGGCGATGGCCGCGGCGGAGACCGCATCGGCCGCCGACCTCAGCCTCGCCGACCGCTTCCGCCGGGCGCTGGAAGGGGAGAGCGAAAGCTCCACCCTGCTCGACCAGCTGCGCGCCAAGCGGGTGCTGGCCCCGTCGCCGGGCTGGCGGCTGTCGCGCGCCTGGATCTCCCAGGACGTCACCAGCGTCAGCAGCGAGGGCGACCCCAACTATGTCGGCTTCGGCCGGCCGCAGCCGGACTTCTCCCGCGTCGATTTCGGCGTGGTGGCGACGCCGGATGCGCCGGCGGCACGCGACTTCATCCACCGCGACTTCTTCGTCTACATCGCCATCTTCAGCGCGGTGCTGGCGGTCTTCGCCGCAGTCATGGACCGGCGCGACCGCGGCCAGTTCTGGAAGATCCAGACGCTGTTCATGCGCATCCTGTCCTGGCCGCTCCTGCTGATGTCGGCCGGCAACATCGTACTGGACCAGGCGGTGGCGACGCTGCCGGCGAGCGGCATCGCCATGGTGGTGAACGGCATCAACGTGCTGTGGTGGATCGTGCCGGCCATCCTGGCCGACCGCACGCTGGAACGCTTCGTCTGGACCCCGCTGGAGATCCGCACCCAACGCCGCATCCCGGCCATCGTCCGCCGCTTCTCCACCCTGATCGTCTTCGGCTTCGCCGGCTGCGGCATCATCGCCTTCGTGCTGAAGCAGCCGATCACCAGCCTGCTGGCGGCCTCGGGCCTCGTCGGCATGGTCATCGGCCTCGCCATCCAGGCCAACATCGCCAACGTCTTCTCCGGCATCATCCTCAACATCGAGCGGCCGTTCCAGATCGGCGACAGCATCCAGATCACCGACATCGTCCGCGGCGTCGTGGTCGACATGACATGGCGGACGGTGCGGGTTCGCAACGTCGCCGGCTTCATCGTCGCGATGCCGAACGCCAAGGTGTCGGAAGCAACCGTGGTCAATTTCAGCTCCGTCGAGCGCGTTTCGATGAAACTGGAATATTTCGCCGACGCCAGCATCGACCCGGGCCGGATGGGCGGCCTGCTGACCACCGCTCTGCGCGCCACCGACCGGGTGATGCCCAGCGACACCGGCACGCTGCCCTTCGTCCGCTATGACGGCTTCCGCGCCGTCAACGGCCAGTGGCTGTGCAAATACAACCTGTTCTTCTGCGTCAAGGACCATGAGGCCAGCTTCGCCGTTCCGGAACTGGTCTGGCGGTCCGTCTACCGGACGCTGGCCGAGGCCGGCATCGACCCGACTCCGCCCGACCTGTTGGAGGCGGGGGCCGCCGCCGCGGTCGTCACCGCAGCCATCCCGCACGCGACCGTTCCGGCATGAGCAGGAGCATCCCGATGACACGCCCCCTCCGCCGCCCATTCCAACGCTGCCTCGTCGCGGTGATGCTGCTGCCGGTCCTGCTCGCCGGTTCGGCCTGCGCGCCCTTCGGCAGCGAAAAGTCCGCCGCGATCCTGGAGCGGGTGGCCGATGGCGATTACGACGTCGGCATCCGCTACCCGTCCAAGCGTACCCGCTACGTCATGATCGTCGAGGAGGACGAGGAGTCCTTCGCCCTCGCCAACCGCCCCGTGACGGGCAGGACTGCCGAAGGCGCCGCACCGGCTCCAGCAGCCGAGCCAGCCGTCCCGCAGCAGAACGACCGGGTGCTGACCCCCTGCACCGGGACGGCAGGCAACTGGTACCGCCACACGCCGGCCGGCTATGTCTGCGCCGGCGGGGCGGGCGGCTGACCATGAAGCGTACGGCTCTCACAATCGCCCTGCTGCTCGCCGGCTGCGCCGCCGACGGGTCCGGGCAGCCCGTCACGGATGGCGGGACGGACCCGGCCCCGATGCTCCGCATCACCGCCGATGCCGAGGCCAACGGCCGGCGTCCGGTGGCCGTCGATGTCGTCCGGGTGGCCGACAGCGCCCTGGCGCGCCGGGTCGGCTCGCTCGACGCCGCAGGCTGGTTCCGCGAGCGGGCGGCCCTGAACGGCGAGGCGGCCGGGCGGATCGCCATCGCGTCCTGGGAGCTGGTGCCCGGCCAGAGCGTGATCCTGCGCAGCCTTCCCCCCTTTGCCGCCGCCCCCACCGCAACCATCGTCTTCGCGCGCTACGGCATGCCGGGGGTCCACCGCCAGTCGCTGGACGGCATGAGCGCGCTCGACATCCGGCTGGGGCGCGACGGCTTCACCGTGGCTCCGCTGCCGAAGGACACCGCACCGTGACCGTACGGCCCGCCCCCTCGCCCTCCGCACCTCCGGCCGCGCCCGCTGCTGCCGTCGCTGCTGCCGCCAACCCGGCACGCGCCGCCGGTCCGGGCGTCCTGGCTCTTTTCCGCGCCTTCCACGCCGACCTGCTGGCCGCCTGCGCGCAGGACCGGGCCCCGGCCGGATCGGTGGCCGAGCGGCTGGTCGCAATGCTCCACGGCATGAGCGCCTCAGCGACCGCCCAGGGTCCCGCCGCCCATGGCACGGTGGTGAAGGCGGCCTTCGCGATGGCGATGCTGGCGGACCGGGCGCTTGCCCAGGTGAAGCCGGCGGACGCCGTCGTCGCCGGCCGCCTGTTCGGCGCGAACGCCACCCTGCAAACCCTGTTCGTCCAGGCCGACGACCTGATCCGCCAAGGCGCCAAGGCCGACCGCGGGCTTGCCGCGGTTTATCTGGCGGCCCTGGCCCTTGGCTTCCCCGACGATGCCCAGGCGGCGGCGCGGCGCTCCCCGCTGCACCGGATCGTCACCGGCAGGGAGGGCGGAACCGAGCAGCCGCAGGCCGGCCTCGCCAGCCCGCGTGCCTACGAGCCGCCCACCGGTGCGGTGGCCGGCGGCTTCCGCCCGTCGGCACGGCGCTGGTGGATGGCGGTCGGCGGCGTGGCGGCCCTGTTCCTGCTGGTGTCCCATCTGCTGTGGTCCACCGCCGTGAACGATCTCCAGCGTGACCTGCGCGGCGCCCGGTCCGCGGTCGAGGATATGGGGCAGTCATGGTCTTACTGATCCTGACGATTGAACTTGTGATCTCCAGCATCGGTTCGGCCATCGGCTGGATCCTGTCCTTCGTCTTCGCCTATCTGCCCTATCTGCTGGCGGCCCTGCCGCTCTACATCCTCTATCGGGTGGCCCGGTCGGTCTGGCCGACGCTGCGCAGCCGGCTGCGCCGCCGGCGCAAGCCCGCCAAAGCCGCGGCCCGCGCCAAGGCTCCGGCGCGCAAGCCCATGCCGTCCTCGGCGCTCCATGTGCGGGCGGAAGCGCCGCCGCCGTCGAAGGCCGCCGCCGGCAAGCCGCCGCTGGCCCGAACCTACAACGAAGGGCTGGACATCCTGGCCCGGCAGATGCGCGGTCCCCTGCGGCGCGGCGACATTCCCTGGTTCCTCGCTTTCGGCGTCGGCGGCCCGGCTCTGCTCGCCACCGACCCGACCCATGTACGCTGGCCGGAAGACGGCAACACCGAGAATGGCTGCTGGTGGTTCTGCGAAGGGGCGGCGATCCTGCATGCCGGCGCCGATTCCGCCGATGGCACGAAACTGGACGCCTCCTGGCCGTCGCTGGTCGCGGCGATCCGCAAACGGCCGATGCGCCGGCCGCTGGACGGCATCCTGCTGCTGGTCGGCGCCGACGAGCTGCGCGCCGCAGCGGAACGCGAGGCACCGCGCCGGGCGCTTGCCAAGCGGGCGGAAGCCCTGCGCGCACGGCTGCGCTCGATTCGCGACGAGTTGGGCATGGTCTGCCCGGTGCATGTGGCGGTGGTGCGCGCGGAGTCCCTGGACGGATTCGCCGACCTCTGCGCGACGATCCCCGCGGCCATGCTGGACAGCGTGCTGGGCTGGACCAGCCCGCAAGACTGGCTGGCGCCCTTCGAACCCGCCCGTGTGGCGGAAGCCTTCGACGCCATCCAATCCGACCTCGCGCTGCTGGAGGCCGATGCGCTCGCCGGCGTGACCGCCGCCGGACCTGCGTGTGTGCGCCTGCCGCTTCTCCCGGCATCGCTGGAGACGCTGCGCCATCCGCTGGCGCTGTTCCTGGACGGCGCGCTGGCTGGCGACGATGCCTCCGAACCCTTCCCGCTGCGCGGCATCGCCCTGACCGGCGCCTGTGCGACCGCGACGGGGGGACGCCGCCCGGCCTTCGCCCGCGACCTGCTGCCCGGCCGCGCCTTCGCCGAACCCGGCTATGGACGCCCGTCGGAAGCCGCCTTCCTGCAAGGCCGCCGGCATCGCCGGATCGCGCAGGCCACGCTGGCCGCCTCCGTGGCGGTTCTGTCGGTCGCCACGTGGCAGGGCTTCGCGGGCGTATCGGCCGGAAGTGTCGCAGTGGCCGCACCGGTTGCCGACCTTCGGCGGGCGCTGCTGTCACGCGATGCCCTCGTCGATGGTCAAATGGTCGGTCGTGTGATTGCCGCCACCGCCGTGATGGAGCGCGACCGACTGGCGACGCCACTGCTGCCGACTTCGCTGTTCAGCGGGGTCGACGAGGACAAGCGGCGGCTCGCTTCGGTCACCCTGCGCCGGGCTGTGCTGCGGCCGATCCGCGACGCCCTGCTGCCCAGTTCCGCCCTGACCGACCTGCCTCCGGTCACCAATCCCCGGCGCGTCGAGGATCTGCCGGCCTTCCGCCGGCTGGCCACCCAGCTGGACCGCATCGGCGGCCGGCGCGGTGCGCTGGAGCGTTATGACCGCTTCCGCCGCAACAGCGGGTTCGACGAGTTGCTGGCGCTGGCCGAAAGCGTCTATGACGCCGTGCCCCGCCCGCCCATCGCGGCGACCGACGGCTTCATCACGCGCATCGCCGCCGGTGCCGACCTTCCCAACCTGGATGCCAGGACCATCGCGGTCGCCCTGCGGGCGGAATCGGTGCAGCTCGCCGCTCCGCTGGCCGAGGAACTCTACACCCGCAATCCCCTGCGCCTGCGGGCTCAGGCCCTCGCCGACCGGCTGCGCGATCTACCGCAAGCGCCGACCGCAGAGGATGTCGCGGACCTCAATCGGCTGGTCGATGCCGTCAATGAGGCAGCCGGCTGGCCGATTGCCGCCGCCTTGCAGGATCCGGCGCGCGGGTTGCCGGATGCCGTCAAGCTGGCGCTCCAGAAAGCGGCGATGGCAGACCTTCCCGGCCGCGACACCACCGACCGCATCACCGAGGCGCTGTCCACCGCGGCCACCTCGGCCCGTGCCGCCATCCTGGCGCTGGACACCCCGTCGGCAGGGCATCTCCTCACCAGCGGCGAAGGCGGCGCACTATCTTTGAACGCTGCGGTCGCCGCACTGCCGGCGCAATTGGTCGCTGCCGTAGTGGTCAAGCCCACGGATGAGCCGCCGCCGACCAAAGCCGCCGCTTCCGAAAGCAAGCCCGCGGCCCCCGCTCCGGCGGCGCCGGTCGTCGAGCAGCGCCCCGCACTGCCTGCTCCCGTGCCGGCTCCCGAGCCCCTTCCCGCACCGCCCAAGCAGGTTGCGGTCGCCAGCCCGCCGCCTGCGCCCTACGAGGCTCCCCCGCCGGCCCGGCTGCCCCCGCTGCCGCCATTGCCGACCCTTCCAATCCTTCCTGCGGAACCGGCGACGCCTCCGGCGCCCGCTCCCGAGGCGGCGGTGGCGAAGCTCGATGCGCTTTTCTCCCAATCGCTGGCCGGACGCTTCCCCTTCGTCCGCCCCGACCTCGCCCGCGGCGCGCCGGATGCCGATCCCAAGGATGTGCGCCGTTTCTACGAGCAGCTCGACGAGAACCGGGTGGCCGTCACGAAGACGGCAACGCCTGAAATCGCGGCCTTCCTCGAAAAAATGGAATCCGTGCGCCCCTTGCTCGATGCGATCTCCCGGTCCGCACCGGTCAGTGTCCGTTTCAGCTACGGCACCAACCGGGCGCAGGAACTGGGAGCGGAGCACATCATCGACTGGTCGGTGCGGTCGGGGACCAGCGCGGTCGGAGCCTCCGCCGGTTCCGAGGCGCTGGTCTGGAAAGCGGGGCAACCGCTGCTCTTCAGCTTCCGCTGGGCGGCCGGTTCGCCCTATCGCCCGAAGAACGCGATGGCAAGCGAAGCGGAGGCGGCGGCCGGCGATACGCTGACGCTGGTCGAACGCGGCCCCTGGGCATTGCTGCGCCTGTTGAAGGGGCGGGCGGCCTCCACGAACGGCGACGGCGCCCTGCTGCGCATCGTCCTGCCGACCCAGACCATCGGCGGCGAGCCGGTGCGCGATACGGTTCTGTTCATGACGGCGTCCGTTGCTGCCGGGTCGCGGTCCACCCTGCCGACCAAGGCGTTGGATCTGCCGTCCCGGTTCCCTTCAAAGTAGAAAGAGGCATTAATCGCAAGAAAAGCTAATGTTGATTTTGGTCACATATCTCGACAACCCGATCCATGTCCCTGCAAAATTCCTAATAACCCTGATAGTGACTTAACATGTTTTTAATCAATAAAATCGTATCAACAGACTAAGTTATATAAGCCTATAGGCAGATTTTTCCTGCCAAGCTTACGATCTAATCATCATTAGCTAATTTCTTTGCTGCTGCGGGCAGCAAGCGCCTTTCGTTTGTCAATCGCCGTGACTGCAATTGACGATCGGCCACCAGCTTCCACCGGAAGGCTCGGCCGGACGGTGCCAACTGGACGGAAACGTGTGGTTGATGCCGTGACTTCCACCACAGATCAACTCTTCCCGACCCGAGAAAGGCTTCGGATCATGGTAGACCGTAAGAAGCGCGCCCAGGACCTGATCAAGTACCACAGCTACGCTTCGGGCGCCTTCGGGCTGATCCCCGTTCCGGGCGCCGATGTCGCCGCCGTCAGCGCGGCTCAGTTGAACCTCGTCCACAAGCTCGCCAAGCTTTACGAAGTCGAGTTCGCGCAGGAGCGGACCCGCGCCATCGTCGGCGCCCTGCTGGGCGGCGTCATGCCGGGGGCTCTCAGCTCCAGCGTGCTGGGCTCCGCCGTCAAGGCCGTCCCCTTCATCGGCACCGCGCTTGGCGTCGCGGTGATGCCGGCGCTGTCGCTGGCGGCGACCCGGGCTCTGGGCCAGGTGTTCGCCCAGCATTTCGAGACCGGCGGCACGCTGCTGGATTTCGACATCGATGCGATGCGCGACTACTTCCGCAAGGAGTTCGAGGCCGCCAAGGGTGAGGCCGCCGCCGATGCTCCGGCCGCCGCACCGCAGATGGACGAACAACCGGTCCAGAAGGCCGGCTGACGCCTGAACGCCGGGCAAAGAAGGAAGCATCGCCGTGTTCGAGCTGATCTATATCGGTCTCTGCCTGCTGGTCGGGTTTCTGGGGATCGGCCGCCGCGGCGGCTTCCTGCTTTACGCCTTCCTGGCGGTGGTTCTGACGCCGCCCGGCGCCCTCCTCGTCATGATCCTGCTGACCGGCCGCCGCAAGAAAGCGGTCAAAGCGTGACCGCAGCCATGACCATGTTCCGTCCTGCCGCCCTTCGGCGACTGCCGGCATTGCTGCTGGCACTGCTGGCGCTGCTTATGCTGTGCACTCCGGCCCGCGCCGAATATTGGACCGTCGCGTCGGAGGACCATTTTCCGCCCTACAACTACTCCTTCAACGGCAACCGCACCGGCATCGACACGGAGATCGTCAACGCGCTGCTGAAGGAACTGAACGTCACCCCGGTCCATCGCCCGCTGTCCTGGACGGAGGTGGTCCAGTCGATGGACGAGAACACCGCGGACATCGGCTTCCAGTTCATCGCGTCGCCGACCCGCTTCGCGCAGTACAACATGATCGGCCCGTTCCGCACCGGAACGACCGTGTTCATGGTGCGCAAGGACTCCAACATCACCTTCGACCGGCTGGAGGATCTGACCTCCTACCGCATCGGCGTGGTCGACGGCTTCTCCTACGCCGCCGACTTCGATGCGGCGACCTATCTGGAGAAGGTGGCGTCGAGCAGCAACGTGGTCAATTTCCGCCGCCTGATCCTCGGCCGGGTCGACGTGATCGTCGGCGACCTGCATGTGCTGAACTACATGGCCAAGCAGGACGGCCGGCTGAAGGACGTGCGCGTGCTGCCCAAGCCGGTCGGGCTGATCCCCCGCTACATCGCTTTGCCCAAGGCGCGCAAGGAGAAGGCGGAGCGGCTGCAAGCCGCCTTCGTCAAGCTGCGCGACAACGGAACCATCGCCCGCATCCTCGACGGCTGGCTGGCGGAGTGACCGGACGATGGCCAAGCGCACTTCCTCCTCCAACCGCCCCCCTCCCAGCCGACCGCCGTCCTCGCTGCTGCCGCTGATCGGCCTTGCCGACCGCAGCATCCTGACCCGGCTGGTCCTCACCGGCTGCGTCGCCGCCACCGCCAACCTCATCAGCCTGATGAGCCTCAGCGCGGAACTGAGCGGCTGGATGCGCGGCGAGGTGCTGGACACCCCCTTCCTGATCTTCTGCCTGTCGCTGCTGGTCTCCTACGCGTTTGCCAAGCGCTTCGTCTCCCTGACGCTGACGACCGCCTTCAGCGCGCTGGCCGGGGTGCGGCGGCGCTTCCTCCGCCACGTCACGCTGGGCGGCCACGCCGACATCCTGGACTTGCAGGCCAAGCGCTCCTTCGATCTCGGCAACCACCATCTGGAGCGGATCGCAGCATTGCTGCCCAACCTGTCCATCGCCGCCAACATGATGCTGGTGGCGGCGGTCGCCTACCTCTATCTGTGGACCCTGTCCACCGTCGGCGCCACGCTGCTGCTGGTGGCCGCACTGATGGTCGGTGGCTGGTACGTGCGTGAGGCTCAGCGGACCCGCTCGCTGCTCGGTGACGCCAAGGAGTCCGAGCTTCGGATGCTCCAGGGATTCTCCGAGCTGGTCGGCGGCAACGCCGAGGTCAAGCTGGGCAAGGCGCGCCGCGACGAGCTGACCCAGGCCGTGGAGGCGGATGTCGCCCGCTGGGAAGAGCTGAAGCGCCGCCACGGCCGCAATCTGGGCGAGCTGTTCTCCTGGATCGCGACGATCATCATCGGCTTCTCCGCGGTCTTCGTCTTCATCTTCCCGCGCATGGGCGCGATGTCGGTGTCCGAGCTGCCGCTGGTCACCTCGGTCATCCTGTTCCTGGCCCGTCCGCTGTCGAAGTTCCTCAACGCCGTTCCCGACTATGTGGCGGCGGAGGATGCGGCGGCACAGCTGACGGCCCTGCTCGGCACCATGCCGGCTCTAGAATACGAGCCGTCGCGCACCGCCCGCGCCCCGCGCCGCTTCTCCAGCATCGAACTGCGCGGCGTCAGCTTCGCCTACCGCGCCGGACTGCGGCCGGAACCCTTCGTGATCGGTCCCATCGACCTGACCATCCCGGCGGGCAGCGTGGTCGGCATCGTCGGCTCCAACGGGTCGGGCAAGTCCACCCTGCTGCGCGTCATCCCGCTGCTGTTCCGTCCCGACGAGGGTCAGGTGCTGCTCGACGGCCAGCCGGTGGAGACCGACCGTCTGGAAGCCTACCGCGACCTGTTCTGCGCCGTGTTCCAGGACCATCACCTGTTCACCCGGCTGCCGCAGGGGCCCGGCTTCGATGCCGAGCTGTTCCGCGAGATGCTGGCCTATCTGAAGATCGACCATCTGGTTCCGGACACCGGCAACGGGCTGCTGAACCGCGACCTGTCGAAGGGGCAGCGCCGGCGCGTCGCCCTGGCGGTGGCGGTGGCGGAGGGCCGGCCGGTCGTCATCCTCGACGAATGGACGTCCGACCAGGATGCCGAATTCCGCACCCGCTTCACCAACGAGATCATCGGCAAGCTGCGTGCCCTCGGCCGGACCGTGATCTTCGTGTCGCACGACGGCGACGTCTCGTCGGTCTGCGACGTCACCATCCGGATGACGAATGGCCGGATGACGAACAGCGAAACAATCGACGGGTCAACGGACATGCCGGCCGCGACGGCCGCGTCCCGACCCGACATGGGGTCCGCTTCGGACCCCGCCATGGCTTGCTTGCAGGAGACCGCGTGATATGGCTGACCAGGCCTTCACCATCGACGATGCCGATGCGCTGCCGAAGCCGAAGTCGCGCCTGCGTGCGCTGCTGGCCCACTGGTACGACGAACACCGCCGCTCCCTGCTGTGCACACTGCTGGTCGGCATCCTGATCTTCCTCTATTTCGCTCCGTCCATCGTCGTCTTCATCCCCGCCGGCCATGGCGGCGTGCTGTGGAAGCGGTTCCACGAAGGCACCCAGATGGGGCCGGCGCTCGCCGAAGGCGTGCATGTCATCTTCCCCTGGGACAAGATCGAGGTCTACGACCTGCGCCTGCAGGAGGACACCCGCTCCTATTCGGCCATCGCCAACGACGGCCTGAATGTCAGCATCGAGATCACGGTCCGCTACCGCCCCTATGCGGAAATGCTGGCCGCCCTGCACAAGAATGTCGGCCCGCGGTATCTGGAAGTGCTGCTGGTGCCGGAGGTCGGGTCCGTCTCGCGCGAGATCGTGTCGCGCTTCAAGGCGGACGAACTCTATGCCCACCGCCGCCTGCGCGTGCAGACCGAGACCTACGAGCAGGTCGCCGACCGCGTGATGTACGCGCAGCTGATCGGCGCCGAGAATGTGCCGAAGCCGGACGGGCGGACCAAGACCGGCTATCTGCTGATCCAGGACATCCTGATCCGCAACGTCTCGCTGCCCGAAGCGATCATGGCGTCGATCGAGCGCAAGATTCAGCAGGATCAGGCGGCGCAGGAATACCAGTTCCGTCTTCAGCGCGAACTGTTCGAAAGCCAGCGCAAGCAGCTGGAAGGCCAGGGCATCCGCGCCTTCCAGGAAACCGTGCAGGCCAACCTGACCGAGAATTACCTGCGCTGGCGCGGCATCGAGGCGACGCTGGAGCTGGCCCATTCGCCCAACGCCAAGATCGTCGTCATCGGCAACGCCGCCAGCGGCGGGCTGCCGCTGATCCTCGACGCCGCCTCCAACCAGAACCCCCTGCCGGCTCCGGGGGCCACCACCGCCGCGCCGGGCGCGCCGCCGGCATCGCCGAACGCCAAGCTGACATCGGTGCCCACCAGCACCGCCGTGCCGCCGGTCTCGCAGTTGCCCTCGCTCAGTGGAGAAGGGACGCCGGGCCAGACCCCTGTCGCCCAGATGCCGAGCCTGAACACCGGCGGCGAGTCCACGCCCGCAGCCGCGCATCCGGCTGCTCCTGCTCCCGCGGCCAAGCCCGAACCGGCGAAGGAGGGGGCCAAGGACGGCTCCAAGACCGCGGCCTCGGCGCCGATCCTGTCGAAGGTGTCGCCGTCCAAGCTTCTCGACATGATCCAGTCGAAGTGAGGCGGCGATGGATCTCTGGCGCATTCTGAGACGCGAGGCGCTGCGCAACATGCAGCCGCTGCTGCTGCTGGCGGTGCTGGCGGCGGCGCTCAACCTCGCCCTGCTGACCTCGCTGAACGACGCGCTGCTGGTGCTGGACGATCCGGAGGGCCTGCAGCGTCTGCTGATCGTCTTCCTGCTGTCGGCCTTCCTGTGGCGGATCGCACAGGGCTGGATGATGAACGCGGCGTCCAAGCGCATGCAGGCCGCACTCGCAATCCTGCGCGTCGACCTGCTGCGCCGGGCCGTGGCCGCCGACCTGCCGGACGCGATGGCGGTCGGCTCTTCCCGCCTCGCCCAGGTGGCGGGTGGGGAGCTGCAGATGCTGGCCCAGGCGGTTCCGACCCTGGTCATCAGCTTCCAGTCGGTTGCCGCAATCGTGCTGTGCCTGCTGTATCTCTCCACCCTGTCGGGTGCGGCGGTGCTGATCGTGCTCTGCTTCCTGGTTGTCGGCGGCATCCTGATCGGACGCTCCGTCATCCGGCTGGAACTGATGTCGGAGACGATCCACGAAGCCGAAAGCGCCCTGTCGGAACGGTCGGACCACATCCTGCAGACCTTGCGCGAATGCAAGCTGAACCGCCGCCGCGCCGCCAACGCGCTGGCCGACGCGACCTCCTGCGCCGAAGCCCTGCGCAAGGAACGCCACCGTTTCGGCGCGGAGTACAGCCACTATTTCACCATCAGCGAGCTGACCTATTACGCCGCACTGGCCGGGATCATCTTTCTGCTGCCGGCGGTCACCAACACCGACATCGCGACGGTCATCCTGGCCGGCCATGCCGCCGCCTTCATCGCCTACCCGGTCATCACCATCGTCGCCTCCTACCCCTCCTACATCAGCGCCGAGACCGCCGCCCGCTCCTATCTGGCAGTGGAAGCGGAGCTGAAGGCGGCGCCGCAGGCGGTCACTCCGGTCCGCGGCAGCGGCATGGACGATCCCTTCTCCACCATCGCCCTGGAAGGCGCCACCTTCCGCCATGCCGGGCGGGACGGCACGGGGTCCTTCACCGTCGGCCCGGTGGACATGACGGTCGAGCGCGGCAGCGTCGTCTTCATCACCGGCCACAACGGTGCCGGCAAGAGCACGCTGATCCACATGCTGCTGGGCCTCTATCCGATCCAGCGCGGCAGCCTGTCGGTCGACGGCGTGGCGGTCGGGCCGGACGGCCTCGCCGCCCACCGCGACCGCTTCGCGGTGGTCTTTTCCGACAGTCATGTGACCCGCCAGCTCTATGGCGCCACGACGCTCGACGACGGCTTCGCCGAAGAGCTTCTCGACCTGCTGGAGATGTCCGACAAGGTCGCCATCGACGGCCGTGCCTTCACCACCGTCGATCTGTCGCAGGGCCAGAAGAAGCGGCTCGCCCTGATCGCCGCTCTGCTGGAGCGCAAGCCGGTGCTGGTGCTGGACGAGTGGGCGGCCGACCAGTCGCCCTATTTCCGGCGCAAGTTCTACCGCGAGATCATTCCCTGGATGAAGGCACGCGGCATCACCGTGATCGCGGTGACCCACGACGACGCCTATTTCGACGCGGCCGATGTGCAGTTGCAGGTCGACCGCGGCGGCATCCGCCAGCTTATCGCCACGGCTCCCGCGGGCGGCATTCCTGCCCCCGACCTTCTTCCCGTCTCTTCCTGAGGCGGGTCCATCCCTATCCCCCTCCCCTGCCCCCATCACCCAGACGCGAGACAGAGGCACACCATGATCCTTCTCACCGGCGGCACAGGCTTTCTCGGCGGTTCCTTCTACCTCGACGCCGTGCAGAACGGGTCCGCGGTGGACTGCCTTCTGCTGATCCGCGGCGCCGACGAGGCCGCCTGCCGCGCCCGCCTCGCCTCCAACCTCGCGCGCTGCGTCGACCGCGCCACGGCCGAGGTCTATGCCGGCCTGTGCCAGATCCTGCCGGGCGACCTGCAATCGCTGGCGACCAGCACCGACCCGCGGCTGGACGCGGTAACCCACATCGTCCATGTCGCCGCCGACACCTCCTTCGACAGCCGCCAATCGGTCTGGCAGATCAACGTCGACGGCACGCTGGCGCTCGCCGCCCGCGCCCGCCGGATGAAGCATCTCCAGCGCTTCCTGCACATCGGCACCGCCTTCTGCTGCGGCGAAACGCCGTGGCTGGAGATGGTGAGCGAGGCCCCGGCCCCCGGCCACGACACGCCGCACATCGTCGAGTATACCCGCAGCAAGGCCGCCGCCGAGCGCGCCCTGGCCGCCGGCTTCCCCGACCTGCCGATCGTCGTCTGCCGCCCGTCCATCGTCGTCGGCCACACCCAGCTGGGCGTGCGTCCCAGCGCCAGCATCTTCTGGTTCTTCCGTCTGGTCGACCGCACCGGCATCCTGCCCTGCTCGCCCGACGGCTTCATCGACATCGTGCCCGTCGACTGGGCGTCGGCCCGTCTGCACGATCTGCTGCGCAAGCCGGACCTGAAGCATAACCTCTACCACATCTCCGCCGGCCTCGGCAGCCGGACCACCTGGGTCGATTTCGAGGAAGCCTTCGCCAGCCACGGCCATGAGGGCACCCGCCCCTACAGCTTCTTCGACCCGAAGGGTCCGGAAGGCTGGAAGCCCTTCGACCGCGCCTATCGCCTGGCATTCCCGCAGCGCGACATCCTGCACCGGACCATGGCTGCCGGCGGCCGCAAGTACCACCGCTTCACCGCCCAGGACATCGCCTTCGACAACAGCCGCCTGCTGGCCGAAGGCTTCGCCCCGCCGCCGCGCTTCGCCGACTACATCGGCGTCTGCCTGCAGCAGCCGCGCACAACCGTCGAGGAGCAGTTCGTCGACGACGCCGCCAGCTTCGAGTTCGACGAGTCGCTGGCTCCCGCCAACGCCGCCGCCTGACGCGCCAACGGGTCCGCCGGAACGAAACGCCATGCCGCTCCTCATCCCCACCCGCCTTGCATCCAGCCCGATCCACGGGCTGGGTCTCTTCGCCGAGGAGCCGGTCGCGGCCGGCGTGCCGGTGTGGCGGTTCGATGCCCGCGTCGACCGCCTCTTCGCCTCCGACGATGCGCTGCTGGACGAGTTCCCCCAGCTTTCCCGGCTGGTGGATTTCCACGGCTGCGTGATCGACGGGGTCGGCGTCCTGCTGCCCGGCGACGACGCCCGCTTCCTCAACCATGACGACGAGCCGTCCATCGGCCGGGCCGACCCCGGCGACTGGCGGGTCTTCGTCACCCGCCGCGCCATCGCCGCCGGCGAGGAGATCACCTGCAACTACGAGGACATTTGCGCCGATGTCCGCGATGCGGGTGCGGCCAGCTACCTGTCCGCCGGCGATCTGCCCGCCAGCGATCTGCCTGGAGGACCGGCATGACGCTGCGCGCGTCGCATCATCCACTGCGGACCAGCATCGTCGAACCCGCCGCCCTGACGCCCGAACGACGGGCGGTGATGTTCGCCCTGCTCAGCGTCTGGTTCGAGGGGTATGGCGAGGAGTATTTCAACGAGGAGCTCGGCGGCCTCGACCACTGCGTCCTGCAGGAGGATCCGGATACCGGCGAGCTGGTCGGCTTCGCCACCGTTTACCGTCAGGAAACGGAGATCGCCGACACCGCCGTCGGCGCCTTCCACACCGCCCATTGCATTCTGGAGCGGCGCTTCTGGGGATCGAACGGATTGGTGCGCGCCATGGTCGCCGAAATGGTCGGGCGGGCGCGCGCCGACCGGTCGGGGCGGCTCTGGTATTGGAGCTACAGCGCCGTCGGCTACCGCTCATACCGCTACATGCCGATGCTGTTCGTCCGCCACACGCCCAACGCGGACGGCACGCTCGACGACCTCGACCGCGCGTTGCGCGACCATATCGGCCGCGAATGCTTTGCCCAGTATTACGACGCCGACACCGGCACCGTGGACTGGAAATGGCAGGGTTACGGCCTGACGGAGGAGGCGCGCGCCATCAGCGAGGCCAAGCTCGACAGCCCGGCGGTCGCCCAGTTCCGCCACCTCAATCCGCGCTGGGCCGACAGCGTCGAAATCCTCTGCCTCGCCCGCCTGACCGACGACAACCTCACACCCTTCGGCCGCCGCTGGTTCCCGACAGCGCAATCCACCTGACGCACGCCCTCCCCAATTCTGGAATGATTATCACAATGCGCCCGACGTCCTCGCTCCCCGTCCTTCGCACCGCAGCCCTGGCCGGTGCCGCTTTCGTCGCGCTTCAGGCTGCCCCGGCCCTTGCCGAGGCCGAGTTCAGCCTGACCATCGGCGGCGACGCCTATTTCCAGGGCGCCTATGTCAGCCAGAAACAGGACAGCGGGCTGCGCTCGACCGAGTTCTCCAACCGCCTGCGCCTGACCGTCACGCCGTCGGCCACCACCGACAACGGGCTGACCTATGGCGCCCGGCTGCGTCTGGTCTCCGGCAACGGCGACCCCTCGGTGTCGAGCCGCACGGTGGAGAACGACCGCGCCTTCCTCTTCGCCAACGGGTCCTTCGGCACCATCCAGGCCGGCGTCATCAACGGGCTGTCCGACGAATACGGCATGATCGGCCCCAACACGGAGGGCATCGCCGGCAGCCCGGACAGCAACGGCATTCTGTTCCTCCACGGCTCGTCCACCTATGCCGCCCTGCCGCTGGCGGCGACCAGCCTGCGCACGCTGGTGTCCTACGACACCGGGACCAAGTTCATCTACATCAGCCCCAGCTTCGGCGGTTTGCAGGCCGCGGTGTCCTACACCCCGCGCACCGGCGATTCGAACACGTCGATCAACCGCCGCAAGGTGGATGCGCTGGGCGATGCGCTCGCCTTCCGCGACGTGGTCGAGGCGGGTGCCGCCTTCCAGAACAGCGTAGGCGACGTGACGGTGGAGGCCAGCGCCTTCTACCAGACCGGCAAGGCGGTGCGGCAGAGCGACGGCATCGCCAGCCAGTCCTTCGAGGATCTGAACTCCGCCCATGTCGGCGCCAATGTCGGCTACGGCCCGGCGAAGATCGGCGTCAGCTACGCCTACAGCGGCGACAGCGGCTATGCCAAGGGAACCCCGCAGTCGCGCAACCAGCAGAACCTGATCGTCGGCGCCCAATACACCAGCGGCCCGCTGCTGTTCGCCGCCAATTACATGCGCGCGCTGGGCAACGACATGGCGACCATGACGACGCCGGCCAAGGCCGACGTGTGGCAAGGCGGCGTCACCTGGACCGTCGCCCCCGGCCTGACCACGGGGCTGGAGTATGACTATGTCCGCTCGAACCTGTCGGGTGCTGCGGCCAGCGGCGGCGACCTGACCGACCGCGCGCACATCCTGATGCTGGATACCCGTCTGGCATTCTAAGGATCCGGGCAGACGTTTCATGACGGGCCGGCCCGATGCCGGCCCGTCAGAGTTCCCATCGCTTTCACGGCACCGCACCCCACGCAGCCAATCGCCTGCCGCCACCCCCTTACACCCCCGTTTTCGCAGCCATACATCTGTGGTAGAATCCAACCCCTGTTTATAAAGAAAAAATAATCAGGGGTTGGTGTGGTTATGACCTTTATGGAGCCGGCAATGCCGCCACTGGCGTTGCCGACGGCGAGTTTCGATCCGTCACAGCTCCTGGAATTGACACAGAAGGCTCGGGAACCGCTTTACATCGTCCGGGACCGGGACGGCCGGCTGGGAGCGTCGAGCCATCCCCCGGATCTTGCCGGCGGCGCGCTTCATCCGGTCGCCACCCTGCCGCCGTTTTATCCGGAGTGGCTGGGCGACCGTGCCTTTCAGGAAACCCATGGCTGCCGCTTCGCCTATGTGGCCGGCGAAATGGCACGCGGCATCGCCACGCCGGTAATGGCGGTGGCCGCCGCCCGTGCCGGCCTGCTCGGCTTCTATGGCAGCGCCGGCCTGTCGCCGCAGCGCGTGCGGGAAGGGATCGCCGAAATCCACGCAGCTCTCGGCAACCAGATGCCGAACTGGGGCGCCAACCTGATCCACAGCCCCAACGACCCGGCGCTGGAGACCGCAATCTGCCGCCTGTTCCAGCAGCAGGGCGTGCGCCGCGTCTCGGCCTCCGCCTTCATGGCGCTGACCCCGCCGGTGGTCGAACTGGCTGCCAGGGGGCTGAGCCGCGATCCGGCCACCGGCGCGGTCCGCCGCCTGACCCACATCTTCGCCAAGGTCTCGCGCGCCGAGGTCGCCCGCCAGTTCATGGCCCCGGCCCCGCAGCGCATGCTGGCCGATCTGGTCGCCCAAGGCCTCCTCACCGCCGGCGAGGCCGATCTGGCCGCAACCATCCCGGTTGCCGAGGACATCACGGTGGAGGCCGATTCCGGTGGCCACACCGACAACCGCCCGCTCTCCGTCCTGTTTCCGATCATCCAGCGGCTGCGGGACGAGCTGGTGGCCGCCCACGGCTATGACCGCAACATTCGCGTCGGTGCGGCCGGCGGGCTCGGCACCCCCGCCGCCATCGCCGGTGCCTTCGCCATGGGTGCCTCCTATGTCGTCGTCGGATCGGTGAACCAGTCGGCGGCGGAGTCCGGGCAGCCGCTGTCGGTTCGCCGCATGCTGGCCGAGCTGTCCAGCACGGACGTGACCATGGCGCCAGCAGCCGACATGTTTGAAATGGGCGTGAAGGTGCAGGTGATGAAGCGGGGCACCATGTTCCCCTTCCGCGCCCAGCGTCTGTACGATCTGTATTGCCGCCACTCCGGCCTGGACGATCTACCGGCAGCCGAGCGCGCGACACTGGAACGAGACGTGTTCCGGGCCCCGCTGGAAGAGATCTGGCGCCAGACCCGCGAGCATTTCGCGGTCTGCGACCCGGCGGAACTGGTCAGGGCCGAGGCCGATCCCCGCCACCGCATGGCGCTGGTCTTCCGCTGGTACCTGTTCAACGCCGCCCGCTGGCCGATGCTGGACGATGCCGCCCGGCGCCATGACTTCCAGGTCTGGTGCGGCCCGGCCATGGGCGCCTTCAACGACTGGGTGAAGGGCAGCTTCCTTGAGGCCGCGGAGAACCGCAGCGTCGAACAGATCGCCCGCAACCTGCTGGAGGGCGCCGCCGTGGTGACCCGCGCCCAGCAGATGCGCACTGCGGGCCTGCCGGTCCCGGCCGCCGCCTTCACCTGGGTGCCGCGTCGGCTCGCCTGACCCTCCGGCGCACCGGTTTCGCTCCTCCGATCCTCCTTCGAACCCCCGAGACGGCCTTGAAGAACCGCCATCCCATCGCAATCGTCGGCATCGGCGCCATGTTCCCCGGTTCCGGCACCACGCAGGGCTTCTGGCGAGACATTCTCGCCGGACGGGATTGCATCGGCGACGTGCCGGCCACCCACTGGCTGGTGGAGGATTACTACGACCCCGATCCGACGGCGCGGGACAAGACCTATTGCCGGCGCGGTGCCTTCCTGCCACCGGCCACGCTGGACCCGCTGGAGTTCGGCATCCCGCCCCAGGCGCTGGCCGCCACCGACACCGCGCAGCTTCTGGCGCTGATCGTCGCCAAGGAGGTGCTGGACGAGGCCTGCCGCTCCCAATTCCGCCACATCGACCGCAGCAGGACCAGCATCGTGCTGGGCGTGGCCTCCGCCACCGAACTGGTCGGCACCATGGGGGCGCGGCTGCAACGGCCGGTGTGGGTCAAGTCCCTGCGCGAAGCCGGGCTGCCGGAAGCGGAAGTCACCGCGATCTGCGACCGCATCGCTTCGCACTATGTGGAGTGGCAGGAAAGCAGCTTCCCCGGCGTGCTCGGCAACGTGGTGGCGGGGCGCATCGCCAACCGCCTCGACCTCGGCGGTACCAACTGCGTGGTGGACGCCGCCTGCGCCAGCTCGCTGTCGGCCCTGCTAATGGCGATGAACGAGCTGGAGCTGGGCCAGTCCGACATGGTCATCAGCGGCGGCGTCGACGCGCTGAACGACATCTTCATGTACATGTGTTTCAGCAAGACGCCGGCCCTGTCCAGGAGCGGCGATTGCCGTCCATTCTCCGACGCCTCCGACGGCACCATCGTCGGCGAGGGGCTGGGCCTGTTCGCCCTGCGCCGGCTGGAGGATGCCGAGCGTGACGGCAACCGCATCTATGCCGTCATCCGCGGCATCGGCTCCTCGTCGGACGGGCGCGCCACCAGCGTCTACGCCCCTCGCCCGGAAGGGCAGGCGGTCGCCTTGCGCCGCGCCTATGAGGACGCCGGCTACGGCCCGCGCAGCGTCGAGCTGGTGGAGGCCCACGGCACCGGCACCCGCGCCGGCGATCTGGCGGAGTTCACCGCCCTGACCCGGGTGTTCCGCGAAGCGGATGCGGAAACGGACTCCTGGTGCGCCATCGGCTCGATCAAATCGCAGATCGGCCACACCAAGGCTGCTGCGGGCTCCGCCGGTCTGCTGAAGGCGGCGCTGTCCCTGCACCAGAAGGTTCTGCCGCCGACCATCAAGGTCGAGCGGCCCGACAGCCGCTTGAATCTGGAAACCAGCCCCTTCTACCTCAACACCCGTGCGCGCCCCTGGGTGAAGGGCGACGGCCCCCGGCGCGCCTCCGTCAGCTCCTTCGGCTTCGGCGGCAGCAACTATCACGTGGCGCTTGAGGAATATGGCGGGCCCCACACCGCCTCCCGCCTGTGGGCAGGCGGTGCGCTGGTGCTGGCCGGCGGTGCCGATGCGCAATCCCTTGCCGATGCCGCCCGCGCCCTCGCCGAGCGCGTGAAAGCGGAAGGGATGGAAGCGGTCGCCCGCGACAGCCAGATCACCTTCGACCCCACCGCACGCCATCGCCTCGCCATTGTCGCCGCCGACTCCGCGCAGTTCGAGGCGCGCTCGGCGACGGCGCTGGGCCGGTCCGGCCCCTTCTCCGCCCCCGGCATCCATCTGGCGATGGGCGAAGCCACCGGCGGCAAGGTCGCCTTCCTGTTTCCCGGCCAGGGCAGCCAGTATGTCGGCATGGGTGCCGATCTGGCCGTCGCCTTCGACGAGGCGCGGGCCGTCTGGGATGCCCAGGCGGCGCTGCCCACCGCCCCCGGCCAGCCGCCGCTACACCGCGTGGTCTTCCCGCCGCCCGCCTTCGCCGGCGAGCAGGCCGATGTCCAGGACGCCCTCCTGACCCGGATGCTGCACGCCCAGCCCGCCATCGGGACGGCGAGCCTCGCCCTTCTGGCGGTGCTGGAACGCGCCGGCCTCCGCGCCGATGCCGTCGCCGGCCATTCTTTCGGCGAGATCACCGCACTCTGCGCCGCCGGAGTCATCGACCGGCACACCGCCCTGACCCTGGCCGGCGAGCGCGCCCGCTGCATGGATGCCGCTGCGGCCGGCAGCGACGGCGCCATGATCGCGGTTGCTGCCGGACGGGAGCGTGTCGCCCCTCTTCTGCACGGGCTTGACGTGGTGCTGGCCAACGACAACGGCCCGGAACAGGTGGTCCTGTCCGGTGCCCGCACGGCGGTCGAGAAAGCCGCCGCGCTGCTGGAGGCCGAGGGGCTGCGGGCCGTCCACCTGAAGGTCGCCAGCGCCTTCCATTCTCCGGTGGTGGCGGAAGCGTCGAAGAGCTTCCGCGCCATCCTTGAGAACACGCCGTTCGGCGCCGCCGCCATCCCGGTCTATGCGAATCTCACCGCCGCCCCCTACGGCGACAGCGAAGCCCGCGACCTGCTGGCCGGGCAGATCGCCGGCACGGTTCGGTTCCGCGAAACGATCGAGGCGTTGTATGGCGAAGGCATCCGCAGCTTCGTCGAGGTCGGCCCCGGCGCGGTGCTGACCGGTCTGGTGGCGCAATGCCTTGACGGCCGCCCGCATCTTGCCGTGCCGCTCGACCGGCGTGGAGCCAACGGCGTCCTCGGCCTGCTGGACGGGCTGGGCGCATTGGCGGTGCATGGCGTGCGCCTGGATTTCGAAGCGCTGTGGGCCGGCTTCGCCGAGGAGCGCAAGCCCAAGAAGCCATCGCCGGCCGCGGTCCAAATTTCCGGCGCCAATTTCGGCAAGATCTATCCGCCGCAGGGCCGTGCGTCCGCATTGCCCAAGCCCAACCCGCCGCGGTCCGTTCCCACACCGGTCGCGCCAATTCCGTCCGCGCCTGCTTCGTCGGCGCCGGTCCAATCCACCGCCTTCCAGTCCCAGCCCATCGAAGAAGCCCAAATCATGGTCAAGAACTCCCCCGCTCCGCAGCCGGCGCCCACCCCCGTCGCCACCGCGTCGGTGGAGACGATCTATCACCATGTCGCCGATGCCCACGCCGCCTTCCAGCGCGCCATCGCCGAGAGCCATCAGGCCTTCCTCGCCGTCGCCGGCCAAGCGATCCAGAGCCTCAGCGGCGTTCCAACGCAGCAGCCTGCTTTCACCGCCCCGCCTGCGCCGAACATGCCGAGCGCACCGGCCATCGCCGCTCCGCAGCCAATGCCGGTCCTGGCTCCCGCCCCTGTGGCGGCGCCCACTCCGCCGATGCACCGGCCGGCGTCGGTTCCAACGGTCCCGCAGCCCGTGGCCACGCCCAGGCCGCAACCGGTGGCAGTCCCCGTTCCGCCTGCGGCCAGCGTCCGCGACACGGTTCTGGCGGTGATCGCTGAAAAGACCGGCTACCCGGTCGGGATGCTGAGCGCGGAGATGGAGCTTGAGGCCGGGCTCGGCATCGATTCCATCAAGCAGGTGGAGATTTTTTCGACCCTGCAGGAACGCATCCCGGCACTGGGCACTGCCGACATGCGCGAGTTGAACGCGCTGAAGACCATCGGCCAGATCCTCGCCATGGCCGACAGCCGCGCCGGCACTCCGGCCCCGACGCCCGTCACGGCCGCGCCCGCAGCCGCACCGCCTATGACCGATCTGGCCGAGCCCCCCGTCGATGTCGGCACGTTGTTCATGGGGCTGGTCGCAGAGAAGACCGGATACCCCGTCGACATGCTCAGCCCGGAGATGGAGCTGGAAGCCGGCCTCGGCATCGACTCCATCAAACAGGTGGAAATCTTCTCGGCGCTGGTCGAACGGTTGCCGGAGCTCGCCTCGGTCGAAATGCGCGAGCTGACCGCGCTGAAGACGGTGGGCGCCGTGATCGCGCGCATCGAAGGCAACGCGCCCACCGCTCCGCAGAAAGCGCAGTCGCAGGTCCTGCCCGCGTTATCGTCCGGCACCCTCCGCAGCTGCCAAGTGCTGGAGGACCGGAAAGCCCCCGGAACCGACATGCTGCGCGGCCTGACAAGCATCGCCGTCATTCCGGATTCCGGCGGCGTCGCGACCGATCTGGTGACGTTGCTGTCAGCCAGAGGCATCGCCGCCCGCCTCACCGAGCAGCCGGGCGCGCAGGACGACGGCGTGCTGTTCCTGGCCGGTCTCGACAGTGTCGACGCTGCATCGACGGCCGACCTGCACTGGCGCGCCCTTGCGGCCGCCAAGGCCGTCGCCCCCCGCTTCGGTGAGGGCGGCGGCGCCTTCGTTACCGTCCAGAATGTCCGGGATGCCTGGCTTGGGCTCGGCGGGCTTGTGCTGACCGCCGCGCATGAATGGCCGGCGGCGCGGGTCAAGGCCATCGATCTGGAGGCTGGAGGCCGCTCCTCTGCCGAACTGGCGCAGATCCTTGCGACCGAACTGACGACCGGTGACGGCGATGCCGAGGTGCGGCTGACGGACGATGGCCGGCGTCTCGTCCGCACTCTTCGTCAGGAGGAAGCGGCGGACGGCCCGCTGCCGCTTCCCGAGGGTGCCGTGATCGTCGTCTCCGGCGGTGCCCGCGGGGTGACCGCGGTGGCGCTGGAGAAGCTGTCCCGCCACATCCGCCCGACCCTGGTCATCCTCGGCCGCAGCGACCCCCACGCCGCCCCGGTCCTGCCCGGCCTCGCCGAAAATTCCGACGAGACGGCGGTGCGACGGGCGGTGATCGCCGGCTTCGGTGCCGGCAAGCCGCCGCGAGAGATCGAGGCGATGGTCAAATCCATCCTCGCCGCCAACGAGGCCCGCGCCACGCTCCGCCGGCTGGAAACGGCCGGCGCCCGCATCCGCTACTGCCGCGCCGACGTGCGCGACGCCGCATCCGTCGCCCAGGCGCTGGCGGCGGTCCGGGCGGAGGCCGGCCCGATCTCCGGCATCGTCCATGGCGCCGGGGTGCTGGCCGACAAGCGCATCGGCGACAAGACCCGCGAGCAGTTCGACGCCGTCTTCGGCACCAAGGTGGACGGGATCGCCAACCTGCTGGCGGCCACCCGCCAGGACCCCGTGCGCGTCATCTGCCTGTTCTCCTCCGTCGCGTCGCTGCACGGCAATCGGGGCCAGTGCGACTACGCCATGGCCAACGCCGTTTTGAACGCCGTGGCGCAAGCGGAGGCGGCGCGGCGCCCCGACTGCACGGTCAAGGCCATCGCCTGGGGGCCGTGGGACGGCGGCATGGTCGGACCGGCGCTGAAGCAGCATTTCCGCCGCCTGTCCGTCGGCCTGATCGCCCCGGACGACGGTGCCGCCTTCATGCTGCGCGAACTGGCCCAGCCCCCCGCCGGAAACCCGGTCGTCTCCTGCATCGGCCGCTCGGCATGAGCCGCGTCCCGCCCATCGCCATCGTCGGTCACGGCTGCGTGCTGCCGGGCGCCCTCAGCCCGGTGGAGCTGTGGCGGGCCGTGGTCGAGGGGCGGGACTTGCTGCGCCAGGTGCCGCCCGGCGTCTGGCGTGTCGACACCGCACAGGCCCTGTCGCCGCAGGCGCCGGAACGCTCGGCCACCGACCGCGGCTGCTATGTCCAGGGCTTCGATGCCGTCTTCGATCCCAGCGGCTTCGCCTGCCCGGCCGAGGATCTGGCCGGCCTCGATCCGCTGGTGCTCTGGCTGGTCCATTGCGGGCGCGAGGCGTTGCGCGAGGCCGGGCTGACCGTCGCGCCGCCGGAGCGGTGCGGCCTGATCGCCGGCAACCTGTCCTACCCCACCGCCGGCCTCTGCGCCTATGCCGAGGCGGTTTGGCTCGACCGCGAGCGGCCCAACCCGGCCAACCGCTTCTCCTCCGGCCTGCCGGCCCGGCTGGCGGCCCGCGCGCTCGGGCTCGACGGTCCGGCCTTCTGCCTGGACGCCGCCTGCGCCTCCTCGCTCTACGCCGTCAAGCTCGCCTGCGACCAGCTGCGCGACGGCCATGCTGACCTGATGGTCGCAGCGGGCGTCAACCGCGGCGACGACCTGTTCCTCCATATGGGCTTCACCGCCCTCAACGCTCTCAGCCCGACCGGCCGCAGCCGTCCCTTCCACCGCGAGGCCGACGGGCTGATCCCCGCCGAAGGGGCGGCCTGCGTGGTGCTGAGGCGGCTGGACGACGCCGTGCGCGACGGCAACCGCATCCTCGGCGTCATCCGCGGCATCGGTCTGTCCAACGACGGGCGCAGCCGCGGCTTCCTGGTCCCCGATGCCGGCGGGCAGGAACGCGCGATGGCCGCGGCCTATGTTCAGGCCGGTTTCGGCCCGGAGGCGGTGTCGCTGGTCGAATGCCACGCCACCGGAACCGCGCTGGGCGACGCCACCGAGATCGCCAGCATGGGCCGTGTCTTCCAAGGGCTGGACGGCGTCCCCATCGGCTCGCTGAAATCCAACCTGGGCCACCTGATCGCCGCCGCCGGGCTGGCCGGCATGGTCAAGGTGATCCAGGCGATGGCGGCCGGCATCCGCCCGCCCACCCTGCATGCCGGCTCCGCCCCGCTGGACGGGATCGCCGCCTCGCCCTTCCGCCTGCTGAACCGTGCGGAGCCATGGGAGGTGGACGGTCCCCGCCGCGCCGCCATCAGCGCCTTCGGCTTTGGCGGCAACAACGCGCATCTGATCCTGGAGGAATGGCAGCCCGCCACGCCGTCCGTGCAAGTGGCCGCCATCCCGCCGCCCCCTCTGCGGGTGGCAATTGTCGGGCTCGCCGTCGTCACCGCCGCGGACGATTTCGCCGCCGCCCTGGCGGCAGCCCCACCGGCCGAAGACGGCCAACGCGCCCTGGACAGCATCACGCTGGACCTCGCCACCGCCCGCGTCCCTCCCGCCGACCTACGCCATGCCCTGCCCCAGCACTTGCTGGCGATGGAGGCCGTGGCGCAGGCGATTGCCGACGCTCCCCCCCTGGCGGCCGCCACCACCGGCGTGCTGATGGGCATGGGCTGCGATGCCGAGGTGGCGCGGCGCGGGCTGGGCGTGCGGCTCGCCGGCCTCTGCGGCCCGGAGGCCAGCGTCGATCTCGGCCCGCCGCTGACCGCGGCCGGCGTCATTGGCACGATGCCGAACATCGTCGCCAACCGCTTCAACGCACAGTTCGACTGGCGGGGTCCCAGCTATTCGGTGTCGGCGGAGGAACTCTCGGGGCTCGCCGGGCTGCGCATCGCCGCCCGGGCCCTGACGATGGGCGAGCTGGACGCCGCGGTGGTCGGCGCGGTCGATCTGTCCTGCGAACCGGTCCACCGCAGCGCGCTCGCCGCCCTGCGCCCCGACCTCGCGACGGCCGGCGACGCTGCCGTCACCCTGGTGCTGCGCCGGGTGGAATCTGCCGAGGCGGCGGGGGAGCCGATCCACGCCATCCTCGACCTGTCGGCCGCCGATGACGCCGAATTCACCGTTGTAGGCCCGCGGGGCGCCAGCCCGATCACCCAACGCTTCGGCCACGCCCATGCGGCGTCCGGCCTGCTGCATGTCGCCGCCGCCGTCGTTGCCTGCCGCGGGCGCATGCAGCCCACGGACGGCCCCGCCCGCCCCTGGCTGGGTTCCGGACCGTTGCGCACCCGCGTCACCGTCAAGGCACTGGGCGGAGCCGCCGACACCCTGCTGATCGAAAGCGGCGGCATCGTCCGGCCGGCCCTGCCTCCGCCCGCAGTCCGTCTGCGCTGGTTTGCCGCCGGCAGCCGGGACGAGCTGTACGGGCGCATCCGGCGCGGCGAGGATGGTGGGCGAGGTCCCGTCCGCCTGTCCTTTGCCTGTCCATCCGGCCGGGAAGCCGACACGCTGTCCCGCGCGCTCGCCCTGGCCGAAGGCCGCGCGGCCGTCGCCGACGGCATCCATTTCCGGGAGCGGCCGCTGGGCGGCGCGCTCGCCTTCGCCTTCACCGGTGCCGCCGCAGCCTACGAGGGCATGGGCCGCGACCTGTTCCTGTCGATGCCCGACATCGGCCGGGCGGTCACCGGACGCTTTCCCATCCTGGCCCATGCGGCGGAGCGCCTCTACGGTTCCGACGCCCCGCTCGACGCCATGGCGCAGTTGCAGACCTGTGCGCTGCTCTGCCAGACCCATGCGGAGGTAAGCCGCAGCATCCTCGGCCTGCATCCCCAGGCGATGCTCGGCCTATCCTCCGGCGAGACCAACGCGCTGTTCGCCGCCGGTGTCTGGACTGACATGGACGCCATGTTCGCGGAGATCGACGCGTCGGGCCTCTATGGCCGCCATCTGACCGGCGACTGCCTCGCCGCATCCCAAAGCTGGGGATGGGCGGGCGCCGCGGACTGGCGCAACTGGCGCCTGCTCGCGCCCATCGAGGAGGTCGAAGCGGCGCTGGCCGGCCTGCCGCGCCTCTCGATCACCATCGTCAACGCGCCGCAGGATTGCGTGATCGGCGGCGATGCCGAGTCCTGCCGGCAGGCCATCGCCCGAATCGGCGCCCACCGCGCGCTGCCGCTCGGCCAGGACATGGTGGTACATTGCGCCGAGCTGGAGCCCTGCGCCCCGGTCTGGCGCCGCATCCACCGGCGCGAAACGACCACGCCTGAAAGCGTCGCCCTTTACGCGAACGCCTTCGCCCAGTCCTATCCGCCGTCCAAGGAGCTGTGCGCCGAGGCCCTGACCCGGCAGGCGGTGGAGCGGGTGGACTTCCCCCGCACCGTCCGCCGTGCCCATGACGACGGCGTGCGCATCTTCGTCGAGCATGGCCCGCGCAACGCCCTGACCCGCTCCATCGCCACGATCCTGTCCGGCCGCGACCATCTGGCGGTCAGCCTCGACCATCCGGGCCGTGCGCCGCTGGAGCAGTTGGCACATGCGGCGGCCGAACTGTTCGCTGCCGGTCTGGACCCCGCCATGGCCGAGGTCGCCCGTCGCCTGGAGCGTCCGGTTGCGCCACCGCCGGCCCAGCCCCTGACTTTCCCCGCCCATGCCGCCCCCGTGGTGGTGACGCTCGGACAACCGATGCCCCCCGCACCGCCCCTGCCGCCGGTCGCCTGTCTTCCGCCCCCCGATCTGGCCGCCCGCCGCCCCCTGGACGAGGTGCCGGTGCCGGCCGCGTCCACGACGGTGCCAGCCCCGCCGGCCGACAGCCCGATCGCCCGCATCCTCGCCCGCACGGCGGAACTGCACACCGGTTACCTGACCATTGCGTCGGACCTGCATCGGACCTACCTGCACGGCTTCGGCATGCCGACGCCGTCCGCCCTCCCTCTCCCGCCCGGAGAGAAGAGACCTTCTCCCCTCTGGGACCGCGCCCAGCTGGAGATCCTCGCCTCCGGCAAGGTGTCCAACATCTTCGGGCCGCTGTTCACGCAGCAGGATGGCTATGCGCGTCAGGTACGCATGCCGGAGCCGCCGCTGCTGCTGGTCGACCGCGTCGTCTCCATCTCCGGCGAGCCGGGCAGCATGGGCCGGGGCTCCATCGTCACCGAGACGGACGTCACGCCCAACGCTTGGTATCTGCACAACGGCCGCATGCCGGTCGGCATCGCCATCGAATCCGGGCAGGCGGATTTGTTGCTGGTTTCCTGGCTGGGCGCCGATTTCCGCAACAGGGGCGAGCGCGTCTACCGCCTGCTCGGCTGCGAGATGACCTACCATGAGGGCGGCCTGCCCAAGGTCGGCGACACCCTGCGCTACGACATCCACATAGACGGCCATGCCCGCATGGGCGAGGTCGGGCTGTTCTTCTTCCATTACGACTGCCGCATCGGCGACCGGCTGGTGCTGTCGGTCCGCAACGGTCAGGCCGGCTTCTTCACCGACAGCGAGCTCGCCAACTCCGGCGGCGTGCTGTGGAGTGCCGAGGAGGATCGGCCCAGGGACGGCGCCCGCCTCGACCCGCTGCCCTGCCCGTCGCGTCACCGCTCCTTCACAGCCGAACAGCTCGACCTCTGGACCGCCGGCCGTGCCTTCGCCTGCTTCGGCGCGGGATTCGAGCTGGCCGGCAGCCACCAGCGCACCCCGGCCATCCCGCAGGGCCGCATGCGCCTGATCGACAGTGTGAGCGTCTTCGACCCGCAGGGCGGTCCCTGGGGCCGCGGCTATCTGCGCGCCGAAAGCCATGTGCCGGCAGATGCATGGTTCTATGCCGGCCATTTCAAGAACGACCCCTGCATGCCCGGCACCCTGATGGCCGAGGGCGCGGTGCAGGCGGTGGCGACCTTCATGGCAGCGGGCGGTTTCACCATCGGCCGCGATTCCTGGCGGTTCGAACCGGTGCCGGACGAGCCCGCCCGCTTCGTCTGCCGCGGGCAGGTGATCCCCGACGCCAGCCATCATCTGGTCTACGAGGTCTTCGTCGAGGAGATCGAGGACGGGCCGACACCCATCGTCCGCGCCGCCCTGCTATGCAGCGCCGACGGCTTCAAGGTCTTCCACTGCCGCGCCTTCGCGGTGCGGCTGGTCCCCGACTGGCCGCTCGGCCAGGGCCGCCACGCCCTGCCGGCCCGGCTGGAAGCGCCGCGCATCGTCGGCACCCGCGGCGACGTGCGCGGCGATCACGAGGCGCTGCTGGCCTGCGCCTGGGGAGCGCCGTCCGCCGCCTTCGGCAGCATGTATGCCCGCTTCGACGCCGGCCGCGTGCCGCGCCTGCCGGGTCCGCCCTATCACTTCATGACCAGCGTGGTGTCGGTGAACTGCCCGGCAGGGGAGCCGACCGTCGGCGGCACCATCCTTGTCGATTGCGCGGTGGAGCCGGACGCCTGGTATTTCGCCGAGAATGCCGCCCCGGTGATGCCCCTCTGCGTGCTGATGGAGGTGCTGCTCCAGCCTTGCGGCTGGCTGGCGTCCTACATGGGCTTTGCGCTCGCCTCCACCGAGGATCTGGCGATCCGCAACCTGGACGGCGACGCCGCCCGCGTCTTTGCCGAGGTGACGCCAGCCGACGCCTGCGTCCGCACCGAAGCGACGCTGACCCGCTTCTCCCGCGCCGGCGGCATCACCCTGATCGCCTTCAAGATCCGCGCCTGGGTGGACGACCGGCCGCTGATGGAATTGGAGACCGCCTTCGGCTTCTTCGCCGCCGCGGCCCTGGCGAAGCAGAACGGCCTGCTGCCCCTGCCCGACGACATCGCCCGCGGCATTCCGCCGGCGACGCCGCCCACCGAACCCCGGCACATCAGACTGGCGGAGGGCAAGCTGCGCATGGTGGACGAGGTCACCGGCTGGTGGCCGCAGGGGGGAGCAGCCGGCCTGGGGCTCATCCGCGGCCGGCAGGCGGTCGATCCGGAATCCTGGTACCTCAAGGCACACTTCTTCCAGGACCCGGTGCAGCCCGGCTCCCTGGGTGTCGAGGCGCTGCTGCAATTGCTGGAACGCGCCATGCTGCTGGCCGGGCTCGACGGCGAAATGCCGTCGCCCCGTTTCGAGGGCGCGGCACTGGACGAACCGCTGCACTGGAAATACCGCGGTCAGGTCGTGCCCACCAACCGAACCGTCTCCACCGAAATCGAGATCTTGCGGATCGAGCGCGACGAACGCGGCATCCTCGTTGTCGGCCGCGGCAGCCTGTGGGCGGACGATCTGCGCATCTACGAGGTGGACGGCCTCGCCGCTCGCCTCGTTCCCGGTGGCGATGGCAGCGGCGGCGGACCGGTTGACCTCCGCCTGGACCTGGACAGCGCCCCCTGGCTCGGCGACCACCGGCCCACCCACACCGTTCCGGCGGTCCCTCTGGCCTGCCTTGCCGACATCATGGCTGCCGCCGTGCCGGGCGGCCGGATCGTGGGCCTGGAGGATGTGCGGGTCCAACGCTGGGTGACGGTACCTGCGACACTGCGCCATGAAACGGAGCCCGATGGCCGCGTCACCTTGAGGGACGGTAATGAGATCATCGCGACAGGGCGGGTGATCCGGGCGACGGACTGGCCGGCTCCGCCGCAGTCCTTCGCCCCGCTGGACGACGCCCGCCCCTCCCCCTGCCCCTACGGCGCCGGCGAGCTGTTCCACGGACCCGCCTTCCAGATCCTGAGCGACCTGCGCACCGGTCCGTGCGGCGCATCCGCCACGCTCGACGCGGCCAAGGCGGCGCGGGTGCCCGGGTTGATCGGCCCGGCGCTGCTCGATGCCGGACTGCACGCCATGCCCCGCCATGCGCCGGAACTCTGGTGGGGCGACCGGGCGGCCGGGATGCTGGCCTATCCCAGCGCCATCGAGCGGCTGAACTTCTTCGGCCCGACTCCGCGCGACGGTCGGGTCGCCATCGAGGTGCGCGCCCTGCCGCTCGACGGTCAGGGCCGCGCCCGCTCGCGTTTGCAATGGCTGGCCGATGGCCGGGTTTGGGCCGAGATGGAGCTGGCCGACGTGCTGTTCCCCAAGGGCGCGCTCGGCAAGGCCCCGGCCTTAGCCCGTCAGGCCTTCCTGCGTGACCGCAGGGCCGCCCCCGGCGTCCGGCTGTCCCGGTCGGAGGATGGCGTCACCCGCCTGAACGCCCGCGAGGTCGCGGCCAGCAACTGGCTGCCCGGAACGCTGGAAGCCATTTACGGCGTGTCCGGCAGCCCCGCCGGGATGGCACGTGCCATTGCCGCCAAGGAGCATGCCGCCGCCCATCTCGGCGTCCATCCCGGCACCGTGACGGTCGAGGACGGCATCGCCCGCTGCCCTGCGATACCACTCACCCCGATCCCGTTGTCGATCAAGCAGGAGGGCGCCGACTGGCTGGTGACGGGCCGTGCGGCAGCCGCTCCCGACCTCGCCCCGCTGCAACGATTCTGGCGCTCGCATCTGGGAATCGGCGACTGGCCGGTCGAGGATCTGTTCCTGGCGCTGGCCGGCGAATTCGTCGGACAGGTCCGCGTGGCGGCTCCTAACCAGCTCGCCCGCATCGGCGAGCGCGGCGCGCTGTTCCTCGGCAACCATCAGGTGGCCGTGGAGTCCCTCACCTTCGCGCTGGTCGGCGCAGCCCTGACCGGACGGCCGATCCTGACCGTCGCCAAGGCCGAACACCGCGATACCTGGCTCGGCAGCCTGCTGACGCTGAGCGGCGGCGCTCCCGAGCTTCGCCTGCCGCGCATGATGATGCTGTTCGACCGCGAGGATCCGGCCGCCATGCTGGGGCTGATGGAGCAGGCGCGCGGCGCGGTGACGCAGGACGGGCTATCCATCATGGTCCATGCCGAGGGCACGCGCTCGCTTTCCTGCCGCACGCCGGTCACCCGCCTGTCGGGGGTTTTCCTCGATCTGGCGGCGCGGCTGGAAATCCCCATCGTTCCCGTCCGCTTCGCCGGCGCCCTGCCGGTCGAACCGGCCGCCGAACGGCTGGACTTCCCCGTCGGCTTCGCCCGCCAGGACATCCACATCGGCCGGCCGCTGTGGCCGGAGGAATTGGCCAGCCTTCCTTTGGCGGAGCGCAAGAGGACGGTGCTCGACGCCATCAACGAGGCCGGCCCCGCCTTGGCTGACGAGGTGCAAAACGAGCCTCGCCCCGCATTCGAAGCCTCGGCATGGGAACTGGCCGCAGCCCCCGGGTTGTCCCAACCCCGCGCGGCGGCCATGCAGGCGGTTTTGAACGCGATTCCGCCGGATCGTCCGTTGGCCGGTCTCGCCCGCCGGATCGCAGCGGGCGAGACCGGCGACGAGAGCGACCCGTGGCTGTCGGCACTCTCCCGCTGGTTCCGGGCCGGATGATTTGGCTTCAGAAAACCGGAATGCCGACGATCATCAGGCCGAAGACACCCAGGAGGGCGTGGGACACGCTGCTGCCGACCAGCGATCCCTGGCGCGCGAAGATCCAGCCCCAATAGAGGCCGAAGGGAAACACCGCCAGCGCCAGCAGGATCGACACATGCAGATGGGTGGCGCTGAACAGCATGTTGGACAGGAGGATGGCCTCCAGCGTCTTGTACTTGCTGGTCAGGAACAGCTGGAACGACGCCTGGGTGCCGCGGGCGATGGTTTCCTGGATCGGCGTGAAGGCGCAATAGGCGCTGCCGTACAGCAGAACCTCGCCCACCGACAGGCCGGTGGAGCGGGCGAAGTCGAACACCGCCTGCCCCTGGAGGGCCGGGATGAAGGTCACGCCGATCCATTTCAGCAGCACGATCAGCACCGCGACGGGAATGGACAGCATGACGCCTTCCAGGGCGTTGCCCCGCCAGTTCTTCAGCGTGAAGCCATAGGTGCTGGGCGGCCACGGGCTGGTCTTGACCGTGCGGTAAACGCCGAAGGCGAAGCCGGTCAGGATCGGCAGGCTGATCAGCGAGGTGTCGGGAACCACTTTGCTCAACGCCGTGGTGACGCCCAGCGCGAACATGTAGAAACACAGGCCGACCAGCAGGCGGAAGATGAACTTGCTCATCTCCACCCGGTTTTCCGCCTCGCTCAACCGGCTGCGCAGGGTCTCCACCGTCACTTCGTTGGTGCGGCGCAGGCGGGCGGCCAGTTCATAGGCCATGTTGATCTTCAGGCGGCTGTCGACGTCGAGCGGCGAGTCCGGCTGCTCGCGCAGGCGGGCGATGGGAACAGCCATGACCTCGCTGTCCTCGACCGCACGCACGGCGCCGGAACGCGGACCGTTGTCCAGCAGCGAGACCTCGCCGATGGACTGTCCTGCCGTCAGCAGGGCAAGCCGGTGGAGGGCGCCGCCGCAGGCATCCCGCTTCAGAACCTCGAAACTGCCGGACAGGATGAAGTAGAGGGCATCGCCGGGCGCGCCTTCCTCGAACAGGATCCGGCCCTGCGGGACGTGGATGGGACCGTCCATGATGGCGGTCAGCTGCCGGACGTTGTCATCCGAAAAGCCCGTCAACAGGGGCGCTCTGTTCAGGCGCTCACCCAAAAGCTCGGAGATCGTCGGATGCCGCGCATCCGCCGGCGCGCCACCAAGCTCCACCATTTCATGCCCCTTCAGGAATGCCGAAGGGGGCACTATAGGGCGACTCTCCCTCCGACAAAAGCTGTGCACCACGAATGATGGCAGCAGCCGCTCAACCGGTTGCATGAATGCGCGGCGCAACGGCGCCCGATCAGAACGAAGCGTTCGCCCGCAGGGTGTCGGAGGGTTTTTCCCCGAACATCTCGCTGTAATAGGCGGAAAAGCGTCCCAGATGCCAGAAACCATGGTCCATCGCGATTTCAGCGACGGTCGCCGTCCGCGGATCGGCAATACGCAAGGCCCGGCGCGCCGCGTTCAGCCGCACCATCTTCAGGTAATCCTTGGGCGAGACGCCCATGACGTCGGCGAAGCTGTATTCCAGCATCCGCGTCGTCACCCCGATGGCCTGGGCGACCTGCGCCACCGACAGCCGGTCATCCGGATGGGCGTCCACATGGTCGCGGAACTGGCGGACGAATTTCTGGCGCTGCGAATGACCGATGGTGGGCGGACGGACCGCCTGCATGATGCCGGCCTCCACCACAGACACGCACTGGTCCAGAAGGGGAAGAAGCACTTCGCTCTGCTCCAGCAGGACGGGCGATGCGGCAAGCACGCATTGCAGCACCGCCCGCAGTTCGCCAGCGCGCGCATATGCAAAGGAACTTGCCGACACCTCGGCGGCGTCCGGCACCGTCACGCGCAGCTGCTCCGCCCGCCGTCGGTCGAGGGCGAGCGCCAGCACAGACATCGGGCCGTTGCACAGGAACTCCGACAGGGTGCCGCCGCGCAGGAGCAGAACGTCGTTCTCACCGACCGGCCGGCCGTCCAGCCGCGCCGGGGCCGAACCCGGCAGCGGGACGGCGACCACCAGCGTGTCGGGCGGCGGTGCGGTGTGCTGATGCAGGCGAAGGTTGGTGTCCTCCCGGAACACGCTGATGCCTGGAGCCACGACCTCCTTCAGCCGGCCAAGGAAACGGCCGGGTTGCAATTGGCGGTAATGCTGGGTCCAGCCGACGAGAGCCTTTTCCTGCTCCCACACATCTTCGGTGATGTCGGTCTCCAGCCGGAGGGTCTTGGGCTCCGCCATCCGCTGTTGCTCCAGGCACGGCACGATTGGGCCGGTTCGTGTGGCTATTGCGGCATTGTCCAGGCAACGGTCATGCCTGATCGCCCATGTTCCGCGCTTTCAAGAAGATGTCAAACACAGAGAAGGATGATCTCTCCCATTTCGCAAAACGGATAGGGCTATTTTTTGAACAGTTCGCTGCCTTTTGAAAATATATCCTGCCAAAACCGCGGGCAGAATGACGAATACATACGCCCTTGCTGACTAACGATTAACCATCATAAAAATGTCGGCGGAGTTGAAAATTTTTAAGGCTTCCGCCCATTTTGCCGACCCTGCAAACGCATGCGCGATTTTCAAACTGCCAAGAGCGGTTTCAGGAGAGCGTTATTGCGGGACTCTCAAAACAGTACGATAAGCAAACAAATTATCACCCCCGCCCATAGTCTACGACAATATATCGGAAAAAAACAGACTATCAAAAATAAAATATTGAAGCCATTCACCTCGACAAATTCACCAATCAGATAATTATTGGTTCTTTAAATATATAAATGAAGATTACTCTCGAAAAGTCGTTGCGAGATTCTTATTTTCACTGATGATATTCAGAAAAATCCGCCAAGTGGCTGAAGATTTTCGCAAAGCGGATAGATCAAGTCCCAGTCGCCATTGCACGATCCCGTTGAACCACGGCACTGCTGAAACAGACGGCAGGCCGGGGCGACCCCTTGGGATATCGGAAGCGGCAGGGAGGGCACGGCATGACGGATGCGCTGATCCTGGGCGGCGGGCCGGCGGGTGCGGTGCTCGCCCGTCGTCTGACAGGTCTGGGGCATGGGGTAACGCTGGTGACCTGCGCCCGGCGCCCGGCGGTTGAAGGACTGTCCCTGCGGGCCGTCGAAGGGCTGCGGCGTGCCGGCTGCCTGGAAGCGGTCGCGACGGCCGGCATGCCGGCGGCGCGTCGTGTCGACTGGAATGGACAGCGCACCGCTTTGAACGGCGAACATCTGGTCGACCGCAGCCGCTTCGACGCAGCCCTTCTGCAGGATGCCGGTGCCGGAGGGGTTGCCCTGTCCCATGGCACGGTGGCGGCGGTCAGGCGCGGAACGGACGGCTGGCGGGCGGTCGACGCGGCAGGCGCGACGCTGGGCTTCGGCCGGTTTCTGGTGGAGGCCCGCGGCCGCAGGGCACCGAACGTGCCGACGCGAGAGTCCGGCCCCCGCACGCTGGCAGTCGGCCGGCTCTATCTTGGCCCCACCGGAGAATCGTGCGGAGAAGTGGGCAGCGCCGCCTTCTCCTTCGCCGACGGCTGGGCATGGCTGGCCGCTCTGCCCGACGGGCGGCGGGTCGTGCAACTCGTTATCGACGCTGCGGAAATCCCTGCCCGTGCCGACTTGACTGCCTGGCACGCAGCCTCGGTCGCATCGCTGCCGCAGGCGGCCGGCTGGGTCGCCGGCTGTGTCCCGCTCGGCGAGGCAGAGGCGCGCGACGCCACCGCGATCCGGCGGTCGCCAGGCGTGGAAGCCGACCGGCTGCGGATCGGCGATGCCGCCTTTGCCGTGGATCCACTGTCCGGACACGGCGTCTATGCCGCTGTGTCCTGGGCCTTCGCCGCCGCCGCCGCCGTCAACACGCTGGCTGCCGATCCCGCGGCCCTGCCGGCGGTCGAGCGCTTCGTCGAGGATCGCACCGCGGTGCTGTTCGCCCACGCCGCCAACGCCGGCAACCAGTTCTACCGCACCGAGGACCGCTGGTCCGGCCGCCCATTCTGGCACCGCAGGGCCGCTTGGCCGCCGACACCACCACCGGCCCCACTGTCCACCGCCAACCACGGCATCCGCCGCCGCACCGTGGTGGTCAACGACCGGATCGAGGAACGCCCGGTCCTGGTCACGCCCGCCCTTCCACGCGGTGTGCTGGCAATCGACGGGGTCGAACTGGGCCCGCTTCTGGACAGCGTGGCGAGCGACCGAAGCCTGGACGGCGATTTGGCCCGGCGTTGTGGCCGGCGGCTCGGCCAACCGCCGGGACGGGTGGCGGTCGCCCTCGCTTGGCTGGCGAACAACGGGTTCCTGCCGGGCGGGGCAAAGCCGCCTTCGGCACTGACGACAACGATGAAGAACACCAACTCGTAAGAACGGGGGAGTACCGATGGGACAGAAACCGAAAGAGCCCAGCCGCTGGCCCGGTCTTTTGCTGGGTGCGGTTGCCGGCGGCGTGGTCTTCGGCGGTGCGTTGACGGCCGCCCAGGACGCTCTGGCCGACGATGGCCGCATGCAGGGCCGCGCGCTGGTCGAGGAACGCTGCTCCGCCTGTCACCAGAAGGAGGCCGACGGGTCGTTGCACCGCATCGATCATGTACGCAAGACGCCCGAAGGCTGGACGATGACGCTGTTCCGCATGCGCCAGTTCCATGGCGTCGCCCTGTCGGACGAGGAACAGCGGACGCTGGTGCGCTACTTCGCCGACCGCCAGGGCCTGGCACCGGAGGAGGCCGCCCCCTACCGCTATGTCCTCGAACGCCGCCCGTCGGTGGTGGAGGAGCCGGTGACCGATGGCGATCTGACGGTGATGTGTGCCCGCTGCCACAGCGTCGCCCGCATTGGGCTTCAGCGCCGCGATGAGGACGAATGGCGCCGTCTGGTCAACTTCCATCTCGGCCAGTGGCCGACCATCGAATATTCCGCCCAGGGCCGCGACCGCAAATGGTGGGAGATCGCCTCCACCGAGGTTCCGCAGACGCTGGGCGGCAAGTTCCCCTTCACGACCGACGCCTGGACCAGCTGGCAATCGGCACCCAAGCCCGACCTGTCCGGCCGCTGGGCGGTCGCCGGGCACCGGGCCGGGATCGGCTCCTATGGCGGCACCGCGACCGTCACCAAGGAGGCAACGAAGGATGGGGACGGTTATCGCATCGTCTACGACCTGGTCGATTCCGCCGGCAAGCCGCTGACCGGCGAAGGCAGATCGACGGTGTTCACCGGCTATGAATGGCGCGGCGCCGGCACGCTGGACGGCAAGCCGGTGCGCGAGGTGTTCGCCGCGTCGCGCGACGGCAGCCGGCTCGACGGCCGTTGGTTCCTCACCCAACAGGACGAGGTCGGCGGCAGCCTGCATGCGGTTCGGGCCGGCGGTGCCGACAGCACGATCCTCGGCACCAGCCAGAGCTTCCTGAAGGCGGGGAGCACCGCCCGCATCACCCTATGGGGCAACGGGCTCGACCGCGGCGAGGTCGGCTTCGGCCCTGGCGTGTCGGCGAAGATCCTGTCGCGCGGCCCGACCTCGATAACGGTTGAGGCGACGGCTGCGGCGGACGCCGCCCCCGGTGCGCGCAGCCTGACGATCGGCAATGCCAAATCCGGCGGCTTCGCGGTCTACTCCACGCTCGACAGCATCCGGGTGGAGCCGGACTTCACCATCGCCCGCGTCGGCGGCAATGGCGGGCCGGTCCCGCCGACGACCGCACAGTTCGAGGCGGTCGGCTACCTCAACGGCCCGGACGGCAAGCCCGGCACCGCGGACGACGTGCGCGTCGGCCCGATGCCGGCAAGCTGGAGAGTGGAGCCCTTCAACGACGCCGCGGCGCAGATGGAGGACGTGAAGTTCGCCGGCGCCATGGGCGCCAACGGTCTGTTCACCCCCGCCGGAGCCGGCCCCAATCCGCAGCGACAGTTCGGCACCAACAACATCGGCGACCTGAAGGTGGTCGGCACGGTGACCGACGGTTCCGCGACGCTGACAGGCACCGGCCGCCTCATCAGCACGGTCCAGCGCTGGAACGACCCACCCATCCATTGAGGAGCAGAGCCATGGCAACCCTTCATCTGGTTCGCGACGACCTGCGCGACGTGACGGTCGGCGACCGGCGTGTCCTGTTCCACGTCCCCACCAGCGGCCTGTTCGAACTGGACCGCGTCGGCGGCGCCCTGATCGACCTGTTCGCCGAGCTGGGCGAGGTCAGCGAGGAGGATGTGCGCCGCCGCTTCGACGGCGTCGCCGAACCGGCCGAGGTCATCGACAGCCTGCGCGAGCTGATCACGCTGCGCGTCGTCGAGAGCGGCCCGGCTGTCAAACGGACGAAGCCGCCGGTGACCATCAACGAATTCCCGCTCAGCACCGTCGTTCTGAACGTCAACACCGGCTGCAACCTCAGCTGCACCTACTGCTACAAGGAGGATCTGACCACCCCCGCCAAGGGCGAGCGGATGGAGTTCGACACCGCCGCCCGCAGCGTCGACCTGCTGCTGCAGGAGGCCAAGGGCCGTGACAGCGTCAATGTCGTCTTCTTCGGCGGAGAGCCGCTGACCAACCTGCCGCTGATCCGGCAGGTGGTTGCCTATGCCGAGGCGCGCGGACGCGAGACCGGGGTCCGCATGGACTTCTCGCTGACCACCAACGGCGTGTTGCTGACCGAGGAGATCGTCGACTGGCTCGATGCCCACCGCTTCGGCATCACCATCAGCATGGACGGGCCGAAGCCGCTGCACGACCGCAACCGCCGCACCGTCGGCGGCAAGGGCTCCTACGACGTCGTGGCGGCGAAGGCGCGGATGCTGCTGTCGCGCTACCGTTCCCGCCCGGCGGGGGCACGGGTGACGCTGACCGCCGGCGTTACCGACGTGGTGGCGATCCACGATCATCTGAAGACCGATCTGGGCTTCTTCGAGGTCGGATTCTCTCCCGTCACCTCCGGTGCGATGTCGGCCTTCAACCTGACGGGCGACGAGCTGGCGACCGTCTTCGACAACATGAAGACGCTCGGGCTGGCCTATGTCGAGGCGGCCAAGCGCGGCGTCAACACCGGCTTTTCCAACATGCACCAGCTGATGACCGACCTGACGGAGGGAACGACCAAGTCGCTGCCCTGCGGCGCCGGGCTCGGCATGCTGGCGGTGGACAAGGAAGGCGACCTGCATCTCTGCCACCGCTTCACCGGATCGTCGCAGCCGACCTACGGCAATGTCGACGACGGGATCGCCAAGGACAGTCTGGGCAGTTTCCTGGAAGGAATGGCAAACCGGACCGGCACCGATTGCGAGACCTGCTGGATCCGCAAGCTGTGCGCCGGCGGCTGCTATCACGAATCCTACGCCCGCTACGCCGATCCGGCGCACCCGACCTATCACTACTGCAACCTGATGCGCGACTGGATCGACTTCGGCATCCGTGCCTATGCCGAGATCATGGTCGCCAACCCGCAGTTCATCGAACGCCACGTCGCACCGCGCAGGGGGATGAAATGAAGCATCTGACGCCCATCAACAAGAAGGCCCGCCTGGTCGATCAGGCCGTCGAAAACGGCCATCTGGACGAGGTGGTGGCGATGCAGGTGGTGGTCGGCTGCGCCTCCACCATGGATCCCGGCTGGGAGGTGGATCCGTTCGGCAGCGTCGCAGCACTCTGCGCACCGATGGAGGCCGACCTCTACGGCTGCTCCGACCCCTGCTGGTGGCCGGCGCAGGTACCCGACACCATCAACAGCTACCCGGACTGGAACGCCAAGGCGGCCTCGGCCCAGAACGACTGGCGCGCCCTCCAGTCGGTGTTCCCGAAGGACTGACCGCGATGAAGCCCCATGCAAACGGAGTCCGCCCGATGAGAAGCCGGCGTTGGATCTCTCATTTTGGCGGCATGTTCGCCGCCCTGCTGCTCGCCGCCTCCCCAGTTGCGGCGAAGGACTATCTGCTGACCGGCGCCAAGCCCGACAAGCTGGTGCTGGTCGATGCCGCCGCCCGCAAGGTGGAGCGGGTGCTGACCATACCCGGCGGCGGGGTGGCGCCCGGCACCATCGTGCCCTCGCCGGACGGCCGCATCGCCTATGTCGTCAGCAACCACATGGGCAGCGTTTCCGGCATCGATCTGGACAGCGGCAAGCAGGTCTTCCGTGCCGATTTTTCCACCGGAGACCTGCGCGTCCGCAGCCTGTTCGGCATGGATGTCAGCCCCGACGGCAAGGAGCTGTACGTCTTCCAGGCGCCGGTGCGCATGCTGCCCGGCGAATACCGGGTGGAGGACACCCGCATCGCCGTCTACAGCACCGCCGACGGTGTCGGCGCCAAGCCGGTTCGCCTGCTGCCGGCGCCGCGCCGGGTCGCCGTGCTCGCCTTTTCCAAGGATGGCGGGACGCTGTGGGCGCTCGGCTGGGATCTCTACGGCCTCGATCCGAAGACGGGAGCGGTGAAGGAGACGCACAAGGTGCTGAACTGGACCCGCGCCAACCACAGCCCGCCCGACGTGCTGGACATCTGGCCGCAGTTCGAACAGGCGGCGACGCTTTCCACCCCCTATTTCACCGCCCGCACCGACCTTGCGGCGACCGATCCCGGCGCCTTCCGCACCGGCCTGATGACGCTCGATCTCGCCACCGGCCGAATGGACATGCGCGATTTCGAGGACACCAGCGCCGTCATCTTCTCGTCCGTCGTCAGCCCGGTGAAACGGACGGAGGCCTATTCCGTCTACACCCAGCTGACCAAGATCGACACCGACGGCGGCAAGCTGGTAAAGCGGGTGGACCTGCCGCACACCTACTATTCGATCAACGTCTCCAGCGACGGCAAGGAGGTCTATGTCGGCGGCACCGCCTGCGACATCGGCGTCTACAGCACCGACACGCTCGACCGCACCGGACAGGTGGAGATCGCCGGCTGCCCCGACCAGGGCATCGCCTCCCTGCGGGTAATCCGGCGCTGACCCGACGCCTTCTCCCGCCACGGGAGAGGGCGTTGCATGTTCCTCCGACCCAGGCTCCCCCATGCCCCATTCCCTGCGCTGGGCCGGCGGCTTCGTCCGGCCGCACCGGAGCCGTCTGGCAATCTGCATTGCCCTGTCGCTGGCCGGCACCGGCATCGGGCTGGCGCAGCCCTGGCTGACCAAGCGCATCGTCGATGACGGGCTGACCGGCGGCGATGCCCGGCTGCTGGTTCTGCTGACGCTGGGCATGCTGGCGGCAGGGCTGGTCTCCACCCTGCTGTCGGGGGCGAACCGGCTGGTCTACACCCGTGCGTCGGCCGGCGTGCTGTTCGCGATGCGGGAGCATGTCTATGACCATCTCCAGACGCTGCCGCCGCGCTTCTACGCCCGCTGGTCGGCAGGCGACGTGCTGGGCCGCCTCGACGGCGATCTGGCGGAGGTGCAGCGCTTCGCCGTCGACGCTCCATTGTCGGCCCTCAACGCGCTGCTGACGCTGACAGGTGCGGTGGCGCTGATGCTGCTGATCGACCCGGCGCTGACCCTGATCGCCTTCCTGCTGCTGCCGGCGCAGGCCCTGTTCCTGCGCGGCACCCGGCCCTGGGTGGAGCGCAGCGCCCGCGCGCTCCGCGACTCCATGGCGGCGCTGACCGGCTTCTTCGTGCAGCGCCTGTCCGCCATGAAGCTGATCCAGTCGCTGGGCGCCGAGAGCCAGGAGGCCGGCCGCCTCGCCGCGCTGGACCGTGATTGCCTGGGCCAGCTCCTGCGCCAGCAGATCGTCGGCATCGTCACCGGCGGCGTGCCGGGCCTGCTGGGATCCGCCGGAACCGCCGCCGTGTTCCTGTGGGGCGGCCTGCGGGTGATCGACGGCGAGCTGTCGCTGGGCGCGCTGATCGCCTTCTCCGCCTATCTCGGCCGCGCCACCGGTCCGGTGCAAGGTCTGCTCGGCCTGATCGTCGGGGCGCAGCGGGCCCGCGTGTCGCTGGACCGTTTGAGCGAACTGCTGTCCGAATCCCCTGCCGTGAGCCCACCGGCCCGGACTGTCGTCCCGGCACGCCGGGGCGGTGCGTTGTCGGTCGAAGGCATTGTCTTCGGCCATCGCCCCGGCCGACCTGTGCTCGACGGGCTGTGCCTCACCATCCCGGCGGGGTCCAAGGTCGGGCTGCTCGGCCCGTCCGGCGCAGGCAAATCGACGCTGACCGACCTGCTGCACCGCCACTACGACCCGGAGCGGGGCCGCATCACGCTCGACGGCGTCGACCTGCGCGACCTCGACCCCAGCCTTTTGCGCCGGCGGGTGGCGGTGCTGGGCCAGGACGCGCCGCTGCTGCCGGGCAGCATCGCCGACAATCTGCGCTTCGGCCTGACCGCAGCGGAGAGCATGGCGCTCGACCGGGACACGCTGGCCGAGGCAGTGGCCGCCGCCCAGCTCAGCGGCTGGATCGCTGGGCTGCCCCACGGGCTGGACACGACGGTCGGCGCCTGGGCCTCCGCCCTTTCCGGTGGGCAACGGCAACGGATCGCGCTCGCCCGCTGCCTGCTGCGCAAGCCGGACCTGCTGATCCTCGACGAGCCGGTCTCCGCCCTCGACCCGGACGCCGCCGAACGCTTGACCGCCGATGTCGACCGCCTGTTTGCCGGTCGAACCCGGCTGGTCATCAGCCACCGCTGCGAGGCGTTGGCCGGCTGCGACGCGGTGTATCGCCTGGAGCATGGCCGTCTGAAGCGCTTCACCGACCACCTGGAGGCCGGATGCGCATCGCAGTGATCGACAGCGGCATCTCGTTGCCCGATGCACAGGCGACCGAGCGCGCGGCCTTCCGGCTGCGTGAAGATACTCTCGGCATCGAGCGAATTCCGGCCCAGCGTGACGGCATTGGCCACGGCAGCGCCGTCGCCGCGGCAATCCTGGCGCAGGCCCCCACGGCGACGCTGATCGACGCCCAGATCTTCCACGACCTCATCACCGCCTCCCCCGCCGCGGTGGCAGCGGCCCTGCGCTGGGCCATCGGCTGCGGCGCCAGGCTGGCAACCCTCAGCCTCGGCCTGTCCGTTGACCGCCCGGTGCTGCGTGTCGCGGTGGAAGAGGCGCTGTCGCACGGCCTGCTGCTGGTCGCGGCCAGCCCGGCGCGCGGCAGTCCGGTGTGGCCCGCCGTCTATCCCGGCGTCATCGCCGCCACCGGCGACGCCCGTTGCGCGCCCGGCGAGGTTTCCGTTTTGCCTGCTGCCTTCGGCACCTGTCCGCGCCGGCTGGACGGCGCCCCGCATGTGGGCGGCGCCAGCCTCGCCGTCGGTCATCTCGCTGGCCTGTTGGCCGCCGCCGCCCCGCCGTCGCGCGAGGCCGCTCTCGCACATCTGCATGCGGTTGCCCGCTGGCACGGGCCGGAACGGCGTCTGGTCTGACGCCCCGGCTGCCGCGATGGCGAAGAAAAGCATCCGCAACATAATCAGTTCGTAAAGCGGATAGATCAAGCGCCCGACGATGGCGATACTTTTGCCGCTTCCCACCAAGCACCGCCTGACCCTCCACAATTCCGGAACATCCCGATGTCCTATTACAAACTGCTGATCGGCGGCCGACTGGTCGCCGGGGACGCCACCATGCCCGTCATCAATCCGGCGACGGAGGCGGTGATCGCCGACTGCCCGCGTGGGTCGGCGGATCAGATGGACGAAGCGGTCGCCGCCGCCAAGGCCGCCTTCCCCGGCTGGGCGGCGCTGCCCATTGCAGACCGCCGCGCGGCGATCCTGCAGCTTGCCGACGCGCTGAACCGCCATGCCGAAGAGTTCGCCCGGCTGCTGACCCGGGAACAGGGCAAGCCCCTGGCGGAATCCACCGCCGAGCTTGCCTATACCGAGGCCTTCCTGCGCAGCCTCGCCATGCTCGACCTGCCGGTTCGGGTGGTGGAGGACGGCGAGCGGCGGCGGGTCGAACTGCACCGCCGGCCCCTGGGCGTGGTGGCGGCGATCATTCCCTGGAATTTCCCGCTGCTGATCGTCGCCTTCAAGCTGCCGCTGGCGCTGCTGTCCGGCAACACGATGGTCATCAAGCCGGCGCCGACCACGCCACTGACAACCCTGCGCTTCGGCGAGCTGTGCGCCGAGGCGCTGCCGCCCGGCGTCGTCAACATCGTCACCGATGCCAACGATCTGGGCGCCCGCCTCTCCAGCCATCCCGACGTGCGCAAGGTGACCTTCACCGGCTCGACCGAGACCGGGCGGCGGGTGATGTCCTCGGCTGCGGCGACGATCAAGCGGATCACGCTGGAACTGGGCGGCAACGACGCCGCCATCGTGCTGGACGATGCCGATCCGAAGGCCGTGGCGCCGAAACTGTTCGCCGGTGCCTTCCTGAATGCCGGGCAGGTCTGTCTGGCGATCAAGCGTCTTTATGTGCATGAGCGCCTCTATGACGCGGTCTGCGCCGAGCTGGCCGCCCTGGCGGAGGCGGCGGTGGTCGGCGACGGGCTGCTGCCGGAGGTGCGGATCGGCCCGCTCCAGAACCGCGCGCAGTACGACAAGGTTCTGGGATTCCTGGAGGATGCCGCCCGCGACGGCCACATCATCGCGGGCGGCGCCGTCACGGGCGGACCGGGTTACTTCATCCGCCCGACCATCGTGCGCGACATCGACGACGGCGCCCGGCTGGTGGACGAGGAGCAGTTCGGCCCGATCCTGCCGGTGATCAAGGTCAGCGGAATCGACGATGCCGTGCGGCGCGCCAACGCCTCTCCCTACGGGCTGGGCGCCTCGGTCTGGTCGTCCAACCCCGACCGTGCCTATGAGGTTGCATGCCGGCTGGAGGCGGGGACCGTCTGGATCAACACCCATCTCGATTTCGGCCCGACCATCCCCTTCGGCGGCGCCAAGCAGTCCGGCCTGGGCGTGGAGTTCGCCGAAGAAGGGTTGGCGGAATTCACCCAGCTCACGGTCATCAACCGGGCCATCGACCGGGCCAACTAGCCGAACGGGGGATCGACAGGGCGCCTCCGCGCGGGTTCAGTAGGGGGGCCGCACCGCTCCCACCGGGGGCGGTGCCCATAAAGGACCGCCGGTCCATAAATCATCCGGGGAAGGAAAGCAGCCTTGAGTACGCACACCACGCCGCTGACCCAGAGCTATGTTCACGGGGCGAGCCGCACCCCGTTGCTGGGCGAGACCATCGGCACGCATCTCGACCGCATGGCGGCGCTGTCCCCCGACCGGCCTGCCCTGATCGTCCGGCACCAGAGCGTCCGCTGGACCTATGCGGAGTTCAAGCGCATCGTCGACCGGACGGCGGCGGGGCTGGTGGCACTGGGGCTGAAGCCGGGTGAGCGCATCGGCATCTGGTCGCAGAACAACGCCGAATGGGTGGTGACCCAGTTCGCCACCGCCAAGGCCGGACTGATCCTGGTCAACATCAACCCGGCCTACCGCCTGCACGAGCTGGAATACGCCATCAACAAGGTCGGCTGCGCCGCCCTGATCCTGTCGCCGTCTTTCAAGTCCAGCGACTATCTCGGCATGATGGCCAAGCTGGCGCCGGAACTGGCGCAGGCGGCGGCCAGCAAGCCCCTGTCGCTGGAACGGCTGCCCAGCCTGCGCCACCTGATCCGCCTGGGGGCGGAGAAGACGCCGGGCATGCTGAACTTCGACGATCTGCCGGCGCTGGCCCGCCCGGCCGACGTGGCGGAGCTGGGACGGCTGGCCGGCATCCTGCAATTCGACGATCCCGTGAACATCCAGTTCACCAGCGGCACGACCGGCAGCCCGAAGGGTGCCACGCTGACCCACCACAACATCCTGAACAACGGCTTCTCGGTCGGTGAGGCGATGCGCCTGACCGAGCAGGACCGGCTGTGCATACCGGTCCCCTTCTATCATTGCTTCGGCATGGTGCTGGGCAACCTTGCCTGCGTCACCCACCGGGCCTGCATGGTGATCCCGGGCGAGGGCTTCGACCCTGTCGCCGTGCTGAGAGCGGTGCAGGAGGAGCGCTGCACCGGGCTGCACGGCGTGCCGACCATGTTCATCGCCCTGCTCGATCATCCCGACTTTACCCGCTACGACCTGTCGAGCCTGCGCACCGGCATCATGGCCGGCTCGCCCTGCCCGATCGAGGTGATGAAGCGCGTGGTCTCCGAAATGAACCAGCGTGAGATCACCATCGCCTACGGCATGACCGAAACCAGTCCGGTCAGCTTCCAAAGCTCCACCGACGACCCGCTGGAACGGCGCGTGTCGACCGTCGGGCGCATCCAGCCGCATCTGGAGGTGAAGATCGTCGATGCGGAGGGACGCATCGTCCCGCCGGGCACGCCGGGGGAACTGCTGACCCGCGGCTATTCGGTGATGCGCGGCTATTGGGGCGACGCCGAGCAGACCGCCAGGGCCATCGACGAAGCCGGCTGGATGCACACGGGCGACCTCGCCACCATCGACACGGAGGGCTACTGCAACATCGTCGGCCGGCTGAAGGATCTGGTGATCCGCGGCGGCGAGAACATCTATCCCCGCGAGGTGGAGGAATTCCTCTACACCCACCCCGACATCGCCGACGTGCAGGTGTTCGGCGTTCCAGACCAGCAGTACGGCGAACAGCTCTGCGCCTGGATCCGGCCGAAGCCGGGGACGGCACTCACCGAACAGCAGGTGACCGCCTTCTGCCAGGGCAACATCGCCCATTACAAGATCCCGAAATACGTCCGCTTCGTCGAAGAATTCCCGATGACCGTCACCGGCAAGATCCAGAAATTCGTCATGCGCCAGACCATGATCGAGGAGCTGAACCTGTCCCAGGACCGCACCGCCTGACGAACCCCGCCCCGGCCGGAGCTTGGCCGGCCGGGGGAATCCCCAGTTCACGCGTCTGCCATCAACGCCGGGGCGACAGGGGTCATGACGCCCGGCCGCCCCATGGCAGCCAGGGGCCGATCCAGCCATACACGGCTCCGGTGGCGGTCGAGAACCATCCTTTCGCCTCTTCCGCCAGCGGCGGGGCCTTGTCCTTCCACTGCTTGATCCACTCCACGGCCGGCTGCATGTCCTCCTCGACCGATTTCAGCCGGTCGCTGACTTTGCCGAACTCCTCACGCTGCTCGTTCAGCCGGGTCGATGCCTGCTCCTGAAACGCGGACAGGGTCTCCATCATTCCCTTCGCCATCTCGATGGTGGCGTTCAGGGTTTCCATCCGGGACACATCTCCGGCACCGCGATCCACGAGGGCCTGGAGATCGGGCATCGCCGCCAGCCTCCGCTCGATCTCGTCCAGCCGGGCCTGGAGTTTGTCCAGCCGCTCCAGCAGGACCGGATCGGCGGGCGCGGGAGTGAGCGCCGCGGCAGCGGGGGCCGGCACGGATACCGCAACCGGCGCATTGGCCGGGCCGGAGGCGCCGCCGGTGGCCGGAGCAGCCGCACGCAGCAGTTCGGTCGAGACGAAACCGGTCCTGCCGCTCTGTGTCACCACACTGTACCAGGGGGCATCAGCCACCTTGCCGGTCACCCGCAGGCGGCTTCCGCCATCGACCAGTTCGATGCGGGCCGCCCGCGCCGAGGGCTGCTCGCGCACATTGATCCGCGTGGTCGCCACGAAGTCCCCGTCCAGCGGCGTGACCTGCGCCGGCGGCGTGTCGCGCGCGGTCTGCGCACCGGCCGCCAGCGGCGACGCCAGGAGGAACAGGGCCAAGGCGGCCAGGGCCAAGGCGTCCTGGGGAAGCGGACGAAGGGCCGGAGGGGTCGAATTCATGGTTTCGCGCTTTCCTCGTTCACAAAGTCACTGGCCCTGATCAGCCTGTCGATTTCCGCCTCTTCGCGGGCGAGCTGGGCCTCCAGCTCCGGGCTGACCTTCCGGCTGCTCCAGAATGCGTCCTGATAAAAGGTGTCGTACCAGTTCTGGAGCGTGTTCATGCCCACGTCCATGGCGACGCCGCCGAGCAGCGACGCGGTGACGACCAGGACGGTCAGGGAGGTCGGCTCCATGATGCTGTCTCCTCGTGGGGCAGAAGGTCTCGGGTCAGAAGGTCTCGCTGGCGAGGTCGCCCTCGGCCACCACGCGCAGCCGCTCCAATGCCTCCTGGCCGAAGCACTGGAACAGCACCGGGGTGGTCAGGGTGTCCAGCAGGGTGGAACTGATCAGCCCGCCGAAGATGGCGACCGCCACCGGATGCAGGATTTCCGTCCCCGGCATGTCGGATGAGAACAGCAGCGGGATCAGCGCCAGCCCCGCCGACAGGGCGGTCATCAGCACCGGGGTCAGCCGCTCCTCGCAGCCACGCATGATGAGCACGCGGCCGGTCGGCACCCCCTCATGCAGGGCGAGGTTGATGAAATGGCTGATCTTGAGCACGCCGTTGCGCACCGCGACACCGGTCACCGCGATGAAGCCGATCATGGCGGCGAGGCTCAGATCCTGGTCGAAGGCGACCAATGCTGCGACGCAGCCGATCAGGGCGAGCGGAATGTTCGCCATCACGATAAGGCTCAGCACCACCGACCGGTAGCGCTGGTACAGGACCAGGAACACCAGCGCGATGGAGACCGCGCACAGCCCGGCCATCACTGGACGGCTTTCCTCCTCCTGGCGGAAGCTGCCTTCCAGCAGCGCGTTGTAGCCGGGCGGCAGCGGCGTGGCGGCGATCTTCGCCCGCATCTGCGCGACGATGGCCGACATGTCCGACCCGTCGGTGTTGGCGGTCAGCACGATCCGGCGCATGCCCGCCTCGCGCATGATCTGGTTGGGTCCGGCGGCGTTGACGATGGTGGCGACGGAGGACAGCGGCACATAGCCCGCCGGGGTTTCCATGCGCATCTGGGCCAGGGTTTCCGGCGTGCGGTCGGCATCCGACAGGCGCAGCACCACGTCGAACCGCTTGCCGCCATCGATCACCTGCGACACCGTATGGCCGTTGGACAGGCTCTCCAGAGCCTCCGCCAGCTGTGCCGGTGTCACGCCGAACAGCTTGGCCCGCTCGTAATCCAGCGTGATGCGAATCTGCGGCACCTGGACCTGCTGCTCGACCAGCAGGTCGCGCAGGCCCGGAATCTCATCGAACTTTTCCCGGAAGCGGCCGGCCAGCATGCGCAGCGTGCCGAGATCCTCGCCGAAGATCTTCATGACGATGGCGCCGCGCACGCCGTTCTGCGCCACCTCCATGCGCGAGGTCAGGAACTGGGTGACGGTCAGATCGACCGGCAGCACCGACAGGCGGTCGCGCAGATCCTCGATCACCTCGGCGCGGCTGCGGCCGTCCAGCCGCACGCGGATCGGGAATTCGCTGCTGTTCACCGGATCGGCGTCCTCGTCATCCTCGTTGCGGCCGGTGCGGCGGGCGACGCTGACCACTTCGGGCACCTGCAGGATGATCTGCTCGGCCATCGCCCCGACACGGCTCGATTCGGCGAGCGAGATGCCGGGCCGGTTCAGCAGCTGTACATAGAGCGTGCCTTCATTGAAGGGCGGCAGGAAGGAGCGCGGCAGCAGCGGCAGGGCCAGCGCCGACAGCACGACAAGCCCGGCGGTGGCGCCGAGCAGAGCACGCGGATTGTCGAGCGACCAGCCGAGCACCCGGCCGTTCAGCCGCTTCAGCCAGCGGATCAGCCGTCCGTCGTGCGACTCCTCCAGATGCTTCATGTTGGGCAGCAGATAGGCGCAGAGTGCCGGCGTCACCGTCAGCGACACAAGGAGGCTGGCGAAGATCGACACGATGTAGGCGACGCCGAGCGGACCGAACAGACGCCCCTGTTCCCCCGGCAGGGCGAACAGCGGCAGGAAGACAAGCAGGATGATCGCGGTGGCGTAGATGATGCCCGACCGCACCTCCTGCGAGGCGCGCATGATGACCTCGATCACCTCCAGCGGCCGGTGGCGCCTCCGGTTGTCGCCCAGCCGCCGCAAGGTGTTCTCGACATAGACCACCGAATCGTCCACCAGCTGGCCGATGCCGATCGCGATGCCGCCCAGCGTCATGGTGTTGATGGTGGACCCCATCAGCTTCAGCGTGATGATGGTGACGATCAGCGACACCGGAATCGCCAGCAGCGAGATGGCGGTGGTGCGCACGCTCCACAGGAAGGCGGCCAGCACGACGGCGACGATGACGATGGCGTCGCGCAGCACATCCTCGACATTGTCGACCGAGGCACTGATCAGGTCGGCCTGGCTGTAGGAAATCTTCCTCGCTTCAACCCCCGGCGGCAGCGAAGGCGCCAGGTCCGCCAGCATGTCCTCGACCCGGCCGGCCAGCGCGACGCTGTTCGCGGCCGGATGCTTGAGGATCGCCATCAGGACGGCGGGTTCGCCGTTGAAGCTGCCCTCGCCGCGCTTCACCTTGGCGGCGAAACTGACATCGCCGATCTGGCTCAGCAGCACCGGGCGGCCATCGCGGTAGGTGACGACGAGGCTGCGCAGATCGTCCAGGCTGCGGCTGCGGCCGACGTTGCGGATGATGAATTCGGTGTTGTAGAGGTCGTTGAAGCCGCCGCTGCTGTTCCGGCCGAAGTCGTTCAGCGACTGCTCGACCTGGGTCAGCGTGATTCCCAGCATGTTCATGGCGACTGGATTGGGCGTGAAGCGGTACTGCCGCACATCCCCGCCCACGACATAGACCTGCGAAACGCCTTCCACCGCCATCAGCCGGGGACGGATGGTCCAGTCGGCCAGTTCCCGCAGCGTCATCGGATCCATGACGGGGGCCTGCACAACCAGCTGCATCGCCAAACCCATCACCGACGACATCGGCGCCAGATTCGGGGTGATGTCGTCCGGCAGCCGCTCCCGGGCCATCGCCAGACGCTCCATGACCAGCTGACGGTTGCGCAGCGGGTCGGTGCCCCAGACGAACTCGACATAGATCAGCGAGAAGCCGGGGCTCGACGAGCTGCGGATGCGGGATACCCCCGGCATGCCGTTCAGCACCAGCTCCATCGGATAGGTGATGAGCTGTTCGACCTCCTCTGGCGCATAGCCGCCGGCCTCGGTGACGATGGTCACCATCGGCGGATGCAGGTCGGGAAGCAGGTCGATGGGCATGTCGCGCGCGATCAGAACACCCCAGCCGGTGATCAGCAGCGCCGCGATCAGGACGAGCGGGCGTTGGCGCAGACTGAGTCCGACGAGAAAGGTGAACATGACGACGGGCGTCTCCGAAGGCGGCCGGAAGGTTTAAGGCGGCGATCGATCAGGCTGCCTTGCCGGGCCAGCGGCGCCGGATGGCCACCGGATGCTGCCACAGCCACAGGAGTGCCACGATCAGGGCGACCGCCACCCCGGCCCAGACGATCGGCCGGTGGGCGGACGAAGCACCGGGGACCGCATCCGCCAGTCTCGGCACCAGCAGGTCGGCGGCACCGGATGCGGTCGACCCGGCCAGCGCCATCCTCACCGTCAGCGGCGTAACGCTGGCCGGCGGGAGATAGGGTTCGGAGCGGTAGATGCCGGGGGAAATCTCGCTCAGGTCCAGAGTCTGGCGCGGAGTATCGATCCGCAGGTCGGCTCCACTCAAAGGGTCGCTGCTGTCATAGCGGTCGACGAAGGCGAACAGCCGCTTCTGGCTGGCGATCACCACGACGCTGACCGGCTCTCCGGCGGCGCCCCTCACCGCTGTGCGGGACAGTTCCATGACCATCGCGACACGCGGCGACGCGGCGGTACCGGTCAGTCCGGCGTCCTCGGCCAAGGCCGGTCCGGCGGAACCGGCGGTCAGTCCCACCGCCAGACACACCGCCAGCACGGCGGACGCCGCACCGGCGGCGGCGCAACGGAGCCAGTCTGCCGTCTTGCTGCGAAACTCCATGGCGTCCTCCACTGTATCTGCGTTCATTGTTCTTGCCGCGGGTTTTGCCGGGCATCGTTTCTGGCGGGGCGGAAGCGGACCGCCGGCGTTACTGGAATTGCGACAGCAGCCGGGCGCCATGGGTGACGACCCGAGCGCCTGGCTCCAGTCCCGCTGAGATCAGCACGCTGCGGCCATCGATCATTTCGGTCTTGACCGTGTGCGGCATGAAGACTTCCGGCTCGACCAGTTCCCAGACCTGCTCGGCACCGCCCGAGTCGTTGACGACCGCCTCGCGGGCGATGGGGATACCCTCACGCATCTTCGATTCGTTGCGGACGGTGACGGTCACCGGACGGCCGACCCGAAGCCCCTCCATCGGATTCTCGATCCGGAACATCAGGGGCACCGACTGCTGCTGCAGCGCCAGACCGCTGCCGATGAAGGTCAGGTCGAGCGCGTCGCCCTCCGGCGTCAGCGCGCTGGCGCTGTTGACCAGCTGCGTGCCGCGGGCGACCTCCGGATCGGCGGCGACCGCCTCGATCCACAGGCGCTGCGGGTTGACGATCTCGAAAATCTTTTCGCCGGGATGGACGATGCGTCCGTTGATGGCGGTCGACGCACTGATCACGCCGTCGATGGCCGCCCGCAGCACCTCCTGGGTCTGAAGCATCGGCAGCAGGGCCTCCCGCTCGCGGCGCAAACCCTCCAGCCGGACCTCCGCCTGCATCACCTTGCCGTCTCGGAAGGGCACGAACCAGAACTGCTTGAGGATCTCCACGCTTTCGGCAGTGATCCGAATCTCGTTGGTCAGCCGCGCGACCTCGCGCCGGACTTGGCTGCGGTCGACGACGCCGATGGCCGGCGCGACATAGCCGAGGATCTGTCCCTTGCGCACCGTTTCCCCCAGGACCGGCATGCCGGTCTTCGGCGGTTCGATGCGGCCGAGCAGGCTTGCCTCGACATCGCCATGGGCGTTGGGGTCCGGCACGATCCGGCCGGGCAGCTTGACCGTCAGCGGCGTGCGCACGCTTTCGGCCTTGTGCGTACGGATGTCGAACATCCGCTGCAGCGGCTTCGGAACGAAATAGGATCCGTCCGGCCGGCGCTGAGGTTTGTCTACCGCCAGTGCCGCCAGCAGCTTCGCATCGCTCACGCGAGAGTGCGGCGCGGCGATGGGCATCGCGTCTGCCATGGCCGCCACCGCCGGGGTTGCGGGTTCGGATGTTGCGACGGGTTGAACCGGCATGGCGGCTTCCAGCGCCGGTTCGGGCAGCGTCGGAGCGATGGCCCCGGCCGATGATGCGGGTTTCGGCATCGGCGGCGGCGCTGCTGGCGCAGTCTGGACGGCCTCCCGTGCCGAAAGATCCTGTGACGACGCCCCAGGCATGGCGGCGTCCGTGACATGGACCTGGCTGACGGGGGTGCTGTTGACACCGAACATATAGGCGACTTCCCAGCTGAATTGGCTGAGAGCGTTCGATCCGCTTGAAATATAGCCACCGACCGCCGCGACCGGTGCGGTTGCCGTGTTCACCACCGTGCTTGCCGCCGAGCAGGCGGTCGAACCGATCCATTGACCGGTGTCAGACAGCCAAGCCCTATCGGCGGACGAAGCGGCGGTCGCAGCGGCAGACGGGCGTCGGGTTCTGGCGGGAGCCTCATCCTCCACATCCGTGCCGTGGCGGCTCCATGCCCCGGCGGGTGCCGAGCACAGCGATGCCAGAAGAGTAACGGCGCAAACAGCCAAGGACACTGCCCGGGACAGTCCGACGATCCGCGCAGGCGCCACCGGCCGGCCATGGTGCTGCCGGCCCGGCTGCCGGTGACTCTTCGCCGGCATTGCAGAGCAAACGGCATGAGGCTGTTCTTGGCCCGCCATGGTGCGATCCACCGTTCCAAACACGTTCGACATGCAGATTCCGGCGCTCGATGATGCCCGATCCGGTCGGCAAGGCGGCACACGCACGACCGGTCCGGATACGGACCCGTTTCCCCGGCCGGCGCGCAAGCCTCACCCACCATCATTGGAGCCGAGGAAGCCTAACGAATTATGAACGACCATGTTGGGACATAACGTCCTGAAATATAAGTTTTGAAACCGCGAAATCTTCTAACGGTCTGAGTCCATAAAATACTGTTCAGAGCCTCAACCATTCAATGTATATCACACCCGAATTGCCGTTATCGCTGTCGATTATCTTCTCAACTTAACGTATTGCCAGTGATAAGTCCGCGCATCCTTTGATAAAAATTTTTCCTATAAAGAACATTAAGACTATGATTCGTAATCAAAAATTTCTACGGAGCCGGAGTCTGCAAATTTCCCGTGAACTCTTTTCCGTTTACCCTGATTGAGGTAGCCTGTCCGATATGAGATATGCGGACTACTCGACACTCGATCAAGGACCGCTTTTCCACATGTCGACGCCGCAGGAGGACGATGCCGCCCGGCACCGTCGGCGCCGCCCCTGTCGCCGGCCTGGCAATCGGCCATCGACAGTGACCTGCGGACCGTAGCAGCCATGCCAAACCCGAGCGGAGCGTGACCGTATGCAAGACGTCCAATCCACCGAAGAAACCGGCGGCCGATCCGACATTGATCGGCGGACGTCCGAAGCGGCAGCGTCCGAAAGCCAGACCGCGCCCGTCATCGTGCAGCCGAGCGGCAGCAACGGTCCGATCGTTTTGACCATCCTGCTGGCGGCGGCGGCGGTATGCGGCACCGTTCTCTATGCCGACGACCTGCGCTCGTCACTCCTGTCCCCAAGCCGCACCCAGTTGAAGCTCGATACGCTGGAGCGGACCGTCGCAGGCCTGACGGGGATGCCGGAGAAGGTGACGGCGCTGGAGCAGGTGGTCGCAATGACCGGCAAGCGAATCGACCAGCAATCCGTTTCAGGCCGCGCCGTGTCGGTGATCGCTGCGCGTCTGCTGAAGGAGTCGCTTGGCAAGTCAGATCCCTTCGCCGATGACCTCGCTCTGATGCGTCTCTCGTCCGCTGCGGACGGCGAGCTGTCGAAGGCGCTGGATTCGGTGTCCGGCTATGCGGCCAAGGGCGTGCCGACCCGCACCCAGCTCTATGCATCCTTCGGGCTGCTTGTGCCGTCGGCTCTCCAGGCCGAGGTGCAGGACGGTCCGGGCGGACTGCGCGAAACCGTCTGGGGCTGGATGACCGGGCTCTCGACGGTGATCCTGGCATCGGCCTCCGATTCGTCGCCGCAGGCTGCCGACCCGACGGCTCCGCAACAGGCGGCTCCGCCACCAGCGGAAAGCAGGACACCGGCTCTGCTGGCGACCACGGCGGCCCGGCTCGAAGCCGGCGAACTGGCGGCGGCCATCGACATCATGGCTTCGCTCGACGGCGTAGCCGCACCGGTGGCGGCACCCTGGCTGGCCGACGCCCGCGCCCGGCTGGCCGCGGAACGGACCGGCGCCATCCTGGAAACCAGGATCCGCAGTTGGAGCGCCGCCGGCGCCCAATAGGATTTCGGCCCACTGCCGGGATGCGCGTCCGGCCGCCCAGCGGCCCAGCGGCCCGGCCCGATGGACCAGACGCTGCTCATTTTCCGATTCCACCGCCAGACTGCGAGGCTACCGGTGACAGAGCTAAGGAATAAGGTATCGGCGGTGATGGTTGCCGCCGGGCTTGCGCTTTTCGCCGGGACGGCGGTGCAAGCGGCAACGGTGCTGAACCGCGGCAACGGTGGCGAGCCGTCGACGCTGGACCCGCATCGCACGGACGGTCGCATCGAATCGAACATCCTGCGCGACCTGTTCGAGGGGCTGGTGGTGTATGGCCCCGACGGCCGCATCCTGCCGGGTGTCGCCGAAAGCTGGCAGGTGTCGGAGGACGGCAAGCTCTACAGCTTCCAGCTTCGTGCCGACGCCCGCTGGTCCAACGGCGATGCGGTGACGGCCGAGGACTTCGTCTACAGCCTGCGCCGCGCCCTGACGCCCAAGGACGGCATCCAGCCCTCCTCCAACATGCGCGTCATCAAGGGCGCCGCCGCCGTCATCGACGGCACCAAGCCGGCCGACACGCTGGGCGTCGCGGCGCCGAACCCGCGCACCGTGACCATCGCACTGGAGGCGGCGACCCCCTATTTCCTCGACCTGATCGCCGCCGACAACAGTGCGCTGCCCGTGCATCGCGCCACCGTCGAGTCCCAGCGCGAGCGCTGGACCGATCCCGGCAAGATGGTGACCAATGGCGCCTATGTGCTGGAGGAATGGCGTGCCCGCCAGCAGATCGGGCTGGGCAAGAATGCCAATTTCCACGGCCGCAGCGGTGTGTCCATCGACAAGGTCAATTTCTTCCCCATCGACGATGCCGCCGAGGAGGTCGACCGCTTCAAGGCCGGCACCCTCCATCTCACCTACGAGGTCCCGCAGGACCGGGTGAAGTGGATTTCGCTGACCGAGCCGAAGGTGTTCTGGAACAGGCCCTTCCTGGCAACCTACTATTATGCCTTCAACCTCACGGTCGAGCCGTTCAAGAGCAACCGCGACCTGCGCCGCGCGCTGTCGCTGGCGGTCAACCGCGAAAACATCGTCGACAAGGTCACCCGCGCCGGCGAGACGCCGGCCTATGGGCTGGTGCCGCCCATCGTCCCCAACTATCGCCGCCAGACCGCCGACTTCATCGCCGAGCCGATGGACAACCGCCTGCGCGAGGCGCGCCGCCTGTTCTCGGCCGCGGGATTCAGCCCGATGCAGCCGCTGGCGGTCGAGATCCTCTACAACCAGTCGGAAAACAACCGCGTCATCGCCGACGCCGTCATTTCCATGTGGCAGGACGCCTTCGGCAAGGGCATCCAGGTCAAGCCGGTCAGCGTCGAGCGCACCGACTATCTCAAGCGCCGTGCACGGCGCGATTTCCAGATCGTCCGCGCCGCCTGGATCGGCGATTACGCCGACCCCACCGTCTTCCTCAATCTGATGCTGTCCACCGCCCTGCCGCCGCGCAACGATCCCGGATACCGCAGCCGCAAGTATGACGAGCTGCTTGCCAAGGCGGCGGCCAGCGAGGATGCGGCCCAGCGTTCGAACCTGCTCGGCCAGGCCGAGAAGGCGATGATCGACGACGATCCGGTCATCCCGATCTACCACTTCTCAACCAAGTCGCTGGTCAGCCAGCAGATCAAGGGCTGGGTCTACAACGTGCGCGACGTCCATCCCAGCCGCTTCCTGTCCTTCGCCGAAAAGGCCGCCTCGTGATCGCCGCCACGGCATCCACGACAGCCTGACAGCAGACAGACGGCACAGCGAAAGCAGAGCGACAGGGGGAAACACATGGATTTCGGCCTTCTCACCATTCCATTGGTGACTCTGGCGATGGCCTTCGGCTTCGCCGTGTTCACCGACACCCAGACCATCCATTTCGATTATGTCGACGTGCCAGACTCGATCTCCCAGGAGAGTGGTCTGACGCCGGCGGTGGTGATCACCAAGCTGGCCGACGACATGCAGGAGATCGAGCGGCAGGCCTTCACCAAGGCCGAGGCCCGTCAGGTCGAATTGCATGCCGACCAGAGCGCCACCTCGGTGTTGGGCGAGTATCTCGGCGTCACCCCGCTGATCCGCGTGGTGCAGGAATCGGCGCACATGATCCCCTTCACCTTCTCCGGGGAAATCGTGCGCCACGACCAGCAGGTCGAATTCATCCTGCGCAGCTACGACAGCCACCACAACAAGACGCGCATCTCGCGCAACGGCTCGGTCGACGACATGAAGGGCCTGATCCACGGCGCCGCCTATGAGGCGATGCGCGTGGTGAACCCCTACATCCTGGCCGCCTACCAGTTCAAGCGCGACCGCCTGTCGCGCGATTTCACCCCGACCCTGGAAATCCTGCGCCGGGAGCTGGAGGGGCACGATTCGCGCTACGCCCCCTGGCTGCACAATCTGTGGGGCATGGTCCTGTACCAGCAGAACGACCGCAACGGCGCCATCCACCAGTTCGAGGAGGCGGTTCATCTCGACCCGAACTTCCTGTCGCCGCGCCTCAACCTGGGCGTCGTCAATGCCCGTCTCGGCGAGTACGATCTGGCGGTGAAGAATTTCACCGCGGTGGTCCAGCACCCCAACGTGGCGCAGAGCCCGGCGGTGAAGGCGGCGGCGCTGAGCGAATGGGGCTTCACCCTGGCCCTGACCGGCCGGATCGACGAGGCCTACGCCAAGTTCGACGAGGCCAGCCGGGCCGATACCAACTTCTCCGACGTCTATTCGAGCTGGGCCGAAGTATTGAGCGCCCAGGGACGCCGCGAAGAGGCGGAGCGGATGACCGCCAAGGCGCTGAAGCTCGCACCGAAGGAGGTCGTCTACACCGAGAACCTGATCGGCACCGTCCAGAACGTGCCGGCCACCGCCAGCATGAACTGACGGCATGACGGAGGAGGGCCGAGGCATGAGGCGGAGCGCACACTCCACAACCATCGCTGCCTCCATCGCCGCTGCGGTCGCGGCGATGGCCATCCTGATCGCCGCGGCTCCGGCCGCAGCGGCGGGCGGACATGGCGGCGGCAGCGGGCATGGCGGTCGCCACGCCCGCCATGCGGTGCCTGCCCATGCCGAGGTCAAGCATGCGTCGGCGCACCGTGACAAGGGCAAGAGCCATGGCGAAAGCCACGATGACGGCCATGGCGGCGGCCACAGCACCAGCGTCCTGCTGCTTGTGATCTACGGCCTGCTCGGCGTCAGCAATGACCATGGCGGGGATCACGGCGGCGGCCACTCCAACCCGATCGCCTCGATTTTCGGAGGCGGCCATGGCGGTGGACATGGGGGTGGGCACGGTACCGGACATGGCGCCGACCACGGAACGGGACACGGCCCCGATCCGGCCGGAGCCCACGGCCCGGCCGACGCCGCCGTCATTCCGGCAGCGGCGCATTGATGGCGACCGATTGATTGTGGTTGGTCCGGAGCCTGCGGGTTCCGGTCGGATTTCCAGAGCGGAGACGATGCAAGCAACCGAAAGCAGCGGTACGGGCGGGTCGTCATGACCGTTGATGTCGCAGGCTGCCACGCCGTCCTTCATCTCGACCGGCTGTCGTCCAATCTCGCGATGGCCAGATCGATGCTGGACCGTGGCGCCCGCATCCTGGGGGTGGTCAAGGCAAACGCCTATGGCCATGGCGCCCTTGCCGTGTCCCGGGCGCTCGAACGTGCAGGCATCGACGGTTTCGCCGTCGACAGCCCCGATGAGGGAATCGACTTGCGTCAGGCGGGGATCGCATCGCCGATCCTGGTGATGAACCCGCTTTGTCCCGGCGACGCGTCCCCAATGATCGAGTTCGGCCTGACGGCCACCGTCAGCGATGTCGAAGCGGCCGAAGCGCTGCATGCTGCCGCCCGCAGGGCCGGGTACCCGGCAAACATCCATATCAGGGCCAGGTCCGACTGCGCCGGGCTGGGCACGGACGGAGACGCCGTTGTCTCGCTCCTGCGCGCAGTGCGCAGCTTCGCCAATCTGCGGGTGGAGGGGCTGTTCACCCACATGATCGGTCCCTACCGCGACGATCCCGTCCAGATCGGGAGGGAGGTCGCAAACTTCCACACTCTGATCGACCGGCTGCCGGCCGATTTGCCGAAGCCGCCGCTCGTCCATGCCATCACCAGCCCCGGCCTGTTCAACGCCTCCGCCGCCCGCTTCGATATGGTCCGGCTGGGTGCTGTGCTCTACGGCATCCGCATGGTCGAGGCCGGTGGCGCGCCCTTCCCGTTCCGGCCGGTGATGGAACTGGTTTCGCGCGTCGCGCATCTCTGCCGGCTTGAGCCGGGCGATGACATCGGATACGGCCCGACCGCCCGGCGACGGAGCGGGGGGCCGACCGGAACCGGAGGAAAGGCCGCGATGATCCCGGTGGGCTATGCCGACCTCCCCTACCTGCTGCGCTTCCGCGACAGCTCCGTTCTGATCCGTGGCCGGCGGGCTCCGCTGATCGGCGAAGCCTTCATGGGCAAGGTCCTGGCGGACGTCACCGACATCCCGGACGCCGCCCTGGGCGACGAAGCGGTGTTCGTCGGAGCGCAGGGCATCGAGACGATCACTGTGGAAGACATCGGCAAGGCCAACGGCATCCGCCCGTCGGCCATCCTGATGCTGGGGCCGCGCGTGGCGCGCCGGTTCTCCGGGCATTTGGCCGGACAGGTGGAGGGCGTGAAATGAGCCGATGCCGACAGATGCCGAACCGGCGCCAAGCGATCGCCGGCGCCGGCACAGCGCTCATGAGTGCCCTTCTCCCGGGTGGCGCGCGCGCAGGCCGGGCAACCGACAACGCATTGCTGCCGAAGCTGACCGACGGTCGGCACTGGCGCATCGGCTATGCCGAAACGATGCCCTACGGCAATTATGCGGGCACCCTGGCCAGCATCGTGAAAGGGCTGGACGCCCTGTCCTGGCTGAACGGAGCGGCACGGATGCCCTATGATGCCGGTCAGAGCGACAGCGAGGCGCTGTGGCGCTGGCTGTCGACGCGCGATCTGGGGCCGCGGATCCGCTTCGTCCCCGACGGCTGGTACGGCGGGCTGGATCAGGCGTCGGCGGAGCCGATCCTTCGGCGGCTGGAGGGCGGCGGCGACATCGACCTCATGATCGTCATGGGCACAATCGCCGGGCGAAAGCTGGCGCTGGACCGCCACGCCGTCCCGACGCTGGTGTTCTCGACGACCAATGCGGTTGCCGCCGGCATCGTGGGCGCCGCGGAGCGCTCCGGCCGCAATCATGTCTGGGCACATGTCGACCCCGAACGCTATCACCGCCAGATCCGCATCTTCCACGAGACCTTCGGCTTCCGCCGGCTTGGGATCGCCTACGAGAACAGCCCGGCCGGCCGCGCCATCGCGTCCATCGCCGACATCGAGGCGATGGCGGGACAGCTGGGGTACGAACTGGTGGCGCGCCATGTCCAGGCACCCGTCGGACCCGACGATCAGGGACGCTATTACGCCGACCTCGCCGCGGCCTGGGGCGACCTCGCCCGGCAGGTCGACGCCATGTACATCACCTTTGGCCGCTGGAGCCTGGAACGCTTCCCGGCGCTGGTCCGCATCTTCCAGGAGCGCGGCATCCCCACCTTCTCGCAGCTTGGACCGGAGGAGGTGGCGCAGGGCGCCCTGATGAGCGTCGCCCGCAGCGACTTCGACGGAATCGGCCAGTTCGGCGCGTCGGTGATCGCCCGGCTGGCCAATGGCGAGAGGCTGGCGGAGATGCGCCAGATCTATTTCGACACGCCGACCATCGCCTGGAATCTGGCGGTTGCGAACCGGATGGGCTACCGCCCGGCGATGTCGGCGCTGCTGGCCGCCGACAACATCTACACCAGCCTCGGCGCCATGCCTTGAGCGGCCCGCCTTCAGCCGAGAGGACACGCCCCATGCAACGCAAGACCGGCCGTTTCCTGGCGACGTTCCTGCCATCCGTGCTGCTGATCGCGGCAGCGCTGGTCTTCAGCACCGGCATCAATCTCGGCACATTCCGGCGGGATTGCGGCGACGCGCTGTTCTCCACATTCGGGGTCGCCGGCCGGAAGGTGGTCACCAGCATCGAATATGCGGTGAAGTACGGCAAGACCATCGAGAATTTCTTCGGCATGGAGCGGGCGCTCAGCCAGCTGAAGACCTACCTGCCGCAGGCGGACGGCGTGGCGGTCGCACTGCCGGACGGGCAGGTCGCCTATGCCATCGGCACCTACGGCTTCAAGGACCGGATCGGCGACCGGCTGACCGGCTATGAGCAGCGCAGGACGGCCAGTGAGTTCCAGCGCAGCTCGTCCTTCAACTATCACGACACGGACAGCCGGTCGCACAAGCTGTTCCTGCCGATCCGCGATCCCGGCGACGGACGCTGGATCGGCACCCTGGTGATCGCCGCCGGCGATTCGGTGATCGACGATTACGTCCGCGCGTTCGAACGCCACACGCTGATCCTCGTCGGCACACTGGGTGGGGTCGCGATCCTCCTGCTGGGCGGCCTTGCCCTGTTGCCGGAACGCGGGCGCGGCGGTATCGGAAGGCCCCGCTCCGGCCGCGCGGCGCTTGCGGTGGCGGCGCTGGTGCAGATCGCGGTCGGCGTGACCGGCTACGGCGCCTTCAGCGACGCCTATCTGCGCACCGTGGAGAACACGACAGGGATCGTCGAGAACATCGTGGCGACGGACATCGGCTCCGTCATCGGGCGTGGCGCGACCTACCGCTCCTTCTCCGGCATCGACGATTATTTCCGCGAGATCATCGCCATCGTTCCCCACTTCAAGGGCATGTCGCTGGCCGTTCCGGAAGGGGCTGACCTGCCGGGATCGCTCGGCTCCGGCCAGCCGGCGGTCAAGGGGGATCTGGTGACGGGACGGGCGCTGGCGACCGACGCGGACTTCGTCACGCCGACCCTGCGCATCGTCATCGACAGCGACTTCATCCAGCGCAACATGCTGGAGGTCGTCGCCAACAACGTGACGATCCTGATCATCTCGCTGATGTTCATTTATGAACTGCATGCCTTCGTCAGCCGGCGGATGCGGCCGGCTGTGGAGACGAAGGCGGAGACAGCTGCCGGGACTGTAACGGAGGGCACCGATGCCGCCGCCGCGACCGTCCGGTCCCTGGCCGGCCTCCGCTTCCTCACCTTCGTACTCTATTTCGGCATGTTCCTGTCGGCCTCCTTCGTGCCGGTCATCATGCAGACCTTCGACCGCGGCCTGTTCGGATTGGCTCCGCCCCAGGCGGCGGCAATCCCGGTGTCGGCGGAGATGCTGTGCGGCGCGCTGGCGATCCTGCTGGCGGGACGGATCAGCGCGCGCCTGCCCTGGCGGACCATGACCGCCGCCGGTCTGGCAATCGCCGTGCTGGGCGCGCTGGTCTCCGGCGTGACCGGCGATCCGCTCCTGTTCATCGTGGCGCGCGGTCTGGTGGGTGCCGGAACGATGACGGCGCTGATGGGGCTCTACCGCCTGATCGACCGCATCCGCCGGATCGATCCGGCCACGGGAGCCTATTCCGACCTGTTTTCCGGCATGTATGTCGGTGTCAATTGCGGCGCGGTCGTCGGCAGCCTGCTGGCGGATGCGATCGGCCCGCATGCGGTGTTCCTGATCGCCGCGGTCGTGCTGACGCTGGGCATCGCGCAGTTGCTGCTGCTGACTCCCGAACCGGCGGGAGCGTCCGCCATCCCGGCCGCGACACCCACCGTCGCAAATCCGGACGGCGACGCAGCACCGGCGCGGCGGGTGTGGAGCGATGGGTCCTTCCTCGCCTTCCTGCTGCTGGTGTCGGTTCCGACCTCCGCCTGCAGCATGTTCCTGATCTATTATTTCCCCCTGTTCGCCAGCGGGTTGGGTCAGCCGGCCTCCACGGTCGGGCAGGCCTTCCTGCTCTATGGCCTGTGCATCGTCTATCTCGGTCCGCTGCTGTCGCGTCTGATGCGGTCGAGCAACGTCGCACCCGGCCTGCCGGTCCTCGCGTCCGGCCTCATCATGGCGGCGGGATTGACGACCTTCGCGCTGACCGGAAGCCTGGTCGGGGCGTTCCTGGCGATCCTGCTTCTCGGCCTCAGCGACAGTTTCGGCCTGACCGCGCAGCAGCGCTATCTTGAGCGGCTGCCTGTCGTGGGCACCCATGGGCTCGCGGTTCCGCAATCCTATCATCTGAACGCCCGGAAGATCGGTCAGGTCATCGGCCCGATGCTGTTCAGCGCCGCCGCGGTCGCCGGCGGGGCGGGCGCGACGCTGATCGGCCTGGGGCTGGCGGCGGCGCTGCTGCTGCATCTCGGACTGTCCGTCCTGGCCCTGCGCCGGCGCCCGTTCATGGCCAAAGCGGCATGAGGGAGATCCCGGAACAGGCATCGACGGAGGGCGGGCCGCTGCACCTTGCGGTTCTCGACAGCAGTTGGGCACCCGCCATCGCCGCGTTGCAGGATGCGGCAATCGGCGACCGCATGTATCCGGTCAGCGGCGACCAGATCGCCGAGATGCTCGGCCCCCGCGGCCTGACGGTGGGGGCGTTGGCCGGCGACCGGCTGGTCGGCTTCTTCTCCCTGCTGTTTCCCGGCCGCCAGCCCGATTCGATGGGCCTTCCCTTCGGTCTCATGGAAGGGGAGTTGGACGCGGTGGTTCACTGGACCGCGGTGATCGTCGATCCCGCCTTCCGGGGGCAGCGGCTGCAGCAGCGGATGATCGCGGCGGTCGACTGGCGTCTGTTTCCCGAGTCCCCTCATGATTACGGCTTCGTCACCGTGCGCGCCGACAATCCGCCCAGCCTGCACAGCATGCTGGCATGCGGCTTCGCCATGGTCTGGGCCGCTCCCAAATTCGACGGACACCTGCGCCACACCCTGTTCCGCATCACGCCTGGCGACGGCGCGTTTCCCGATGGCGGGGAGATGGTGGCACTGATGGATCTGCCCCGTCAGATGGATCTGATGGCGCGGGGATGGATCGGATGGCCGCAAGGTGCCGTGGCCGGCCATGTCCGCTTCGCTCCCCCGGCTCCCGGCAGTCTCGTGGACCGCGTCAGGGCGCGGAAGCGGTCGGGATAACACCGGCCGTCACATCGTCATGCGTTGACGTCGCTGAAGCCGAAGGCGTCGCGCAGCCGGGCGAGCATGCCGCTCCCCTGCCCGCGCTGACGGTCGTCCTCGTCCGGGCGGCCACTGCCGTGCCCGTCCGCCGAGCGGGCCGATGCGATGCGGCCCAGCAGGTCGCGCAGCGACGGCTGGCCGTCCAGCGCCTGTGCCAGCACCGTCTCGTCGATCTCGTACAGCAGCGCCGGCCCGAGAGTGCGCGCCGAACTCGTCCTCGCGGCTCCATCCAGCAGGGCGCTTTCCCCGAACAGCGCGCCCGGTCCAAGACGGGACAGCTCGATCTCGGTGCCGTCCAGGCCGGTGGTGCTGAGCGCCACGATGCCCTCCGCCACCAGGAACAGCGACCGGCCGGCATCCCCCTGGCGGTACAGTGGCGTGCCGATGGCGACCCGCTGCGGCCGGGCGCCGGCAGCCAGCCGCTCGCGGGCTGACGCGTCCAGCGGTTGGAACAGGGAAGCGGCGGCGATCAGCGACGCCGCGTCCGGATGAGCGTCGGCGGCGTCGGTCCCCCCCTCCACCAGCCGGATGTTGGCGTGGCGCTGCGCCAGCGTCACCCCGGCATGGCGGAAAACGGAATGGATGCTGATCAGCACCGCATGCTCCTGCGATTGCAGGAGGGAGCGGTCGGTCAGGTCGAACGAAACCAGGAAGCGCATCCCGAATTCGTCGATGCCGTTGAACTTCACCCAGACCAAGCCGAGATGCTTGCGCCCGTCGACGCTCTTCACCAGCCGCAGCGCGTCGGTCAGCAGATTGACAATCCGGTCGGGGTCGTGGCCCAGCGTCACATGCAGAAGCATCTGGGCGATGAAGCGGTTGTTGGGGTGCGAGCAGTTCTCGATCCGCGTGCCCGCCGCGACCGCGTTCGGAATGCTGACCACCGTGTTGTTGAAGGTCTGGATCTTGGTCGAACGCCAGGAGATGTCGATCACCTGACCGATGGGCGCATCCCCAACCTTGATCCAGTCGCCACGGCGGAACGGCCGCTCCAGATTCAGCACCATGCCGGAGAAGATGTTGGACAGGTTGCTCTGCAGCGACAGGCCGATGATCATCGCCAGCACACCGGAGGTGGCGAGCAGGCTGGTCAGGTCCTTCTGGAAGACCTGCGCGATCACGCCGAAGACCGCCAAAATCAGGATCAGCAGCGACACCGTGCTCTTGACCACCTGCGGGATCGCCCGCTCGCTGGACGCCTCCAGCGGATCCCAGGCGAAGCGGTGCAGGGCCAGATTGATGAACAGGGCGGGGACCAGCCACCATGCCACGTCGAACGCGGTGACGGTGGCCGCCATCGCCCGTTCGGCATCGATCCGTGCGAAACCGTCGATCAGCGCCGATTCTGCGGCAAGCATGCCGACCCCGGTCACCGCCGACTCGACAAGCAGGAACAGGCGGGGGAAGCGGCGGTCTGACTGCCATGCCTCCGCTCCGCGCAGTGCCAGCAGCAGCAGACAGGCACCCCACACCCCGATGAGCGCCGGAAGCCCGCCGATCTGCCGGCGCAACCCCCGATCCTGCGGTTCGATCGACAGTTCGAAGCGGACCGTCGGGGCATCGCGCCCCGCGCGCCGCTCCTCCGGGCGTATCTGTGCTCCGGGCACCGCCGCCGGAATGTCGGCGGTCAGAACCGCGTCCGTCACCGCCCAGCCCGCCCCGGCCACCTTGCGCCCGGCGAGCACACGTGCGAGGTCGCGATGGGCGGAGCCGTCGCCTTCGTCGGCGGCGAAGATCATCCGGTCGTGGCTGAGATCTCGGCTGCGGAACCGCAGGCCGACCCGATGCCCACCCAACGGCGGGCGGGCGTCCTGCGACGCATCCATCAGGAAACGGCCGGTGACATGGTAGAGCCGGTAGTCCTCGTCGCCATTGCGCGCCTGTTCCACGGGAAGGCCCAGCATCACCGGTTCCACGGTGTCGAGGAACTGGATGTCGGTGACCGCTTCCGGCGGCGGGCTGCCGGGAACGTTGCGATAGCGGAACCACAGATCGAATTCGATCCGCGCCGAACGATTGACGGGATCGATGTCGGAGATGCGGCTGACCGACATGCCGACATGAACCACCGACAACGGCCTCATCACGCCGCGGTTGCCGCTTCCGCCCTCCATGTCCGCATCCGCCGCATAGCGCAGTTGGGTCAGCGCGGTGGTCAGCCCATCCTCCGGCCCGGCGCCGGTGGTGAACTGACCGATGCCGAGCGCCCTTTCCGGCGTTCCGTCCTCGCCGAAATACAGCGGTCCGGTGACGCCGGGCACGGCATGCAGCACCGAGCGGATGGCGGCGAGCTGGTCGCGCACCATGCGCCGCGCCGACGCGCGGGTGCTCCAGCTGGAGGCCAATCCAGCCCGCCGCACGGCGGCGATCAAAAGCTGCCCGGCGTCGTAGGCGTAGAGCGCCGCCCAGTTGCCGAGCGGCCCGAACCGCGCATCGTAAGCTGCCAGCAAACGGTTCGCCTGCTGGTTCGCGATGTCCGGCAGGAAGGGGCTGATGACGAAGAGCTTGCCCGTGTAAAGGCCGGGATGGGACGATTCGCGCGGCAGCCGCGACAGCTGCTTGCCGAAAGACGGCGCTCCCAACCAGTTGGGGCCGAGAATGCGATTGGTCACACCCGCATCGCGCAACGCCTGGATCAGCATGACCGCCGGCTCCTCCGTCGCCAGAAGGACGACGACGGTCTCGGGAGGCAGCCCCCGCAGAGTGCCGACAAAATCGGCGATGTCGCGGGCGAAGCCACTCGCCGCCGGATTGATCGCCGCATCCAGCCGCAACCTGACACCACGCTGCGGCATTACGTCACGCAGGGGGACCGCGAGCCGCTCCGTGACCGTCTGCGGCGTGCGCAGAAGCGCTACAGAATCGGCAAGCAATCCCAGCCGGACGTAATCGGCCATGAAGGCGGCCTCCCGCTCGTCGGAATGCCCGATGCGGAAATACCAGGCATTGTTGCGCGTCAGGCTGGTCTCGCTTGCCATCGGCGACAGGGCGGGAATGCCGGCCGCGGCATAGATCGGGGCGGCCGCAAGGGACGTGGAGGAACTGTCGTGGCCGATCACCGCCAGGATGCTGTCGTCCTCCACGATCTCTGCCGCGGCCTTGCGGGCGCTGGGAGAAACGCCGTGATCGTCGAACGGCACGAACTGAAGCTGCAACCCGTCGATCCCGCCGGCGGCGTTGATGCCGTCCGCCAGAAGCCCCAGCGCTTTTACGATGTCCTGGCCACCCTCCGACAGGTTTCCGGCATAAGCGATGCGGACCGTACCGGCACTATCCCGAATCGCGGATCGGGACGTCAGGGACGGCACCGCCAATCCTCCGGCCAGCAATGCCGCCAAAAGCAGGAGAATGGCGATCAAGCGCATCGGTAGGACAACCCCAGAACTCCACATCGGCGGGCAGGCAGCGGGCGGACGGCGAAGAACGCCAATCCAGTAGGCCCGACGGCCCAACGAGGATCAAGCCTTACGCGCGGCACGCGCGGTCAAGTTCGGGAAATTTCCAGTCATTACTGATTCCCACCCTTTAAGTGATAGAGTCTTAATCAGTTACACAGTCTCTCTTCGAAACAAATCAATACATCGAGAATCTAAACATTTCTCCGAATCGGTAATTTGTTATTTTCAGGGATAACATAAAACGTCTCTTATCCAGACAAGGCACGGATGAAACCAGTAGGAGTGTTCCGGATGGATATAGCGTGTCTATTGTGGAAAGAATGAGACGGTGAGACTATGTTGCAGGTGCTTTCCTGAAGAGGTACGCGGAAATTGTCTTTCGATGCGCTCTCTGTGCATTGGGAAAAATGCGGAACCGACAGGATGGCAGCGACAGGGTGGGTCGACGACGGCAGACCGGGGAACAGGGAATGACTGGATGAGACCGTAAGGACTGGCGGACGTTCCTTTCGTTCGCAGAATGCGATGTATACTTGGCAACGCAATGGGTTGGATTTGACATGACCGAAGCAGTCGAGGATTGCCGCCGTAAATTCGCCGATCTGGTCAAGCTGAATGGAATTTCAAGCAAGTATATCGAGCGCGAGACCGAACGGCGGATCCTGGAGGATGGGGTGGTCCGTTGCGGCCTGACGCTGGAGGAAGCGCGTGGTGTCATGCGTTGTGTTGCCGACGATTACGACCTGGTTTTCGAAAGCGAAACCGATCGCCGGATCCGGCAGGTGCTGGACAAGCACGCCGGAAAAAAGGGGAAGATCGGCAAGAAGCAGTTCAACCAGACCGCATCGATCCTGCGCGATTTCTCCAACGACAGCATCAGCGAGGAAGAGGCGCGGCGCCACATCAAGCGCATCATGACCGACAACGGATGGCAGCCGAAGCGGGCCGGACTGATCCCGACCAAGCGCTGGTATCGCAAGATCGAAACCTGACACCCGCCCTGAGACCCGCAAGACTGAGGCCCGCGACGGGGAGCGACGCCCATGGATATCCTAGAGCTGTTCGCGTCGGGAACCGTCATCCTAATCGGGACACTTCTGATCGCGGCGCCGCTGATCGTCTACCGGGCGCTGTTCGACACGGCGCGCCATTGGCATGCGTACGGCGCCGGCCGCGCCGGCATCGTCGAACTGTGCGGTTTCCTGATCGGCATCTGCTTCATCCTGACCACGCCGCTTCCCGGCGGCGGCCTGAATGCAGATTTGCTGTTCGGCGTCGGCGGACCCTGGGATCTCGATCCTCCGGCGTTCGAGGCGCTGGTCCTCGACACGCTGGCCGAGGCTCCGGACCGGCTGGCAGCATGGCTGGCCGAGCGGGACGACCGCCTCAACCTGACACTGGTCGTCGGTTTCGCCTTTGCCTTGCTGGCGGGACGGGGGGCCTGGGGCTTCCACCGGACCTATTGGCGTCTGGCCCTGTTGACGCTTGCGATGGATCTGACACTGGCGGCTCTGGCGTCGGTCGCGACGCTCTACGCCATGCTCCTCGGCCTCTGGCTGCTCAACCGCCTGAATTTCTGGGCTTTGGCGGTCGCGGTGCTGGTCATGCAGGAGTACCGCTACAACACGCTTGGCCTGTTCCAGAAGCAACGCCATTTCCGCGCACCGAAGTCGATGCTGCCGCTGGGGGCACCGGTCAGCAGCGGAGGTGACAGCGGCCGACGGAAACAGGTCAGGGCGGCGGGGTCAGGACGTGCGACTGGCCGGAAATTCGGCGTTTGAAATGCGACCAGCACACACCGGACGCCAGCACCAGACCTGCCAGCACGAGCGCCAGATAGCTGCTCCACAACGGCGCGTCGGCGGCAAGCAGGCCGAGGTGCCGCAGCGACAGATAGCCGCTGTAGAGGATCGTCACCGCGGTGAGAATCCCTGGCAGGCGCAGCGCGACCCAGGCGATCCGCAGATAGGCGGCATAGAGGGCGAGGAGCAGCACACCGACGGCGATCTTCACCGACAGGCGGCTGCCGTCGTCGGTTCCGAGCCAGGCGGCATAGGAATAGCCGGTCGGGTTCCAGGTGGCGAACAGCAGGAGGAAGCAGGTTATGGTGCGGATCAGATAGCCGAAGCTCTTCATGGCGTCATCCGGCCGGTCAGGCGATCAGGTTCTGCGAGTCGACCTGACCGCTCAGGCGATAGCGCACGAGCGACCAGGATTGCCCGGCACCCAGCACGATGGCGACGGTGCTCAAAAGGCCAAGCGAACGGGTGGTGGGATCGGACAGATCGATCACGCCGAAATCCCACAGGACCCAGCCGAACGACGTCACGACCGAAAGCACCAGAAGAATGCCGACCAGCTTCATCGAACGCCACGTGGCCTGCGCATGGATGAAAAGCAGGAAGGCCAGCACCGACGCGCCGAACAGCTTGATCGTCCAGTGCCCCTGATCGCCGACGAGCCAGTCGTAATAGGAATAGCCGGACGGGTTGTAGATGCCGAAGACCAGCAGGACCGCGAAGATGATCCGGACGATGAAACCCGCTGTCGTCATCATGGCGGCGGCTCTGCACAAATTTTCGGTTTTTCCCGTCCGGAAACCGTACGCCGCCCCCCTTGCCCGGTCAATGTCGGGAAAATCCCGCAATTGCCGCCCTGTTCTCGCACCCCGCCCGACGTGGCGGAAAAACGCATCGCGATGGATCGGCTGACATGACGTCCGTGAACGCCCTTTTCGGCAAGCCCGCCGCTGTCGCCGCCAGTCTGGCCATCGGCGCCCTCTTCCTGTCGGCAGGCTGGACGACGCTGCCGACCCGCCATGCCGCCGCCACCATCAGCTATCAGCTCGCCGCCCCGCTGGATGGAAATTCTGCGGTCTCCACGGCAGCGCCGAATGCGGCGCCCGTTGCGGTGCCGGTCTTCCTGATGCAGCCCGACCACGCGACCATGCGCAGCGGCACCGGCCTTCTGCAGCCGGACGGGCGGGTGGACATCACTCTGTTCGATCCGTCCGACCCGCGCCTGATCCACGGAAGCGAGGCCTTGCTGTTCAACACCGAGTTCCGCGTCCTCTGGCTGCTCGCCACCGACGAGGAGCGGGCCCGGCTGTGGCACGGCATCGAAGAGGTGGGGCGCGGGCTCCGCACCGCCATGGACGCCATCTTCGAATCGCCGGAATTCACCGGAGAATACCGCGACGCCTTGCAGGACATCGGCCGGATGGCGATCGAGGAGGCTTGGCGGGCCCCGTCGACCCGCGCCACTTACGAGGAGTTCCTGCGCAGCGCCGAACCGATGCTCCACGACATCGTCGGCCGCGACCTGAAGGCCATCGCCATGAAACAGGTCGAGCCGCTGGTGTGGAACCTGATCGGCGCCAATGTCGGGATGGCGCTCGATCCTTTCCGCAGCCAGTCCTGGGATCTCGGCCCCGTCGATCAGGCCATCGACGCCATCCTGCGCGAAGCGCGGGAGGCCGGGCTGGTCAACCGTGCCGCACGGCAGCTTGCCGACAGCTGGCAGGCGAAGGCCTTCCTGAAGACGTTCGCCGGCAATGTCGTCGATGCGCTGGCCCATCAGCAGCGCCTGCGCGACGTCGCCGGCCGGATGGTGAACGATCCGCGGCTGGGCGCCTATCTGAAGCCTGTTTCCGGCCCGGCGGGCGATCTGGCCCGGCTCGCTCCCGACCTGCTGTTCGGTGTCCAGGCCGGCGCCGATCTCAACGCGCTTGCCGCCCACACCTTCCAGGGGTTCCTGACCGGCCGCGGCGGCCCGCTGATCGTCCTGATGAGCGCCCGCCAGCGTGAGGACATCCTCACGCTCGACCGCTATTCGCCCCGCATCCTCCTGCATGCCGTGCCGCAATGACCCAGACCTCCCATGCCCTCGTCATCGATGGGTTGACCATCGACCGGCCGAACGGCCAGCCGCTCCTGCGCCACGCCAGCTTCGCCATCGATCCGGCGGAGGTCGTGCTGCTGGTCGGGCCGAGCGGCTCCGGCAAATCCACCATCGTGAAGCTGCTCGGCGGTCTTCTGGAAAACCGCCCCGGGGAATGGCGGGTGACGGGACGCCTGCATTGCGGCGGGCAGCCGATGGATCTGGCGACCGAGCGCAGCCCGGTCGGCGGCATCGTCTTCCAGGACCATGCGCTGTTCAACGACCTGAGCGCCGTGGAGAATCTGCGGATCGCCGCCGACCATGCGGCGGCCCCGCCGGATGCCGTACTGGTCGACGGCGCCACCGCCCTGCTGGACGGCATCGAACCCACCCAGACCGTCAGTTCCTGCAGCGGCGGGCAGCGCCAGCGACTGGCCATCGCCCGGACCCTTCTGGCCGACCGGCCGGTCCTGTTGTTCGACGAACCGAACTCGGGTCTGGACGTCGCGATGGCGCGGCGGTTGGGCGAGCTGATCCGCGACCTGTGCCGGTCGATGAACAAGCCGGCGCTGGTGGTCGCCCACCATGTCAAGGATCTGCTTCCGGTGGCCGACCGCGTGCTGCTGTTCGATACGCGGAACCACCGGCTGGTCGAGGTGCCGCGCGATGCGGACGCGATCGAGGCGGCACTGCTGGCCCTGGACGAAGGCGTCCTTTCCGGCGACGGGCCGGACGGCCTTGCCGAAGCCGGTTTGGCTGAAAGCGGAACTGTGCGGGGAGTCGGCAAGGGTCGGGACTGGAGAAAGGAGGTCGGACACCGGTCCCGCTTCCATTGGTTCCTGCGCTATCTCGCAGAATATTTCTGGGAACTGTGCGTCTCGCCGCTCATGCTGATCTATATGGGAGCAGGCGCCCTGATCATGGGCTTCGTGTCGATGTGGTTCGGCTTCCACTACAACTCCTTCGGCGGCTACCTGAAATCCCTTCTGCACGACGAGACGCTGGTCGGACTGGGGCTGGTCCAGGGCACGGTGGCGGTTCCGCTGATCAGCAGCATTCTGTTCGTGGCGCGCAACAACGCCATCATCGCCGCCGACATCGGAAACAGGGTTCTGTCGTCGCAGTTCAGCGCCATGCAGAATCTTCGCATCACCGCGCGCGGCTACATCTTTTCGGCCATCCTCATCAACATGGTGGTGGGATCGCTGATCCTGCTGGTCATCTCGCTGGGAATGGCGAGCTGGGCGTCGATGCAGACCTGGCACATCCAGTTCCCGATGCAGAGTTTCGAGCTGTGGCGCAGCCACTTCTTCCGCAAGCTGCTGCCCGACGGCGTGCATCCCGCCTTCAGCATGGTCTGGGTTCTTTTGAAGGTGGCTCTCAGTTCATTGCTTGCCGGTGGAGCGGCGATCGTTATCGGCTGCGGAAAGAAAGAATCGGTTCTTGAAATAAACGCAGCGATCGCACGTTCGATCATTGTCGGGGTGACTCTGACCCTGCTGGTCCACGCCATCATTTCAATTCTGACACTCTGATACACCTCCCCTTCGGATATTTCCCGATAGCGCGGGAACTCTTTTGGGGTAACATTGCGGTGAATGGACGCCGTGAAACGGGGAAGCGGATCATGATCACGGATGCGGACATCGAAAAGCGGGCTGCGGTGCAGGATGCCAAGGCACCGGGCGACGAAACCGAACCCTGGCAATCCGCCGGTCAGGCGATTCCACCGTCGCCCCCGCCCGCTCTGCCGCCATTGAAGGCGCCGGCTTCGGACGGGCAACGTTCGTCCCTGCCGCTGTTCCTGTCCATTGCGGCGCTGGTGGCCACGGTGTCCGCCCCTTACTGGTCACCGCCGCTCTACCGGCTTCTCCGGCTTCAGCCGGCCGGACTGGAATGGCAGGCGCGACAGGACGTCGAAACCGGCCGTCTCGCCCGATCCGTCGCGGAGCTGGACCGCAAGGTCAGCGATCTGTCGGCGACGCTGGTCAGGACAACCGAGCAGGGCCTGTCGGCCAACGCGGTGCTTGCCAATGCCGATGCCAGGATCCGCATGGTGGCGCTTCTGCAGCTGCGTGCGACCTTGCGCCGGCCCGTTCCCTTCGATGTGGAGTTGAAGGCCGTCCGCGCTTTGGGCGGCAGGATGGAGGAACTGGATCCGCTGCTGGCCGCGGTTGAGGCTTATGCCGCAAACGGCATTCCGGTGGAAAGCCAGTTGCGGCAGGATTTCGCGGCCGTCACCGAGGCTGCCGGTCGCTCCGACCCCAGGCCGACGCCGATCAAATGGCTGTCCAACGTCACGGGCTGGACACCGGTCGCGGTCGAACCGGAGGCGATCCGGCCGGTGACCGTTGCCGAACAGGCCCAGGCGCTGCTGGCCGAAGGTGACCTGCCGGCAGCCATGGCGCAGTTGAGCGCCATCGATCTTGGCTCCACGGCCCCGGCCCGCGCCTGGATTGAGGATGCAAAGGCGCGGATCGCAGCGAACCAGGCGGTCGACCGCATCGCCGAGATGGTGGTGACGGCGGCCGGGCGGATGGCTCCGAAATCCTGACAAGGCCGCATTGGGTTTCATGCAGGGTCCAGGCACGGCGGCGATTGCACGCTCAGGCCGTAAGGGGCCAACCGGCAAGAGATGGCTGACAAGGTATGGCTGGATGAGTTGCGACCTTCTCGCGTCACGCCTGCTCGGCTCGGTGATCGCCGCGTCGCTTTGGACCGCTTCGGCTGCATGCGCCGGCCCTTCGACGGCAGCAGCGTCGCCCCAAGGTGCCGCCGCGCCAGCCATGTCGGTTCAGGCCGCCACGCCAAAGGATGCCGGGGAACAAGGCGGCTGGCTCGACAGCTACAGTCGCGCCGTCTTCGACTTCAATCGGCATCTTTACGACGGCATCGACGCGGTGGGCGGCTGGATGCGGGGTGGCGCGCCGGCCGCACCGCCGGACCCGACGGCCGGAAGCGTCCAGAACGTGGTCACCAACCTGGTGAACGAACCGCTGACCGCCGTCACCAGCACCATGATCGGCGAGTTCGCAAACGCATGGCGGTCGGTGGAGCGCTTCGGCATCAACAGCACGGTCGGTGTTCTCGGTTACTACGATACCGCGAGCCAATGGGGCTTCACCCCGACCCACACCGACCTCGGCCTCAGCCTGTGCCGGTCCGGCGTTGGTGAGATGGGCTATGTGGTCCTGCCGTTCATCGGTCCGCGCACCGGTCGCGACGCCATCGCCGACATCGTCCTGATGAACGCCGTGCTCTGGACCTTCGCCGGGGTGGCAGCCGGCACAGGTGCCAGCTTTCAGACAATCGTCATCGCGGAGTCGGTCGAAGTGGTGGCGGACATCACGGCGACCCGGCAATTCGACATCGAAGCGAAAAACATCCGCCTGCCGGATTATGACGCCACCCGCGTGGCCTATTTGAAGCAGCGGCGGGAACGCTGTGCCCAGCCGATCGAGACCCCTCCCGGCAAAGGCCCAGCTTCCGCCCCTCCCTCGCTCGACCGGATGCCGCCGGGCCGAGGCCGCTCTTCGCCCGAGATGGCCTTCCCGGAAGACGACCGCCCGGGCCCACGCAAAGGACTTTCCGTGCAGCGGGCATACGCGGTCGCGGTCCGATAACCTGCCGCACGCCGTCGAGGAAAGCCCTTACCATCGCCTTTCCCCCCTTCCGACAAGTTGCGCGGGATGTGAAGGCTGACCGATGCGCCAGCGGACACGATATTTCCCGCCTTCTTTGGATTTTCCTTCAATATTTCTCATAATATATTCTGGAAAATTTTGCCGATTTCGATAATTCGGCAATTTTCTATGGAAAATATCTCTTAACCTACAGATTTCGATCATATTCAGTTTTGAAATTGTGCTTATTTAATAATTTAAAACTGAAGATTGGAAGCCTTATAGGGGTTGTCCGAATTGACCAAACCTCCCTTTTATAAATAAAATCTTTCAATATTCGTTTAATCACTTAAGCAAACACAGCGCATGAAAATGAATATCCAGCATGATTTTTGTTTCCAACGAAGATTTTTGCTTCGGATCGAAATTCTTTATCGGCGATCTCATTCAAAAATTTCTTCGCACGCGAAAAAGATGTCCTGAGGGGAAGGAAGCGCTGTGACAAAACCAGAAATTAAAGGATCGGCCCCGACGCTCGCCACCAGCCCTGCGCCCAATGCGCAAGAGCCGGCGTCGGGTCGGAATGATCGATATCGCGACCGCAGAAGCGGTGAGGCGTGCGGCCGGCGGAACGGGCTTGCAGGTGCGGTTCTGACCGCGCTGGCGCTCATCGCCTTTGCTCAGTTCGCCACTCCGTCCTGGGCGGCGACGGAAGCTCCCCCTGCCGGAACCGACGCCCAACCCGGTATGGCCGCGCCACCGCCGCTCTCCGACGGCGCTTCGCCGCTCCCCGCCACACCGGCACGACCTGACGGGCCGACGGAAGTGAAGGTGGGCATGTACCTCACCCAACTGCTCGATTTCGACATGTCGAAGCGCTCCTACTACGCCTCGTTCTGGATTTGGTACCTGCACGACAACCCCGATTACGATCCTCATGCAACGGTCGAAGTCGCGAACGCGAAGTCCGACAGCGTGAAGTTCGCCTCGCTCGACACCAGCAAGGGAGTCCGCTGGCATCAGGAAAAGCACGGTGCTGTGCTGGCGGAGGATTGGGAAATCACCCGCTTCCCGTTCGACCGGCAGAAGCTGGTGATCATGGTCGAGGATGGCCAATCCGACACCAGCCGCATCCGCTTCGTCGCCGACAGCAAGAACAGCCGCATCGATCCGGCCGCCACCGTGCCGGGCTGGACGATCGAGGGCTTCGACCTCTCGGCCCAGGACGTGACCTATAACACCTCCTATGGCGACCCCACCCTGTCGGAGGACAGCGTCTATTCGCGGGTGGTCGCGACCATCACGGTGAAGCGGCAGGGTATCCGCCTGCTGTGCAGCCTGTTCGTCGGCTTCGGCGTCGCGTTCCTGCTGGCCCTGCTCACCTTTTTCCTCGATTTCGAGTCGATGGCGGGATCGCGCATCGGCCTGTGCGCCGCGGCGGTGTTCGCCGCGGTCGGCAACAAATACGCGCTGGACGGCTATCTGCCACCCGCTTCCACCTTCACGCTCGCCGATGTGATCGTCAGCACGACCTTCGCCTCCATCCTGCTGGCGGCGCTTGCCGTCGTCCTGATGCAACTGACGCACAAGCGTGCTCCGCGCTTTGCCCGCATCGCCAACCTGCTGCTGTGTCTGGCGACCTTCGCCGGATACATCGGCGTCAATGGCTATGCCGTCGCCTCGGCCGCATGACGGAAGGGTGAAGACGACCATGACCGCCCCGATTCCGATTGCCGGCCCGACGGCGCTGCCGTCCAACGCAAAGACCGCGACAGTGACCGCTCTCATCGCCGGACAATCCCATACTGTACCGGCAAGCCAGGTGACGGCTGTCGATCTGGCGGTTTCCGCCGCACCGGTGGCGTTCGCTCCGCCCGGCTACGAAGGGGTGGTCTTCAGCCACGGCGTGGCCTCGGCGCAGATCGATCCGGGAGCCCGCAACGGTGGGCGGCCGGGTGCCGGGCGATGGAGCCTGCAACTGGACAATGCGGCAGGGCCGCTGTCGCTGCGGGTCGACGAGGTGAAGACCGGCGACGGGAACATGGCGGAGCCGGCCCCGGTCCGCGCCTATTCCATCGACCCGGACGATCTGCTCGGCGGGCTCGCTCCCTCCGGACGCCAACCGACACAACCGGCACCGGAATACATGGACCGGGCGACCGAAAAGCTGGATGTGCTGTTGGTCGCCGGCGGCGGGCACCATGTCGCCATCCCCGCGACGCTGGTTGACAGTGTCGGCCGCCCGGACGGCTTTTTGACCGCGAACGGCATCGCTCACCGACGGCTGGTGATGCTGGACGGCGATCTTCTGCCGGTTCACTCCCTTGCCTCCTGGATCGGGGGCGTCGTGCCGGAGGAGGATGGCTGGGCCTTGCGGCTGCGCACACCCGACGGGATCATCGCCCTGACGGTCGCCGAACTGTTCGGCCTGCACAGCCTGCCGCGCCGGGATCTGGTCGCCGTCGTTTCCGATGGCGAACCCTCCCTCTGGTGGCAGGACGATGCCGGCAACCGTCCGATCCAGATCGTTCATCCGGGTGCCGACGGGTTCCTGCCCATCGACCGGCCGGCGGTGCGCGAGGCGGTCTGCACGGCAGTCCAGCCCCTGCCCGCGCCTTCGGCGGGACATACACATGTTGCGATGGCCGCCGGCCCGGTGATCCTGATCGCACCGGCCGCCATGGTGCGGGAGGTGATGGGGACACCTTGCCCCGGCGACCTGTATCGGTCGCGCCGTTCCGGATCGATCCCCGCCTTCGACATCGATGCGGCGTTCGGCGGCACGGCCGGGCCGGCCGGCTGCGTGGTGCTGGAACGCAAAGGCCGCTGCCCCATCGCCATGCTGACGGGACGAATCGAAGCGGCGGATGGCAGCTTCGGCTGGCATGCCCCGCCGCCGCTGCCGCATGCGATGGCCGTGCTGGCCGAGGCCGTCCGTCCGGCGGCGAGCACGAAGCAGGCAACCGGCAAGCCGGTGCTGGAATGTCTGGTGCGGCCCAATGCCTTTCGCCGCCCCTGGCGGTCGGACCCCGGAGATGTCTTGCGGACGGCCATGCGGGCGTCATTCGCCGGCTGGCTTTCGAATTGGTGAGCGGACCCTGCAGGAGTGGCCTGGCGCAATGTTCAAGAACCTGAAAATCGGCAAGAAGCTGGCGGTCTTGGTGGTCGTCCTCAATGCCTTCACCGCCATCATCGGTCTTCTCGCCCTG